>Ga0070761_10000144_pt1 | contig 48062 bp, 38 predicted proteins | sample HubBroMetageREF1_FD_66724 | JGI IMG/M metagenome (GOLD analysis project Ga0070761, IMG submission 66724) | Reference soil microbial communities from the Hubbard Brook experimental Forest, New Hampshire, USA - Hubbard Brook CCASE Soil... | ecosystem: Environmental > Terrestrial > Soil >... | reverse complement strand
CATCATGGCCCTGTTAAATGGAGTTTTCGGGGGGTCGTCGGACTCGATGCTGACAAAGTTGAGGGAAGCCATCAAGCGGCACGGCGAGAACGGAAGAATGTTCCCTGAGGGAGAGTTGGATGCAGCTATACGTGAGGCCAAGAGGATTCCGACGAATGATAGGCAAGCCATTAAGGGCGTCCTCGATCTGCAGTACGGAAAGCCTGTGACAAGGCTAGCCCAGACCCTTCTGTTCGATGAGCGGAGTTGGGGCGTGATTCCCCATGACTGCGATCACATTTTCCCTCTGGACGGCTTCGATAAATATTTCAAGCAGTATAAGGAGCTCGCAAATAAGTTCGGCAATTTAACCTTGCTGTCCTCGGCGGCAAACAACGAAAAGCGCGCCGCACCGTTTGAGGAGTGGATTTGTCAACAAGAGGCGGGGTTCCTAGAGCGGCACCTCATCCCAGAAATGCCCGAACTATGGAAGTTCGAAAAGTTCCCTGAATTTCTTAGAGAGAGGGAGCGGCTGATTTTAGATCGATTGTTCAAGGTGCTTGAGGCAAAGGCTTGATGCGTGCAGCGTCGAAGGGGAGGGCGAGTCGCCCTCTTCTGCGCGGGCAGTTTTTCTGCCTTCCCAGTCCTTTTTTCTACTTGCCCACGGCTTGCGCCGTGGGCTGCATTCTGACGCCGCTTCGCGGCTGGTGGTGGGTAAGCCTCCTTACGCGGCGCTGAAGCGCCGCTCTTCCACGGCGGTTTCGGCTTTCGGCACGACTGAACGTCGTGCCCTTCCCGGTCTTGCCCTCCTAGCGGCATCGGGAGGGCGGAGGCAGGATCAGAGGCGAGATCGAGATCAACGTCACAATCAACGGACAGGAGTGTCCGCTCTACTCGGGCGAAATCAACGTCAACTTCAAGAGCGGCGCTGCGGGCGTCTGTGCTCCCACTTCTCGCAAAGGACGCGAGAAATGGGGCACCCCTGTCCGATGAGGTGTAAGGGAGGTCAAGATCAACGTCAAAGGCAGCGGGCGGGGCGCCCGCTCTAGACGGGAGATTTTCTGCCTGGGGCTAAAGCCCGGTTCTAATTCTTAGCTCTGACGCAGGCCTGGAAGGCCTGCTCCACCCGCTTTTGGTTACTCCGAAATTATGAGCCTTACGCGGCGCTGAAGCGCCGCTCTTCCACGGTGGTGTCGGCTTACGGTATGCCTGAAGGCATACCCTGATACGAATCTTCGCAGCGTCAAAAGCAAACCCGCGCCAAAGGCAACGGACAGGAGTGTCCGTCCCACACGAGCAATGGCAAGAACAACACCAACGTCAAGGACGGCGCTGCGGGCGTCTGTGGTTCCCACCTTTCGCAAAAGACGCGAAAGATGGGGCACCCCACTTTTTTCTGGACGCAAAGTCAAAAGCCCCGCCCTGTCCCTCCAAAAAGCGGAGGGACAAGGACGGGGCAGCCGCCTGGGGTTAATTCCTTGACCTTTTACGCGGCGCTGAAGCGTCCGCTCTTCCACGGTGGTGTCGGCTTCGGTATGCCTGAAGGCATACCCTGATACGAATCTCCCCTGCGTCAAAGGCACGGACTACGTCAAAGGCGATGGACGGAAGTGTCCTTTTCCACACGAGGAACATCAAAGACAGCTTCAAGAACGGCGCTGCGAGCGTCTGTGGTTCCCACCCTTGCGCAAAGAACGCGCAAGGATGGGGCGCCCTCCTCATTTCTCGGGGACGGAGAGTCAACACACCCGCGCTGAGGCACCTGCTTTTCGTGGTGGTGGTTGGAGTCCTGATTTAGGGGTGGGCTAGCCAGAATTGATAGAGGAATCCTGTGATGGCGACGGCGATTAGGAGATAAGGCCAGAGCGAGGTGATCACTTTCACGGTGGTGGGACCTCCTTTGTATGGTTTGAGGCTGCCAGAGTTCGGGGAAGTGTTCCATACGACACACGCTGTATTTTCGGGTAGGGTAAGCCCTATGGAGCGGGGGTGGGCAGACTTGGCGGCTTTTCGGCTGTGGAAATCGGTGCAAAATAATCGGCGGGATGACCTGGACTGAGATTGACTGAGGCGTTCTACTGGAAGTATTGGTGGGAAATTTTTTCGGTTTTGGCTCTTGACCGTGCTTTGCGGGTTGGGCTTGGAGGATTGGTTATGGTGGTGCGCGATTCGAGTGGAGATGGTGAGGCGGATGGGAAGGCGGTGCCAGGATACTCGCCCTGGATATTTGCGATGGCGGATCCGGAGCCGGGGTGGTGGGAGCGGGAGGGATCGAATCCTAAGCGGATGGGGGAGTTGTCGCAGGCGGCGTTTTTGGTGAAGGCGCAGACCATGGGATTTGGGTTGGCGCTGCCCTGGGGAGACAGCGAGAAGTATGACTTTATTGTTTGGGCGCGGCCGCAGGGGCGGCTGTTGCGGGTACAGGTTAAGGGTACGGGACGGTTGAACCGCGGAGGATATGATGTGCAGCCGGTTTATTCGACTCGAGGTGAGGGGAAGAAGATTTATACGGCGGCGGAGATTGATGTGCTGGCGGCGCATGTCCGGCTGGAGGGGAAGGAGCGGGGAAAAGAGGTTTGGTATTTGCTGCCGGTGGGGGCGTTCGCCGGAGTCAAGAATTTGCGATTCTTTCCGGGGTTGAAGAGCCGGAATCCGCGGTGGGAGGGGTATCGGGAGGCTTGGGAGTGGCTGGGAAGTGAGGCGGGGGAGTGAGTTTCTTACCTGTGCTTGTGGGGCAGAAACTGAAGTCAAAATCCCTGGGGCAGAAACTGAAGTCAAAATCCCCGGGGCACCCGCATCCGGGAATGTTGGCGGTTTAGGTACGTAAAGTTTTGAGAAATGTGTTGACCTGTTGCGGGATTCCGGATAGATTATGTTGTTCCACGGACATTCGGAGCCTGAGTCCGTTCTGAGATACCTCGGCCTGTTGAGCCCAAATCAGGAAAAACGAGCATCTTCGGGGTCCGGTCACGCATCTATTCTGGGTAGGAATTGCGCTAACTCCTTTACAACCTTAATGGAATGAGTGGCTTAGGAGGACTCGTGGGGTCCGGCCAGTATCCAAGGACAGGGGCGGAAGCGAAATGCCCATACTTATAAGGAAGGAGTCATACAGACATGCGTTCTGATCGTGTGTTTGACGCTTTACAGACATTGCGGAATCGTTATATGTTATGCCAGCTCGCCTCCAAGGCCACGCGGAAGTTCCATCGGCCCAGCACCAGAATCCAGGAAACGATGAATGGGGTGCTTGACCGGATCGCAGGCGCGGAGCGGCAGGATGTACTGTCGGAGCCGGAGAATTTTGCAGAGGCACAACGGCGGGCTGCTTAAGCAGCCCTGTCCGCCTGCCTGGTGGTGTTTTGTCTTCCCTGAATACCCTCCTTTAGAAAATCTCCCGAAGCCACTAACGAATACGTTTTAGTGCACGGGTTTAGGTGAATATGACTATCGCTGAACTGAAAGAAAAGAACATTACCGAGCTGACCAAGATCGCAAGGACCTTGGAGTTGCCCGGGGCCAGCGGTCTGCGCAAGCAGGATCTGATCTTCAAGATTTTGCAGGCGCAGAGCGAAAAAGAAGGACACATTTTTGCCGAGGGCGTGCTGGAAATTCTGCCTGACGGCTACGGATTTTTGCGCTCGCCGGATTACAACTACCTGCCTGGACCGGACGACATTTATGTGTCGCCTTCGCAGATCCGCAAATTTGATTTGAAGACTGGTGACACGATCAGCGGGCAGGTGCGGCCTCCGCATGAGGGCGAGAAGTATTTCGCTTTGGTGAAGATCGAGGCGGTGAATTTTGAGTCGCCGGATGAGGCGCGCAACAAGATTCTGTTCGACAATCTGACGCCGCTTTATCCGCAGGAGCGGTTGAAGCTGGAGACTACTCGGGAGAACGCCAGCGCTCGGGTGATGGATTTGCTTACTCCGCTTGGTAAGGGGCAGCGCGGGTTGATTGTTTCTCCGCCGCGGGCCGGTAAGACCATGCTGCTGCAGAATGTGGCGAACTCGATTACTACTAACCATCCGGAAGTGGTTTTGATGGTGCTGCTGATTGATGAGCGGCCGGAAGAAGTTACGGATATGCAGCGGTCGGTAAAGGGTGAAGTGATTTCTTCGACCTTTGACGAACCTGCGGCGCGGCACGTACAAGTTGCCGAGATGGTGATTGAGAAGGCTAAGCGGCTGGTTGAGCACAAGCGGGATGTGGTGATTCTGCTGGATTCGATTACGCGGCTGGCTCGCGCTTACAACACGATTGTTCCGCCTTCGGGCAAAGTGCTTTCGGGCGGCGTGGATTCGAATGCGTTGCAGCGGCCGAAGCGGTTCTTTGGGTCGGCGCGGAATATTGAAGAAGGCGGGTCTTTGACCATTATCGCTACTGCGCTGATCGATACCGGGTCGCGCATGGACGATGTGATCTTTGAAGAGTTCAAGGGCACGGGCAACTCGGAAATTATTCTGGAGCGCAAGCTGGTGGATAAGCGGGTGTTTCCGGCGATCGATATTCAACGGTCGGGGACTCGTAAGGAAGAGCTCTTGATTCCGCGGGAGGATTTGTCGCGGATCTGGGTTTTGCGCAAGGTGCTGAACCCGCTGTCTCCGGTGGAAGCGATGGAGTTGCTGATCGACAAGCTTAGCAAGACTAAGACTAATGGCGAGTTCTTGTCGAATATGAGCGCGTTGTAAGTACAAGTACCGAGTTGCCGGTACCGAGTACCGAGAGAGAAACGGCAGCACGTTCGGATAGTTCCATGGTTCCGCCCGGCACTCGGTACTAGCAACTATTTCCCGCCTGGAGCCATTGCCTGCCTTGCGACTGCAATTTCTCGCATCTACATGCAATTTCTTGCACCTTGACAGGGCGACGGCCAACGAGCATACTTCCCGCACGTTTTGGGCACGGCTAGCGTCTCCCTCGTTGCCCGAACCTCATTTCCGTCGCGGTTTCTTACCTAGCCATTCGGCCCCAGTCGCAAAAGTCAAAGGAGATGCGTATGCCCGCAATGAAAATCACTTCGGGAAAAACTCAACTTTGCCTGGCACTGCTCAGCGTGCTTTTCTTGAGCGGATTGTGCTTTGCCCAGCCCGCCGTGACGCTCTCGGTGAAATCCGGCCCGCCGACCACCAACCTTCAGGTTTCCGGCACCGGCTTCCCGGCGTATACCGAGGTCGAGATCTATTTTGACACCACCTATCTGGCGCTGGCTGTTACGAACAGCGCGGGATCGTTCTCTCAGATCAAAATTCAGGTGCCTGCTTCGGCGCTGCCCGGAATCAACTGGGTTACCGCCGGGGTGTCTGGTGTCACCGGTGACGCCGCGCAGGCATCCTTCACGGTGAACACCAACTGGGCAGAGTTCCACTTCGCAAATAGTCGTAGCGGATTTAACCTGTACGAAAATGTTCTCAGCCCCAGTACGGTCGGGAGTCTTGGTCTGCGTTGGAGCCTACCCACCGGGAATAAGGTGGAATCTTCCCCGGCGGTGGCCAATGAGGTGGTCTATGTCGGTTCAGATGACAACTATCTCTACGCCCTGACCTCCAGCGGCGGCAAGGAATTGTGGTTCGTCATCGCCGGGGGCGCCGTGACCTCTTCCCCGGCGGTGGCCAATGGGGTGGTATACGTCGGTTCGGACGACGGAAATCTTTATGCCCTGACCCGCGAACTCGCCCAAACTCCCGCGTGTATAGCAGGAGGCTTCCTTGCAGAGGAATGTGATCTGTGGCAATACACCACCCCGTATCCGGTGTATTCTTCCCCGGCGGTGGCCAATGGGGTGGTCTACGTCGGCACGGGGCTCCCGTATTGCTTCTTAGATCAGTGCGACGGCGTTCTTGATGCTCTGGACGCCAGCACAGGCGTCGAACTCTGGCAATTTTTTGCTGGTCCAAGCTACTTGCCTATTACTGTTAACACCCCGGCCGTGGCCAATGGGGTGGTGTACATGGGTTGGGGGATTGAGGGTTGCCCCCCTAGTCAGTGCGCCGGCTTTCTTGACGCGCTGGACGCCAGCACAGGCGTCGAACTCTGGCAATTTGATGCTGGTCCAAGCCTCTTGCCTATTAGTACTAACACCCCGGTAGTGGCCGATGGAGTGGTCTACGTCGGCACGTCCGGAGAACTAGGCCTTTATGCGCTGAACGCCAGCACCGGCGCCCAGCTGTGGAATTTCCTCCCCAGTTTTCGGGGATCCTCTGCCCCGGCCGTGGCCAATGGGGTGGTATACGTCGGTTCGGGCGACAACAATGTTTATGCGCTGGACGCCAGCACAGGCACCGAGCTCTGGCAATACACGACCGGGGGCGCCGTGTCCTCTTCCCCGGCGGTGGCCAATGGGGTGGTCTACGTCGGTTCGAACGACAACAATGTTTATGCCCTGAACGCCAGCACCGGCGCCCTTCTGTGGCAATACACCACTGGGGGCCCCGTGACCTCTTCCCCTGCGATAGTCAACGGGGTGGTGTATGTCGGTTCGACGGACGGCAGCGTTTACGCGTTCAGCCTACCGAACGCTCCCGCAGCTGCACCCGAACGGCCTGACCCGGCGACACTGCGGCCCAACCCCAGCCTGAGGGAGTAAGAACTCAGACTGTTACGAGTGCTGAACCCGCTGTCTCCGGTGGAAGCGATGGAGTTGCTGATCGACAAGCTTAGCAAGACGAAGACTAATGGTGAGTTTTTGTCGAATATGAGCGCGTTGTAGGCTGCCAGTACCTGGTACCTAGTACCCAGTGAGAAACGGCAATTCCAGTGGCTGAAGCCCATGTTTCTTTTCCGAGTTGATGGCGGGACTTGAGGTGGTTGCGGAGAAACTCCTCGCGCGCCAGAAATGCGAGCCCGGGGGCTAAAGCCCGGAAAGGTTCCAGGATTTACGCGGGGCTGGAAGCGCCGCTCTTCCACGTCACTCCAGACGTTCGTGGGTTTTTCCACAGCCTGTTGAAGTCGTGCCCTTCCCGAGCCGTATCAGTCCTCGTTCGATTCTTGCATTTTCCGTGGGCCTTTGTTCCTCTAACAATTTGCGTTGCCGCGGCCGACTAAAATCGCCATACTTTAGGAGCGGGTTGAAGGTTTGCGCCCGTTTTGAGGACACCGTGCGAGCCCAACGAATATTTTGGACGCTTTCTATCTGTTTGCTGTTCGCCTTTCCCGGCTATCCCCAACAAGGCTCAAGGCCGCCCGCACCGCCGTCGCCGGCGGTGAAGGATTCGAATCCCGCCACCGGTGATGTGGATGAGGCCCAGGAACGCATGGCTCGCGAGCTGGCCAAGAAAGCGAACCTGGAGCGGCATGCGGGGCTGAAGGCCGACACCGACAAACTTCTCAAGCTGGCCGTGGAACTGAAGGACTCGGTGGATAAATCGAATGAGAATGTTCTTTCCCTTGATGTGGTCAAGAAGGCGGAAGAGATCGAGAAGCTGGCTCACAGCGTGAGGGACAAGATGAAAGGGCCGAACTAGAGGGATCGGGTCATTTTGTGATCTGGTCATCGGGTGATCGGGTTATTTCGTGATTGAAGACCGTTCCTGGTCCTTCGGCGGTTTCGTAGGCGCAATCTGGGCCGTGGGGTTGGAGTTGCAATTCGGCAGGGGGGTTCGATGGTGGATGCATCCGTAAGTTCTGCGCCCGCGATTCGGCGGCTTGCTCTGATGTATGGAGCGCTCACGCAGTTGGAGCTCAACAACTATCTTGAGGCCGTTTCTGATACTGAGGAAAGAAAACAGGAAATCAAGCGCTTGTGGCCAGCCGCTACCGCGGCGTTTCAGGAGCTTGTCGCAGCCGAGCCGGGACTTTCGGAAGCCATCGAGACGCGGCCGTTGAAGGCGGGATTGAATGACTACCTGGCTGGCATCAGGAAAGATCCTGGGTTTGCCAAGACATTTGCTAACTTTCCTATCTCATTTGAAGAAGTTGAGATTGAGAAGCTGGTGGCGGGCCAGCGCGTGGTTCATCTGCATTGGGTCGAGAAGCTCAAGGAAAACGGCATACCGGAAGATCTTGCGGCATTTTGCCTGGAGCCGGGAAGGGATTCGACGCCGATTACGATCGCGCGGACGGCGGGGACTGCGTTCACCGCGAGCAGCAATAATCCGAGCATGCGATTTCTGGGGGTACAGGAGAGGCCCTACGAAGCGAATGTACTTGGTCACCATCCGGGCGGACAGCCGGTGCATGCGATTGTGCTGTTGTTGGGCTACGGGATATCTTCTGTGAACGTTTACCGTGTGGGACGGCGGCTGATTTTGGGAAATGGCTTTCATCGTTTATACGCCTTGAGGTCGCTGGGCGTTACCCATGCTCCCGTCGTCGTGCAGCAGGTTACTTATCCGAAGCTGGAAATGCCGGCTACGATTGGGGACTCTCCGTGCGAACACCTCATTCATGCGGCGCGACCCGGATTATTGAAGGATTTTTTTGATGAACGGCTGATTTGTGAAATCACGCAGAAGCCGTTCATCAAGACCATGCAAGTGGTTTGGGGCACGAATGAGGCGTTTGTTCCGGTTCCGGGATAGGATGGCGCTGGATGGCAGCGCTGAGGCGCTGCGGCGCCGAGAGTCCGACCGGGCTGCGCCCGGCTGACAGCCACTTCGGCTCCGCTCAGGCAGGCGAGGGCGGCTGTCCCGCATGGCACTGATCCACTCGAATGAGGCCGGTGCCCCCGCAATAAGCATTTTTCGCTGGGTTGCTGACGGAGGTATACTTGGGGGCGTAACATGGGCTATCCGCCCGCTGGGTAATCTAGCAAATTAAGGAGAACGCAATGTTCTCGAGAACTGTACTTGCCCGCCGTGTTTTACTCACTCTCCTTTGCTCAGGAACTTTACTGGGTCAACAGAAACCTGCGGGAGTTGGACCCTCCGGCGTTTTGGAGTTTCCCGTGATCATGCAGCAGGAGGTGACTGCGGGGAAGACCACCGTTGGGACCAAGGTTGCGGCCAAGCTTGCGGTTGCCACGCTGGTGAATGGGACGGTGTTTCCGCGAGGAGCGGTTTTCTCTGGAGAAGTTACGGAGTCGCTCAAGAAGTCTTCTAGCGACCCATCCCTGCTGGCTATTCGCATGGATTCGGTGCAATGGAAAAATGGAACGGCGCCGATCAAGGTTTACCTGACTGCGTGGTATTACCCGGATCGGACCGAGACGGGGCAGCAGAATCTGCAGTATCAGCCGCAGGATCAGGCAAATAGTCCGAGGAACTGGAACGGAGCCGGGGCGTATCCCGTGCCGAATTCGCCGATCAATGAGAAATTTCCGGGGGCGGATTCGGACAAGGAGTCGACCTCTGTGCCGACCACGCCTAATTCGGTTACGTCGAATCATCGCGTGCTGATGAAGAATGTGGATTCGGCGGTGAATAATCAAGGGGTGGTCGAGCTTAGCTGCAGGCGGTCGAATATTAAGCTGGACCGGCTGACTACTTACGTGTTCGCGGTTAGTGATTTGGCGTCGGCGAAGTAAGGCCTCAGGGGATAGAGGGTGTGCAGAAAGCTCAGTCGTCCCTCCGGGACTCGCTCCTTTTTCCCGCCCTTCCCAGCGCTAAAGCGCTGGGCTATTATCGGCTGCCCCTCCGGGGCATGAATCTCTGACTGGCAGGCAACGCCGGGCTGCGCCCGGCGGACGGCCCCTTCGACTCCGGTCAGGGCAGGCGAGGGCGGCCGTCCCCACGGGAGCGGGCCGTCCCCACATTTACCATCTTGTATTGACAGCCGGCGGGACGCCGGCGCTACTTACTCCGCGTTGTCGCTTCGGATTCGCATGCCGTAGAACGAACGGTAGACGAAGAAGAAGGAGATCAGGAAGAATACCAGCGCCAATACATTCGTGATGGTTGCGCCCTGGTCGCGGGTCAGCGTTACCGCCAACTCGACTGCCAGCAGGCCGAATAGCGTGGTGAATTTGATTACTGGATTCAAGGCTACGGACGACGTGTCTTTGAAGGGGTCGCCTACCGTGTCACCAATTACCGTCGCATCGTGCAGCGGAGTTCCCTTCTGCTTCATTTCTACTTCTACGATCTTCTTGGCGTTGTCCCAGGCGGCGCCGGCGTCGGCCATGAAGATGGCTTGGTAGAGGCCGGAGATGGCGATGGAGATGAGGTAGCCGATGAAGAAGAACGGTTCTACGAAGGCGAAGGCCAGCGTGCCGAAGAAGACGGCGATGAAAATGTTCAACATGCCCTTCTGCGCGTATTTGGTGCAGATTTCGACCACCTTCTTGCTGTCGGCTACCGAGGCTTTTACGACCCCATCGAGCTTGATGTTGGCCTTGATGAACTCGACGGCGCGGTAAGCGCCGGTGGTTACGGCCTGGGTGGACGCTCCGGTGAACCAGTAGATCATGGCTCCGCCGGTGACTAATCCCAGGAAGAATGGGGCGTGCAGAAGGGAGAGCTTGTCTGCGTCGACGGTTAATCCCTTGGTTAAATCCATGATGATGGAAAAGATCATGGTTGTCGCGCCGACTACGGCGGTGCCGATTAGCACCGGCTTCGCTGTGGCTTTGAAGGTGTTGCCTGCGCCGTCGTTGGCTTCGAGCAGGTGCTTGGCGCGGTCGAAGTTGACGGAAATGTTGAAATCCTTCCTGATTTCGGCTTCGACGTTGGGAACCTGCTCGATGAGCGAGAGTTCGTAGACGGATTGCGCGTTGTCGGTTACCGGGCCGTAGGAATCTACGGCGATGGTTACGGGGCCCATGCCGAGGAATCCGAAGGCTACTAGTCCGAAGGCGAATACCGCCGGGGCCAGCATGGTTTTGGGTTCAAGGCCCATCTCGCCCAGACCCAGAGTGCTGAAGTAATAGGCAATCGACATCAGCGCAACCATGGACAGGCCGAGGTAGTAGCAGGAAAAGTTGCCGGCGACGAATCCGGAGAGGATGCCTAGCGAGGCTCCGCCTTCTTCGGCGGAGGTGACTACTTCCTTCACGTGGCGGGATTCAGTTGAGGTGAAACTTTTCACCAACTCGGGGATTAGGGCTCCGGCTAGAGTTCCGCAGGAGATGATTGCGGCTAGCTTCCACCACTGGGAACTGTCGCGGCCGAGCAGGGGAATTATGAAGTAGGAGACCAGAAAAGTGAGGGCGATGGAGACGATGGACGTGAGCCAGACCAGCGTGGTGAGCGGGGTTTCGAAATTCATTTCATCGGCGCTGCCGAAGCGGGCCTTGGCGATGGCGGCGTTGAGGAAATAGGAAAGAGAGCTGGCGACGAGCATCATGACGCGCATGACGAAGATCCACACCAGCAACTGCACTTGCACGGTGGGATTCCTTACGCCTAGAAGAATGAAGGTGATTAGGGCTACGCCGGTTACTCCGTAGGTTTCGAAGCCGTCGGCGGAGGGTCCGACGGAGTCGCCAGCGTTGTCGCCGGTGCAGTCGGCGATTACGCCGGGGTTGCGGGCGTCGTCTTCCTTGATTTTGAAGACGATCTTCATGAGGTCGGAGCCGATGTCGGCGATCTTGGTGAAGATACCGCCGGCGATGCGGAGCGCGGCTGCGCCGAGGGATTCGCCGATGGCGAATCCGATGAAGCAGGGGCCGGCGTAGTCGCCGGGGACGAAGAGCAGGATGATCAGCATGATTAGCAGCTCGACGCTGATCAGCATCATGCCGATGCTCATGCCGGCTTCGAGCGGAATCTGGTAGACCGGGAACGGCTTGCCGGGGAGCGAGGCGAAGGCGGTGCGGGAGTTGGCGAAAGTGTTTACGCGAATGCCGAACCAGGCTACGCCGTAGCTGCCGGCGATGCCGATCAGGCTGAACAGCAGAATGATGGGAAGGGTGAGCGCTACGGATTTGCCAGGCACGGGCTTGAGCCAGCCGAAATATAGGGTGATGATGACTGCGATGAAGACCCACAGGAAAAGAATGAAGCGGCCTTGCGTGATCAGGTAAGTTTTGCAGGTTTCGTAGATCAGTTCGGAGATTTCGCGCATGGAGCGGTGCACGGGCAGGTTTTTTAGGCGCAGGTAGATCACCATGCCGAAGCCGAGTCCGAAGAGGCAGAACAGGATGCCGATCAGGAGCAGGCGGTGGCCGTCGATGGCGCCGTTGAGGAAGCTGACTGAGGAAAGGTCAGGAAGCTTCAGCGAGGCTTCGCCTCCGGCTTCTGCGGAGGGCTGAGCGAGGGCAGTGACGGCGCCGACGGTGAGCAGCGTAGCCACGGCCAGAGTCTTTTTCAGCACAGCTTTTTTCAGTAAACCAGTTAGCGCGCGGCAGCGTTGGAGCGCAGTGGTAGCGAGCCCGGTGCGTATCATGAGTCCTCCAAATGAGTCGGGTTTCAGGAATATATAAACGTGTTTAGGCAGCGCCTTCCGGCGAGACATCCCGCGTCCGAGCACGCCCGGTGCAGCACACGAGGGATTTCAGTTGCCGGAATTCCGAACACGCTTCCACCGCAAAACCTCAAACGGGAGTTTGGAGCTTGGCCGCGTCGGAGTTTGCGCCTGGGCTGACCGGAGGATATTAGGGCTCTGCTCCGGGCGTCTCAGTGCAAAACGGGCATTTATAACATGTTAGGAGGCGAGGGTCAATCACACGGCGGTGGGGGTAGTGCTTCACGTCTGAATTTCAGGATCGCTTTCCCTGGAGTCGCTTCCAGAAGATCAAGGCTATGAATATCAGGATAAAGGAAAGCCCACGCTCGCCCCGGTGAAAGGCGTCCTGGGCGGCGTATAGCGCGTAGCCTGTGAGGCAAAGCAGGATGACTGAAAATACGAGGAAGGGATTCTTCATGCTGTTTCTCGCTTGTTGTAAGGCCCGCGCTTGCCGGGTTTCACCTTATAGTGTACCGCGTAGATCGCAACTATTGTCCATGATTCTGAATATTCTTGGAGAATGCGCTGGCCTCAGCGCCTGAAGGCGCGCTCCCTGACGCAGCAACTGCGGCATGCCTGAAGGCATGCCTTGATACGAAGCTCGACAGCACGGCGGAAGGCATGCCCTGATACAAGTCTCAATTGTGTTACGGGCTGCTAGGTCCAGTAGGTGCGATCCAGACTCCGATACTGGATGGCCTCGGCGATGTGCTTGGGCTCGATGGGGACCGTTTCTTCGATGTCGGCGATGGTGCGGGCTACCTTCAGGATGCGGTCGTGGGCACGGGCGCTTAGGCCCTGCTGGGTCATGGCGCGCTCTAGAAGGCGCTCGCAGTCGGGGGAAAGATCGCAGAAGGTGCGGATGTGGCGGGATGACATTTGGGCGTTGCAATAGATTTTTTCGCGGGATGAGGCGAAGCGCTCTAGTTGCTTTTGGCGGGTGCGCATGACGCGCTCGCGAATCTTGGCCGAACTTTCCGGTTCGTTGGTGGAGCGCATTTCTTTGTAGTTCACGGCGGGGACGTCGATGTGGATGTCGATGCGGTCCATGAGCGGGCCGGAGATTTTCGAGATGTAGCGCTGGATCATTGGCGTGGTGCACTGGCACTCGCGGGTGCGGTCGTTGCGGAAGCCGCAGGGACAGGGATTCATGGCTGCGGCCAGCATGAAGCGCGCGGGGAAGGTTAGTGCCATGGCGGCGCGGGCTATGGTGACTGAGCCATCTTCCAGCGGCTGGCGCAGGACTTCGAGGACATTGCGGGGGAATTCGGGCAGTTCGTCTAGAAACAGCAGACCATTGTGGGAGAGCGAGACTTCGCCGGGGCGTGGGATTACGCCTCCGCCGATTAAGCCGGCGTCGGAGATGGTGTGGTGCGGCGAGCGATATGGGCGCTTGCCCACTAGGCCGCTGCCGGCGTCGAGGACTCCAGCTACGCTGTGAATTTTGGTGGTCTCGAGCGCCTCTTCGAAAGTCAGGGGCGGCAGAATTGTGGGCATGCGCTTGGCTAACATGGTCTTGCCGGAGCCGGGCGGGCCGATCATCAGGATGTTGTGGCCTCCGGCGCAGGAAATTTCGATGGCGCGCTTGGCGGTTTGCTGGCCGCGGACGTCTTTGAAGTCGACCAGGAATTCTTGTGATTCTTTTAGCAGGGCGTCGCCGTCGGCTTTTAGCGGGACGATTCCGTTGCCGGAGTTGACGAAGTGGATGACATCGAGCAGAGAGCGCACGGGGTAGACATCGACTCCACCGACCATGGCGGCTTCGCGGGCGTTGGCTTCGGGAACGACCAGCTTTGAAATCTTGCGCGTGCGGGCTTCGAGGGCTATGGGGAGGGTACCGCGAATGCCGCGCACGCCGCCGTCCAGGGATAGTTCTCCTATGAACAGACAGTCGTCGATTTCCTTCTTGGTGAGACCACCGTAGGCGCCTACGATGCCTAGCGCCATGGGCAGGTCGAATCCGGAGCCTTCTTTCTTGATGTCTGCGGGCGCTAGGTTGATGGTGATGTGCGTGGGCGGGATGTCGTAGCCGCAGTTTTTCAGGGCGGCGCGCACGCGGTCGCGGCTTTCGCGCACGGCGGCGTCGGGCAGGCCGACGGTGTGGAAGTGGTCCTGATCGGTCTTGATGCCGGAGCAGTCGACTTCCACCTGGATAATGTTGGCGTCGATGCCATAGACCGCGGCGCTGAGGGTCTTGTAGAGCATGGGTGCTCCGGTCTTTATTCTTTATTCTTTATTCTTTGTGCCGCCGTCGGCACACTAAGGCCTGATTCCGGAATTTAGCTACGGTACACGTTTGGAAGCCTCCGGCGCAGTGACGGATGTCACAGGGTGGGGCTGTGGATTGCTCGGGAGCCGCCCAAATCGGGCCCCCCGGGGAATCAGATTCTCCACAGCCATAGTTCTTACGGCCGGTCGGTATAATACGATGGTTCGAGTGTTTGACGGTTTTGCCGTTCCCGGAACGCGAGACCCGGTGACTTCCCCCATGACTCAGGCCCCTCCCGAAACTCCCCGGCGCGCTCGTCCTCCGCAGAATCTGGAACGCGAAGAATCTCAACTTTGGCGATGGATTCTACTGTTCATGGTGCTGCTGGCAGCGGGCTTTGCCGCGCTGGCCTGGGAACGGCTGGAAACGCTGCCTTACCACTTAGGCCCAGTGGCGCTGGGCGTACTGGTGTTGTCGATGCTTCTAGCCGTTTACGCCTATGGGCGGCGGAAGGAAGTGGTCGAGCTCAAGACGCTGCTGCAGGATTTGCAGGAACACGTGGGGGCGGCTCCCTCGGAGGAGCAACTCGACCAGCTCAACGAGGTGATTGCGCGCTCCCAACGCAGCTTCAAGGAACTGATTGACTCCTTCGAAGATGCCGCTTGCGCCGTATCTCTGGACGGGACCTTGCGCACGGTCAACAAAAGCGTGAGCGCACTGCTGGGACTTCCTTACACTGCGATTGTGGGACATAAGTTTTTCGAGTTTCTCGAAGAACCTACCCGCGAGAGCACGGAAGCCGGGCTCGGGCGTTTTCTCGATAAGAGGCACTGGACCGGCACAGTTCGCGTTCGTCTGAAGAACAATTCGCGGCCGCTTTACTTCGATTGCGTTCTGAACGCGATCGTCAAGGGCGGCGAAGTGGTTGGGATGAGCGTGTTGGGACGAGATGTGACCGGCCAGCACGAGAAGGAGCTGCGCTTTACCGAACTTTTTGAAACCCTGCAGGAAGGCGCGTACTTCAGCACGCCGGAGGGCAGACTGCTGGACGCCAATCCCGCGCTGGTGAGCATTCTGGGCTATGCGACGAGAGATGAGCTACTGGGGCTGGACCCCGGGAAGTTGAACGTGGATCCGGCGGAAGAACCGGTGCTGGGGCGCGCGCCCAACGATCGTGGCGGGGTGCGGGCGCGTGAGATCACGCTGCGAAAGAAGGATGGAACTGCCGCGGTTTTTCTTGAATCCTCGCGCGCCGTCTGGGATGCCGCGGGCAAGCTGATTCGTTACCAGGGAACGCTGGTTGACATCACGGAAAGGCGCAAACTCGAGCGCCAGGTCTTGCAGCAGGAGGAATTCCGCCGCCGGTTGCTGGAAAGCTTCCCTGATCTGATTCTTGTGGTCGACCTGGAGGAGCGCTACACCTTCGTGAGTTCACGGGTGCGCGACATGCTGGGTTACCAGCCCGAGGATCTGTTGGGCAAAAAAATCTCGGAGACCGAGAATCACTCGCCGGAACTAGCGGCGCTTTACCATGACGTCGCCTCCAGCACCAGACTTTTTGGATCGGCGGAATACGGCGCCCATCACCGCGACGGAAGCTGGCGTACCATGCGCGCCTCCGCCAGCCAACTGTTTGACGCTGACTCCAAACTTGGCGGGGTAATCGTTTCCGTGCGCGACATTACGACGGAAAAGAAGCTGGAGCAGCAGATCGTGCAGAGCGAGCGGTTGGCTGCCATGGGTGCGATGATCGGCGGCGTTGCTCACGAACTGAACAATCCCCTGACCAGCATCCTGGGAGTCAGCGAGCTTTTGCAAGACAGCCAGACTACTGATGCCGCGCGCAAGCAGATCGCGATATTGCAGCAGCAGGCGCGGCGTGCGGCTGAGATTGTTCACAACCTGACTTATTTCTCGAGGCCTCCGGCGCCGGGGAAGACTCCGGTGAATCTGGCGGAGATTGTGGAGCGCACGCTGAATCTCCACGCCTACTCGCTGCGGAAAAACAGCATCACCGTGGACTTTCTGCACGAGCCGACGCTGCCCTATGTGCAGGGCGACCCGCACCAGTTGATGCAAGTCTTTCTGAACTTGATTCTGAACGCGGAGCAGGCTATTCGCGAGGCTCACGAAAAAGGAACGTTACGCATCCGCCTGGGGAACAACGGGCAGTCGGTGTGGGCCAGCCTTCAGGATGATGGTCCGGGGATACCGAACGACGTGCTGGGCAGCATCTTCGATCCGTTTTACACGACGAAGCGGCCGGGGCGCGGAACCGGGCTTGGGCTCAGCATCTGCAAAGCGGTGATGAAAGAGCACAACGGAACCATCGAGGCTGCCAACGCGCCCGGAGGCGGAGCAGTGTTCACGGTCACGCTGCGGGCGGCAGCAGCTTCGAACACGGCATCTCCGGGCGGCGGCTAGTTTCTCTCCTAGTTTCTATTTTCTCTCGACGGCCATGGCCACGGCGTTGCCTCCACCCAGACACAGCGCGGCGATTCCACGCTTGACGTTGCGGCGAGTCATCTCATAGATCAAAGTCACGAGCACACGCGCGCCGCTGGCGCCGATGGGATGACCGATGGCGACGGCTCCACCGTTCACGTTGACCTTGTTGGGATCGAGGCCGAGCTCGCGCATCACACCCAGGGCCTGCACCGAGAAGGCTTCGTTCAGTTCGTACAGGTCGACGTCTTCTTTTTTCCATCCGGTCTTTTCCCAGATGGTTCGCACCGCGCCCACGGGAGCCATCATCACCCACTTGGGCTCAACGCCGCTGGTCGCCTGCGCCACGATTCGCACCATGGGCTGGGCGCCTAGTTCTTTCGCGCGCTGCGCGCTCGTGACCACTACTGCGGCTGCTCCGTCGTTTACTCCCGGAGCGTTGCCGGCGGTCACGGTTCCATCCTTCTTGAATGCGGGTTTCAACGAACGAAGCACCTCGATGGTCGTATCCTCGCGCGGGGATTCGTCTTTGTCGAAGAGAATCGGGGCTTCGCCTCTTTTCTTGGCGGGGATTTCGACCGGAACAATTTGCGACTTGAAGCGGCATTCTTTCATCGCGGCGACGGCCTTACGGTGTGAGTGTACGGCGAACTCATCCTGCTCTTCGCGCGTGATGCCGTACTTTTCGGCAACGTTCTCGCCGGTGATGCCCATGTGGTAGTCGTTGTAGATGTCCCAGAGCCCGTCGTGCACCATGGAATCGATCACCTGGCCGTTTCCCAGACGGTATCCCTTGCGCGCCTGCGGCAGCAAATAGGGAGCGTTGGTCATCGATTCCATGCCACCCGCTACCACGATGGAACTGTTTCCCGTCTGCACCGCTTGGGCCGCGAGAGCCACTGCTTTCAATCCTGAACCACAAACTTTGTTTATTGTCATGGCACCTGTCGCCGGCGACAATCCGCCGAAGATTGCCGCCTGCCGCGCCGGATTTTGTCCCAGTCCGGCGGGAAGAACGTTGCCCATGATGCATTCGTCTACCTGATCGGAGCTCAATCCAGCGCGCTTAACCGCCTCGCGCACCACCACGGCACCGAGCTGTGGAGCGCTCAAATCAGTAAGGCTGCCCTGAAATTTTCCCACGGCCGTACGACAACCGGAAATGATGACAACATCATCGAAAGCCGCCATTGATCATGCTCCCGCGAAGGTTTCGCCAGTGCCATTATAGATGCACGAAGTTAGAAAATGATCGATCGCGATGAACTTCTGCTACGCGCTGCCATCGCCCGTCGAGTCGTGGCACACGGCATGATGGACAGGTGCGTGGCGGATCGCCGATGACTCTTTCTTCTCCGCGATTGCATGCGCGCGACGTCTCTTGATGCAGTAACCTCGTCTCGCGGTGACTTTGGTGCAGCAACGCACGCTGCAACTCGTGCATTTTTTTCTTGACTTCATTTTTCATTAACTGAATACTTCAATTAGTTGCAACAAATGATCGTTGCAGATTTTTCCATGAACAATGGAAGGGAGAATAGAACCAATGGCAACCAAGAAAAAGGCAAAGAAGAAAAAGAAGCATTAAGCAGGTCAGTACGAAGTCAAAAAAGGGGGACGCCGAAAGCGTCCCCTAAGTTTTTGCGCGGAACTCTATTTGGTGGTTTCGGCCGTTTGATTCGGAACCCGCTTTTCCTGAGCGGGGCATAATCCGCGGAACGCGCAGAAGTTGCAATGAAAGCCGGGGTCAGGTTCGAATTCTCCTGCGGCAACGCCGCGCGCCACTGCCAGCACTCGCTGTCGCGCTGCCTCTAGTTGAAACTCTGAGCGCCTGGAGACAATCGTAACGTTGCCTTCGAGATTGTGAAACGCCAGCGCGCCCACGCGGTATCCCCACTTCTCGTGCGCAGCCATGGCGTAGATGGAAAGCTGCAGGCTCTCGTCGGCATCCTCCTGCGAGCGAGCTTTACCGGTTTTGTAGTCAACGATGGCGACGGTTCCATCGGCGGCGCGATCCATGCGGTCGATTCGTCCCGCAACCTTCGTCCCGGCGATCTGCACGTCGAACCATTCTTCCGTGTGCAGGACCTGTGGGGCGGGAGCGGAGCGCGTGCCGGCCAGAAAATCCTGCAATTGCTGCAGTCCCTGCTTCAGGTACAGAGAGCGCTGATAGTCGTCCTGAATGCCACTCAAACCCGGGTCATCGCGAAACAGTTGCAGCAACTCCTCGTCGCTCTTAGTCCTTCCCAGGCGGACGGAATCGTAATAAGTGAGAAGGACGCGGTGCATGGCTGCGCCATACTGCATGGCCGCGTGGACCTGCTTTGACAACTTCCACTCGCGTTCAAACTTGAATTGCAAGGGACAAGTTTCGTAGGTTTCGACCGCCGTGGCGCTCAAGCGCGCGCCCAGACCTTCGATGGCTGGGAGCTCAAGCCACGCTGGCAACCGCGAACTCTCGGGATGGGCCGTATCTGCTGCCGCCGCGATCTCGATCAACTCAGGTTGCGAAGGCAGCGCGGGACGCGACCTGAGCCACGGTTGCAACGCCGGATTGTTAATCAGTTCGCGCATGAAACCGGGAGGGGTTTTGTCGCGTTGTCCAATTCCCTGCTTTCCGTAAATATGAAGCGAATCCCTGGACCGCGTCATGGCCACGTAAAAAAGCCGGCGCTCTTCCTGATCATGCAGGGTCTTATCGTCGCCACCAGCCGCTGAATCAGGATCGCGCAACTCCGCGGGAAGCTCGACCAGTCTCTCGCGAAAGCTGACGGGAAATGAAGGGCTGGTCGCGCGCAGAATGAAAACATGAGGGAACTCGAGCCCCTTGACGCCGTGGGCAGTCATGAGGCGCACAGCGTCCTCGTCGTCGTTCGACGTCATCGGAATCACGCCGCCGGCCTCGCGAAAATAATTCAGGTACTCGATCCATTCGCCAAGCTCCTGAGTTTCCGTCTTGGGCTTGTTCTCCCACTCGGCAACGAACTTCAAAGCCGCCTGCAGAACCGCGGAATTGGGGCTGAGCCGGAATTGTTTGGCGATCAGACACATCGCCGCGTAGGCCTTGGCTCTCTTCCGGTTAACTTCATCGCGTGCCTGGTGCACGGAGTCGAGCACGGCGCGGCCGCCGACGACCTCGTCCAGCACGGAAGCGAGCGGGACGACCTTTCCGTCTTTCGAGTCTTTCGCGATCGCACGCAGCGCTGTGCGGAGTTGTTCCGGATCCACATCGAACTGCGGCAACGCTGCCACGCGAAAGAGACTGGCATCGGATCCCAGGTCCACGACGGCGGCGACACAGGCAAATAAATCCCGCACGTCGGGCGTGTCGCTCACATCCATGTTTTCGATGGAGAACGGGATTTCGCGCTCAGCCAGTTGCTGCACGACTTCATCCCGGTTGAGGTGTGACCGGTAGAGGACGCCGAAATCTTTCCACTTGCAACGCGTGCGGCGGCGCGTCTGCTCGATGAGGCCGGCAACGTCAGGCGCCTCGGCATCCCGGCCGGCGAAAGAGACCGCTTCCACGGGAAAGGTGGCCAGCGTTCTGCGTTCCCTTCTCGCATCCTCCTCCCGCGCGGACTGCAGAGGAGCGCGGCGGTAGGCCAGCGCGCGCTCGTTTGCCGCAAACACCGGGGGATTTTTGTCTACGACTGCAAACGCGCATTGCAGAATCGGAGTAGTCGAGCGCCGGTTTTTGCCCAGCACGACCAGCTTGGTTTCTGGAAAATGCCGGCGGAACAGGTGAAACGCCGCGCTGGAGGCCCCGCGAAAACGGTAAATGGCCTGATCCGGATCTCCCACGCCGAAGATGTTTGCCTCGGCACCTGCCAGCAGGGCCAGAATCTTGATCTGCGCGAAGTTGGCGTCCTGAAATTCGTCGACCAGAACGAAGCGGGCGCGGTTGCGTTCCGCCGCAAGCAGCTCTTCGTCGCTCGCAAGCAGGTCGTGGGCCCGCGTGATCATGTGGCTGAATGTGCCTAGATTTTCTTCGCGCAGCCAACCCTCGGTGGTGGCGAATACGCGGGCAATTTCCTGGCAACGGCCGATCACCTCGGCGTCGCTCAACTGATCTTTCGATTTCGCGACCCGCGGCACCGGCAGCTCGCCGCGCTCGAGGCGTGCAACATACTCCGCGTATTTGTCCGGCGTGACCAGCTCGTCGTGGCATCGGCTCAAGAAGCTGAGCAGATCGTTGAGAAATTGCCCAATATTCGCCGCCCGGACGTAGTATTGCAAATGCAGCTCGTGCATTCTCTTGCGCAAGTAGATCCAGAGATCTTTTTCGTCAAGCACGCCAAACTTTTTCCCAGTGCGCTTCAGCAGGTCGAAACAGTAATCATGAAAAGTTGCCGATTGGATTGGCTTGCCGACCAGCGCGCACACGCGGTCACGCATCTCACCCGCAGCGGCCACGGTATAGGTAAGAGCGAGAACTTCCTCTGGCTTCGCGTGTCCTTGCTCGACCAGGCCGGCAATGCGGTGGATCAAGACGGAGGTTTTCCCCGTACCTGCTCCCGCGACGACCAGCATCGGGCCATGAATATGCTCAATCGCCTGGCGCTGGTGATCGTCGGGCAGAAACGATGATTGAGATTGCAATTTGGAGACAGCCATCGCGGCTCAGAATACCACCCGGGGCAGCCGAGCGCAGCGAGGAGGAAACTCAGAGCGAGTTCAACGCTGAGGCTACCACCGCTGTGGCAGCGATGGCGGCGGTTTCGGCGCGGAGAATCGTGTTACCCAACGAGGCGGAAACCCATCCGGCTCGCTGAAATGATTGCAATTCGTCTTCGGTCCAGCCGCCCTCGGGACCAACTGCGAGAACAATCCCGGCGTCTCCCGCAGGCGGGTTCACAACGTCGCGCAGCAGAGTGTGTTCTTCCGATTCGGCCAGCACAATTCGCAAAGCGCCGGGCAAATTCAGAGCTTCCGAAGTCTTGATCGGCTCGGCAATCTCTGGTGGAGCGGTGCGGCGGGACTGTTCCGCTGCCTGGCGAGCTAGGCGCTGCCAGCGCTCGACCCGCTTCGCCGCAGCGGCAGCCAAGTGGGACTCGGTGCGCCGCGCGATCAACGGCACAATCCGCGAGACGCCAAGCTCTGTGCACTTTTCGATCGCCCACTCCATGCGGTCGAACTTGAATACTGCGAGAACGAGGGTGATTTCGGACAAGCTGGCTTCCGGAACTTCTTCGATAAGCTCAAACTCGACGCGATTGTTTGCCACAGATGTAATTCGTCCGCGGCGCACAGCTTGGCCGGTAGAGATGTCGAAATCCTGGCCAACGCGAGCCCTCAGCACTCGTGCCAGATGATCGGCATGTTCGCCGATGAGGGCGGCGCGATCTCCTGAGACTTCATCGGCGATAAAGCGGCGGCGGGTCATGAGGTAGGAAGAGGCAGCGACTGAAGGCGCGATAAATGATGTGGCACTTACGATATGCCTGAAGGCATATCCTGATACGAATCCTTAATCCTGGCGGGCTTCTTCCACTATCCGAACATATCCTTCACTTTGCCGAGCAGTGCGCGCATCATCGGCTGATTGTCCACCTTCCCGGTGGTCTCCAGTTCCTGCAGCAGTTCTTTCTGGCGCTTGCTCAGCTTGCTCGGAATCTGCACGCGCACTTCTACGTAGAGATCACCCTTGCCGTGTCCATTCAGCACGGGCATGCCTTTGTTGCGAATGCGAAACGTGGTGCCAGGCTGCGTGCCATCGGGAATTTTTAGCGTATGCTCGCCGTCGAGAGTGGGAACGCGAATCTCCGCGCCCATCGCGGCTTGCGTCACCGACAGCGGGACGGCGCAGTGCAAATCGTTCCCTTCCCGCTCAAAAAATGGATGCTCCTTCACATGCAGCACCACGTAGAGATCGCCCGCCGGTCCTCCGAAAGGTCCAGCCTCGCCTCCACCGGTAAAGCGGATGCGGGTGCCGTCTTCTACGCCCGCGGGAATCTTCGCGTCCACCGAGCGCTGCCGCAGCACACGGCCTTCCCCTCTGCATTTCGCGCAAGGATCGGTAATCACGCTGCCCGTTCCCTGGCAGGAAGGACAAGTCCGCGCGATGCTGAAAAAGCCTTGCTGGTACCGCACCTGCCCACGGCCAGCGCAGGAACGGCAGGTTGTTGGACCTTTGCCCGGCGCGGTTCCCGACCCACGGCAATCTTCGCAGGCTTCGTGACGCCGCACCATCACGCGCGTCTCGGTGCCGAATGCAGCCTGTTCGAACTCGATGGTTATGTCTTCGCGCAAATCAGCGCCGCGCTGCACCCGGCTGCGGCGGCGTCCGCTGCTTCCGAAGGCATCGCCGAAGCCGAAGAACTCGCCGAAGATTTCGCCGAAATCCTGGAACGTCGTGGCGTCGAAGCCTGCGCCCGGACTGGCGGCGCTGCCCACGCCGGCATGGCCGAAGCGGTCGTAGAGCGAGCGCTTCTCCGAGTCGGCCAGTATGGTGTAGGCCTCGGTGACTTCCTTGAAGCGTTCTTCCGCATCCGGATTGTTCGGATTGCGGTCGGGATGGTATTGCATGGCGAGCTTGCGATAAGCGCTCTTGAGTTCCACCTCGCTCGCCGTACGGCTCACCGACAATACTTCGTAATAATCGCGTTTTGCGTTCGTGGCCAGAATAGGCACCTTTCGTGATCAGAAAGAATTATGAGAAAAAACGACAAGAGAAGCTTGAACCACGCGGAACCTACTTCCCCGGATTCCTGGCCACCTTCACCATCGCGGGCCGCAGCAGCCGGTCTTTGAATTTGTAGCCCCGCTGCAACTCCTCGACCACCTGATGATCGGGGACTGTAGTGGTCTCCACCATTTCGACGGCCTCGTGGAATCGCGGATCAAAGGCTTCGCCCTTCGACACAATGGGATTCACCGAAAGTTTGGCCAGCGCAGCCTGCAGTTGCTTGTAGATCAGTTCTACCCCGCTGCGAAGTTCTGCCGCATCCGATTTCACCACCAGCGCGCGCTCCAGGCTGTCCACCACCGGCAACAAAGACTTGATGGCATCCGCCGCGGCGTATTCGCGGAACTCCTGCTGTTCTTTGCTGGCGCGGCGGCGTGCATTTTCAAATTCTGCCTGTGCCCGCGCCAGGCGGTCGAGCAGGGTGTCGCGCTCCGCCCTCAATTTCTGCAATTCTGTTTCCGAGGACGACTCCGCGCCCGCCATCTGTGGGACGTTCTCATCCCCATCATCGGCCGGCGGCAGCTCGTGATCCAGATCCAATCCAGCATTTTGTCTTTCCGACTTACCGTTCACTTTGCCCATAAACAAATGTGGTTACTCCGATTCATTCAGGATTTTGTCGAAGAGCCGCGCGATGTAGGAAACCGCGGTCATCGTATGCTGATAGTCCATTCGCGTAGGACCGATTACGGCGAGCGATCCAAACATGTCGCTTCCCGACCGCGCCGGCGCTCCAATCAGCACGAAGTTTTGCATTGAGGGCAGCGCATCATCCAGCCCGATCACCACTCGCACCGCCTCCTGCTTTACATCGAGGTAGGCTCCGAGGAGTTGCGCGACCTTTTCTTTCTCCTCCAGCGTCTTCAGCATTTCATGCAGGCGCTTGCGATCTTCCTGCCCGGTCACCAGATTGGCTGCGCCTTCCACGAAGACCACCTGCGTGCCGGTTTCAGCGGCGAGCGCGCCTTGCTTATAGAGTTGTTCGATGGAATGCATCAGGCTGTCATACTCGCTGCGTTCCTGCTCGATCCTCCGGCCCAGTTCGGTGCGCATCGATTCCATGGTCCAGCCGCGAAAATTCTCGTTGATGTAGCGCGCGGCAAGGTCGAGGTCAGCTTGCGGTAGATCGAGTCGCAGCACGCGGTCGCGCACCAACCCGGAACGCGTCACCAGCACGGCCAGCACCTTCTGATCGCCCAGACGCGAGAAGTACACATGCTCCAACGCGTTCTTGGCGCCGGTGGTGGCGACTGTCACGCCCACGTTGCGCGAAATCAGCGACAGCACATGCGAGGTGCGCTCCATGAACTCCTGCACATCGGTAATGCCCGCCAGCGAATCCGAAATCAGGCTTTCTTCCTGCGGCGCCAGCTTCGCTGTTCCTGTGATCTGCTCGACGTAGTAGCGGTACGCGTCGGTAGTCGGCACGCGGCCCGACGAAGCATGCGTCTGCTCGAGAAACCCCGCGTCTGATAAGTCCGCCATCACATTGCGAATTGAGGCCGGACTCAGCCCCTCGCGGTTCGATCGTGCCAGAGTCCGCGAACCGACCGGCTCACCGGTGGAAATAAAGGTCTCCACCAGCGCCGTCAGAACTTCGCGTTCCCGCTTACCGATATTGGGATCAGATGGCATCTTGTTTGATCGGGATCACCCGGGCTTGCCGCCGGCTTCACACTTCCAGCTAACTATCTTAGATGCAGAAACTTAGCTTAGGACGCAAACCCGCGTCCTGCTTGGATTCTAGGAACGCTCCACCTTCCTGTCAAGGACCGCAGGGATGGGCTGGTCGGGCCGTCGAAACGATGTGACCCCATAGCTCACTTCCCATTTGGAGTTTGGAGAGATTAGTGGGATTATTGGGCTAGAGCTACAGGAGTGGCGACGTGAAAAACGTCAAAATAGCGGCGTTGAAGGATGCGACCGGGGTTTACCTGTGCGTGTCGCTTCTCGGCCTTTGCTGGAGTTTGATTACGAAGAACGGATGGAGCTTAAGTCACATATTCGGCCTCCCTGCCATTTGCGCCGTATTTTTTTACGTCTTCAAGCGGAAGGATCTATTTGACTGACCTAACGCGCCGATCCACAGCGGCTAGATCGCCTAAGAACCCAAACATCGCTCGGAATCCCTAATCGCATCTTCCCCTGCCGAGCCATCCCCGGTATCCTCGACTCGCATGCAGCGGAAGCCTTCGCAATGAAATCCAAACCTCACATCGCCGTCGTCGGAGCCGGAGCGTTCGGCGGCTGGACCGCGCTTCATCTTCTCGAACGCGGAGCCCGGGTCACGCTGCTCGACGCCTGGGGCCCCGGCAACTCGCGCGCGTCTTCTGGCGGCGAAACCCGCATCATGCGCGGCACCTACGGTCCCGGCCAGCCTTACACGGAACTTGCCGCCCGGGCACTCAAGCTCTGGCAGAAATATGAGCGGCGTTGGAAGAAGCAGTTTCTCCACCGCACCGGCGTTCTCTGGATGGTCAGCAGCCGTGACGATGCCTACGAGCGCGGCTCGCTCGCCGTACTTCGGGGAGCTGGGATCAAGTATCGGGAGTTCTCCACGCCCGAGATGAAAAAGCGCTGGCCGCAAATCAACTTCGAGGACGTGCACTGGGGAATCTTCGAACCCGAATGCGGATACCTTGACGCCCGCGTCAGCTGCCAGGCCGTGGTGGATGCGTTCGTGGCACAAGGCGGCAAATATCGCCAACTCGCGGTCTCACCCGACGGATTGGAGAGCGGAAGTCTTCGCAGCTTGACGCTCTCCGACGGCTCGCGCCTCAAAGCCGATCAATACGTCTTCGCCTGCGGCCCGTGGCTGCCCAAGCTGTTCCCTGAAACTCTGGGCAACGTGATTCGTCCCACCAAGCAGGACATCTTTTTTTTCGGCCCACCCGCCGGAGACGCTCACTTCACCGGCGCGCAGCTTCCCGTGTGGGGCGATCACGGCATGCGTTTCTTCTACGGCATCCCAGGCAGCGATCGCCGCGGCTTCAAAGTCGCGGACGACACGCGTGGAAAGCCTTTCGATCCAACTAACGGCGAGCGAGTGGTCAACCGGCCGATGCTGAGGCGGGTTCGCGAATATATTGCTTTCCGTTTTCCTGCGATGAAAGACGCTCCGCTGATCGAGACGAGGGTCTGCCAGTACGAGCAGACTTCCGACAGCAACTTTATCGTGGATCGCCATCCCCGAATGAATAACGTGTGGCTGCTGGGCGGCGGCTCCGGACACGGATTCAAACACGGGCCAGCGTTGGGCGAGATAATGGCCAAACTTATCTTCAACGACGAGGAGCCGAGGCTTTGCTGGCGACTGTCGCGATTCCCAGGCAGGTCATCAGCCTGATACTCGCATCAGTTTGCGCTTGCGCAACACGAACGCACTTATACCGATGGCCATCAGCCCAAAAGTACCGGGCTCGGGAACAGTCGCAAAGTAGCCCGAGTTGGCGTAATAGGACCCCTGGAAATAGGTGAATGACAGCACCAGTTTTCCGGGTTTGGAGGTCAAGTTGTAGGTGGTGCACCCCCCACCATCCCCGCACCCTTCCACCACCACTAGTCCCAAGGTAGCCGGTACTGAGACCATAAAGAACTGGCCATTGGTGGGGAATGTAAAAGTCGGGGAGTAGAGGTTAGCCGCTCTAATTGAGAGGTTATCGTAGTTCTGCCCGCCCACGCTACCAGACACGAAATCAAAATAAATAGTGGTAAGGCGGCCCCAACGGATCCAGGTGAGTACCCGTATGGAAAGCCGCCATTGAACCAACCGGTCTCTGTCCCTCCATACACATCGAGGTTCACGTTCGTGCCAAGGAGTACGCCTCCCACGTTATCGCCCAATCCGTAGTTAGGATAGATGCCGAGACCCACGTTCAAATTCGTGTAGTTCACCGAATTGGCAAGTGCATTCAGCGAAGACAACAGGACTACGACCAAGAGAACTCGAGGAAGGTGTTTCATGGGATGCCTCCTAGCCACGTCATGTCGAGGGGAAGCCGGAGGATGGCGCGGCCCCCGGTAATGGGCTACAACAGTACTCTTGATGCCATGATTGTCAAGCAAAAAAGGGGATTCGTGGGCTGGCTGGCCTGTGATCCTTCAGCGCGGATTTCAGCCTCAAGCGGGTGCGAGGAGGCTGACACGCCCCGAAACTAGCCTTTTGAAAGGCTCTTACTGAATCTGAATCACGCTGGCCGACTCACCGGCTTTAATCTCGCTCACGCGCGCCACCACGTTCCGCGCGAAGGCAAAGATTGACTTGGCATGCGGCGAATTCTCTCCCTCGAGCACGATCGGCTTCCCGCCGTCGCCGGATTTGCGCACCTCAGGGTCAAGCTCGATGCTTCCGAGAAACGCTACGCCAAAATGCGCCGCCATCTTCTCCGCACCGCCGCGCGAGAAGATATCGATCTCATGATTGCAGTGCGGGCAGGTGAAGTAGCTCATGTTCTCGACCACGCCCACCAGATCCACCTTCATCTGCCGGAACATTTCGATCGCCTTGCGCGCATCCTGCAACGAAACATCGGACGGAGTTGAAACCACCACCGCGCCCGTCAGCGGCACCGACTGCACCAGCGACAAAGCGATGTCGCCCGTCCCCGGGGGCAGGTCCACAACCATGTAATCAAGATGTCCCCACTCCACCAGGCCCAGAAACTGCTTCACGATCTGATGCAGCATGGGACCGCGCCAGATGATCGGCTTGTCGCCAGGATTGAGAAACCCCACGGAAATTACTTTCAGCCCAAAGGCCTCCAGCGGCTCGATACGGTTTTCGCCAACCATTTTCGGCTGCCCGCTCACGCCCAGCATCAGGGGGACGTTCGGCCCATAGACATCGGCATCGAGCAGGCCAACCTTGTGTCCCATCTTCGCGAGAGCGACCGCCAGGTTCACCGATAGCGTGGTCTTGCCCACGCCGCCCTTGCCCGAACCCACGGCAATGATGGCATCGACTCCGGGCAACGGTTGCGGCCCCGGCGCTGGCGGCCCGGGTTGATGAGGCATATGTGCGTTCAAAGGATCACACTCCAAGAATCAATCAGGATGGATCAAACTCTTAAGATTATACAGGGCAGAAACGATGCTCATGCAGAGACAGCCGCCCTTCGGCAAGCTCAGGGCAGGCTCTCGGCTGTCAGGCCTGGGCGAAGCGCGGCCGCGAGGAGAACTTGCAACGAAAGCTCAGTACCCTTCCCCTTCCAGCCGCACCTTTCCCCGAAACATGCGAAATAGCAAAGTGAAGTATCCCAAGGCCAGAATCATCCCCGGAATCCACCAGGCGAGTCCAACCGTCAGCCCGTGCCGCCCCGCGGCAGTATTGTAGATGGTCAGACTTCTGTGGACCGGGTCAGTGCTGGCCGGCAGCACCACGGGATACAGCGCAAACGCCGCCCCCACCAGCATGCCCACGATGTAAAGCGCGGAGCCGACGAAAGCAAGTTTGTCCAGCCCCTTGCGGATGGAATAGATCATGGCGCCAAGACTGCCAAACACAATCACGGGAATCAGAAACCCGACGACATGCTGCTTGTAGTTGTCGAGCACCGTCGGCTGCACGTAGCAGGTCGCGATCAGCCCCACGATGGTCAAAGTCAGTTGCAGCGGCCACGCCCACAGTGCCACGTTGCGAGTACGCAGGTTCAACTCGCCATCCGTCTTCACCGCAACGTACAACGACCCGTGAGCGGTCAGCGTTACCAGCGCGATCACGCCGGTCAGCACGGTATACCAGTCGAGAATGCCAGTATTCGTGCCGACTCTGAAATTCGTCCACAGCGGCTCGAAGAAATAGCCATCGGCGCCCAGAGGCACGCCGCGCACCACGTTCCCCAGCGCTGCGCCAAAGAAGACGGCCAGAAGCACGCTGGAAACGCAGAAGATCAAATCGAAGAAGCCGACCCAGACTGGATTCTCCATGTGCGCGCGCAACTCGATGCCGATGCCGCGCAGCATCAGCAGCCACAGCACCATCATCAGCGGCAGATAGAAGCCGCTGAAGCTGGAGGCGTAGAGCAGCGGGAAGGCAAAGTAAAGCGTGCCGCCGGCGGCGATCAGCCACACTTCATTGCCATCCCACACGGGGCCAATGGCGCGCAAAATCTTTCGCCGCTCGTCAGCCGTCTTGCCCGCAGCCAGGTAAATCGCTCCGGCGCCAAGATCGAACCCATCCAGCACCACATAAGCCGCCACCATCACGGCCACGAACATGAACCATAGCGTTTCCATGAATCCTCGCCTTCGCATGCGGGGGCGAGACGCCCCCACGACAGCCGCCGGGACGGCGGCGCTACTGAATCCGCCAGGGACGTCGGCGCTACTTAGTGCCCCGAACTGACCTCAGCCGCCGGCCCCTGCTCAATCTCACGCCGCACCAGAAACAGGAACAGAATCCCCAACACGGTATACATTCCGAGAAAACCCAGCAGCGTGAAAATCCCGTTGCCTGCCGACACCTGCTTCGAATATCCGTCTGCCGTGCGCATCAAGCCGTAAACCAGCCACGGCTGCCGCCCCAGTTCCGCGGTCATCCATCCCGCGGTGTTGGCAATGTAGGGGAAGGGCAAAGCCAGCAGAAGAATCCAAAGCATCCAACGCGAAGAAAATAATTTGCCACGCCACAACAGCAGTGCCGCCACTACGCTGATGGCGATGAAGATCGTCCCCAGGCCGACCATGATGTGGTAGCTGTAATAAAGCAGCGCGACATTCTCCGGCCACATGTCACGCGGAAACGCGTCGAGCCCCTGCACATCGGCCTTCCACGCCCGGTAAGTCAGAAAGCTGAGTGCGCTCGGAACTTCAATTGGATTATCAATCTTGCGCTCCTCCACATTCGGCTGCCCAATGATCACCAGCGGCGCTCCGCTCTGGCTCACGAAGAGCGCTTCCATCGCAGCCAGCGTGACCGGTTGATGCTGGGCAATCATCCGTCCCTGGCCATCGCCGGTCGGAAATAATTGCAGGACACTGAAGATCAGTCCAGCCGTTACACCCACACGCACGAAAATCCGCCCATAATCCTGAAACTTTCCCCACAGCAAATAAAACGCGCCCACCGACGCCATCACAAAAGCACCGGTAATTACCGCACCACTCATGTTGTGGGCATACTGCCACCATGCCCAGGGATTCAGCACCAGCTCCCAGAAGCTGGAAAGTTGCACTGAGCCATCCGCGGCCCCGACAAAGCCCACGGGATGCTGCATCCAGGCGTCGGTCACGATAATGAAGAAACCCGAGAGCCACGATCCCAGAAATACCGCCACTGCCGAGCACCAATGCGCCCGCGGGCTGAGCCGCTTCTCGCCATAAAGAAACAATCCGAGAAACGCCGACTCCAGAAAGAAAGCAAACACGCCCTCCATGGCCAGCGTCTGCCCAATCACTCCTCCAGCAAAGCGCGAGAAGTGCGACCAGTTCGTGCCAAACTGAAATTCCATGGGGATTCCGGTCACCACGCCCAGCACGAAGTTGATGCCGAAAATCCGCGCCCAGAAACGGGCCGCCTGATGGTAGACCTCATTCTTGCGACGAAGGGCAATCGTCTTGAGCACCACGATCAGCGGCGCCAGGCCCATCGTGAGCTGCGGAAAGAGATAGTGGAAGGTAATCGTGAAGGCGAAGTGAATGCGATGAACAAGAAGCGCACTGTCCATGGAAAATCCCCCGGACGCAAAAGTGTAGGCTACCGGTTCCGCGGAGTCCAGGATGTGATCCCGATCACACCGGTTAGCGGATTACCGTTTCGCTTTGCGCCGCCGCTCCAACTCCGCGCGCCGGATCTCGCGCCGCCGCCCCGCGTCTTCATAACGCCGCTGCTGCTCTTCGGTTTCGGGCACCACCGGCGCTACCTTCAAGTGATGTCCCTGGGCGTCGATGGCGACAAACGTCAAATAGGCCGAAGCCACGTGTTGCGCCGTGTCCGCAATATAGTTTTCCACCCAGACCTTCACCCCGGTTTCCATCGAAGTATGAAAAACACGGTTCACCGATGAGCGAAGAATCACCAAGTCCCCCACCTTCACGGGCACCAGAAAATCAATGTGATCCACCGAGGCTGTCACCACGTAACTTCGCGAATGGCGATGCGCCGCCATCGCGCCCGCCAGATCAATCCAGTGCATCAAGCGGCCGCCCAGCAGAGCGTTCAGCGGGTTGGCATCATTCGGCAGGACAATTTCCGCCATCTCCGATTGCGAATCCCGCACCGGCCGCGGCGTCAGCATCTCCTGGTTCATGGTCTTCCTCTTTCAGTTGGTCGTATTCCTGCCTCAACGGGTCTCGCATCAAAGCGCTTCCGCATCGCCTCCTGATCAACTCGCAGCGGCCTGCGTCGTTTCCTGCTTCGTTCTCTTTTCGAGATATGACTCCAGAAAGCACTCCGCCATGCGCTGCACGCGGTTGTCGCGATGCAGCAACTCCCACCGTGCCTTCGCGATGTCAAACACCAGCACGCCGTGCTCCACCGGACGATGCCCGCGCTCGCAAACGTAGCGGATTTGAATGCGCGCGCCAGCCCCGTCCCCGCCACCGCTCACGGTCCTGGCCCCAAATCGCACCGAATCCCACGACCGCTCCCGCGGCAACCGCCCGCACCCCTCCGCATACCCAAGATTGCAGAACTCGCGCAATTCTTCCTGCGACGGTCTTTCACCCTCATGTCCCGGCGCCGTGCAGCGCCCGCCCCAGCCGCATCCCAGAGGAAGCCGACCCGCATGCAGCCAGCTCCCATTCTCTAACCTCTCGATCGGCATAAAAAACGGACAAGCCACCAGCAACCCCCGGCAGAGCCGCAAAATGTTAAGGACTACTGCTAATTCTACCCACCCCAGCAAACGCAAGCCAAACGCCGCGTTGCCACGAGATCCGGAAGTGAAGAGGTAGTTTGTAGTAACCTCATTTTCAACTGAGAACTGAGAACCGAGAACTGAGAACTGAGAACTGAGAACTGTCTATGGACCGCATCGCCGCCCTCAACGACATCCTCACCCAGAATCCCGACGACACCTTCGCCCGCTACGGACTGGCAATGGAATATTCCAAGCAGGGCGACCTCGACCGCTCGCTAGCCGAATTCTCCATCCTGCTCAAGAGCAGTCCCGACTACACTCCGGGCTACTTCATGGCTGCGCAAACGCTAGCCCGCGCCGACCGTGTCGCCGAAGCCAAAACCATGCTCATCGACGGCATCGCCAGCGCCCGCCGCACCGGCAACCTCCACGCCCAGGGCGAAATGGAAGCGCTGTTGGCAGAGTTGGGATAGTTCAGGAACTACCCTGTGAACCCCTGTGTCCTCTGTGTTTCAGCTTTTGCTTAGGAAGCTCACCCCGCCATCCGCCCCATCATCCACTCCACGAGTCCCGGAAAATGCTGGTATATCTTCACAGGCGCATACATAGTCCAAGGCACAATCACTTCTCTCTTCTGCTTCAAATATCCCCGCAGCGTAGCCCGAGCCACACGCTCCGCGGTGATCCCTTTCACCGACCCCGGACGCACCTGCTTCAACTCATTCCCGCGCACAGCATTCTCGCCAAACGCAGTCCGCACATAGCCGGGACAAACCGTCAGCACGTGAATCCCGTCTTTCTTCAATTCCACACCAGCCGCCTTACCCATAGCATTCAGCGCAAACTTGGTCGCGCTATAAGCCGCATGAAAGGGCAGCGGAATGTGCCCCGCCACGCTCGATACATTGATGATCGTCCCGCCGCCCTTCTGCCGCATCACCGGAATCACCGCCTGCATCGCCCCCACCGCTCCAAACAAATTTGTGTCGAACATTTCCCGGCACGCCGCCATGTCCATCTGCGCCACCGAATCCAGCAGCCCATGCCCGGCGTTATTCACCCAAACATCGATTCCCTTGAAATGATGCATGGTCAGCCCGATCACGCGATCAACATCTTCCCGGTGCCTCACGTCGCAAGCCATGGCCAGCGTCCGCTCGGCGTTGCCAACCCGCGCTCGCGCCGCCTCCACTCGACCTGCATCGCGCGACAGCATAACCACGCTCGCTCCATGATCGGCAAAAACCCTGGCAATCGCTTCCCCAATCCCCATCGAAGCGCCCGTCACCACCACAACTTTCCCTGAAAGTTCCATAGCGCGCTTTTATTCCCTTGTAACTTGCGAAGTCAAGCGCTGCGATACAATCGGGGCAACGCGGTCATCCTCGCATCGATCTCCGCGTTCATCCCGGAGACTCCTTGGACACGCTCATCCCCCTGTTCCCGCTCGACGTCGTCCTGTTCCCCGGCACTCCTCTGCCGCTGCATATCTTCGAGCCGCGTTACAAAGAAATGATTGGCGAATGCCTCTCCCAGCACCGCACCTTCGGCGTGGTGCGTGTCGTCGAGCAGGGTCTAGCCGAGGTGGGATGCACCGCCGAAATCATCACCGTCGTCAAAGAATATCCCGACGGCCGCCTCGACCTGGTCACTGAAGGCCGCAAACGCTTCGAACTCGTGCGCATCAACCAGGAACGTTCCTTCCTCCAGGCCGAAGTCCTGATGATCGACGACGAACCCGGCGCACCGCCGCAGGCGGACGCCGCGCGCGTAGTTCAACTGCACTCCGAAATGCTGGCCATCGCCGGCGCCAGACAGGATCTCTCGCCCGCCGATCCCAAGCTGCTCTCTTTCTATTTAGCCGGCTCTCTGCCCCTCGATCTGGATTTCAAACAACGCCTGCTTGCCCTGCGCTCCGAACCAGGACGTGTATCTCTGCTCATTTCCTATCTCGAAACCATCATCCCCAACCTCCGCCGCGCCACCACCGCTCGCCAAAAGGCCGGCGGCAACGGCCACGTCCACTGAAGGATGCGCAGGTTTACCCCGTGCCCCTCCATGCCCTCCGTGGTAAAAGGTTTTGAGTTAGCGCGCAAAGCCCGAAGCCCGCTCTTCCCGCGTATAATCTCTAAAGTTCCTCTCGGGGGTTCCTCATGTCTCTTCCGCGCACCCTAGGCGAATTGCGCCGCAGCACCTTCTCCGAAGAACGTCTGCGCACCCGCCGCGTGAAGGACGAACTCCGCGAGAACCTCATCGCGCGCCTGCGTCAGCGTGACGACGACACCAGCATCTTCCCCGGCATCGTCGGCTACGACGACACGGTGGTGCCGCAAATCGTGAACGCCGTTCTCTCGCGCCACAATTTCATTTTGCTCGGCCTGCGCGGCCAGGCCAAAAGCCGCATCCTGCGCGCTTTGACGACGCTGCTCGATCCTCACATGCCCTATCTCGCGGGCTGCGAGATCCACGACAATCCCTACGCTCCCATCTGCCGCCGCTGCCGCGAGGAGGTCACGCGCCTCGGCGATGAAACTCCAGTCGCCTATCTCACTGCCGACGACCGCTACGTCGAAAAACTTGCCACGCCAGACGTCACCATCGCCGATCTCATCGGCGATATCGATCCCATCAAAGCGGCCCGCGGCGGCCACGAACTCTCAAGCGAGTTCACGGTTCACTACGGCCTGCTTCCGCGCGCCAATCGCGGCATCTTCGCCATCAACGAATTGCCTGACCTAGCCGGAAAAATTCAGGTTGGCCTGTTCAACATCATGCAGGAAGGCGACGTGCAGATTAAGGGCTATCCCATTCGCCTGCCGCTCGACGTAGCCATCGTCTTCAGCGCGAATCCGGAAGACTACACGGCTCGCGGAAAAATCATCACCCCGCTCAAAGACCGCATCGGCTCCGAGATTCGCACCCACTACCCCGCCACCGTCGAGGAAGGCATCGCCATCACCGCGCAGGAAGCCTGGACCAACCGAGCCTCGACCAGTCGCCGCACTCAAAGCGAAGCCCATGCCATGCACCTTCCCATCTACATTCAGGAAGTAATCGAGCGCATCGCCTTCGCCGCCCGCGAAGACAAAAAAATCGACAAACGCAGCGGAGTAAGCCAGCGCCTGCCCATCTCGGCAATGGAAAACGTAATCAGCAACGCTGAGCGCCGTGCTCTGCGCAACGACGAGAAACTGGTCGTCCCCCGCGTCAGCGACGTCTATGCCGCGCTCCCCGCGATCACCGGCAAACTCGAACTCGAATACGAAGGCGAGATGAAAGGCGCCGACCACGTCTCCCGCGAACTAATCCGCGCCGCCATCGCCAAAACTTACGACGAATACTTCACCGGAGCCAACGTGCAGCAAATCGTGCAGTGGTTCGACCTGGGCGGCGAGATTCAGCTCTCGGATTCCATAGCCGCCGTCGAAGCTCTGGAGAATCTCAAAGAAATTCAAGGCCTGATCGATAAGCTAGGCCCGCTAGAGGTCTCGACAAAAGACAGTCCCGAGCAGCAAGTCTCGGCCGCGGAGTTCATCCTAGAAGGCCTGCACGCGCACAAACGAATAGGCCGCAACGAAGAGCGAGTCTTCAAAGCCGGAGAAAAAAAGCCCGAGCCAGTGCGCGAGAAGAGTTTCGACAAAGAAGAACCACCATACCGGCAGAGAAGACAGTTTAACTAGGGGTCAGGGGCTAGGGGTCAGGGGTCAGGGGTCAGGGGCTAGGGGTCAGGGGCTAGGGGTCAGGGGCTAGGGGTCAGTAAAATCGCAGCTCCGAAGCAAAATGCGGCATTCTTAAACTGCTCACTAGTCCCTAACCCCTGACCCCTAAGCCCTGCTTATGAAACGCATCCGCTACAGCAAATACGTTCCCGACCCCGCCGGCGAAATGAGCATGGAAGACCTGCTCGGCGCGCTTTCCGACTACCTGCTGCAGAGCGGTTTCCAGAGCGACATGTGGTATGAGATCCCTGAGGGCGAGCGCAGCCTCGACGACCTGAAGCGCGCCATCCAGCAAGCCTTAATGGATAGCGATCAGTTCGACGAAGAGATGCGCGAACGCATGCTGGAAATGGCAATGAACGGAGAACTCGACGAGCTAATCGAGAAGCTGATCGAGCGCATGCAGCAGGAAGACTATATTTCCATCGACCAGCCTCCCGACCCGTCACGCCCCTCCGGCGCAGGCGGCCAAGTCGGCGAAAATCAGCAGCAAGCCAAATTCGAAATCACCGACAAGAGTCTCGACTTCCTCGGCTTCAAATCCCTGCGCAACCTGCTCGGCTCGCTCGGCAAATCCAGCTTTGGACGCCACGACACCCGCGACCTCGCCACCGGCATCGAAGCCAGCGGCGCATCCCGCACCTATGAGTTCGGCGACACACTCAACCTCGACATCACCGCCACGCTCTCCAGCGCCATCCAGCGCGAAGGCCTCAACCTGCCGCTCAACATCGAATACCGCGACCTGCAAGTCCATCAGTGCGAGTACCAATCCTCGTGCGCCACGGTGCTGATGCTCGATTGCTCGCACTCGATGATCCTTTATGGCGAAGACCGCTTCACGCCCGCAAAAAAAGTCGCCATGGCGCTCTCGCATCTCATCCGCACGCAGTATCCTGGCGACTCACTTTCGCTAGTCCTCTTCCACGACTCGGCCGAAGAAATCCCGCTCTCGCAGCTAGCCCGCGTAAAGGTCGGCCCCTACTACACCAACACCCGCGAAGGCCTGCGTCTGGCGCAGCGCATCCTGCAGCGCCAACGAAAAGACATGAAGCAGATCGTCATGATCACCGACGGCAAACCCTCGGCCCTAACCCTCGAAGACGGACGCATCTACAAAAACGCCTTCGGCCTCGACCCGCTGGTAGTAAGCCAGACGCTAGAAGAAGTCTCGAAGTGCAAGCGCGCTGGAGTGCTAATCAACACCTTCATGCTCGCCTCAGATTACGGCCTGGTGCAATTCGTCCAGAAAGTAACCGAAATGTGCCGCGGCAAAGCCTACTTCACCACGCCCTACACGCTAGGCCAATACCTGCTCATGGATTACATGTCGCGCAAGACGAAAACAATCCACTAAGCGAAAATAGTCGTAGACGTTGTATTACCCCGTGTCCCCCGTGCCCTCCGTGGTAAAGATTTTTCTCGTTCCTGCTGATACTCTTTACTATTCATGGCAAACTGCATTCGATGTGGCCGCCAGCTCCCCGGCTTATCCTTCGGCAAGAAAATCTGCCAGTGGTGTGTCCGTCACGAGGCGGCACAGCGCGGCGAACTCGACGACGCTCCCCAACCAGTCATGGCCACTCCGTGGGTCCGCCGCGGTGAATCAACCATAACCCTCACCCAGATCATCTTCGGCGCTAACCTGGCGGTTTTTCTGGCAACCGCCTACGCCTCTTCCACCGTAATGGACTTCCCCGGCGATGTGCTCCTCTGGGGCGCCAACGTGGGCCCCTACACGCTCTCGGGCCAGTGGTGGCGGCTCTTCACCTACATGTTCCTGCACGGCGGCCTCATGCACATCGCCTTCAACATGTGGTGCCTGTGGGACCTGGGCGCGCTTTGCGAATCCCTTTATGGCCGCTGGACATTCGGCGCTGTCTACCTGCTCACCGGCATCGGGGCCGGCTTGGCAAGCGTCGCGTGGAACCCCCAAGTCTTGAGCGTGGGCGCGTCGGGTGCGATCTTCGGCTTGGCCGGCGCGCTGCTCGCGTCCTTTTATCTCGGCGAGTTCTCCCTGCCCAAGGTTGCTCTTAGCGGCACACTGAAGAGTCTCGCTTTTTTCGTGGGGTTTAACCTTTTCCTTGGACACTGGATTTCGGGTATCGACAACGCCTGCCACGTTGGCGGCCTCATCACTGGATTGATCCTTGGCGCGCTCATCGCGCGCGTAGCGCCGGACCACGGCAAGCCTTTTCGACGCGCAGGAATTCTTTGTGTCGCGGCGCTAGCCCTGGTGGGCTCTGCCCTCGGTGTGCAACGTTGGCGCGGCCATTCCTTCGGCGGACGAGCCCGTCTCTCGCAAGAAACTCCCGAGCAGCTCGTCGCCGACCTCCAGACAATCGTCCACCAGCGCCCCACCTTTGTGCCTGCGCATGTCGCGCTGGCGAAGGCATACTTCCTTCAGGATAAGTTCGCTGCCGGGGAAGCCGAGCTGCAGCGCGCACTGGAACTTGATCCGCAGAACGCCGAAGCCCGCATGATCCTGGGGGAAGCTTATCTCAGCCAGGAGCAATCCAAACAGGCGCACGATGAATTCGCCCAGGTGCTCACGCGTGAACCGGACAATGCCGAGGCCCATACTGGCCTGGGCATGGCCCTGGCCGGCGAGGGGAACCATCAGGCCGCGATCGAAGAATATAAAACAGCCCTGAAGCTGGACCCGCAGGCCAGCGACGTCCACTACCGGATGGGCGTCTCCCAGTTCCAGCTAAAACAGTATGACGAAGCCATAACCGCCTTTCTCGAAGAAAAACAAAAAAACGGTGACGGCTACGAACTGGAAACCGCCCTGGCCGACGCCTACGAGGCCAAAGGCCTGACGCAGCAAGCCCATGAAGCAAGAACCAAAGCAGCACAAATGAAGAACCACGCAGCAGATTGACAAACATCAATATTGTCATGCTGCACGAAGCAGTCGAAGCATCCCTATAAGCGCCGCAGGCCCCAGCATTCCGACTACCAGATCGATGTATATCGATACACAAAACGCGTCAGCTCGGTACTAGATACTAGGTACTGGGTACTGGGTACTAGCCCTTCAACTCCCCGACCGCCCGCCAAGCCTGATTGATGGCCTCATCTGTATAAGCGTAAGCCCCGGCGTCCGCATTGGCGATCGCGATTCGCCCGAAAGGTTTCCGCGCCACTTCGCACGGAGTCTCGGTACCCTCCAGCCAGAACGTATCGACCAGCGAGTTGTATTCGTAGGCATAGCCATGTGGCCAGCGGTTCACAGTGATCGCCGCGATGTCGCGCGCCGGATCGAACCCTCCCGCGCCCAGCGTGCGCGCCAACTGCTCTCGAATCCTGCGCTCCATGGTTTCAAAAGTAGTGTTATACAACTCAATGCGGCCGGCGGTGTGCTGCTCACGCGACGGCCTGCCCGGCTTGCATGGAGTCTTCATCATGTGAACCACGATCGCCTCCTCCGGCTTGCGGGCGCATTCATATCCGCCGATGCTGACCGCCAGGTCAAGAGCAACGCGCGTGTGATAGCTCCCCGGCGCATAGACCGCATTGGTGCTCAACTTCTGAAATGAAGTCCAGTTCTTTAGCGCGACGTTGGTATAAAGCAAGGGAACTTTCTGCGCTGAAGCCAGCGCGTCCCGCTGCTTCTGCGGCAGCTCTTCGCAGATGTAAGGGATCACCACGTGCCAGCACGCCAACACGCAGTTCTTCGCCCGCGCGGTGTAAACCTTGCCGCCGCGCGCGTAAGCCACTTCCACTTCCATGGCCGCGGCCGCATCGCCCACATGCTTCACCCGCACCGCGGTGCTGTTCAATCGAATCTTCACCGGCGACGCTGCCGAATCCAGCTTCGAATAATTTGCCTTCGCCAGCACCACATCGTTCCAGGAACTTCCGGGGATCGCATCCGGAATCAGCTTGCGCACCAGCAGGCGCGCGATCGACGAGTTGCCATCGGGAAAGTGGAAGAAATATTTCTCCGCCTCTTCATTCGGAATCGCATCGCGGTTCATTCCCTTGCCCGGCGCACGATCGAGCTTCATCCCCTCGAAGCCAGGCAGATCGAATCCCCACGCATCCTGCGCCGGCACGGCGTCGATGCCCAAGCCGAACAGCGGCTGCGGCACGGCCTGGTAGAGCTTGATCACGTCCTCATGAACTTTCACGAGGTCTCTCAGGAATGCGGCGTAGCTCATGCGCGCTAGCTTCGCTTTCTTCTCGTCGGAGCTGAGGCCGGGCATGTAATCCTTGGCATCGTGACGCAGGCGATCGAGATCGCTCTTGGCCTGCGCCGCCAGCGGAGCTTCTGCCAGAAACTCCTTCCACGTCTCCCGCTCATCGGACGCGGCGTAGTCCTGTTCGCCGCCGCGCAACGATGCCGGACCCACCACCAGGCGGTCTGCGCCGAAGGTTTCTTTGTCGAAGAAGATTTTCGAATGCAAACCCAAAGAGCTGTACAGTTTGGCGTCGTGATACTTGGGATAGGAAGGCACGTCGATACCAAGCTCTTCAATCAGTCCGCGGGCTTCTTTGCTGTAAGGCGCGGGACTCTCGATCGAGAACGTGCCTCCGAAGCCGAGGCGGAATGCGTTGCCCACGCGAAACTCGTTGCGCTTGGCGTGTCCGCCAAAGTCATCGTGGTTGTCGAGGATTAGAACGCGCGCGTTCGTGCCGGCAAGTTTGCGATAGAAGTGTGCGGTGCTGAGGCCGCTGATGCCACCGCCAACGACGATGAGGTCGTAGGTCTCGCCCGTGTCTTGCAGCGTGCCGGCTGCATCCCAGAAAGTGCCATCGCGCAAGGCATGTGCCGCGTCGAAGGAGCCGGGATGGCTGCCGCGCAGTCCCGTGAGCGCGGGCGGGTAGTAGCCGGGCGAGTTCTGCGGATCGATGTCGCCTCCAGCGAAGAGATGCCATGGCATCATGGCAGCGCCTGCGGTTACAGCCACGCCGTTGAGGAAGTCACGGCGCGTGATGTTACGTTTCATTCCTAGTTCACGATCGCCCAGTTCACGATCACTCCATTCACGGTCACTTCGGTCGCTCATAGGCCCCTCGAATGGCTGAATGTTCCAGCCGGAACATTCGCGCTAGTGTTCCAACTGGAACATTTTGTATGTACAGTCTTAGAGTTCCACAACTTGCAAGACACGACGACTCAATGGTTTGCCGGCAGCGGGTGTGTCTTTTACGCACTTCCCAAAAATCATAAAAGGCGCTTCCGGGAGGTTTTCCACAGGATCGAGCGCGGAGCGCCCTCTTGACAAAGGCAGCCTCAGGTGCCCCCTCAGAGTTCGCGATGATTTTCCTTCGCCGCTTCGCGACTAGCCTTCGGCTTTCTTGACGGCGAGTTCTGCGCCCTGGAATCCGATGCGGCTGTGCGTACCGTCGCAAAAAGGTTTGTTCACTGAACCGCCGCAGCGGCAGAGAGAGAAGGCTGGTTTGCCAGTTAGGTCATACTGAGTGCCGTTGACGTCGACGAGTTCGATTGAGCCCTCGGGTGCTTCCACGCGGTAGGGACCATTGGGGCGGATTGTTATCTTTACCTGAGCCATGAGTTGAATCCTCCAACCTTACGGGTTTCTAGTAAGGCTAAAAAGATATCATTAAGCGGGGGTGGGTGTCGCGGGGGACACGAGGGGCCAACCCTCATAAGCGCTAACTCAGGAATTGCTTCCGGGTTGCTCGTTACCTGGTAGTTGGTTTTTATGCTCCTCGCAGTTGCATCTCAAGCTGAAGCGCAGGGATATAATTGCGGTCGCACACAGATGACCCTTAGCGCCGGCACAAAACTCGGTCCCTACGAGATCCAATCACTGCTAGGTGCAGGCGGCATGGGCGAGGTGTATCGGGCCACGGACGCGCGACTGGAGCGCGATGTAGCGCTGAAAGTGTTGCGGTCCGAAGTTGCCGCTGACCCCGAGCGGCGTGCGCGGTTCGAGCGCGAAGCCAAGACCGTTGCTGCCCTGAGCCATCCCAACATCGTAGCGCTCTATGAGGTGGGCAATGCCGAGGGTGTGGAGTACACGGTCAGCGAACTGGTGGATGGTCCCGGCAGGCGTCAACCTTTCGGACTACAGATACACACCGTTCGCGGTCAATGCCGGGTATCCTCTGTGGTCGCCTGACGGCAAAATGGCGGCGTACACTGGCACTGTGGGGGACGGGCAGGAGCTTTTTCTGCGCACGCTGGACTCGCCAAGTCCGCAGCAGTTAACGCGCGACCATGCTGAGCGCGTGCGTCCCCTTGCCTGGACGCCGGACTCCGCTCATATTTTGTACTCTCAAAGGTCGCGGGGTTCGGAGCAGGAAAACATTCTATCTACGAGCAGCGTGGGGGGAGAGCCCGAAGTAGTCTGGACTTTGCCACGAGAGACGGTAAGCGGCGGGGATTTAACTACAGTGGCCGTATCTCCGAATGGCAAAGCGGCAGCCGTGCTGTATCAAGGGCCGGACAGAATTACCGACCTGTACATCTCTGACCCCATCGGGTCCGCGCCGCGCCGATACCCGGCCTCGCAGGTTTCTTCGCACTATGTTTTCAACTCGCCGCAACTCAGGTTCTCACCCGATGGCAAGCAACTCTTGTTGATTCGTGGGGGCGATTCCAAGACAGAAGAGTCCTGGTTGGTTCCTTTTCCGCCCGGTTCAGGAACACCGCGCCGCGTGCTGGAGAAATTGGGAACCGACGTGGACACGCCGCGATTCGCATGGATGCCGGACAATCGACACATCGTCGCCGCGACCGCGAGAGGTATCGGCGCAAACTCACACCTTTTTCTTGCCGATACCCAGTCCGATCACTTGCAGCAGATCACGGAAGGAACCGGCTCCCAGCGCAACCCCACGGTTTCTCCGGATGGGTCTTCGATCCTGTTCACCGAAAGCAAAGATGACTACGACATCATGTCAATGTCGATAGCCGATGGAACGGCGCAAGGCCTGATTGTGACGGCACGATCGGAGCAGATGCCGGCTTGGGCCGCTCAGGCGAATTCGTTGGTCTATGTTTCTGATCGCCTGGGCACCCATGATATCTGGCTGCACAGTGGCAACGGACCGGACCGTCCGCTGGTGACCCAAGCCAGTTTTAAGAGCGATCCGCCTGAGTGGATAATGGCACCGTCGCTTTCCCCGGATGGAACTCGTGTCATCTTTGGGGGAATCACAAAAACTGGCGCAGACTGGCTATGGGAAGTCTCCGTCGCGGGTGGCGCCCCAGTTCGCCTAGTGGCTGCCTCCGACACAAGCCAGGTGCAGTTAGCCGGAGATTGGTCCCCCGACGGCAAGCAGTTCGTTTTCGCGAGCATGGAGCCAGATGGCACGCAGCCCTTGAATATTGTGCGGACTTCCGGAGGCGCAGTCGCGCGGAAACTGGATGGCACCAGCGATAACGGGATAATTTCCTGGTCGCCGGACGGCCGCTGGATCGCCTATCCTGACGAAAAGTCGTTGTGGCATCTGGTCTCTCCGGACGGCCAAAAACACCGCGACCTTGGTACCATTCGGACGGAGAACCTGGCTTTTTCCAAAGACAGCAAGACTGCATACGGCATTCGCCAAGATGCCGACAAATGGTCTCTTTTTTCCCTCGATATCGAAACGGGGAAATTACACGATATCAAGGTATTGGATCGCAGCTTGCGTCCGGAGTCAGAATTGGATCCGGGAATTCGTTTCACACTGGCGCCAGACGGCAAAAGCTTTGCTTATTCGGTTGCCAAATCGGAGAGCAGTGTATGGATGTTGCGGGGTTTTGCGAAGAAATAGCCTGATCCGTTTTGCCTCTGCCCGGTACCGGACGGAACGATAACGACTAAATGCGTTTTCCCGGGACCTACGATTTTGAGTAAGTCGTGATTTTGAACCACAGGGCGTCAGCTTCAAGCGGTTCCGCCTGAGTCAGCGCTTTATGAGGCGCCCCTCGCCAGAGGGCGCGGTCGACGGGCGGCTACCATTAAGCGGGGGTGGGTGTCGCGGGGGACAAGAGGGAGCCGACCCTCATAAGCGCTAACTCAGGAATTGCTTCGGGATTGCCGACCATTTGAGAGTTGTGCCGCAGTTGCTCACCTTGACATTCTACTGGAAGCGCTTTATCGTCACCTAGAATGTCTACTAAAGAAGAGAAACAACGCATCGAGTTGCTGCAAGGCACGCTGGATCTCCTGATTCTGCGCACGCTGCTGCTGGGGCCGGCGCATGGCCATGCCATTGCGAAGGCAATCGAGTTCAGATCCGACGACGTTTTACAGGTGGAACAAGGGTCGCTATATCCCGCGCTGCATCGGCTCATCAAGAGGGGATGGATCTCGGTCAAGGAAGGCACGTCTGAAAACAACCGGCGTGCAAAGTTTTACGGATTGACGGCGAAAGGTAAGCGGCAACTGGTGGTCGAGACCAGCAAGTGGGACCAGCTGGCGGTAGCGATCGCACGGATTCTCCGGCCGGCTGAACCAAGAGCTCCGCAGGAGGGCAAACCATGAATCGCCGCAAGCGCATGCTCAACGATCTAGACCAGGACATTCGAGACCACATCGAGCTGGAGACTCAGGACAACGTCGCACGTGGCATGTCGCCGGAGGAAGCGCGCTATGCGGCGTTGCGCAAGTTCGGCAATGTGACTCGTGTCCAGGAAGAGACCCGCGTGGTGTGGAGTTCCGGTTGGCTCGAGCAACTCCTGCAGGACATTCGCCTCGGTCTCCGCGTGTTGCCTAAGTCCCCGGGCTTTACGGCTGTCGCCATCCTCACCCTCGCTCTCGGCATCGGCGCAAACACGGCGATCTTCAGTGTGATCAATGGAGTGCTGCTCAGCCCGCTTCCCTACAAGGATCCGAAGCAACTCGTCATTATCAGGGAACACGAATCGCTCCCGAACGTGATGGATATCCTGAGACAGACGCGCGCATTCTCGCAGGGCGGCGGAATCAACGTCGAGAAGATGGACTACATAGGCCCAACCGAACCTGTGCATATCCGTGTTGGATCCATCAATGCGGGGTTTCTCGAAACTCTAGGCGTGCAGCCGATGCTGGGCCGGATCATTTCGCCCGGGGAAGATGTGCAAGGTGGGCCGCGTCTCGCCACGGTAAGCAACCATTTCTGGCAAAACTATCTTGGCAGCGATCCACATGCGTTGGGCAACACGATTCAATTGGGTGGAAACTCTTATACGGTAATCGGCGTAATGCCCGCGAGTTTTGCTCCGCCGGCGGAGCATGCCGACGTTTTCGTTTCACTCATGGCCCGCGACCCGAGATCGGGCGCTGAGCGCGATTTGCACTTCATGCATACCTACTGGCGATTGAAGGAGGGCGTTACGCTGGTGCAGGCGCAGGCCGATATGGCCGCGATCGACCACCGGCTCGCGGAGCAATATCCGGCCGAAGAAAAGGAACGGAAGAGCCAATTAATTCCGCTGCATGAATGGCTGGTAGGAAATGTGCGGTCGGCACTGCTGGTGCTCTTCGGAGCTGTAGGCCTGGTGCTGCTGATTGCGTGCGCGAATTTCGCGAGCTTGCTGATGATGCGCGCGGTTGCGGGGCGCCAGGAATTGGTGATCCGGGCGGCGCTGGGTGCGGGCCGCGGCCGGCTCATCCGGAAAACGCTGACAGAGAGCTTACTGTTGTCGGTCTTCGGCGGTGCGGCTGGACTACTGTTCGCGAAGTGGGGCACAAGCCTGCTCCTGGCCTTGAGGCCGGAGGAGCTGGCGCGGCTGAGCGGGATTCACATGGACACACGGGTGCTTCTTTTCGTCCTGGTGGTCTCGGTGCTGACCGGCATCGTGTTCGGAATGGCGCCGGCATGGATCGCGGCCGGCGCGGACGTTGCCGAGGCTCTGAAAAAGAGCGGGCGGAGCACAACCGCGAGCACGATGGGGCATAGCATACGGAAAATTCTGGTCACATCGGAACTGGCGGTTGCCTTGGTGCTGCTGGTGGGAGCCGGGTTGTTGATCAAAGGATTCTCACGGTTGCGCTCGATGAACCCCGGTTTCAATTCCGCGAACGTAATGACGATGTATCTCCAATTGCCCAAGACGCGATACGGCGAAATCCCCAAACAGACCCAGTTCCGCCGCGAGTTGCTCACCCGCTTGAATTCTCTCCCAGGCGTGCAGGCAGCGATGGTGACTGATATACCGCTCGGCGGGAATTATGTGGGCCACCACTTCGTCATCGACGGACGCGCTCCCGTGGCCGTGGGGGGCGAGCCCAAGGTACAAACTCTTTCGGTGATGGGTGATTACTTCCACGTGATGCAGATTCCCCTGCGTGCGGGGCGCGACTTCACCCCCTTGGACCGCGAAGAGCAACCGCTGGTGGCAGTTGTAAACGAGGAAATGGTGCGGGAATTTCTGCCGCACGAAAACCCGATCGGCGCGCGCATCCGCTGGGCGGGCGACGCAGGGCCACCACAATGGATGACCATCATCGGCGTAGTCGCCGACGTAAAACATTTAGGATTGAATCAACCGACGGATCCCGCTGTATATACCCCTTTTTCGCAGTCCGACGAAGCCTGGAGAAGATTTATGACGCTCGCCATCCGGGCTCAGGATACGTCTGCTGGGCTGGTTGAAGAAGTGAAGAGGCAAATATGGAGCCTGGACAGCCAGATTCCGGTGAGCGACGTGCACACCATGGACGAGCTCATCGCTGTGTCGCTTGCGCAACAGCGCTTCAACATGCTGCTCCTCGGACTCTTCGCTGCGCTCGCGTTGATCCTGGCTGCGGTGGGAATTTACGGCGCGATGGCCTATGCCGTAAACCAGCGAACGCATGAAATCGGCATACGGACAGCGCTGGGAGCGCAGCGACGTGACGTGCTGCGGCTCGTTATGAGAGATGGAGTAAAAATCGCGCTCTTCGGCATCGCCTCCGGGATTGCAGGAGCGCTGGCGCTGACTCGCCTGATGGCTAGCCTGCTTTTCGAGGTGAAAGCGACGGACCCCGCGACATTCGCAGGTGTCGCAATCCTGCTCGCACTCGTTGCCCTCGCTGCTTGCTACATCCCGGCGCGCCGCGCAACGCGCGTGGATCCTATGGTCGCCTTGAGATACGAGTAGTTTTTCGCGCGAGTGAACCGATTAAGAACAAGCTCGCATAAGCGAGCCGACCCTCGTAGCGCTAACTTAGGATTTGCCCCGGGTTGCCCGTCACCCAGGATCCAGCATCTGTTTTCTTCCCAACTGTTCAGCACTGGGCTTCTGGTGACGCCCTCGGATTTCACTTTTCCGCACAAGGCATCATTGTCTGCCTGAACGCTAGCGACCCAACGACACTTTGCAGGCGGCGCCCACGTTATAATCACATGCACTCATGACCCTCGCTCCCGGGAAAAAGCTCGGCCCGTATGAAATCCAGTCACCGCTGGGTGTGGGCGGCATGGGCGAGGTGTACCGCGCGCGCGATACTCGGCTGGAGCGCAGCGTGGCGGTCAAAGTTTTGCCTGCTCATCTATCGGACCAGCCGGAAGCTGGAGAGCGCTTCGAGCGCGAGGCGCGGACGATCTCTTCTATCAACCATCCCAATATCTGTCATCTCCATGATGTTGGCGAGCAAGATGGTGTGCGTTATCTCGTCATGGAGTTGCTCGAGGGCGAGACGCTGGCCGACCGTCTGCGACGCGGCGCGATGCCTCTCGATCAGGTGCTGCGTTACGGCGCGGAGATTGCGGAAGGGCTGGACGCCGCTCACCGCCGGGGTGTGGTACATCGGGATCTGAAGCCCGGCAACGTAATGCTCACCAAGACAGGCGCCAGGCTGATGGACTTCGGATTAGCGAAGGAAATCGGCACCGTGAAACCAGTGTCGGCTGAACTGACCGCGGCGATGACGAGTTCGCACGCGACTCCGCTGACCCAGCAGGGCACGATCGTCGGCACATTCCAGTACATGGCGCCCGAGCAAGTCGAAGGCAAAGAAGCCGATGCG
>Ga0070761_10000140_pt1 | contig 48706 bp, 47 predicted proteins | sample HubBroMetageREF1_FD_66724 | JGI IMG/M metagenome (GOLD analysis project Ga0070761, IMG submission 66724) | Reference soil microbial communities from the Hubbard Brook experimental Forest, New Hampshire, USA - Hubbard Brook CCASE Soil... | ecosystem: Environmental > Terrestrial > Soil >... | reverse complement strand
CCCGCCGAGCGTGGCGCCGACGATGATCGCCATCCCTGCCCCGGAAGCCGCGACCCGGTACAGCCCAACGTCGCGCGTGGTTGCCAGAGCCCCGATCAGCACTACGATCAGCTGACTGTTGACCAGCGTCAGCGCCGAGGTCGTGCACAGCGGCAGGGTCTCGGAAATCCACGTCCGCGGGCGCGTCACGGGTGGCGTGCACCAGGTCTCACGCGGAAGCTTGAGGCGTACAGCGCCCAGCACCACGAGCATCGACAGCACCGAGCAGCTGGTGTAAAGCGCCATCGCCAGCGGCGGGGTGAGAGACACTCGCAATCCCAGCCACGCGATCCCGAGACATAAGGCGAACGAGGTCGGCACAAACAGCAGGTCGGGCAGCAGTCCGAGTGCGAACTGCTTCACGCCCTGCAGGAATCCCTGCAGCAGTCCCGAGTACGACGACACGACCAGGAACACGATCGCGAGCGTCATCGTGAGCGGAAAGTCAGCAGTGAAACTCGAGCGCCACAGTTGCGTCGCGAGCAACGCGAGCAGGCCGATCGCCGCGGACAACACCAGTACCACCCGCTGCGACCAGCGCACCATGCCGTGCAGCACGCCGAAGTTGCGCTGCTGCGTCGCGACCGCGACTTCGCGTATCGCCAGCGTCGGCAGGCCGAGCTCGGCGGGCACGGTCAGGAGAGCGACGATCGACTGGGCCAGTGCGTAGACCCCGTAGCCCGCCGGCCCGAGCAGCCGGGCGAGCATCACGCTGACTACGAGCCCGGCGACGAGTCCCGCGCCGCGGCCCACGATCATGACGGCACTGCCGCGCACCAGTTGCGCGCGCAGTCCGCGGCCCGCTGTCTTGCCCATCATGGGATTGTGCAGGTGGTTCGTTTAATCAATCTGTAAGCCGTCGGTCGTAGCATGACGGCTCTACCCCAGCGGCCTGCAGGCGGTAAGGTCCTCGAGGGAGAAGCGGCTTGGGTCTCTTTACTGGCGGGTATCGCGCGCGCCGGACGAGTAAGTTCGTACCTCTTCATGACAACAATGTGTCAAAGCGCCTCGTTACCCCCGTGGACGACCCGACACCGGCACTCCCACGATCGGTAGTAAGCTGCCTCGGGCACCGGACGCGCACACAACAATGAAATTTACAGTCCTGAGCCACGCCGGGCTCCTGGTCGAGCACCAGGGTACGCGCATCGTCTGCGATCCCTGGCTGTTCGGCTCGTGCTACTGGCGCAGCTGGTGGAACTTCCCCGAGCCCGACCCGGAACTGCTCGCCGACCTGCGGGCCGATTACGTGTACCTGACGCACCTGCACTGGGACCATTTTCACGGCCCGTCGCTGAAGAAATTCTTCCGCCGCAAGACCTGCGTGCTGGTGCCCAAAGTTCCGACACGCCGCATGCTCGAGGACCTCAAGTGCCTGGGCTTCCGCCACGTGGTCGAGGTGCCGCACGCCGGCGCGATCGAGCTGGGACCCGACTTTCGCCTGCGCTCCTACCAGTTCGGCCTCGGTGTCGACAGCGCGGCAGTGATCTCCGGCGGCGGGGTGAGTCTCTTCAACTGTAATGACGCCAAGTTCTTCGGCCTGCCGCTGCGGCAGATCATGCGCAACCATCCGAAGATCGACTTCATCTTTCGCAGCCACTCGAGCGCGCGCCCCGTGCCCTTCTGTGTCGAAGATTACGAGCGGGTCATCCCGGACGTCGTGACCGAGAGCGACTCAGCCGAGCAGTTCGCGCGCTGCGCTCTGCACGTCGGGGCGCGTTATGCCATCCCGTTCGCGAGTAATCATTGCTTCCTGCACCGTGAGACGATCGGCTTCAACGGCACGGCCACCACCCCCGACGATGTGCGCCGACACTATCAGCAGGTCGCGGCACATTGCCGGCGCAGCGGCGAGTGCGTAGTCATGCCGCCCGGCAGCTGCTGGAGCGACCGGGACGGTTTCCAGATCCGCCCCTTCGATTTCTCGGCTCGCAGCCACTACATCGCCACGCTGCTCGCACGGCACGCTGACAAGCTGGACGCCTCCTATCGGCGCGAGGAGCAGGTGGCGGCGGACTTCGAGTCCTTCAGAAAGTACTTCGAGGGCCTGCTGCGCGCGCTGCCGGCCCTGCTCCGCCGCCGGCTGCCACCGATCGTGTTCTGCGCGCGAGATTCGCGCGCAACCCGCAACTGGCTCATCGACCCGCAACGCGGGCTGGTCGAGGAAGTGACAGCGGTGCCCCGCGGTTGCGCAGCGCTCGAATCCCACGCCGCAGTGCTGCGGGACTGCGCCGAGCGGCGGATGTTCTCGGTCTGGAGCGCGTCCAAGCGCCTGCGAATCCGCCTTCCGGACCGGTCGGCCCTCGCCGGTGTGAACCGATGGTTCACGGTGCTCGACCTCTACGAGCTCGAGACTTTTCCGCTGCGGCTCAACTTCTCGGCCCGGGCGCTCGGCGTTCGCGTGCGCCGCTGGCGCGAACCGATCGAGGTGCTGCGGCTCGTCGGTCGCAGGCTTCTGCTGATGAAGCCGCTCAGCGTGGCCGGGCTCTACCCCGTGAAGGCCGTGTGACATGGCCGCGCGGGCCATAGAGCCGTTCTCGTGGCGGCTCGCCGCGTTGATCGCACTCGGGACCTGCCTGATGGCCGTGTCACCGGTAATCGGGACGGTGATGCTCGGCGCCTGCGTGCTCGCGACCCTGCTCGGACCGGCGTGGGCGCTGCGGGCGCTCGCGCTGGCAACGCTCATCTGTTATGCGAATCCGCACATCATCAAGCTGAGTCCGGTCGCCAGTGTGCTGCTGCGCGTAGTGCTGGTGGTCGCAATCCTGCGGATCCTGCCGCTAGTGCGCGGCTCCGACCTGCGGCTTGTGTGGCCGATCTGGTTGTTGGGATTGCTGTCGGCGCTCACCTCGGTCGTGACCAGCCCGGCGCTCGAGATTTCGATCATGAAAGTGATTACTTTCACGCTGGCCGCGACCACCGTGATCGTGGCCTTCGGACGAGTCAAGGGGCAGCGTCTGGCGCGGCTGGAGTCCTGGTTCGTCACGCTCGGAACCACGGTCACCGTGCTCTCGGGGCTCACGCTCCTGAAGCCCGGTCTCGGCATCGGCAGCGACGGCGGACTCCAGGGTCTGCTCGGCCAGCCCCAGGCGCTCGGGATCTTCATGGCCCCGTTCGCCGCCTGGGCGCTCGCGGGAGTGCTGCTCATGCGCCGCGGGGCGAGCCGCCTGGAGCTGTGGTTCGCGCTCGGGAGCGTGGTGCTCATAGTCCTGACACGCGCGCGCACCGCGGCCTTCGCGACCGCCTTGGCGTTGGCGGTGGTCATGGCGAGCCGCGCGCTCGACAGGCGCCGCGCGGGACAGGCGAGTCTTGGCCGACCGGCACTCCTGGTCTCGATCGCCGCGCTCGCAATACTCGGTCTCGCTGTGACCAGCGGCGCGGTGTCTCGGCTCGCCACGGGGTTCGCTTTCAAGGACTACGACGCCACGCATCGCAGCCTGGGCGGCGCATTTTACGATTCTCGCGGCGGCGGCATCCTGTCGGAGTGGCGCGACTTCGAGAAGAGTCCGGTGCTCGGCAACGGGTTCGGGGTGTATCCGGACGGTAAGTTTCCGGTACCGGTGGTCCGCTTCGCCGGCATCCCGATCTCGGCTCCCATCGAGAAGGGCTTTCTGCCGACGGCCATATTGCAGGAAGGCGGCCTGGTCGGCGCCGCGAGTCTGACGCTGCTCATCGTGTGGCTGGGCCGCCGGGCCTGGCGCGCGCCGGACCTGCGCTGGCGGGCGATGTTCGTCGCGTGTCTCGCGGTCAACGTGGGTGAATGCGTTTTCCTCTCGCCGGGGGGTATTGGCCTCCTCGACTGGCTGCTCATCGGGGTGGCTATCTCGGCCTGCCGTCTGCCGGGCGTGACCGCACCCGCCAGGGAACTTACACGCCTCGAGGCACAGCCGCCGGCTCAGCCGGCGCGCGTCGCCGGCGTTTCCCTGCCCGCAGTCCCGTCCTGAGGCTGTCCGTGCCGGGCCCGTTGCGCGTCCTGCAGGTGATCTCTTCGGTGAGCCCGCTGCGCGGCGGCCCGAGCGTCACGGTGCGCAACATCGCCGAGGCGCTGCGGCGCCGCGGCGTGCAGGTGGACGTCGCCACCACCGACGACGACGGCCGGGAAAGTCGCCTCGCCGTGCCGCTCGATACCTTCTGCGCATTCCACGGCCAGCGCGTGCGGTATTTCCCCCGCCAGTGGCGCCGCTACTGCGCCTCCTACCCGCTGCTCCGCTGGTTGAAGCACAGCGTGCGCGACTACGATGTGGTGCACACCCACGGCCTGTTCGCGTTCGCGCCGGTCGTCGCGGCGTGGCAGGCGCGTGCGGCACGCGTGCCCTACATCATGCGACCGGCGGGCGTGCTCGACAGCTGGGGTTTGCAGAACAAGAGCACGCGCATCAAGCGGCTTTCGATCCGCCTGGTGGAGCAAGCGCTGCTCAGCCAGGCGGCGGCCGTGCACTTCATGAGCGACCTCGAGCGGCGGCGCGCGGCGCACCTCGGAATTCTCATGCGCTCGGTGGTGCTGCCGCTCGGTTTCGATTTCGGGGACGCAGGCGGCGGCGACCCCGGTCCCGCCGACGACCTGGCTGCCGCCGGCAAGCCGGTGATTCTCTTCCTGTCGCGCATTCATTCGGTCAAGCGCCTCGATGTGCTGCTCAAGGCCTTTGCGCGGCTGCCGCAACCCCGGTCCGCCGTACTGGCGATCGCCGGCGATGGCGAGACGCAGCTCCTCGAGCGCCTCAAGGCCCTGGCGAGCGAGCTCGGTATCGGAGAGTCGGTGCGCTGGCTCGGTTTCGCGGACGCGGAGCGCAAGCAGCGGCTGTTGGCGGCGGCGGCGCTGTTCGTGCTGCCGTCGGCGTCCGAGAACTTCGGCGTGGCGATCGTCGAGGCGATGAATGCCGGATTGCCGGTAGTGGCGACCGAGGGCGCAGGACTCGCCGAGTTCGTGCAGTCCTCCGGCGCCGGCATGGTCGTCGACGAGGCGGTCGAAAGCCTGACGGCCGCGCTCGCGCGGCTGCTGTCCGACGCCGCGCTGCGCGCGCGCATGGGCCAGGCCGGACAGCGCGCTGTGCGCACCCAGCTGTCGCTGGACGCCTTCGGCACGCGCCTCGAGAATCTCTACCGGGCCGTGATGAGCGGCGCCGCCGCCGAGCGCGCCGCCGGCATCTGTGCGGGCAGCGCGCCGCCATGAAGCGGCCGCTGCGCCTGCTGATCTGGTCGAGCATCCCGACGCATCATCAGGCGGGATTCTTTGAAGCCTTGCGCCGGCGCGACGTCGATCTGGTCGTGCATTACTACAGGCAGGTGAGCTCAGACCGGCGCGACATGGGTTGGAGCGATCCTCCGGCTCTGCCGCCCGGGGAGCACTACGTCGGCGAAGCCGTGCGTTCCCTCGAGCTGTGCTCGGACTGGCGCGAGCGCACCCACGTCGTGCCCGGGTATGGCATCGCGTTCCTGATGCGCCTCGCGTGGTTCCTGTCGCGTCAGCGCGCCTCCTGGCTGCACTGGAGCGAGCACTCGCAACCGACGCTGCACTCCCACGTCACTTTTCTGGTCAAGCGCGCCTACGGTCGGCTGGTGCGCCGCCACGCGCTCGGTGCGTTGGCGATCGGCGAGCTGGCGCGGCTGGAGTTCATCCGCTGGGGCGTCGATGCGCAGAGGATCCGCTTCCTGCCGTATGCTGTGCCGGGAGTCGGCGCGCCGGCAGCACCGCAGCCTGTGCGCTCGGGCGGCGAGCGGCGCTTTCTGTTTCTCGGGCAACTGATTCCCCGCAAGGGCGTCGACTTCCTGCTGGCGGCGATGAAGAACGTGCTCGCCGCTTACCCGCAGGCGCGTCTCGAGCTCGCCGGCACCGACAAGTCCGGGGGAGCGTACCCGCGCGCTGCCGCGCGGCTCGGCATCGGGCATGCCGTCGAGTTCACGGGCATGATCGAGGCGGCGCAGGTCGGCGCGGTGCTGCGCCGCTCCGATGTCTTCGTCCTGCCGTCGCGGCACGACGGCTGGGGCGTGGTGCTGAACGAAGCGGCCTCGGCCGGCAAGGCGCTCATCGCGAGCGACGCGTGCGGCGCGGCACATCACCTGGTGTTGCCGGGGTTGAACGGGTTCCGCTTCCCGAACGGCGATGTCACGGCGCTGACCGCAGCGATGCTCGAGTACTGCCGCGATGCGCAGCTGGCGAACCGCCACGGCAGCGAGTCGCTGCGGATCTTTCAGGAATTCACGCCGGCGCGAAACGCGTTGCGCCTCGAGGAAGCGCTTAGCTCGCTGCTCGAGCAAGCGGCGCTCCCGACGGCGGTAGGCGACGCCGCCGTGCGACGCGCTCAGTAAGCGCATTGCAGATATAGCCAATTATGTGCGGGCTGGCGGGATTTGCGAGTCGTGAAGCGGGCGATGCCCAGGCGATGACGGCGCTGGTGCGGCGTATGTCGGCGCGCCTGCGCCATCGCGGCCCGGACGATGATGGTGAATGGGTGGACGCGGCGGCGGGAATCGCGCTCGGTCACCGCCGACTCGCCATCGTCGATCTGTCCGCACACGGCCATCAGCCGATGGTTTCGCACACCGGACGCTACGTGCTCGCCTACAACGGCGAAATCTACAACCACGCCTTGCTGCGCGCCGAGCTCGACGCCTCCGGGCCCACCGTACCGTGGCGCGGGCTTTCGGACACCGAGACGGCGCTGGCCGCGATCGAGCGCTGGGGACTCGAGGTGGCGCTGCCGCGCCTCAATGGCATGTTCGCGTTTGCGCTGTGGGACCGCCAGACACGCCGGCTGCACCTGGCGCGCGATCGCTTCGGCGAGAAGCCGCTTTATTACGCGCATATCAACGGGACATTCCTGTTCGCCTCCGAGCTCAAAGCCTTCACGCTGCATCCGGCGTGGCGCGGCGACATCGACCGGGGCGCGTTGCGCGTCTACATGCGCTACAACTACGTGCCCGCGCCCTTCACGATATTTTCCGCGGCGCGCAAGCTGCCGGCGGGCTCGGTGCTCACGGTCGCAACCAACACCGCGAGAGCCACTGTCAGCGTCGGCGACGCGCGCTGCTACTGGTCCGCGATCGAGATCGCGCTGGCGGCCCGCCAGCGGCCGCTGCAGGACCGCGCTCAGGCCCGGGAAGAGCTGCGCGAGCTGTTTTCCCGGGTTGTCGGCTCGCGGCTGATGTCGGACGTGCCCCTCGGAGCCTTTCTTTCCGGCGGCATCGACTCATCGCTGGTCGTCGCGATGATGGCGCACAAGAGCCGGCAACCGGTGCGCACGTTCACGATCGGTTACGACGACCCGGCGTACGACGAATCCGCGCACGCCGCGGAAGTGGCGCAATGCCTGGGCACGGCACACCGCTGCGATCGGGTCACGCCGGCGGAAGCGCGCGAAGCGATCATGCAGATGCCCGCCATCTACGACGAGCCGTTCGCCGACTCCTCGCAGATTCCGACCTACCTGGTGTCACGCACTGCGCGCAGGGCCGTCACCGTGGCGCTCACGGGTGACGGCGGAGACGAGTTGTTCGGCGGCTATCAGCGCTATTTCGTGGGCCAGCGCGCCTTCCCCGTCATCCGCTCGGTGCCGGGCTTGGTGCGCCGGCCGCTCGCGGCAGCGATCCGCTCGCTGTCGCCGGGTTCCTGGCAGTCGCTCCTCAACGGCGTGCGCCGCGTGGGCAGCGCCGCCTGGTTCGCGGATCTGTCGGGCGAGAGACTGCACCGCCTCGCGCTGCAATTGCGCGCCGCTTCGGAGGTGCAGATGTACGAGATCATGATGGCCCGTCCGGAGGACGGCACGGTGTCGCTGCACGGCTGCGAGGAGCGTGAGCCCGTGCACGGCGGGGCACAGGGCTGGCCCAGCTCGCTCCCTTGCGCCGAGTCGATGATGCTGTTCGATACGCTCAACATTCTCGCCGATGACTTCCTCGTCAAGGTCGACCGCGCCTCGATGAGCGTCGGTCTCGAGACGCGCGCGCCGTTTCTCGATCCGGAGCTGTTCGAATTCGCCTGGCGGATGCCGCTCGGCTGGCGCATGAATGCGCACACCGGCAAGCTGTTGTTGCGCGAGGTGCTGCACGAGTTTGTGCCGGCGCCGATCGTCGAACGCCCTAAGCAGGGATTTGGCATTCCGGTCGGCGCCTGGATCAAAGGCCCGCTGCGCGATTGGGCCGAATCGCTTCTCGACGAGCGCCGCCTGCGGGAGGAGGGTTTTCTTGCGCCGGCGCCGATCCGCCGCAAGTGGTTCGAGCACCTGGCGGGCACCCACGACCGGCAGAACGAGATCTGGTGCGCGATCGTGTTTCAGGAGTGGCTCGCCAACATGCGCGAGAACCCGGTCGCCGCCGTGAGTACCGCGGCGCAGCCGCTGGCGAGTCAGGTCTGAGTCCGGCGGACGCCGGCTAGGGCGCCGGAACGGGCAGCGTCGACCTGCAGAACGATTCGACGCGCGAATAATGACCGGCGCCGTCAGTGGTGAGCGCAACAACCATGAGCATCCGCGATGCGCTCGCCGGGTACGAAAAACTGGGCGACACGTCCGCGTCGTTGGAAACGTAGACGAGCTTGGCCGCCGCGGCCCTGAGGTCCGCGTCTGTATACTCGTTCCTCACCGGCCACACGTACGCCGGGGGTACCGCGTAGAGCACCTCTGCCTTGCGCCGGGTCTGCCGGAACGGATAGAAAGTCACCCGCGCGAAACGGCCGTGCATCGTCAGGGTAACGATCGGCGGCTGCAGATAGAGGGCCGTCGCCGACTTGATCGCATCGGCCGAGTCGTAGTCGATCACTCCGTATCCATGGCCGGTAGCATCGTAGCCGTGCGGCCAGTTGGAAGCCGTCTGGCGCAGCGCGCCTTTCACGTCCGGCCAGGTCCAGTCGGGATGATCGAGCTTCATCGCGACGAAGATCGCGGTCGCGCCGGCCACCGTCGAGGAGAGATCCTTGGTATCGAATCCCTTGTACCCAGGCGCGAGCGAAAACTCGACTCCGGGTCCGGTGACGCCGCGCGCACCGTCGTCGATCGCCGCGGAATAGATTGGCGGGGGCGTGCCCGCCGGCAGTGCCCGCGTGTAGGCCCAGTCATCCAGCAGGCCGTGCGCGCTCAGCACCGCGTAGAAAGCCGGCTCAACACCGCGCGTATAGCCGGTGAATGAGTTCGATACGATCGAGTACGGTGCGTGATTCACGGCCGAGTCTTCCGACATCGAGTAGTAGGTCTTCGCGGTATTCAACGCGTCCACTACGATGCGTGGATCGAAGGTGTTGTCGTTTGGCAGAGGCGTCGTGCGGTCCACGAACGCCCTGACGTTCACGACCCCAGACGGTTTCAGGATCAGCAGGTCCCTGAGAAGCTTGCCGGCCTCGTGCGCGCTGTTGTTGAGCACGTTGACGTTCGCCGCGCCCGCCGTTGCCGCCCCGACAGCGGTGAGCGCGGTCAGCGTTACAGCACGCAGTATCCCTGCAAGGCCGCACATGGTTGGAATCGCTAATCCAGGCCCACGCGCTGCACCGCGCCGCCGCTCTCGCTCACCAGCTCAAAGGCGCCGGCGGTGCTCGCCGCCACCCGCACCTCGGGGCCACCGGGGATCGACACCTCGACCTCGCTGGCCGCGTCGAGCGGCGAGAACGCATAAACGAGCCACTGGCGCTGTGGTTTTCGGCCGCGTTCCAGCGCCAGGGCATACACTCTGAGCGTCGTCGTCAGCTGCCACGGCCGCGGCGGATTGACCGCACAGTCGAGCAGGAACCAGCGCGCGCGCGCGGCCAGCTCCGCGGGCAGCGCTTCCTCGTAAGGATGTCCGCCGACCGGATTCGCGAGCAGCCGGCCGCGGCGCCAGAAGGCGCGCAGCGTTGCATCATTGTGCACGCGGGCGACTGCGGCCAGGATCGCATCGAAATACTTTCCGAAGGTGATGCGATCCTGCTGCGAGTCGCGGAACTCGCGCACGACTCGCGGACGCAGCAGCCACATGCCGAACTGAACCATGCCACCGTAGCGCAGTGGCGTGAATTGCTGCCCGCGGGCTGCGTAGAAGCCGCGCTTATCAGTGGGCGCTCCGGGCAACTGACCGTCCCAGACGGAGAGCTCGAACCAGAAGTCGGGCTCGGTGCGCCGCACTTCCGCCAGAACAGCAACGAGGTTCATGGCCTCGATCTGCGGGCTCCAGACAGTGTAATCAGTGTCCGGCGCCCAGTTGTGGAGGTAGTAGGAGGCGCTCGCCCCGTCCCACGCGTAGGGCCACGGCTCGGTGCGCCCAGGCACGTACAGCGAGTAAGCAGGCCAGCCGTACCAGCGCCCCATCGCCGGCGTGACGAACGCGTCGTAACCGACGAACAGCGCGTGCGCCCGCCAGGCGGGCGCCGTCAGTCCCTCGCGAAAGCCGCGCTCCATCGCCCGGTAGCGCGCGATCCAGGCGTCGCCGATCGCCCGCCGGCGCGACATCAGCTCCGCACCCCCCTTCGGGTCGAAGGCTGCGTGCAGCTGGTCCGGAGTCATCTTCGCCTGTTCGTTGTTAGATATGAAGAGTACCAGCGGCGGGTCCGGATACAGTCGCTGCAGCCTGGTCAGAGTCTCATGCCGGGCCCATGCCTGTCCGACGTCGTACCATGGTCGCAGCGCGTCGAACGGGTCGAGGGGAAGCACTTGTCCGCCGGGACCCCGCATTTTCATATAGTCCGGCGAAACATCTACCAGCAGACGCTCCCATTGCGTGCTCTCAAACGACACGGGCAGGTGATGCACGGCCAGATAGCGAATCGCGGCCTCGTAGTAATGCGATGCGTCAGTCGCTGCCGGATAGGTCGCCAGCCGCGCCAACCCGGCCGCCGGGATGGACAGCCCGAACCAGGGCAGGACGTACTGTCCGCTGTGGATCTCCTCGAGCTGGTAAGCGGGCCCGAACCCGGTCGCGATTTCGCCGGTGTTCCAGCTCGCCGCGAGCGGCAGGCGCCGGCCTTCCGGGCCCGTCGGGCTCGGCACGGCGGCGGCGCGGATCGCCTCGATCGCGCGCTGTTCCGCGGTGGCCGCGTGCGCCCCGCCGCACGCGGCCAACAGCGGCAGCGTCAGGCAGACGAGATCACGGCGCAGCCGTGGTCGGATCGGCATGTGTCACCGAATTGTCGCACACGGGAACTACGCTAGCCCCGGCACGTTACAACCTCATCAAGGTCGGATGGATGACGCAGGGCCAAGCGCCTGCCGCGGCGCACGCTGACGCCGCGCAGTGGCATTTCTCGCGGCCCGCATGGGGCGTGTTGGTGTTCGCGCTGGTCGCCGCGTACATCCCCTTCGCCAATGTCCTGAACGGGCTGTTCGCCATCTGGAGCCGCGAGCCCGAATACTCGCACGCGCCGCTCATCCCGTTGATCTCGCTGTTTCTCGTCTGGCGCGAGCGCGCCGCGCTCATGCAGACGCCGTTCGCGGGCTCGTGGGCCGGAGCGGCGCTGGCGCTGCTCGGGGTGCTGCTGTGGGGGGTAGCCGAGCTCAGCACCATCTACGTCATCGCGCAGTACGCCTTCCTCGTAGTGCTCTACGGGCTGGTGCTGGCGCTCGCCGGCGGGCGAGTGTTCCGCCGTCTGTGGATGCCGCTGCTGATGTTGCTGTTCATCATTCCGCTGCCCGCGTTCTTCGCCAACACTTTGTCGCTGCGGCTGCAGCTGCTGTCGTCGGCGATTGGCGTCGATGTGATCCGCCTGTTCGGCATCAGTGTCTACCTCGACGGCAACGTGATCGACCTCGGTACCTACAAGCTGCAGGTCGCCGAGGCCTGCAACGGGCTGCGCTACCTGTACCCGCTCATGACGCTGGCCTTCGTCGTGGCCTATCTGTTCCGCGCCGCGGCCTGGAAGCGCGTGCTGCTGTTCCTGGCGAGCATCCCGATCGCGGTCCTTATGAACAGCCTGCGCATCGGTCTGATCGGCGTCACCGTCGAGCACTGGGGCGTGAAGATGGCCGAGGGAGTGCTGCACGACTTTGAGGGCTGGGTAGTGTTCATGTTCAGCCTGATCGTGCTGCTGTTGCTCGCGGCAGTGCTCGTCAGGATCGGGGAGCCGCATGCGCGCCTGCGCGATGCGCTCATGCTGGATGCCGGCCGGGCGCCGGCACGCACAGCCGTAGCGCGTCCGCGCGAGCTGCCGCTGCCGTTTCTGGCGGCCACGGCCCTCGCGGCGCTCGCGACCGTGCTCAACTTCGCCATGCCCGAGCGCGCCGAGCTGCGCCCGGCGCGCCTGGGCTTTGCAGAGTTTCCGCTGCAGCTCGCGGCTTGGCAGGGCGAGCGCGGCGCGCTGGAACCGGTCTACCTCGATGAGCTCAAGCTCGACGACTACCTGCTTGCCGACTACCGCGGCGCGGCCGGCATGCCGGTGAACGTCTGGATCGCCTATTACGACTCCCAGCGCAAGGGTCAGTCCACGCACTCGCCGCGCTCCTGCCTGCCAGGCGGCGGCTGGGAGTTCGTGAGCCTCGGGACGCAGCGGCTCGATACATCCGCCGGTATGCTCACGGTCAACCGCGCCGTCATCGAGCACGGTGCGGACCGCCAGCTCGTGTACTACTGGTTCCAGCAGCGCGGCCGAGTGCTCACCAACGAGTACCTGGTGAAGTGGTACATCCTGGTGGACGCGCTTACCCGCAACCGCACCGACGGCGCCCTGGTGCGGCTGATCACGCCGCTCGCTCCGGGCAGCAGCGCGGCCGCGGCCGACCGCGACCTCACCCGGTTTGCCGGCTTGCTGAAGAGCGAACTGCGACAGTACGTTCCGAATTGACCGCCACCGCGGCGAGCAGAGTCCGCCAGCGATCCACCGCTGCGCCGAGCGTATAGCGTTCCTCGAACAGCGCTCTTGCCCGTGCCCCCATGCGCGCGCGCTCGGCCGGATCGTCGCGCAAGGCACACAGCGCCCGGCTGAGCCCGGCACCGTCCCCGCACGCCACGCTCGCCCCGAGCTGGTGCTCGCGGATGAGGCAGGCGAGCTCGCCCTCAGGATCACCGACGAACACCACCGGACGAGCGGCGGCGAGAATGCCGTAGATCTTGCTCGGCACGATCAGTCCCTCGAGCTGCGGCAGGAGCGTCACCAGGTGCACGTCTCCCGCCGCCAGGCTGTCGGCGAGCGCAGCGCGCGGCTGGTACGGCAGGAAACGCAGCTGCTCGAGTCCGCGCGCCTGCGCGCCCGCCGCCAACTCCCGCATGTTGGCCCCGCCTCCGATCAGCAGAAACACCGTGGCGGAATCGTCGCGCAACGACTCGGCCGCCGCCAACAACGTGTCAACATCGTGTGCGCGGCCGAGATTGCCCGAATAAGCGATGACGAACCGGTCGCCGAGCGCGAGCCTCGCGCGCAACTCGCTGCGCGAAGCGGGCAGCGGGGTCACCGTGCTCTCATCCGCCCAGTTCTCGCCGATGCTGATACGCGCGGCGGGTATGCCGCGTGCGATGAGGTAGTCACGCATGCGCTCGCCCAGCACGACGTTGACGCGCGCCGCCGTAAGCGAACGATCGCGTAGCGCGCGCAGCAGCCTCTCCAGACCGCGGGGCAGCGGTGACAGCGCGAGGCGCGAGGCGACTTCCGGGAACAGGTCCTGCAGCCAATTGACGCACGGGACGCGCCGCCGTGCGCCCACCCACCAGCCGATGAGGGACAGGAGCGGCGGATCGGTCTTCAGGATGATGACGTCGCAGTCGCGCGCGAGCTCGAGCAGCGCCGCCCCCGCCGCCACGTAAAAGGTCAGGTAGTCGAGCGCGCGACCGACCAGGCGCGCGCGGCCGAAGCGCGCGCCCCCCACGCGTCGCACCGTGACGCCGTGGATGACCTCGGTCGAGGGGAGCGCCGCGCGGGGGTTCTCGTACAGCTGGCGGCTGCAGACGATGCACACGTCGAGGCCGGCGTGCGCCAGCGCCTCGGCGAGGTCGGTGAGCATCTGGCTGGTCGCCGACAGGTCGGGCGCGTAATAGCGATTGACGAACAGCACACGCAGCCGCGCGCGTGTCGCGGCCTCGCCCGCCGGCTCTTTCAATCGACGACCATCGCGGTGTCCCGCGGTGCCGCGATGCGACTCACCGGCAGCAGGCCGCCGTGGGTCCGGTCACGCACCACCTGGTCCACCGTCTGCACCCCGATCGAGGCGCACTGATCGCCGAAGCCGTACACCAGTGCGGTGTCGCAGATCTGGTTGATCAGTCGCGGTACGCCGCCGCTTTTATGATGCACCAGCTCGCGCGCCTCGGCGCAGAACAGATCGAGGTCGCCGCCCGCGACGTCGAGGCGATGTCGGATGTAGGCGTGCGTCTCCTCGAGCTGCAACGGCGCGATGTGATAGTCGATGGCGATCCGTTGGGCGAACTGCCGCATGCGCTCCTCCTTGAGCGTGTTGCGCAGCTCCGGCTGCCCGACCAGGATCGTCTGCAGCAGCAGCGTCCGGCCGATGTTCACGTTCGACAGCACGCGCAGCTCCTCGAGCGCCTCGGCGCTCAGGTTCTGCGCTTCATCGATGATCAGGACCACCCGGCGCCCGGCCTGATGCTCGCGGCGCAGGTGGTCGGTGAACGCGTCGTACAGCTCGCTCGGACCACTGTGCTGCGACCGCACGCCGAGTGACTGCATCACCCAGGGCAGGAGCAGGCCCATGCCGACATGGACGTTGGTCAGGAGCCCGATCTGCAGGCCCTGCTCCACACGCCCCAGCAGGTACTGGATGATGGTGGTCTTACCGCTACCGACCTCCCCCGACACCAGCGCGAACCCTGAGCCCTGCTGCAGGGCATAGTCGAGCAGAGTCAGCGCGAAGCGATGCGTGCGGCCGAGGTACAGGTAGGCCGGATCGGGACTGAGCGCGAAGGGGTTGGCACGCAGGCCGTAGAATTTCTCGTACATGGATGGCCCAAGCCGCTCAGTAGGCGCGCAGCTCGGACGCGGCAGAGTGGTTGAGCACCGCGCCGACGATGCGCTCGCGCCCCACGAGCTCGACTACGCGCTCGACGTCCTCGCGCAGCGTCCGGCCCTCGGTGATGACGAAGATGAAGCCGTCCATGAGCGGCGCGACCGTGAGCACATCGTCGCTGAGGAGCGCCGGCGGCAAGTCCGCGATGATGAGCCGCCCGGTGTCCTCGGCCTTGAGCTCCTCGATGAGCTCGCGCGCACGGGGGCCGGCGAGCGTCTCCGAGCTCGCGCTGATCGGCGCGAGCGTGGGTGCGACGCACAGCCTGGCAACGCCGTCGAGCTCGCAGATGATGCCGCTACCGGCGCGCGTCGGCGCCGTGAGCCAGGTCTCGAGCCCCTGCTCCGGGGTGATGCCGAGAGTGGCCGCGACCGAGGGATTACGCAGGTCGAAGTCGACGAGCGCGACGCTCTGGTTCGGCTCGGCCGCGAGGCTCAGCGCCAGGTTGATCGCCGTGAGGGTCTTGCCCTCGCCGCTCACCGCGCTCATGACACCGAACACGCGCGTGCGGCTGGCGCGGGCGCGCTGCAGGAGCTGCGCCCGTAGCATGCGGTACGCGCGCGCCGCCGTCCCCGGGTGGTCGGCGGGAAGGATACGCCGCGTGCGCAGGTGCGCCGCATCGAGCGCATGCCGCGGCCGGTTCGCTGCCGCAGCCGGCGGCTCGGCGCGGCCAGGTCGCGCCACGGGTACCGCGGCGGCGCCGAGCACCGCTTCACCCACGGCTGGGCGCTGCAGCCGGGAGATCTCGAGCGCTCGCTGGATGCGTTCCATGGTCAAGCGAGACCCAGCCGTCTCAGCCACACGAACCACAGCACATCGAGCGGCTGGTAGAAGAAGTTCACCGCCGCCAGGGCCGCGAGCAGCACCGCGAGGATGCCGAATGCGACCAGCGCACGCCGGCGCCACGGTGACGGGAGCGCATCGGTTGCGGCGATGCGCGGAATGATCGCGAGCGGCGCGGGCCCGCCGAGCAGCTGCACCAGGTCGCGCCGGTCGCGCACCGTGCCGTCGAGGGATTCCGTCAGGGCGCCGGCGCCGATGCCGATGGCGATGCTCAGCACCAGGCCCAGGATCAGGATCAGCGGGCGGTTCGGGCTCACCGGTTCCTGGGGGACCAGCGGCGGCTCGATGAGCGTGAAGCGCTCCCCCTTGCGGTCGGTCTCGAGGTTCTTCGACACCGTGGCCTCGGCCTGCTTGGCGCTCAGCTCCTGGTACTTGGTCTTGGTGTCGTCGTAATCGACCATGAGGTCGCGATAGCTCTTCTCCACCTCGGGCTCGAGTGCCAGGCGATGCGCGTACCCGTCGCGCTCGGCATGCAGGCGGGTCTCCTCCGCATCGAGCGCCGCGAGATCCGTGCGGGTCGCCGACAGCTGGGCCTCGATCTGGATGTAGGCCGGGTTGTCGGCCTTCAGCGGCGCCACGCCCGGGGTCGGCGCTGCCGGCTGCGCCGCGGCCGCCGCGCTCGCCGTGGCCAGATCCTTCTCGAGCGAGCTCACCTGCCGCTCGAGTCGGACGCGGTCGGGATACTCCGGCCCATAACGCTCGCTCGCCGCCGCGAGCTCGGTGCGCGCCTCATCGAGCTCGCGCCGCAGGTCGTTGAGATCGGTGGAACCGGGACTCGCCGCCTCGAGCCCGGCGATCTCCCGGGTGAGGCGCTCGATGTCGGGATGCTTCGGTCCGTAGAGAGCGCGGTCGGCGGCGAGCTCCGAGCGTGCCGCTTTCAGACGGTCATCTGTCGACAGAATCCGCTCTCCGGAATCGGAGAACAGCGCGGAGTTGGGCTTGAGTTGCGCGAGCTGCGCCTGCAGGTACACCTGCTGCTGCTCGAGTGCGCTGCGGCGGGTCTCGTCCTTGTCGAGATCCTGCGAGGTCCGATCGAGGAGCTGCATGTTGAGCTGCTCGACCTCGGGGAGGGATTGGAAATGCTTGGCTCTGAAGTCCTGCAGCTTGGCGTCGAGCTCGATCATGTGACGGTTGACCCGTTCGGCTTCTCCTTCGAGGAAGCTCGCGGCGTCCTGCGCCAGCTGGGTGCGGCTGGTCACGTTCTCATTCAGGAACAGCGTCGTCAGCTCGTTCGCCACTCTCGCCGCCTTGTCCGGGGAGCGGTTGGAATAGGCGACGCTGAAGGCGATGCTGGCCTCGGTCGGCCGGCCACTGCGTGGATCGATGACATCGGCGCTGATCATCTTGACGTCGATGTGCTTGCGCATGCGGGCGATGAGCGCCTCGCGTGACTCGCGCTCGCGCTCGCGTGGATACAGATCGTAGCGGCGGATGATATCGAGCAGCGTCTGGGTGGTCATGACGCGCTGGCTGATGACCTGCACACGCTCATCGGCGTAGGACGTCACGGTCGAGCGCACCAGGTCGGTGGGCATCTCCTGCTGCTCGATGAGAATGGTCGCCATCGATTCGTAGACCGGGGGCAGGAACAGCGCCAGCAGCACCGACAGCGCGACGCCGGCGGCACCGGCGCCCAGCATCGCGCGCATCCGGCGCCGGCCGATCACCAGCATCTCGGGAAGGCTGAGGCCCTCGGGTTCGAGCTCGGTCGCGATGGTGTTCATGACTCGTTAACGCGAGACCGAGCGCCCGCGCGGCGTCCACACCGCGGAGACCTGCACCTGCCAGCCGTCGGCGGTCGGCACGGTGTTAGCCTCGGCGCGATTCTCATAAGCCCAGCTGGCGAGCGACCAGGTCTCGGTCTGGTGCCAGGTGAGCCCGAGGCCGAGCTGCGCGAAGCTTCGATCGAGATAAGGGAGGTCGATCGAGATCAGGCCCGGGATGTCGAATACGCTCGAATAGCGGTTGAAGCTCAGGTTCGCGTCCGCTCCCAGCCGCTCACTGAGGTCCCGGTGAGCGGCGAGTTTGATCGTGTCCTGCTGCGTGATCTCGCCGAAGCCCGCCGGCTGCACGTTGCGCGAAGCGCTCAAGGTGAGGCTGCCGGTCTCGGTGGTACGCGTGAGTGTCAGGTCGCCGAGAAATCCCTCGGAAACGAGCGACAGGTAGGTCGTGCGGCTGACGCCGGCATCGACGCTGAGCGTGGTGCGCTCCGAGAGCTGCGACTTCAATCCCATGACGAGGCCGTCGGTTCGCACCGTCGCGAGTAGCCCCTGCTCGTCAAAGCTGCCGATCGACAGGGTAGCGAACAGGCCCAGGCGCTCCGAATGCTGGAACTGCTGCGTGGCGGAGAGGGTGGTGCCGCGGTAGCTGAGGAGCGGCGTGCCCGGGATCAGGCCGCTCTGGCTCTGATAGACCGCATCCACGCTGCTCGCCTGCAGAGTGAGCGAGCGCGTCTCGGTTTCGGCGTAGGTCCACGAGCCGGCGGCATTCTCGTTGCGGACACGGGTTCCTGGCTCGACGATGCCGGTGACCGGCAGCTCGGTCGTCAGCAGGCTGAGCTCGCTCACCAAGCCGTTGAACGCGAAGCTCGAGCGTTCGGTGAGCCAGTTGACGTTGCCGCCGAGACTGACGTCGTTGGTGTTCGGGAATATGCGGCTGTCGTAGCGCTGCAGCAGCGCCTGCGGGTGCAGCGCTACGGTCAGGCGGTCGGTCGCGTATTGCAACTGTGCATCAACTGACATCGAAGCCCCGTCGCTCGGCGTTCCGTCCGGAACGAGGAAGCGGTTGGAGTCGTGATCGATCAAGAAAGCGAACGTCGGCACAAACGACCATTGCGCCGCCAGCGCCGCCGGCGGCGCCCCGGCCAGGGCGAGTCCGAGCACTCCGGTCCACGCGGGTTCCCATGGTCGCTTCACGGCCTGCAACAGTCAGGGAACGACCACCGTATCGCCGCTTTGCAGGACCACGTTCTGCCCGAGACTCCTGCCACGTTGTATGTCCCCGTAACGGAACCGCAGAACGTGCTCGACGCCATTCTGACGGCGCAAGATGACGATATCGTTGAGGGAGGCGAAGGGTGTCGCGCCGCCCGCCAGGCTCAGCGCCTGCATGACATCGATCGGAGTCGTGAACGGGAAGTCACCGGGCCGCGCCACCTTGCCGAGGACATACACGTGATTGCCGCCGATGAGCTTGATCGCCACGGTCACGACGGGATCGGGGATGTAGGGCTTGAGGCGCTGCGTGAGTATGGCGCGCACCTCCTCGATGGTCCGGCCCGCGGCGTCCACGTCCCCTACCAGCGGGAACGACAGTCCGCCATCGGGACGTACGACAGCGTCCGATTCGAGATCCTTTTCCTTCCATACGGAGATCGTGATCACATCGCCCGGCTGCAGCCGGTACTCAGGAGTAGTCGGCTTGTCGTTGACGTGTTCCGCGGCGACGGCGCCCTGCGCTGCGGCAGCCGTCAGGCAAAGAAAGGCGCCCAGCGCGCAACGCCATCCGCTCATGCAGGGGCCTCTCTTGTCGGAGCTTTGTTAGGCAGATGTCATACTAAGCGGCGTACGTGACGCTTTCATTGCGCATCCGTACCAGCCCGACGCCCGCGAGAGCGCCGAGGCCGCATAGCATGAGGACGATTGCTGCCGGGAGCGGCACCGGGGTTGCCGGGCAGAATTCGACCTGCAGGGAATAGAGTCCGAGATCGAGTAGGCCGCCGGCCTGCCCGGTGACGTCGGCGTAGTACGTGCCACCCTTGGCAACCTGCAACGTGAGGTTTCCAGCGGACGACACCCAGCCGAGCACCTGCTGCGCGGAATCGACGGAAAAACTGAGACTCTGCAACGCTGTCGGCCAGGTGAGGTCGCCGAGATCAACCGACAGGGTTCCCGGCCCGGGCGCAGTGAACGCATAGGCGTTGGACTGCTGGTTGATCACCAGCGTCGACTGATCGATGAGCACACTCTCGGCGCTGATAGTGTCGGCCGCCGCCCGCCCCGGCGCGACCGCGAGACCCAGCGTGACGGCCAGCGCTGCGGCGACGCCGCGCAGCGGTCCGCGGCGACGCGACTCAGCCACGGTGGCCGCGCGCCACGGCGTGCAGACCGTACAGCGCGATTCCGGTCAGGCAGGCGAACGCCGTGACCGGCAGCGCGATCACGTAGATTGAGGCGCGGGTGACCAGGAAGGCGCACCCGCATACTGCCCCCCACAGCGCCCGCATTGCCCGCCGCACGGTCCCGGCGGTGGCCGGCGCCTGGTCGGACGACGCGAATTCGGCCCCCACCACGGCGCCGGCAAAGCCTGAATTAGTCATGATGTGCTCCTGCTATCGCGAATCGAAGCGGCACCGGGGCTGCGGGTGCCTCCGGTTCGCCGCTCGGTCGGTAGACATACTTCTGGTAGAGGTACTGGCGGATCGAGCTGGACACGTCGGCCGATTGCAGCAGCCGCTCGTCGCCGTCCTTGAGCTCGCTCAGCTTCAGTGCCGCGTACGGCTCCTGCAAACCGGCGAGCGCGATCAGCGCCAGGTCCTCGCGTGATACACGCTTGTCGGGCTCGAGCTCGCCGTTGACGATCGAGTCCAGCCGCGCCGTGTCCAGATCGAAGAAGCGCAGGAACTCGACTCCCGCCTCGACCAGCACCGGCACCAGGTTCCGGCCGCGCGCTTCCGGCTCGTAGAACGGCATCAGACGCCCGAGCATCGCCTTGACGGCGAAGCGCACCACGTCCGAGTCGCGGGCGTTGAGGCGTTGCGCCAGCTTCTTGATTCGCCTCACATCCGCGACGCTCATACGGATACTCACAGCCTTTTTGCGGCCTTCGACCACGGTTGTCCCCCCTTTGTCGGCAGTCCCCTGCCCAATCTCCGTAATACCGTAGCGTCGAAGTATTTCATTTCGTTGTTGGTTCAGTGACAACTGCACCGCTTTACGCGCGTGAACTCACGCGAGGTTCGAGCGCAAACGTGTTGTGCGCGTGTGTGAATTGGCTGTGGGACGGCCCAATGACACCGGCCGCCGGATCGCACGACCGAAGCCATGACCGACGCAATGACCGACGTCAGGTCGGCACTGCCCGCTCAGCCGGCGCGCCGCCAGCTTGGATGACAGGTGTCAGACAGATGAGCAGCAGATGCCCGCGGGGAGCCAGGCCCACGGGTGGCCGGGTCAGGCGGCTTCGATCACGTTGGCTGTGACATTAGCCGCCAGCAGCCGGTCGAGCTCGGCGAGCACGTCGTAGACGTTGTCGAGCTTGCCTCCGAGCACCGACACGATGCCCTGATGGCCGAATTCGCGACGCAGCAGCATGGGCCGGCCGTCATCGACCTCGTGATGCGTGAGCACGGTCTTGACCTCGAAGAGCGATCGCCGGTAACTCGCGCGGCGCAGCAACGGCACGAACCGCGCTGCATCGGCGAGCATGCTGTCGGCGCGCGAATTGAGCCCGCTCGCGCGGGTGAGCTCGAGCGGATCGAGCGCGCCATCCCGGTCGATGAGCTCACCGTGCGGCGTGTAGCGCACGTGGGACAGCGAGTGGCACTGCTCCGCCGGAAACGGCATGCACGAGAAGAAGGGTCCGTCCATGACTGTGATCCCGAGGTTCTTGAGCTCCGGCGGCACATCGACGAGGGCAATCTCGGCGATCTCGTGTTTGAGCTCATTGACGCTCGCCGCCCCGCGCACGTTCCAGTTGGTGCGTGCGTAGGTGCAGTTGACCACCAGCGGCGCGCGCAGCGTCTCGCCGCCCGCCGGGGTCTCGACCTCCACCTGCACCGCCGCGCCGTCGGGGCGCGCGCGCCGCACTTCGACGCCGAGCCGGACCACGACGCCGGCGCGAGCGAGCTGCGCGGTCAGTATCTCGCGCAGCCGCGCTGCATCGAACGCGTACTCTTCGGCGACGTAGACCGCGGCGACCAGCCGCGGCTCGAACAGCCGGCAGTGGTTGCCGCCGGCGCGCTCGAAGCTCGCGCCGATGTCGGTGAGGAACCGCTCGTATTGCGCCGGCATGACCTTGGAGCGCCGCGCCGCTATCGCATACAGGCAGGTGAAGTCGCTCTTGACCGCGGGGGCAAACTCGCGGCAGAAGTGCCCCATGTTCTGCCGGCTGCGCCAGGCCGTGAGGTAGCTCCTCGGGTAGTGATAGCCGTTATGCACGCGCGCCTGGTTCGAGTAAGAAGCGCGCGCCAGCAGCTGCGGCTCGCGCTCGCAGATCGTGACCGGCGCGAACCCCCGCGCCCGCAGGTGCAGTGCGATGCTGCAGCCGAAGAAGCCACCCCCAATGACGATCGCCGCACCTCTCATGCTGCCTGCTCGCCTTTATCGCGGGTCGTAGCTGCCGAGCGCCGCCCGCACGGTCTCGATGAGGATGCCGGCCTTGCCGCCGATGCCGCCGATTTTCGACGGCACGGTGCCGTCGGCGGGGTAGCGCCGCGCCACGGGAATCTCCGCCACGCGAAATCCGAGGCGTGCGGCCCGTATGGCCAGGTAGTAATGCAGGTTGTAGGTGGAGAAGACCGCGCGGAACGGCCTGACACGCGGATCGAGCAGCAGCCGGCGGCTATAGCCGCGAAAACCGTTGGTCGTGTCGGTGTAGCGGTAGCCGGCGGCGGCGCTGACCAGCGGCGCGTGCAGCCAGCGCACGGCCAGCTCGCGATCGAGCGGCGTGTTCTCCCCGATCCCCCCCGGCATGTAGCGCGACCCCTGCAGATGATCGTAGCCGTCGCGCAGCGCCGCGGCGAAGCGCGGGATGGCGCTGCAGTCATCCTTGCCGTTGCCATCGATGGTGATGACCGCCGAGTAAGCACGGGACAGCGCCCACGCCATCCCGAGGCGCAGCTGCGCCGACAGCCGTCCGGCACCGGTCTTGACCAGCAGTGCCGTGACGCCGAACTCGCGCTGCAGCCGCTCGGGCTCGGTCGAGCCGTCGCTGCTGCCGCCGTCGACGATCAACACGTCGAGATCGAGCCGCGCGGCGCGGATCCGTCCGAGCTGCGCCAACAGGCGCTCGCCCTCGTTGATGACCGGGATGAGGACTGCGATCTCCGAGCCGCGCGCAACGGCGAGCTCGCAGCGGAACGCCGGCAGCTCGCGGGCATCGGGGAGCCATGCATCGATCGGCGCTGCGCTCACCGCGCCATCTCGATGAGTGCCCAGGGGCCCACGGCGGCCAGCGGTTCGCGCGGGCGGCGCATCTCCACGGAGCACCAGTGCGCATAACCGGACTCGCGCAGGCAGCGCAGATTGGATCCATGCGGCGCCTGCGGCGCGGCGAAATTGCCGAGCCCGGGCTCGCTCACGTGAAAATGGCGCAGCACCGGCAGCGCCTGCGGCAGCACGCTCGCCAGATTCTCCTGCTCGAGAAACAGCGCCGCCGCGTCCAGGTGCAGACCGAGTCCCGGGTGATCGACCGCCGCGACCAGCTCGACTCCCTCGCGCGTCGTGCACACGAAGCTGCAGCCGTAGGCGCGCGGATTGGGCTCGATGCACAGGCACGAGCCCTCATCGAGGAACAGTTGCGCCGCGCGCCGCAGCACGGGCACGGCCTGCTCGAGCGCCTGCAGCCAGCTGCGCGCACCCGGGTCGCGCTGCAGGGGCGCGCCGAACACAGCCACCTTCGCCCCGAGCGCGCCGCCGAGCGCCGCGACGTGTGCCAGGTGCTCGAGCAGCAGCGCCGCGCCGCGCTCGTCGAACAGCTGCGCCTGCGGCCGACCGAACAGCAGCGCCTGCAGGGCCGGTACCTCGAAACCCTGGTCGCGCAGGTAACTCCGGTAGTCGGCAGCCGCCGCAACGGTGCTTCCCTCCCATCCCTCCCAGATGGCGGTCGGTGCGATCTCGATGCCGGTCACGCCGCCGGCGCGCAGCAGCGCCAGCGTCCCCGGATCGTCGTGCGGGCTCCAGGCGATGTTGGAGAACGCGAACCGTAGCGCGCTCACGGGCGGCTCCCGCAAAACAGCGCCAGCTCCGCGAGCACCGCGTCGGCGGTCATGCGGTAGCCGCCGCTGCCGCCGAACAGCCGCGCGTGGCGGGTCTGCAGATCGTAGTCGGCGGCCGGCGCCGCCTGCACGCCAACGCTCAAGTCCGGGAAGAATCGCTCGAGGATGAGGCGAGTAGCGAGCGGCTCGGTGAAGAGATTCACGAGCCCGAGTCCATGCTGCTCGGCGATGCTGATGTCCGCCGGCAGGCGCTCGAGCGGATACCACTGATAGCGGCTGGCGGGATTCACCCGCTCGAGCTGGTGGCGGTGCATGAGATCGAACAACAGGTTCTTGCGCAGCCCCGGCCCGAACAGCGCCGGGAGCCGCACGATGAGTGGGTGCGCAAAGTGCTGGCGCACGAAGGCCTCGAAGCTGAGCCGATGTGTTCCGTAGGGGTGGTTCGGTATGCGGCTGCAATCGAAATCCTCGTCCGCATCCTGCGTGCGCGGATACACATCGATGGTCGAGATCAGGTGGAAGCGCTGCGCCGAGACGCTGCGCAGCACCTCGCACAGCCGCAGCATGTTGTCGAGATCCGCCTGCGGCTCGCGGTTGGCGAGCCACTTGGCCGCCGGCAATCCCGCACACACCAGGCGTTCGAGGCTGCGGCCGCGCAGCTCGCCGAGATTGCTGCGGTTGACAAGCAGATCGAAGCGCTCGCGGCTCGCCAGAAACCCGCCGACGAAGCCGCTATGGCCGATGAGCGCATCCGTCACAACTCGGTCTCGACGTTCAGCAGCTTGCTGCGCGGCTGTACGCCGCTCGACAGCTCCTCCGCGATCTCGTAGCGGCCGCGCCGCGCCCCGGCATCGAGCAACAGGATCAGGTACTCGCTCAGGATGCCGAGCACCACTGACATGGTGAGGAACATCGCCGACAGGATCAGCGACACCGTCGTCCAGCCCGGCACGACGTTGGATTTCACCAGGTACACGACGATGACGTAAATGGTGTAGGCGAGCGCCGCGAGGGCGCCGAGACCGCAGATGAGATTCGCGAGCCGCAACGGGGCCGCGTTGATGCCGATCAGCGTGCGCCAGCGTATCTTGGCGCGCTCGGCGAGCGGCAGCCGGATCGCGGCGCGCTGCAGGGTACGGACGCTGGCGCGCGCGTAGCCGCCGGATGCGGTGAGCGTCTCGAGCGCGATCAGGGGCGAGTCGTGCTGCAGGACGTCGTTCACGACCGCGCGCGACAGCAGCCGTGCGGTGGGCGCCTCGAGCGCCAGGCTGAAGCCATGCAGGCGGCGAAAGGCAAAGTGAAAGCCCGCCGCAAGCAGTGTCTCGCCGACCCCGCGCTGCCTGCGACCGCCGGGCGCGGCGACCGCGACCTCGCAGCGCTCGCGTCGCGCCGTGAGCATCAGCTCGCGCACGATCGCCGGCTCATCGCAGGCCAGATCGAGCGTCGCCACCCAGTCGCCGATGGCGTTCTCGAGACCCGCGAGCACTGCGGTCACGTAGTCCGTGCGCCGCTTGATGAAGTAGAGCTGCAGGCTGTCCAGGTTGCGCGTCAGCGCCCGGAGTGCGGCGCCGAGCGGTGCCGCGGCGCCGTTTACGATCACGACCAGCTCGAACGGCATGGCGAGCTCGCAGGCACTGCGGTGCACTTCCTGCAGCGCTGGTACGGCGTCCTGCTGGCGTCCATCGAGCACGCAGATGATGCTGAGTATCTGGGCGACGGCCATGCGACTTCGGGAGATGGGTGCGGGCGGCGCCGGCGGCGCGTGTTATTGAGCGGAAATCATCGCGGCAGAATGTGACAGATTTGCAACCGCCGGGGCTGCGGGCGGCTCACCGAGCTCGAATACGTCGAGCCTCGCGAGACCGGCGCCGGCCGCCGGCGTTCGCGAGGGGTAGAAGCGCGCGTTGGCGTCTGAGTAGACGCGGCGACCGAGCGTGTGGCCAGGCGGCAGCCAGGGATCGAGCGGGATCGGCCCGTGCACGCCGTCGGCACCGGCACCGATGTAAAGGAGATAGACGTGACCCGCGGGCCCCACCTCGGCGGTATCGAACAGCACCGGACGCGGCGCGTAGTACACCGGCGGCCGCGCGTACCAGCCGTACTGCAGCGGGTCCGAGCGGCTGCGTCCGATGAGGATCCGGGCGTCAGCGGGCAGCTGCCGATCGAGTGCCTCGTAGTCCGCCTGCAGGCCAGCGTAGCGGCGCACGAACTGTTGCGCGCTCTCCCGGCCGCTCGCCACGGGCAGATAGATGGTCGCGATCCACAGCGACAACAGCGCCCAGGGCGCGGCGGCGGACATGGACCAGAGGGCGAGCGCGCGGTCCGATCGACCGTGGGTCTGCCAGCGCGCGCCGAGCGCCACCAGGCCGCTCGCCATCAGCGGGTACTGGATGCCGCCCAGGTGCCGCAGCTCCTTGGGCAACAGCAGCAGGATGACCAGCGCCTGGCAGCCGGCGATCAGCCACCAGCGCAGGCGGCGCTCCCGGGACGGCTCGAGGAGCAGCGCCGCGAGGACGCACAGCACCATCGGCAGACTCCAGTACGCGGCCTCGAAGCGCCACTGGAAGCGCTCGGCGAACAGTTGGCGCGTGCCAAGGTACGCGGCGAGGGTCTGCGGATCGAAAGTCACCGCGTGCACGAGCCGCGCCGTCAGCACCCCGAGCGGTGAGCCCGCGGCTATCCAGGTCCACGCCACGAGCGGCGCGAGCGCGAGTGCGGGAATGCCCACGAGGCAGACGAACAGTGCCCAGCGCGTGCGCACGGCGCGGGTCTCCCCGAGCACATCCAGGGCTGCCATACCGCTGATGAGCGCCATCACCGGCAGCAGCGTCACCTTGCCGGCGAGGGCACCGGCGCAGCCGAGCGCTACCGTGAGCACGTAGGCGGGCAGACTCGCCTCGCGCCGCACCTCGCGCGAGTAACCCACCGCCGCCACCGCCGTGAACGCCGCCAGGTAGCCGAAGGCGTGGGGGCCGGTCGTGGAGAAGAACACGATGCTGTAGCTGCCGGCGAGCGCGATGAAGCCGGCTGCGGCGCCGAGCGCGGCACTTGCACTCTGCCATTGGACCAGCCGGGCCGTGGACAGGGCGAGCAGCAGTGCGAGCCACGCCGAGGTCACGCCGGCGGCGGCGCTGCCGGCCACGGCGTACAGCGGCGCCAGCGCGAAGTGCCACACGAGCTGCGGAACCACGCTCGCCTCCCACGGCAGCGGGTGGAAGCGCAGGCCGCCGTCCATGAGCAGGCGGGCGGTCGCGAGCGCGTGATAGCCGAGCTCATCCGAGCGCGTTGCCGGCGCTGCCCCCGCGAGGAGGATTGCCGCGCCGAGGACCATGGCAGGCGCCCACAGCCACGGCGACGCACCGGGCGCACGCTGCTCGCGCGCCCCCGACCGCCTCGTGTACCAGGAGACGGCCAGCGCGATTGCGGCCATGACGAGCGCCGCGGTCCAGAGAGTCCGCATGGGGCCAACACGCGAGGTGTGCGCCATCGCCAGCCCCTGGACGATGAGGCTCATCGCGAGAACGCCCGCGGCGCATTCGGCGGGGAGTCGCAGGCTCACATGCATCGGCGCCAGCCAGCGGCCGCACAGCAGGCGCCCCATGCCCCAGAAGGACAACGCCGTCAGCGTTCCAAAGCAGAACGCCGCGAGAGCGCTGTAAGAGTCGAGTTCGGCCCAGCCCGGCATCGCGGGCTAGGCGGCGGAAGTCGCGGCCAGATCCGGTGCGCCCTCGCGGCGATACCAGTCCCAGGTGATCTCGATCCCGGTCCTGAGATCGACCCGCGGCCGCCAGCCGAGCGCCGTCAGGCGCGAGACGTCGAGCAGCTTGCGCGGCGTGCCGTCGGGACGGGAGGCGTCGAACTCGAAGCCGCCGCGGAAGCCGACGACCTCGGCGATGACACCGGCGAGCTCGCGGATCGTCACATCCTCGCCCCAGCCGACATTGATCGGCCGCTCGTCGCTGTAGTGCTCCATCAGAAACAGGCAGGCGTCCGCGAGATCGTCGACGAACAGGAACTCGCGCCGCGGCGTGCCGCTGCCCCAGATACTGACCCGGTCGACGCCGGTGGCGCGCGCGCTGTCGATCTTGCGCAGCAGCGCCGGCAGCACGTGCGAGCTGTCGAGGTCGAAATTGTCGTGCGTCCCGTAGAGATTGGTCGGCAGGAGTGTGATCGCCTGAAAGCCGTACTGCCGCCGGTACGCCTGGCACATCTTGAGCCCCGCGAGCTTGGCGATCGCGTACCACTCGTTGGTCGGCTCGAGAGCGCCGGTGAGCAGGTACTCCTCGCGCAGCGGCTGCGGCGCGAGCTTCGGGTAGATGCAGCTCGAGCCGAGGAACACGAGCTTCTCGACCCCGTGGCGCCACGCGGCGTCGATCACGTTGGTCTGGATCTGCAGGTTGTCGCGGATGAACTCGGCCGGCCGGGAGTCGTTGGCGTGGATGCCGCCGACGCGCGCCGCGGCCAGAAACACGAACTGCGGCCGCTCGCTGGCGAAAAACCGCTCGACCGCGTGGCTGTCGCGCAGATCGAGCTGCGTCCGATCGCGCAGCAGCAGTCCCGTGAGGCCACGCGCCTCGCAGCAGCGGCGGAGCGCGCCGCCGACGAGTCCTCTGTGACCCGCGATGTAGACGCGGCTGTCGGCCTTCATGCGGATTTCACGGCGCGCGGACCACCGCTACTCGTGTCCCTGCGCGACCCGGTAGCCCTCGCGGGTGACCAGCGCGTCGCGGCGCGCGAGCACCAGGTCGGCGTCCACCATCTCGCGCACCAGCTCATCGAAGCCGACGCGCGCCGACCAGCCGAGCTCGTCCCTGGCCCGGGTCGCGTCCCCGAGCAGAGTATCGACCTCCGCGGGCCGGAAGTAGCGCGGATCGATGCGCACCACGGCGCTGCCGGTCTTGCGGTTGATCCCGACCTCCTCGGGGCCGCTGCCGCGCCACTCGATGCGCATGTCGAGGCGAGCCGCAGCCTGCTCGACGAAGTCGCGCACCGAATGCTGCCGCCCGGTGGCGATCACGTAGTCGCGCGGCCGCTCCTGCTGCAGCATGAGCCACTGTGCCTCGATGTAGTCGCGCGCGTGCCCCCAGTCGCGCCGCGCCTCGAGGTTGCCGAGGTACAGGCAGTTCTGCAGCCCGGCGCTGATGCGCGTCAGCCCGCGGGTGATCTTGCGCGACACGAAGGTCTCGCCGCGGATCGGCGACTCGTGGTTGAAGAGGATGCCGCTGCAGGCGTACAGGCCGTACGCCTCGCGGTAGTTGATCGTGATCCAGTGCGCGTAGAGCTTCGCGACCCCGTAAGGCGAGCGCGGATGAAACGGCGTGCGCTCGCTCTGCGGACTCTCCTGCACCAGGCCGAACATCTCGGAGGTCGAGGCCTGGTAGAAGCGGGTGCGGCGCTCGAGGTGCAGGATGCGCATGGCCTCGAGAATGCGCAACGTGCCGAGCCCGTCGGCGTTGGCGGTGTATTCGGGCGTCTCGAACGACACCTGCACGTGGCTTTGCGCCGCCAGGTTGTAGATCTCGTCCGGCTGAACCTGCTGGATGATGCGCAGCAGGTTGGTGGCGTCGGTGAGATCGCCATAGTGCAGCTTCAGGCGCACGTCGGTGCCGTGCGGGTCCTCGTAGAGATGATCGATACGATCGGTATTGAAGAGCGATGCCCGCCGCTTGATGCCGTGCACCTCGTAGCCCTTGCCGAGCAGGAACTCGGCGAGGTAGGCGCCGTCCTGTCCGGTGATGCCGGTTATCAGGGCGCGTTTTGCTCTTATCTCACTCGGCATAGGGACCGGAACTGTAGGCGAGCTGAATGACGATCGCATGACACGCTTCCCCAACCTCAACGTTGGCGCGCGAGCCGCGCGCGCAGTTGCGCATCGGGCGGGAAGCGCTCAGCGAGCGCGGTGCTCCTCGCAGAACTCCGCCAGCCGCCGCACCGCGGCGCGGTATTCCTGATCGATCCAGGAGAACTCGAGCCAGAACTCTCGCTGCGCCAGCGCCGTGGTGGCGTTGCGGCTCGCCATAAAGAGCCGCAGTGCCGAGTTGCGGTGCGTGCCGAGCTCGTGCACGCTCGCCTGCAGCGCGCCGAGCTCGAACACGGCCCGCCGCGACAGAAACTTCATACTTCTTACCGCTCGCTGGTTCAGCCCCCGCACGTGCGCAGCGCTTCGAGTTCGGCGGTAGCGCGGTCGAGCTCTGCGATCACTTCGCAGTAGCGCCGCCAGGCCTGGCGCAACTCTTCAGACTCGCGCGGTGTGAGCCGCTCGAGCCCGCGCTGCGCACTCTGATGCTCGGACTGAAGCTTCTGGTGGCGTGCTTCCAGCCGGTCGAGCCGCTCCCAAAAAGCCGGGTCGAGCCACTCGGCCCGCTGCTGTTGCGACGCACTCATGTACCCTCACCTCTGGCGCGTTCTTCTCGGAGCGGCCCCAACGGTACCCGTTGAGTGCTACAAGTACGTTGCATTCAATACCGGGATTGTTCAAGAAACGCCAGCTGGCGGGCAGGCGGTGACCTGCGAGTTAGCGCCTGACGCGTCGGCGCGTCAGCGCGCCTTGCCTGACCCGCGGATGCGCTCCACCAGCGAGCTGGTCGACCTCTCGGGCGTCAGCGGCACGATCTCCACACGACCACCGCTCGATTCCACCAGCTCGCGGCCGATAACTTCCTCGGCTCGGTAGTCTCCGCCCTTGACGAGGATGTGCGGCTTGACCGTTCGCAGGACCTCGAGTGGTGTGTCCTCCTCGAAGATCGTGACGGCGTCGACGAAGCTCAACGCGGCCAGCAGCGCCGCGCGCTCGACCTGCGGCACCAGCGGCCGCTCGGCACCCTTGAGCCGGCGAACCGAGGCATCGCTGTTGATTGCGATGACCAGAGCATCGCCGAGCGTCGCGGCGCGACGCAGCAGCTCGAGATGACCTGCATGCAGCAAATCGAAGCAGCCGTTGGTGAAGACGATCCGCCGGCCGGTCATGCGCCAGGACGCGGCGCGGGCGGTCAGATCGCCGCGCGAGAGGATCTTGCTGTCCGGGCGCGCCGCGAGGGCATCGCGAATGCTCGCGGCATCCACGGCCACCGCACCGACCTGGCTCACCGCTACTCCCGCGGCGGCGTTCGCCAGCTGCGCCGCCTCGAGCAGCCCCGCGCGCGCTCCGAGGGCGAGCGCCAGCACGGCGATCGCGGTATCGCCGGCGCCCGTGACGTCGTAAACCTCGCGCCGGAAGCCGGAAACTGCAACCTCGGGCTCGCCACCGGGAACGATGAGCATGCCGCGGCCGCCGAGCGTGACGACCATGGAGCCAAGTCCCGTGGCCGCGATCAGCGGACGCGTCGCGGCGGCGATCGCCGCCGTGTCGTTGGCGTCCAGCGCCCGGCCGACCGCCGCCTCGAGCTCGCGCAGGTTGGGAGTGACGGTGGTTGCGCCTCGGTAGCGCGTGAAATCACTGTGCTTGGGATCCACCACCACCGGGGCGGCACCACGCAGGCCCGTCACCCCGGCGATCGCCGCGGGGGTCAGAACACCTTTGGCGTAGTCACTGAGAACGATGACGTCGGGACGCGGACCCTCGGCCAGCCTCGACACCAGCCGCGCCACGGTTTGCGGCGCGCATGCCACGGTGTCTTCCCAGTCGAGCCGCAGCAGCTGCTGACTGTGTCCGAGCACCCGCAGTTTGCGCGTGGTGCGACGCTCGGGAGTCTTGACGAGCGCGCGGGCATCGATGGCCGCGGCAGCGCACAGCCGCGTCAACTCCCCCGCGGCGGCATCATCCCCCGCGACCCCGGCAAGGCTCACACGCGCCCCCAGCGCGGCCACCTGGCGGGCGACGTTGGCCGCACCGCCGAGCCGATTCTCGGAGTCGCGCACGCGCATGACGGGCACCGGGGCTTCCGGCGAGATCCGCTCGACGTCCCCGAGCAGGTATTCATCGAGCATCAGGTCGCCGACGACCCACACCTCGAGTCCCCGGCAGCGCTCCAGGATCGCGAGCAGGGCGTTGATCTCCGCCGTGCGAGCCGGCTCGCTCATGGCGGATCCTGGCCGCAGAGCAGGCCGTCGAGCGCCTCGGCGATGGCATGGATACAAAGGGTGTGCATCTCCTGGACGCGCGCCACCACGGTCGACGGTGCCTGCAGCAACAGGTCCGCGTGCGCGGCAAGCTGGCCGCCGTGCGCGCCGGTGAGGGCGACGACCGTGCAGCCGAGCCCGCGCGCCGTTTGTGCTGCCTGCACGACGTTGGGGGAGTTGCCGCTGGTGCTGATGGCAAACAACAGATCTCCCCCTTTAGCCAGGGCTTCGATCTGGCGCGCGAAGATGCGCTCATAGCCGTAGTCGTTGCCGAGCGCGGTGAGGGTGGCCGCGTCGGCGGTCAGGGCAATCGCGGGCAGTGCGCGCCGTTCCTCGCGAAAGCGGCCGACGAGCTCGGCGACCAGGTGCTGCGCGTCCGCCGCGCTACCGCCGTTGCCGCAGGCGAGAATCTTGTGTCCGCCGCGCAGGCACTCGTGCACGGCCGTGACGGTGCGCGCGATCACCGGCGGGAGCTCCTGCGCAGCGCGGGCTGCCACCGCGGCGTGCTCTGCGAACACTTTGTGAATACACATGCACTACTTAAGTAATACGCTCCGCGATCGCGCGGGCGAGCTGTAGCAGATCATCATATGCTGCCACAGCGTGACCGCGAACCAGCTCTTCGGTCTCGCGCCCCTTACCCGTGCGCACCAGCGCCGCGGCTACTCCGGCCCGCCAGGCGGCCTCGATGTCCCGCCGATCATCCCCGACGACCAGACTCGCGGCGGCGTCGATACCCGAGCGGGCGATCGCCGCCTGGATGAGGCCGGGAGCCGGTTTGCGACAGTTGCACTGCGCCTCGGGCGCGTGGTGGCAGACGAGGACGGCATCCAGCGCGCCGCCGTGGCGGGCGGCTTCCGCGCGCATGTGCTCGTGCACCGCCTCGAGCTGCGCGAGGCTCATCAGGCCCCTGCCGACTGCGGACTGGTTGGTCGCGACCGAGAGGCGCAGACCCGCGCGCCGCAGGATCGCCAGACCCTCGAGCGCCCCCGGAAGCCAGTGAAATTCAGCCGGCTCGCGCACCGGACCCGAGCCATCCGCTTCGCGGTTCAAGACCCCATCGCGATCGAGAATGATGTGTCGAACCACCACGCTGCACCGCGCAGGGTTACTTGGGGGGTTTGATCGGCCGCTGCCAGCCCTCGATGGTCGCCTGGCGCGCGCGCGCCAGGGTGAGCTTTCCGGCCGGTACCGCCTGGGTCACGGTGGAACCGGCGCCGATGGTGGCGCCCGCGCCCACTGTGATGGGCGCCACCAGCACGCTGTTGCTGCCGGTGTGCACGTCGTCCTCGATCACGGTGCGGTTCTTGTTGGCGCCGTCGTAGTTGGCAATGATCGTGCCGGCGCCGATGTTGACGCGTGCGCCGAGGTGCGCGTCGCCGACGTAGGCCAGGTGGTTGGCCTTGGAATCCGCGCCGAGCTCGGAGTTCTTCACCTCCACGAAGTTGCCGATGTGCACGCCGGCGGCGAGCGTCGAGCGCGGCCGGAAACGCGCGTACGGGCCGATGTTGCAGTTCGGCCCGATGACGGCGTGGTCGATGACGCAGTAGGCGAACACCTGGGTGCCCGCGCCGAGCTCGCTGTCGCGAATCACGCACCCGGGTCCGATCCGCACCCCGTCGCCGAGCGACACGTGCCCCTCGAGCACCACGTTGACATCGAGAAATACGTCGGCACCGTGCGTCACCTCGCCGCGCACGTCGAGACGGGCGGGATCCGCCACCGTGACGCCTCCGAGCATGAGGCGGCGGGCGACCCGCTCGCGCCACGCGGCCTCCAGCTGCGCCAGCTGCGCCTTGTCGTTGACACCGAGCGTCTCGCTGGCGCTCGCGGCCGGGAGCGGCGTGACCGGGACGCGCTCGACGACCGCGCGCGCGATCACATCCGTCAGGTAGTACTCGCGCTGCGCGTTGTCGTTGCTCAGCGCCTTGAGCCAGCGGCGCAGCAAACCCGCCGGGGCCGCCAGGATCCCGGTGTTGCATTCGCGGATGGCGCGGTGCGCCGCGCTCGCGTCCGCTTCCTCGACGATGCGGCGCACGGCGCCGCGCTCGCGCACGATCCGGCCGTAGCCCTGCGGGTCATCGAGCTGCATGGTCAGAAGCGCCACGCCCGCGCCGCGTGCGGCCAGCAGCCGTGCGAGTGTCGAGCGGCTGATGAGCGGCACGTCGCCGTACAGCACCAGCACCACGTGGGTCTCGGGTATGTGCGGCAGTGCCTGGCTGAGCGCGTGCCCGGTGCCGAGGCGCGGCTGCTGCAGCGTCCATACCACCGGCTCGGCGGCCAGCGCCGCGCGCACCGCATCGCCGCCGTGTCCGTACACCACGTGGATAGCCGCGGGCTCGAGCTCGCGCGCGGTATCGATCACGTGCTTGAGCAGCGGCCGGCCGGCGAGCGGCTGCAACACCTTCGGCAGCCGGGACTTCATGCGCTTGCCCTCGCCGGCCGCGAGGATTACGACCGACAGCGGCGCGGGCGAGCGGGTCTCTCTGCCGCCACCCGCGCGCGCCGCACGGGCGGCGACAGCGGCGCGACGGGCGCCGGCGGCGGCTGGCCGGCGGCGGGCTTTGGAGGCGACTTTCCGCATGGTGGTGAATTGTACCGGAAGGTGCCGCGCTGGCCGGCCCGCGTCAGCGCCGCACGGTGAACTCGCGCCGCTCGTGCGCCGGCGCCTCAGGGCGCAGCTCGCGCAGCTTGTCGCGCATGCGCGCGCCAACGTAGAGCTGGGGGTTGGAGTGCACCTCGTGCGCGGCCTGCTCGCGGCGCGCGATCAGCCTGGCCGCGGCGTCGAACGCCTCCTCGAGCGATCCCGAGCCGGGTAACGCGTCCTTGAGGAAGGCTTCGCCGAACCAGGTGAGCTCGCGATCGTCCTGACAGCCGAAGGAGCTGTGCCGGGCGTCGGCGGCGGTCACGATCGCGGTGGTGTCGCTCTTCAGCGCGTCGATGAACACTCCCGCATAGCACGCCGACACGATCACGATCCGCCATTTGATGCCCGACTCCTCCAGCGCCTGCCGCAGGTCCTCGGGTGCGAGCTGCGCCAGTGGCAGCGAGCCGTTCTCGACCTCGAGTCCGTCCTTCGAGCCGTGCGAGGTGAGGAACAGCACCAGCACGTCCTGCTCCGGATCCATGCGCGCGGCGAGCAGCTTCAACGTCTGCTCGAGTCCCGAGACGCTCGCGAGCGGATAGCTGTCGCGGTCCTGCTCGTCGTTGATCAGGAGCACCGTGCGGTCGCCGCTCCCGTAGCGCGCGCCGAACGCCTGGGCGGCGAACTGCGCCTCGCGCCGGAACACCCCCGGCGCGCCGTCGCCGGCGAAGCCGACGAAGTAGGCGGCGGGGCGCCCGGCACGCGACAGCTCGACCCGCGAGACGGCCGCGGCGATCTCCGCCGGCTGGTCGTAGAACAGCTCCTCGGTGGCGCCCGGATCCCCGCTGTCTTCGTCCTGCGCCGTCTCCTCGCTCACCCACAGGCGGGTGTCGAGATTCAATAGCGCGAACGCCCCGGGCGAGAGCGCGACCAGCGCAACAGCCACCAGCGCCGGGCGCAGGCGCAACGGACCGAAGGCCGCCCCCAGGATGCGCAGCGCGAGCAGCGCGACGTACACGACCGCGAGCACCGTTGCCGCGAGCGATCGCGCGGCGATCCACGCAAGATCCCCAGCCAGCCAGAAGATTGTGAGCACGACGGGTGCGACGGCGAGCGCCGGCACGAGTATTCGCCGGGTGTTGGCTTCGGGCGCCTGGACGCGCGCCGTCAACGCGCAGGCGAGCAGCGCGAGCAGGACATAGCACGCCCAGCCGAACAGCGCGTCGGGTGTGAACGTCGCCGGATGCGGTGCGTGCAGGCGGTCGAGCCCCGCCCAGACGGCGAGGTCGAGCGCGCCAAAGACGGCAACCTGGTCGAAGCTGACGGTGAAGCGCTGCGGCGACACTCGGCGCAGCGCGAGAAGCGCCAGGCCTGCGGTCACGTTGCGCTTCAGGGCCGCCGGGAACCCTGCGGCTGCCGGATCGGAGGCCGTTGCGGACGGAGGCGGCTGCTCGGTGAGTGGTTCCAGCGATCAACCCCGGAGCTTGCGCAGGCGCTGGATGAGTTTGAGCTGCGCCGCGGCGCGCGCGAGCTCGGCCTGCGCCTCGGCGATCGAGATGTGTCCGGCCCGGTCCCTGAGCGCCTCTTCCGCGCGCTGCTTGGCGGCGAGCGCCGCCGCCTCGTCGATGTCGCGCGCGCGCAGCGCCGTGTCGGCCAGCACCGTGACGCGGCTCGGCTGCACTTCGAGCGCGCCGCCGCCGACAAAGAAATGCTCCTCCTCGCCGTTGGGGAGCTTCAGGCGCAGCTCGCCGGCCTTGAGCAGTGTCAGGAGCGGGGCGTGCCGCGGGTAAATGCCCAGATCGCCCTCGGACCCCGAAGCGAATACCGCGGCGGCGTCTCCGGAGAACAGCTCGCCCTCGGCGCTCACGATATAGACGTGGATGGTTGGTGCGTCGGCCATGACATCGGGTCCTTGGGACTACTGCAGCGTCTTCGCCTTGGCGACCGCCTCGTCGATCGAGCCGACCATGTAGAAGGCCTGCTCGGGCAACGAGTCGAACTCACCGCCGATGATGCCCTTGAAGCCGCGAATCGTCTCCTTGAGCGGCACGATCTTGCCGTCCTGGCCCGTGAACACCTTGGCGACGTTGAACGGCTGCGACAGGAAACGCTGCACCTTGCGCGCCCGGTACACGGTGAGCTTGTCCTCCTCGGAGAGCTCGTCCATCCCTAAGATCGCGATGATGTCCTGCAGCTCCTTGTAGCGCTGCAACACCGCCTGCACGCCGCGCGCGGTGTCGTAGTGCTCATCGCCCACCACCAGCGGGTCGAGCTGGCGACTGGTGGAATCGAGCGGATCGACCGCCGGATAGATGCCGAGCGATGCGATCTGGCGCGACAGCACCACCGTCGCATCGAGGTGCGCGAAGGTCGTCGCCGGCGACGGATCGGTGAGGTCGTCCGCCGGCACGTACACCGCCTGGATGGAAGTGATCGAGCCCTTCCTGGTGGAGGTGATGCGCTCCTGCAGCACGCCCATCTCCTCGGCGAGCGTCGGCTGATAGCCGACCGCCGACGGCATGCGTCCGAGAAGCGCCGACACTTCGGTGCCGGCGAGCGTGTAGCGGTAGATGTTGTCGATGAAGAACAGCACGTCGCGGCCGCGGCCGCCGGAGTCCGCGCGCACCTCGTCGCGGAAGTACTCCGCCATGGTGAGCCCGGTGAGCGCCACGCGCAGGCGGTTGCCCGGCGGCTCGTTCATCTGGCCGTACACCATCGCCACCTTGGAGTTCGCCAGGTTCTTCTGGTCGATGACGTGCGACTCGATCATCTCGTGATAGAAGTCGTTGCCCTCGCGGGTGCGCTCGCCGACGCCGGCAAACACCGACAGGCCGCTGTACTGCTTGGCGATGTTGTTGATCAGCTCGAGCATGTTGACGGTCTTGCCGACGCCGGCGCCGCCGAACAGGCCCACCTTGCCGCCCTTGGCGAACGGCACCAGCAGGTCGATGACCTTGATGCCGGTCACCAGCAGCTCCTGCCCGCCGGCCTGCTCCTCGAACGACGGCGGCGGACGATGGATCGGCAGATACTCCGTGGCCTGCACCGGTCCGCGGTTGTCCTGCGGGTGCCCGAGCACGTCCATGATGCGCCCGAGCGTGCCCGCGCCGACCGGCACCGAGATCGGTGCGCCGGTCGCCTGCACGGCGAGCCCGCGCTTGAGCCCCTCGGAGGATCCCATGGCGATGGTGCGCACCACGCCGTCGCCGAGCTGCTGCTGCACCTCGAGCGTGAGATCGGCGTCCTTGAGCTTCAGCGCCTCGTAGACCAGCGGAATCGACTCCCGCGGGAACTCGACGTCGATGACGGCCCCGATGATCTGGATGATATGTCCCTCGGCGGGCGTGGGCATGATGGTTCCTTGAACTGTTCCTGACACTCTTCTTAAACGGCGGCGGCGCCGCCCACGATCTCCGAAAGCTCCTTCGTGATCGCGGCCTGGCGCGCCTTGTTGTAGATCAGCTGCAACTCGTTGATCAGCTTGCCGGCATTGTCGGAGGCTGCCCCCATGGCGACCATGCGCGCCGCCATCTCGGAGGCGACGTTCTCGACCGCGCCGCGGTACACCTGCGATTCGATGTAGCGCATCAGCAGCACGTCGAGCACGCCGGCGGCATCGGGCTCGTAGATGTAGTCCCAGTGCTCCTGCAGCCCTTCGGTATCGATCGCCTCGATCGGCAGCAGCTGCTCGACCGCGGGCTGCTGCGTCATGGTGTTGACGAAGTGCGCGCTAACCAGGAGCAGCCGGTCGAGCTGTCCGGCGCGGTACGCATCCAGCATCACCTTGACGGTACCGATGAGATCCTTGACGTGCGGCCGGTCGCCGAGGTTGGCGACCGCGGCGAGGATCGGCACTCCGAGCCGCCGGAAGAAGCTCATGCCCTTGCTGCCAATCAGGCACAGGCTCACGGTCGCGCCCTTGCCCTGCCACTCGCGCATCAGGGTCAGCGTCTGCCTGAAAACGTTGGCGTTGAGCGCGCCGGCGAGCCCACGGTCGGTGGAGATCACGATGATGCCGACCGCCTTGGGCTCGCGCGTCACCAGGAACGGATGGTGGTAGTCGGGATTCGCCTCGGTCAGGTGGCCGAGCACGTTGCGCATCTGCTCGGCGTACGGGCGCGCGTGCTTCATGCGCTCCTGCGCGCGGCGCATCTTGCTGGTGGCCACCATCTGCATGGCCTTGGTGATCTTCTGAGTGCTCTTGACACTCGCGATCTTGGAGCGGATTTCCTTGGTGCCGGGCATGTGCTTGCTAGTAGGTCCCCGTCGCGATGAAATCCTCGATGATCTTCTTCAGCTCCGCCTCGTTCTCCTTGGTGAGCTTCGGCTGCTCGTTGATGCTCTTGAGCACCGACTCGTAGTTCGTCTGGGCGAACGCCTGCAGCGCCGCCTCGAACGCCACGATCTTCTTCAGCTCCACCTTGTCCATGTAGCCGTTGTTGACCGCGAAGATCGACAGCGCCATCTCGGCGACCGACATCGGCGAGTACTGCTTCTGCTTCATGACCTCGGTGACGCGCTGGCCGCGTTCGAGCTGCCGGCGGGTCGCCTCGTCGAGGTCGGAGGCGAACTGCGAGAACGCCGCCAGCTCGCGGTACTGCGCCAGCGCCAGGCGGATGCCGCCGCCGAGCTTCTTGATGATGTCGGTCTGGGCAGCGCCGCCGACGCGCGATACCGAGATGCCGGCGTTCATCGCCGGGCGGATGCCGGCGTTGAACAGGTCGGTCTCGAGGAAGATCTGCCCGTCAGTGATCGAGATGACGTTGGTGGGCACGAATGCTGTCACGTCTCCCGCCTGGGTCTCGATGATCGGCAGCCCGGTCAGCGAGCCGGTGCGGCCCTTGACGCGCCCGCCGCTCACCTTCTCGACGTACTCCTCGTTGACGCGCGCGCTGCGCTCGAGCAGCCGCGAGTGCAGGTAGAACACGTCGCCCGGGAACGCCTCGCGTCCCGGCGGCCGGCGCAGCAGCAGCGAGATCTGCCGGTAGGCGACCGCCTGCTTGGAGAGATCGTCGTAGATGATGAGCGCGTCCTCGCCGTTGTCCATGAAGTACTCGCCCATGGTGACGCCGGAGTAGGCGGCGATGTACTGCAGCGCCGCCGGCGTCGAGGCGGGGGCGGCGACCACGATCGTGTGCGCGAGCGCGCCGTGCTGCTCGAGCTTGTGCACCACGTTGGCGATGGTGGACTGCTTCTGTCCGATGGCGACGTAGACGCACCTGATGCCGGAAGTCTTCTGGTTGATGATGGTGTCGACCGCGAGCGCGGTCTTGCCCGTCTGTCGGTCGCCGATGATCAGCTCGCGCTGGCCGCGGCCGATCGGCACCATCGAGTCGATGGCCTTGTAGCCGGTCTGCACCGGCTGGCTCACCGACTTGCGGTAGATGACGCCCGGGGCGACGCGCTCGATCGGGGCGGTGCGCGCGACCTTCACCGGGCCCTTGCCGTCGAGCGGCGCGCCGAGCGCGTCGACCACGCGCCCGAGCAGCTCCGGCCCCACCGGCACCTCGAGGATGCGTCCGGTGGTCTTGACCGTGTCACCTTCCCTCAGATGCGTGTACTCGCCGAGTACCACCGCGCCCACCGAGTCCTGCTCGAGGTTGAGCGCGAGTCCGAAGGTGTTCTCCGGAAACTCGAGCATCTCGCCGTAGCGCGCATCCGCCAGGCCGTGGATACGGGTGATGCCGTCGGTGACCGAGATGATGGTGCCGACGTTGCGCGCCTCGGTGACCGACTTGAAGTCCTCGATGCGCTGCCTGATCAGTGAGCTGATCTCGGTTGCCTTAATGGCCATGGAGTCTGTCTCCGGGTCGAATTCGTTATAAGGGGTCAGGCGGTGAGCTGGTAAGCGAGGCGCTCGAGCCGCGTGCGCAGCGAGCCGTCGATCACCAGGTCGCCGGCGCGCAGCACCGCGCCACCGATGAGCGCCGGGTCGGTATCGCAGTGTAGACGCACCGTGCGCTGCAAGCGCTTCTCGAGCGCGGCCGCGAGTTTGCTGCGGTGCGCCTCATCGAGCCCCGTGGCCGAGGTGATGGTGACGTCAGCGACGCCCTCGGCCTGGTCCTTGAGCTCGTCGAACAGCGTGGCGATCTCCGGCAGGAACGCCAGACGGTGGTTGACGGCGAGCGTGCCGAAGAAGTTCGCGCCCGTCTCGCCGAGCTCGCCGTCGGCGATGCCGCCGACCAGGCGCGCCAGCTGCGCGGGCGTCACCCGCGGATTATCCAGCAGAGCTGCGACCCGCGGGTCGTGCACCACCTGGGCGGCGACGCCAACCGCCCGTGACCAGGCAGCGAGCCGCCGCTGCGCCTGCGCTTCCTCGAAGGCCGCACGCGCGTAGGGTCGGGCGATGGTGAGTCGGTCGGCCATGGCGACGCTAGATCTGTGCCGCCAGCTGATCGAGCAGGTCGGCGTGGGCGCGCGCGTCGATCTCGCGCCCGAGGAGCTTGCCGGCGGCCTCCACCGCGATGCCGGCGACCTCGCGCCGCAGGCTCTCGCGGGCGCGCACCGTTTCCAGCTCGATCTGCTGCTGCGCGGCGGCGACGATGCGCGCGCCTTCGCTGCTGGCGGCCGATTTAGCCAGCTCCACCAGGTCGTTGGCGCGGTGCTGCGCGTGATCGATGATCTGGTTGGCGCGCTCGCGCGCCTCGCGCACGATCGATTCCGCCGTGCTGCGCGCTGCCGTGAGCTCCTGCTCGCCCTTCTCGGCGGCCGCGAGCCCCTGCCTGATCTTATGATCGCGCTCGTTCATCGGCACGAGGATCATCGGCCAGACGAACTTCATCGTGAACCCGATCAACAGCACGAACACGATCATCTGCACGACGAGCGTGAGATTGATGTTCACCGCGTCATCTCCTGCGTCGAAGCCGGCCGCCCGTGACTCAATGTGCTGCGTGCAGCGCGCCGAGGAACGGATTCGCGAATGTGAAGAACAGCGCGAAGCCGATGCCGATCATCGCCACCGCGTCGAGCAGTCCGGCGACCACGAACATCTGGATGCGCAGCACCGGCAGCAGCTCCGGCTGCCGTGCCGAGCCCTCGATGAACCGGCCGCCGAGGATGCCGAAGCCGATGGCGGTGCCAGCCGCTCCGAGGCCGAAGATGATGCCGACCGCCAGCACGGTCATGGCCTGGATTTGTGCAATTTCCATTCAACTCTCCTCAAGTCAGTGGTGCTCGCTCGCGAGCGCCAGGTAGACGATCGTCAACACCATGAAAATGAATGCCTGCAGCACGATGATCAGCACGTGAAAGATCGACCAGATGACCCCGAGGAGGATCTGTACCAGGATCCAAACCCAGCCTGACACGTGTGCCAGGGACTCGAGGCCGTGCGACAGCGTGAGCACCGCGATCAGCAGGAAGATCATCTCGCCGGCGTACAGGTTGCCGTACAGTCGCAGCGCCAGCGACACCGGGCGTGCCAGCAGCGTGACCGACTCCAGCAGGAAGTTCACCGGTACCAGCAGCGCCTGCAGCAACACGTTCTTGCTGCTGAAAGGCTGTAACGTCAGCTCGCTGACGAAACCGAGCAGGCCCTTCATCTTCACGCTGTAGAAGATGATCAGGACGAAGACCGTGATCGACATTGCGAAAGTCGCGTTGAGGTCGGTGCTCGGCACCACCTTGAGGTGCTCGAGTCCCGCCGCGTGCGCCGCGGCCGGCAGCAGATCGACCGGCACCAGGTCCATGATGTTGAACAGCAGGATCCAGCAGAAGATGGTGAGCGCCAGAGGAGCGATCAGCCTGCTCGTGCCATGGAAGGTGTCCGACACCTGCTTGTCGATGAAGTTGACCAGCACCTCGACGAACAGCTGGACGCGTCCGGGGACGCCGGCGGTCGCGCGCCGGGCGATGAGCCAGAACCCGTCGTCGAACAGTACCGCGAGCAACACCGAGAAAAACACCGTGTCGAGATTGAGGGTGGAAAAGTCGACGATGCCGTGCGGCGCCCTGCTCGACAGGAACGTCTCGTGGTGCACGATGTATTCGGTCGCGCCCGAGCCGCTCTGCTCTGCTGCCATGCCCGTCACCAGCCCACCCTTTTTGCTACACGCCGCGGCGCGCGCCGCCCGCCCCGGGCAGCACGCTCACGAGCGCGATCCAGTACACCAGGTACGTCGCGGCAAAGCCGGCCAACAACGCCAGCGGCACGACCCGCACCGTCTTCAGCACCGCCACGAACAGTACGACCACCACGGCGAGCTTGACGGCCTCGCCCAGGTAGAACGCACCGAGCGCCCGCTGCGCGGATCCGCCGCCGCCGCCGAAGACCAGTGCCGCCATCGCGAGGCTCCCCGCGGTCGCGATGACTCCGCCCAGCAGAGCCGACACCGCCGCCTGCGTGCCCGCGATCCACAGCGCACACGCGGCCACTATCACGCTCACGACCGCCTGACCCAGCACGACGCCGAAGGCCAGCCGCCGCGCCCGGGGCAGATCGATCGCCAACACCTTATATATGTGTCCTGCCCGAAGAGGGCCCAAGTGACTTCAGGCGCGCCGTGAGCGACGCCGCCGGCGGCCTACATTACTTCGGCCGTTCAGTCACTTAGCGCCGCCGGCCGAAAAGCCGCGGGATTATAGAGACCGCCTGCGGCTGCGTCCACAGCAGGCTTAGCTCTTGCGATCGAATACCAGTAGCGTCGAGGTGGCGGACGCATACAGCCGTCCGTCGGACCCCGTGATCTGCGCCTCGGCGAAGGCGACCCGGCGGCCGAGCGAGCGTACCCGGCCTTCGGCACGCAACAGGCCCGTTTCGCTCGTGATCGCCCGGTGGTAGCAGACGCTGAGGTCGAGCGTGGTATAGGCCTGCGCGGCGGTGAGCTGCGAGTGCACCGCGCAGCCGCACGCCGAGTCGAGGAGCGTCGCGGCATAGCCGCCGTGCACCGTGCCGAGCGGGTTGTAGGCATGCTCGCCCGGCCTGCCGGCGAACACCGCGCGCCCGGCCTCGACCTCCACGAAGTCGAAGTCGAGCGAGCACAGGATCCCGGGCTTGCGCTGCGACTGCATGAGCGCCTTGAGCTGCTCGAGGCCGTCGAGACCGGTGCCAACCTCTTCGATGAGACTCATAAGACTTCCTTGTCAACGGATGTGCGCCAGAATCCCGTCGAGCTCGTCCAGGCTGTTGTAGTTGACGACGAGCTTGCCGCGGCCGCGGGCGCCGTGCTGAATCGCGACCCGGGCACCGAGCTTCTCGGTGAGCTCCTGCTCGAGCCGCTCGACGTTCGGATCCCGGCCCGCGGGGCTCGCGCCATCGCCATCGACCGCACGCGGCGCCTGTAGCCGCCGCACCAGCGCTTCGGTTTCCCGCACCGACAGGCCCTTCTTCGCCACCAGGGCACCGACCTCGGCCTGCTGGCGGCGAGCGGTAAGCGCGAGCAGCGCGCGGGCGTGACCCATCTCGAGCGCGCGCTGCTCGAGGAGCTCGCAGATCTCCGTCGGCAGCTCGAGCAGCCGCAGCAGGTTGCTGACACCCGCGCGCGAGCGTCCGACGGCGTCCGCGACCTCCTGGTGCGTGAGCCCGAATTCGTCGATGAGGCGGGTGAGCGCGCGCGCTTCCTCGAGCGGATTCAAATTCTCGCGCTGGATGTTCTCGATGAGCGCGACCGCGATCGCGGCCTCGTTGGGGATCACGCGGATGACCGCGGGAATGTCCTTCAGTCCCGCCATCTGCGCCGCGCGCCAGCGCCGCTCGCCGGCGATGATCTCGTAGCGCTGGGCAGCGCCGCTCCCCGGTGGCTCGAGCGGCCGCACGACGATCGGCTGCACCACGCCCTGCGCCTTGATGGAGGCCGCAAGGTCGACCAGGGTTTCCTGACGCATGTCGACGCGCGGCTGGTAGCGCCCGCGCTGCAGCAGGTCGAGCGGCAGCCTCGCGAGCTCCTCGCCGACGGGCGCCCCGCGTGCCGCTGCCTCCGTGGCCGCAGCACCGCGTGTCATCGTCTGGCCGAGCAGGTCTGCCAGTCCGCGCCCGAGCGTGGGCTTTCTCATGGCTGCCGCGCCTCCGGCGCGTCGCCGCCGGTGCCGGCCGCGAACGCCAGGTCGCTCGCCACGGCGGCCTGCGCCGCCGCCGAAGCGGCCTCCTCCTCGCGGCGAATCATCTCGCCGGCCAGCGCGAGGTAAGCGAGCGCGCCGCGCGATTCCTTGTCGTGAAACAGGGCCGCCTTGCCGAAGGAGGGCGCTTCCGCCAGGCGGATGTTGCGGGGAATGACGGTGCGGAACACCTTGTCTCCGAAATGCGTGAGCAGCTGGCTGCTCACCTCGCTCGAGAGGTTGTTCCGCGGATCGTACATGGTGCGCAATATCCCCTCGATGGCCAGCTTGGCGTTGGCCGCCACGCGGATCTGCTCGATGGTCGACAGCAGCGCCGACAGTCCCTCGAGCGAGTAGTACTCGCATTGCATAGGGATCAGCACGCTGTCGGCGGCGACCAGCGCGTTCACGGTGAGCATGTTGAGAGCCGGTGGGCAGTCGATCAGGATGACGTCGAAGGCCTCGCGCTGCGGCTTGAGCGCATCACGGAGCTTGATCTCGCGTCCGATCGGCAGCGACAGCAGGCGCACTTCCGCGGCGGTGAGGTCCTGGTTGGCCGGCAGCATGGTGAAGCCGGCGTGCTCGACCGGCACCAGCGCCTCGGCGAGCGTGCATTCCCCGAGCAGCACCTCGCAGGCGCCGCGCTCGAGCTTCGCCTTCTCGACCCCGCTCCCCATGGTGGCGTTGCCCTGCGGGTCCAGGTCCATGAGCAGCACCCGCCGCCGGGTAGCGGCAAGCGAGGCCGCGAGGTTCACCGCGGTGGTGGTCTTGCCGACACCGCCCTTCTGGTTCGCGATGGCGATGACCCGCTTCATGGGCCACAGTGTACTTCACCGCCGGCCGTCCGCCCGGAAGTCGCCGTATGGAGTCGGACCGGGGCAGCGTTCAGGCCGCGAGCCCCCGGGGGGCGTTGCGGTGCAGACGCTCGCGAGCCATGGAATCCGCCACCTCGTTGGTGGTGCGGCTCTCGCGACGTGCCCGCTCGAAGATCTCCGTGAGCCGCGGCGCGATCCCGCGAATGTCATCCAGCACCTGCGCCTCGGTGCCGCCGTAGTACTCGCGGGCGACGCTGATGATGCCGCCGGCGTTGATCACGTAGTCGGGTGCGTAGAGGATCCCGGCCGCGGGGAGCGACTCGCCGCTTTGTCCCTGGGCAAGCTGGTTGTTGGCAGCTCCCGCGATCACGCTCGCGTTGAGGCGCGGGATGGACTCACCGTTGAGGACGGCGCCGAGCGCGCATGGGGAGAGCACGTCGACCTCCTGTGCCAGCACCTCCCCGACCGGCACCGCGGTGGCGTGGAACTCGTCGCACACGCGCTCGACCGCGGCGATGCGCACGTCGGCGACGCGCAGCCGCGCCCCGGCGCTGCTCAGGAGGCCGCAGAGATGGTAGCCGACGCCCCCGGCGCCCTGCACGGCGACCGTGACCCCCTCGAGGTCCGGCCGCCCGAGCCGAAAGCTCACCGCCGCCTGGATGCCGAGAAAAACGCCGAGCGCCGTCTTCGGTCCCGGGTCGCCGCCGGCCGCGCCGGGCGAGCGCCCGAGCCCGGACACATACTTCGTGACGCGTGCGACGTGGCTCATGTCGGCGATGGTGGTGCCGACATCCTCGGCGGTGACGTAGCGTCCGCGCAGCGAATCCACCAGCCGCCCGAAGGCGGCGAACAGCTCGGGCGTCTTCGCGGTGCGCGAATCGCCGATGATCACCGCCTTGCCGCCGCCGAACGGCAGCCCCGCCATCGAGTTCTTGTAGCTCATGCCGCGCGACAGCCGCAGTACATCCGCAAGCGCTTCAGAGGTCGTGGCGTAGGGCCACATGCGGCAGCCGCCCGCGGCGGGTCCGAGGGCCGTGGAGTGAATGGCGATGATGGCGCGCAGGCCGGTCGGCGCATCGTGACCGAAGAGCACGAGCTCATGGGCGTCGAACTCGCGCATGTCGAAGATTTCCATAGCTTTTAAGGCTCTGCGGGCGCGGTGCGCGCCTCTTCATCTGCGACCACGATAACCCCGCGCAGATGCACGCCGCGTCACAAAAATTGCCTTTGGGAGGCTATTGATGAAATATCTGTCTCATATTTATCGGATTTAGGGATTGAATCGTGCAACCTGAGCTGGACCGGGTTGATCTGCGGATTCTCGATCTCCTGCAGGCGCACGGGGATCTCTCGGCCGCGGAGGTGGGCGAGCGGCTCGGCATGAGTGCCTCCACCTGCTGGCGGCGGGTGAGCCGGCTGACCGAGCTCGGGGTCATCCGTCGGCGGGTCACCCTGCTCGACCGCGAGAAGGTCGGACTGCAGGTGCTGGTGTTCTCGCACGTGAAAGTCGCCGGTCACGGACGCGATGCGCTGCTGCGCTTCGAGCAGGCGGTGCGCGCGCACCCGGAGATCCTCGAGTGCTACACGCTCATGGGCGAGACGGACTTCCTGCTGCGCATCGTGTGCCGCGACATCAAGGCCTACGAGGCGTTCTTCCTCGACCACCTGTCGCGCTTTCCCGGCGTGCAGTCGGTCAATTCCTCGATTGCGCTCGCGGTGATCAAGGAGACGACCGCGCTGCCGCTACGGGCCCTAATTGGCTGACCGCCCCGCCTCGGCGGCGGTCTCGAGCGGTGCGCGCGGCGCAGGAATGACCAGGGGCTCGACGCCCGCCGCCGGTGCGGGATCCAGACCCGCGCAGGTCACGATCTGCTGCGTGTTGATGAACGGCGCCTTGCGCGCGGCCGGTTCCACCCTGCGCCGGCTCTTGCGCCACAGGTCATAGAGCGTCAGCGCCCCGGTGAGTGTCCCGAGCGCCCCGAAATAGGCTCGGGGTCCGAAGCCCGCGATCAGTCCGCCGGTCAGCACCGGGCCGAAGGCCGCCGCCGTGCCGTTGATCAGCAGCAGCGCACTGCTCGCGCCCACCATCTGCCCCCGCTCGAGCTGGTCGTTCACGTGCGAGACCGACAGCGAGTAGAGAGTCAGCGCCGAGCCGCTGAAGAGCGCGGCGAGCAGCAGAAAAACGGGGTGCGGGATCGACGTGAACACCGCGAGTGCCGCCGCGACCGCAGTCGCCAGCAGGCAGACGCTCGCGATGATGGTGCGCCGGTCCATGCGATCCGAAAGCCGGCCGATCGGATACTGGGTGAGCACCGCCGCGAGGATGCTGACCGCCATGAACTCGGCCACGCCGCGCGTGCCGGCGCCCGACAGGCGCGCGTACACCGGCCCCATGGAGAAGATGATCGAGGAGATCATCCCCGATATGGCCACGGCCACCACCCCGAGGGGTGAGTTGCGGTAGAGGTCCCGGAAGCGAACCCGCTGCGGCACGATGGGTTCCGGGATCTGCTGTGCGGAGGCGACGATCGGCACCATCGCCACCGAGATCAGCGCCGAGACCAGCATGAAGGGTCCCGCCGACTGCGGGCTCGACAGCATCAGCAGGAACTGGGCGCCACCCAGCCCCACGTACAGCACCAGCATGTACACAGCGAGCAGTCCGCCGCGGTTGCTGCGAGTCGCGCGGTGATTGAGCCAGCTCTCCGCGACCACGTAGATTCCGGCGAAGCACACCCCGGAGAGGAAGCGCATCAGGGCCCAGGGCACCGGATGCACCCAGGTGCCATGTACCAGCACCGTGACCGAGGCCAGCGCAGCGAGCGTCGCGAACACCCGCACCGGCCCCACGCGCTTGAGCATCTGCGGCGCCAGGCGCGTGCCGATGAGGTAGCCCACGTAGTAGCACGACATGATGATGCCGGTGACCGGCGGCGCGAAACCCTCGAGCGTCGCGCGCAGCCCGAGGAGCGTGCTCTGCAGCCCCGCCCCCAGCATGAGGATGCCCATGCCGAGCAGCAGCGGCCATGTTGCGACGATCGGATTCACGGGCGGGGAGGGTACAGCACGATCACACAACGCGCCGCGTCGAGACCGGGAATGGCGAGCTCGCGAGAGCCTGCGACGCGCCATCCCGGCGGCAGCGCCGCCAGCTCCGCCTGCGGCCACTTGCCCTTCATGGCGAGGACGTGAGTCTCGGGCCCGCAGAGGGACGCCACCGTGGTGAGCATCTTCGGCAGCGGCGCGAGCGCCCGCGCCACCACCGTGTCGAACGGGACCTCGGCGCCAAGCGCCTCTGCGCGCGCGTGCACGGCGCTCACGTTGCTGAGTCCGAGAAGCGCCGCCGCGTGCGTCACGAAGCGGATTTTCTTCGCGGTGGAGTCGATAAGCGTGAAATGCCGCTGCGGGTTGACGACTGCCAGCGGCAGTCCCGGGAAACCGGCGCCGGTGCCGACGTCCGCCACGCGGCTACCGTGAAGGTCCGGTTGGATCGTGA
>Ga0070761_10000137_pt1 | contig 49903 bp, 43 predicted proteins | sample HubBroMetageREF1_FD_66724 | JGI IMG/M metagenome (GOLD analysis project Ga0070761, IMG submission 66724) | Reference soil microbial communities from the Hubbard Brook experimental Forest, New Hampshire, USA - Hubbard Brook CCASE Soil... | ecosystem: Environmental > Terrestrial > Soil >... | reverse complement strand
GACGTGGATCTGCACACCGGCGACGGCCACATCGATCTGGACATGCCGATCACGACCGAAGGCAAAATCCGCGAAGGCGAGGTTCGCGGCAAGCTCAACGGCGGCGGAAATCTGCTGGTCATTCACACCGGGGATGGATCGATCCGGCTGAGAAAGAGCTAGCGGGCCCATCCACGAACTTCGATTCGGCGTTTGGCTTTCTTGCGCCAGACTTGACTCCAAGCTTTATACTCTTGGGTCGCGGCGGTTTCGATCTCGACGAAATATAGAAGAGGATCCCTCATATGGCAGTTTCGCGTGTTTGCCTTATCGCGCTTGTGGCCGCATCCCTGCTTACCCTCGCCAGCGCACAACAGCCTGCCGCGAACCGGCGCTGGATGTAACCTCGATGGATCGCAGCGTCGATCCTTGCGTTGACTTTTTTAAGTACTCCTGCGGCGGCTGGATCAAGAGCAATCCGATTCCGCCCGACCAGTCCTCCTGGGACACGTACTCGAAAATGCAGGACGAGAACCGGGTCCGGCTGCGCGAGATTCTTGAGGCTGCGTCGGCCCCCGATGGCAAGCGCAACCCGGCCACGCAGAAGATTGGCGACTACTATGCTTCCTGCACGGACGAGAAGGCCATCGAGGCCAAAGGAGCGGAGCCGCTAAAGCCCGAGTTGGAGCAAATCGCGAAGATCGGATCCACGGCGGAGATCGCCGGCGTGGCCGCAGCTCTGGTGCACGACAACGTGTTGTTTCGTTTCGGGTCCACCCAGGACTTCAGAGATGCGAGTCAGGTGATTGCGGAGGCCGACCAGGGCGGACTCGGCTTGCCCGACCGCGATTACTACCTGAAAGAAGATGCCAAGTCAGTCGATCTGCGCAAAGCCTATGTGGCGCATGTGCAGAAGATGTTCGAATTGCTGGGCGACCAGCCGGACGTAGCAGCCACGGAAGCGCAGACGGTAATGCGCATCGAAACCGCATTGGCAAAAGGTTCGATGACGCGGGTAGAGCGGCGCGAACCCAAGAACCTGGACCACAAAATGACCAGCGCCGAGCTGGAAAAGATCAGTCCAGATTTTCAATGGCACGTTTACTACACCAAGGTGGGTCTGCCCTCGCTGCCGTCGCTAAACGTGGCGTCCCCCGGCTTCTTCAAGGCCATGAACGGCGAACTCGAAAAAGAAAGCCTGGCTGATTGGAAAGTCTACTTGCGCTGGCACGTCGTGCATGCCGACGCTCCGTTTCTATCGTCGGCGTTTCTGAACGAGAACTTCGCTTTCTATGGCAAGACTTTGCGCGGCCAGCAAGAGCTGCAACCGCGGTGGAAGCGTTGCACGCAGAACGTTGACGGCGATCTTGGAGAGGCTCTGGGTCAGGTATACGTCGAAAAGTACTTCAGTGCCGAGGCCAAACAGCAGGCATTGAAAATGGTGAAGGAAATCGACACGGCCATGGAGCAGGACATCAACTCACTGCCCTGGATGTCCCCGGCCACCAAGCAGCAGGCGCTGGTGAAGCTGCACGGCATGGCCAACAAGATCGGCTATCCCGAAAAGTGGCGCGACTACAGTAAGCTTGAGATCATTCGCGGAGACGAACTGGGGAACGTTATCCGGGCGCGGAAATTTGAATTCAACCGCGACCTAGCCAAGATCGGCAAGCCGGTGGATCGCGGCGAGTGGGATATGACTCCGCCCACGGTGAACGCGTATTACAACCCGCAGATGAACGACATCAACTTTCCTGCGGGAGTGCTGCAGCCGCCGGCGTTCGATCCCGCCTCCGACGCAGCTCCGAATTACGGCGACACCGGCGGCACCATCGGCCACGAACTCACCCACGGCTTCGACGACGAAGGCCGCCAGTTCGATGCTCAGGGCAACCTGCGCGACTGGTGGACCGCGGACGATGGCAAAGAGTTTGTGAAGCGAGCCAGTTGCATCTCAGACCAGTATTCCACTTACACAATCATTGATGACATCAAGATCAACGGCAAGCTGACCCTGGGCGAGGACACCGCCGACCTTGGCGGCCTCATCCTGGCTTACATGGCATGGAAGGCAGATACCAAGGGACAAAACCTGCAGCCGCTCGATGATCTCACTCCCGATCAGAGATTCTTCGTAGGCTACGGCCAAAGCTGGTGCGGCGAATCCCGCGACGAAACCAAGCGGCTGCGCGCCACGGTCGACCCGCATTCTCCAGAGAAATACCGCACCAACGGCGTGGTCTCAAACATGCCAGAATTCCAGGAAGCATTTCACTGCAAGGCAGGATCGCCCATGGTGAATCAGAACCGTTGCCGAGTGTGGTAGTGGGCGGAGTACTTATTGCATTTCGTCTTTAGTAGGGTTGTAGTAGAAGCGGAAACGAAGAGCCAGATATGGCCCGCTAAAATCGCTCGGCAACTGTGGAAATGGGTCCGAGCCCACGATGCCGGCCCAGGCTGCGCGATCCAGCGGGATGTCCCCCGAACTGGCTACCAGCTTCATGCCCGCAACTCGCCCGTCTTTGGTAATGGCAAATTCGATGATCAGGTTACCGTGCTTCATCACCGCGGATTCCGGAATCGCGTTGTACCAATTTATTTTCACGTCATGAAGCACCCGCTGGAGGTAGGGGCCGAAGTCTACTCCTTGCGTGTCGCTGAGAATCTCAAGGTTACCCACCTGGCGGCCATGCGCCCCTCTTCCTAATCCGAAGTCGCCAGCATCACCCTCACCACCGCTTCCCGGCCTGGCAGCCGCCCGGGCCGCCTGCTGAATCGCCTCGCCCGCCGTTGCTGGGCTCGCGAATTCACTCTTGAGGTTTGGCTTCGCCGGCAATTGCAACTGCGCGACCTGCGGATCAGGTGGTTGCGGCGGAGCCTGCAGCGCAGGCTGATTTTGCGCAACCGTCGGAGAAGACTGGGGTGGCACCTGCTGCGGCAGTTGCGGTCCACCAGGCCTTCCCGGAGGCGGTGAAGCCAGAATCTTGCGCAGTTCCTTAACGTCGAGTTCAGGATGCCGCGACATGGCCACCCGGTCTTTATCAGAAATGACGTTGCTCGACTTGTGTGGCGCCTTCTGCAAGTCCGGCGGCAGCTCGAGGAAGGTAACGTTTTTGTCGTTGTTTGAGGGGACCACTGCGACCACCGAGTGCCATGGAAGGTATTTCCCAAAGTAGAGCAACAGAATGATGGCCGAGTGCACAATTATGGAAAGATAGATGGCTTCGCGGCGGCGCGAACGCGCCAGGTCGTCCTGCAGCTGGATGAGCAGATGCGGCACGCGGGCAGCATCGTCATCCAGTTCGCGATAAGCCGTTTCCCATCCCTGGCTGTCATACAAGCCGAGCTGCTCGGGCTGCGGCTTCTCGGGAGGAGCCACCGGATCCTGGAATGGAATTTGCGTGATAGGCATGAACTAAGTTTGTCCGAGCCAGGCTTGTCCGAGCCAGACCTGTCCGTTAGACACAGATCCCCCTCGCTTCGTTGCATCCCGCTTGGCGGATGACGCAGCGAAACCAACACGGACAAGCTACCTCCATTTTCGCATCTTTCAAGGGATTCTGCTCAACTACAAACGGGTGGGACTTACCTGTGTAAACATTTGTAAAACGTTATCAGGCCTGTCAGAGCAGACGCCCATCACCGGTCCAGTCGCAACCATTTCTTTCTCAAGTCCTCATCACTGGAAATGGTGCCGTCGGCACGCAACGCCGCAAGGTTGGTTAGGTTCGCCATCACCTTGGTCATGCCGTTCGACAGGCGGACGAATATGACAGCTTCATCGGCCGGGCCGAAGTAGACTTGATCGATACCGTTATGGGGCCCATATCCTTCCTGAATGATCGTGAGGACGGCAGTTTCTCCCTCGGTTAGAACCCTCTTATGCTGCATGGGGACGCCCCTTGCCCGGTCGGTGAATCCAATAGCGACTTTGAACCCTCTCCCTTAGCCTTTCGCCCTGGCCAAGCCGGCCAGCCCCACTTTTTTCCCGTGCTCACGAATAGCACCGACGATGTCGAGCGCCAGTGAAAGCGCGCGGCGGCCGTCTTCGAGTGGCACCACCGGCGCAGAGCGCTGCCGCACGGCATGGAGAAACGACTTCAATTCCGCGTGCAAAGGCTCCTCCGAAGTCACCGGAGGCTTAGCCACCTTGATCTGCGGGTTGACCGTGGGAGCGCCCGGCGCCGCATCAGCGCCGACCGTAAAGACGAGCACTTCCTGCCGGCCATAGTCGACGGAAACATACTGCTGGGGCTGGAAGAAGCGCAGCTTGCGCACGCGCTCAGTGGAGACACGGCTGGCGGTAAAGTTAGCCACACATCCGGATTCAAACTCCAGCCGCACATTAGCGATGTCGACTTTGCCGGAAAGAATCGGCAGCCCGACCGCCCGGACCTCCTTGACCGGAGAATTGGCGAAGGAAAGCACAATGTCCAGGTCATGGATCATCAGGTCCAGCACAACATCAACATCGAGCGACCGCGGCGTAAAGACGCTTAGCCGGTGCACTTCGAAAAACATAGCCCGCGTCAGCAACGGGATGGTCGCGCGCACCGCTGGATTGAAGCGCTCGAGATGTCCGGCCTGGGCAATGCGCCTGTGGGTAGCAGCCAGTTGCACCAACTCATCCGCCTCGGCCAGTGAGGTGGCTAGCGGCTTCTCGATCAGAACGTCAACTCCGGCTACCATCAGCGCGCGGGCCACTTCAAGGTGATACACCGTAGGCGCCGCCACCGACGCCGCCCGCACTTCGCTGTGCGTCGTGAGCATCTGCGCCACTGATCCAAAGGCGCGGCAGCCGAACTCGCGCGCCACCGCGTCAGCCCGATCGAGATCAGGATCAACCACCCCCACCAGCCGAACCGGCTCGCCCTGCTGCTCTAGCTCTCGATAGACTCGCGCATGGTTGCGTCCAAAGACGCCCACTCCCACCACCGCGACGGAAATCGGATTGTCAGCTTGCAGGAAGGAACTCTCCACCGGCTGGTTGCCAGCAGGAACCAACGAATTGTAAACGGAATGCCGGGAAAGAGCATCTGGAATAGCGACGCCGCGCCATCCTCATAGATTTGCCAAATTGGGTTGACGGAGAAAGCGTCATTCTGCAAACTTCCTTTGTGCCTCTTCAATGAGGACGTCGGGGGAGCCGGCTCACCACATGAAAACAATCGCGCTGCTTACCATTTCCAACATCTTCATGACCTTCGCCTGGTATGGCCACTTGAAATATCGCGACGTCCCTTTGTTCAAAGTGATCGTGATCAGCTGGATGATTGCCTTCTTCGAATATTGCTTCCAGGTGCCAGCCAACCGCATCGGCTCCTACGAATTCAGCGCGGCGCAACTGAAGACGATCCAAGAAGTCATCACATTGGTCGTGTTCTCCGTCTTTTCAGTGCTCTATTTGAAGCAGCCAGTGCGCTGGAACCACGTAGTGGGATTCGTGATGATTGTGGCTGCCGTGGGTGTGATCTTCAAGCAGTGGTAAGGAGCCGGGCTCCGGAGAGGCGTGAATAGCGGCCTTGCGAACTCAAGTGCTTGTAGTACCGTGGAAGAGAGGCGCTTCAGCGCCGCGTAGAGATCCCAAATCAGAAATGGCTTCAGCCCCTGCGGAGCGCCTTCTTCAGGATGGCAATCTGCCCCGCATGATACAGCTCATGCTGCACCACCCCATGCAGCATGTGATAGAAATCGTACTTCTTGCCCGGAACCCGCTCCCGCAGGCGCGACTCGGGCAGTGCCGCGACTGTCTTCACCAGTAAATCGTGCGTGCGCTTCGCATGAGCCACGGCCTTGCGCCAGGCGGCCTCGGTAGGTTTTGGAACGAGCGGAAAATTCGCCAGTCCTTCGGGCTGGAATTTCTCGCCGCCCAGCCGGCGGCGAGCAGCGCCGTCCCAGGCTGCGATGTGAAGTACCAGCTCCCAAATACTGTGAACATCGGCTATAGGCTTCGCCGCAGCAGTGGCCGCATCCACATCTTGCAACAGATCAAGCAGCGCAGGACCGTGCCAGGCGTCGCCATCGAAGGCGCGGCGAAGCTGCTCGGCGATAAGGGTGGACTCGGAGCTTGTAGAAGTCATTTGAACCTCGTCCTGATGAATTACTTGCGGCGAACAGCAAATCTGCGGAGCAGATTCCCTAGGCCGGGTCCGCCACAACTGCGATCCCGGCCGCATTCGCCGCGTCGAGAATCTTGTCTCCATCGAGCAGCAGACATTTCCCGGCATCGAGCGCCAGGCAGCTCGCGCCGGCAGCCTGCATCACTTCGATGGTCTTAACCCCGATCACGGGAACATCGAAACGCATATCCTGATTAGGCTTGGCAATTTTCACCACGGTGAGAGCGCGGCTGAGCGTGGAAGCATCGCCGTGCAGCGAGCCCATGATGTGCCCTGCGCGCTCGATGGTGGCGTCGGTTCCCTCCATGGCTTCAACTGCCACGCAGGCCGATTCAGCAATGACGACGGTCTGGCCAATGTCATGCTGCGCGAGCTGGCGAGCCACGGCACGGCCATACTCGATGTTCTTCCGTTCCTGCTCGGTGGGCGGGCGCGTGAGCGTCCCGGACTTCACCAGCAGAGGTTCCAGCAACCCGGTCGAACTCTCCAGCGTGATGCCTTCTTCCGCCAGAACTTTGGCCACAGCGCCGAGCAGGCTGTCGGTGTTGCGCGTAGTCAGCGAGAGCAGAAGCTTGGCCAGCCGCCAGTCCGGCCGGATCGCGGAGAAAATCTGCTTGTGCTTGACCTGCCCCGCCATAATGGCGCGGCTCACGCCTTCCCGCCGGAAGGTTTCGATCAACTTCGAAAGCTCGCCCAGGGACAGCCAGTCAACGGCGGCCGCTCCGTGCGACTCAATCTCAGGAAACGCCTCTTCCTTAATCGCAACCACGACCACTTCGTATCCCTGCGCGCGCGCAGCATCGAGCACGAGGAGCGGAAACTTGCCGTTGCCGGCGATGAGCCCGATACGTTCCATAGCAGTGGTCAGTGATCAGTGGCCAGGAGCGGTCAGTGCCGGATTTTACTAGCCACTGATCACTGACCACTGGCCACTTACTTAATAACTCCTCGCTCCGCCGCTTCGATAAACCGAATCAGCATATCCACGTCTTCCCCGCGATCCGGCTCGCCCTTCAACTTCTCCAGCGCCTGCGAAGTGTTCATCTTCGACGCCAGCAGCGTCTTGTAAGCGTGGTGAATTTTCCGGATGCGCTCCTTGGAGAAGCCGCGCCGCTCCAGGCCAACTTTATTCATTCCATAGGCGTGCGTGCCGCGCGCAGCCGAAGTCATGGAAAACGGCAGCACATCCTGCGTAATGGTCGTCCCGCCGCCGATGTAAGCGTGCGCGCCGATGCGCACGAACTGATGCACCGGGCAGAGCGCACCAACCACCGCCCATTCTTCCACGGTCACATGCCCGCCCAGCGTAGCCCCGTTCACCAGCATGCAATGATCGCCGATCACGCTGTCATGCCCGATGTGGGCGTAGGCCATGATCAGCGTATGGCTGCCGACACGAGTGAGTCCGCCGCCTTTCACCGTCCCCCGGCTGATGGTCACGCATTCGCGAATCTCATTGTGGTCGCCGATCTCCAGCCGCGTCGGTTCGCCGTTGTAAGAAACATCCTGGGGTGCCATGCCCACGGCGCAAAACGGAAAGAAGGCATTATCGGCGCCAACTTTCGTAGGCCCTCCAAGGGCCACGTGCGACACCAGCCGGCAGCCGTCGCCCAGCTCGACCTCTGCACCAATCACGCAGTAAGGGCCAACCTGGCACGACGCCGGCACTTTGGCCCGCGGATCGATGATCGCCGTGGGATGGATCGCCGTAGGAGGGACCGCCGTGGGATGAACATTCATGCTGGAGTCATCGCGTTATCAGGAGATGGACTCATTGCGGCGGCCAGCGGATTTTGCTTCATTCGCCAGCGTTGTCCGTACCAGCAGAGCCGTCGCCGCGCCCGCGCGAACTGTCGATGAGCTGGCATGACACCGTCGCTTCCGCCACACGCTTACCGTCAACATAGGCAGTGCCCTGCATCTTCGCAGCGATCATGCTCGGGAGAGCCCGCCACCCGATCACTTTCACTTCGAGCCGCAGCTGGTCCCCAGGACTCACTGGACGGCGGAACCGCGCGCGCTCGATCCCGGTGAACACCATCACTTTATCCGTGCGATCCTCCACTTCGGTAAGCAGTAGCGCCCCGCCGGCCTGCGCGATGGCCTCCACGATCAGCACGCCCGGCATGATCGGCAGCCCCGGAAAGTGGCCATTGAAGAATGGCTCGTTGATGGTAACGTTCTTGATCGCCACGATGCTGTCCTTGCGTTTCAACTCCAGCACGCGGTCAATCAGCAGGAGCGGATAGCGGTGCGGCAGAATCTTCAGGATTTCGTGAATGTCGAGCGCCGTCTTGGATGCAGCCACCTCGGTCGCTGAAGTGCTCTCAATCATGCTTGGATCTCAATCGGTCAATCTGAATCAGTCGGTTCGAATCAGCCTGAAGATTATACTGTACCGCGTTGCATTTCACGGCGAAGCGTCAACTCCAGCCAGCGAGAGGGAAATCGTGCCCGGCAAGAAAACAAACAAACCGCCAGCAGCGGCGGCGCAGCCCGCATGGGCCGATCGCCTGCGTTATTTCTCGGAATACCTGGACCAGATGGTCGACACGATTCGCGAACTCGTCGAGATCGAATCCCCTAGTGACAATAAAGAAGCGGTCGATGACATCGCCGCTTTTCTCGTGCCCAAGTTCGAAGGGCTCGGCGGACGAACCCAACTCCATCGCAGCTACGACTTCGGCGACAGCCTACAGATCGATTTCGACGCGAACTCCGGTTCGGCAAACCGCAAGCCGGTCCTGCTGCTCGGCCACTACGACACGGTCTATCCCATGGGCACGCTGGCGAAGATGCCGTGCAAGGTCGAAAACGACCGTCTGCGCGGCCCCGGAGTTCTCGACATGAAATCGGGCATTGCGCTCATGCTGCATGCCATCGCAGCGCTGCAGGCGTGGCACGGCACATTGCCACGGCCGGTCACGGTGTTTCTGGTTTCCGATGAAGAAGTGGGCAGCTATTCTTCGCGCAAGATCACCGAGGCCTTGGCGAAGGATTCCGCCGGAGTGCTGGTGCTCGAACCCGCCGCTGGACTTCGCGGCGCGGTCAAAACCGCTCGTAAAGGTGTAGGCGAATATAAACTTCGAGTGAAAGGCGTGGCCGCGCATGCAGGACTTGATCCCGGCAAGGGACACAGCGCCATTCTCGAACTCGCGCGCCAGATCGCGGCGCTCGCCAAGCTGAACAATCTGGGGCAAGGCTTATCGGTAAACCCCGGCGTAATTCAGGGCGGCACGCGCACGAATGTAGTTGCCGCCGAAGCTTCCGTGGGCATCGACGTCCGCATCAAGAATGCCAAGCAAGCCTCCGGCATCGACCGCAAGCTCCATTCTCTCAAGCCGTTCGACAAGCATTGCAAGCTAGATGTGACGGGGAGTATCAATCGTCTTCCGATGGAGCGCACGGCTGGAGTGGCAGCGCTGTACAAGAAAGCCCAGCAGATTGCCCGCGACGCCGGATGGAAGGTCGAAGAAGCAGCCGTCGGCGGCGGCTCCGACGGCAACTTCACAGCCGGCATGGGCATCCCCACTCTCGACGGCATGGGCGGCGTGGGCGAGGGCGCTCACGCCGTGCATGAATACATCGTCATCTCCGAACTGCCGCGCCGGGCGCTGCTTTTGGCGGGAATGATCGAGAACGTCTAAGCGGCTCGTCTTTGACTCCGCACCCAGGCTAGCCTAAACTTTTCTTGACGGCTTCGGCGGACTTGCGCAACGTGCTCCGAGAGCTTCCGAAATGGAGGAGTTATGGGTGAGTTTTCAATTTGGCATTGGTTGTTGGTCATAGCCATCGCCCTTCTGCTCTTCGGCACCAGCAAATTCGCCTCGCTGGGCAAAGGCATGGGCGAAGGCATCCGTAACTTCAAAGCCGCCATGAAAGAACCCGAAGAAGAAAAGAAAGAGAAAAGCACTGCTACTGACGCAGAAAAGAAATCTTAGCTACTGAACCCAGCAGGCAGGTAGCGTGCCCTGCGCCGCCACAGTAACCATAAAATGGTGTGCCCGTGAAGATATTCTTCTTTGTAGGATCAGTACTTTGTTTAGCCATTCCTTCCGTTCCTCTGCGAGCACAAGAGAGCCCGGCACCCGATTCGTACCAGCGTTGCTTCAAAGACATCAAGCAGGCTCCGCAGGATGCGTACGCCCCCTGCCAGCAGTACCTCGAGGAGTCGCCCTCCGACGATCAAAAGCGTATCGAACACGTTAAGCAGTGGATCGCAAAATATGAAAAAGTGCGCCCCTATGTGCAGTTCCTTCAGGGGCTGGCGGCAGATCAGAAAGCTCCGTGGTTTGTCTATGAGCCTGACCTGTCGATAAAGCTTCCGCAGACCTCTCAAAAAGAAGGTCCGTACAAAATTGAAATCTCCAGATGGTTCAGCGATTCCAGGGAAGAAGAGCTGCTCACCAAAGCCGAGGCGGTTTATTCCAGCCCAGGCGAGATGGTCGAAGACGTATTCGAGTTCTTGGACTACTGGGCAAACGAACCGCCGCAGGAAATGGCGCCGATTTGGGGCATGCGCGGCAATGACGAGATTCAATCAACTCACACAGTAACCGCAAGAGCTGTCCGTTACTACTACGATCTAACGCAGACTATGAGACGGAACCCGCACTTGCCCTCGGGATTCGATGCCGCAAACACCAACCTGAAATACACCGCCGAAATAAAACACTTCGATCATTATTCGCACAAAAAAGACACGTTCGAAAATGTCTATGTCGCCGATCTTACCCTCGAATGGGGTTTTGTCTGCGGCGGGCTCTGCGGCATGGGATTCACCAGAAACAAGCTGGTTGTGCTCGACAGCAACGGCGAGGTCATAGCGTTATATTTAGACGCGCCGGTGAATTCTGAATCCTGGGTAAGCTGAGACTGCATAGGAGAACAATCCGCCGCGATTCAGGCCACTCCCCGCTCTCGCAGCATCCGATAAACCAGCGCCATCGGCAGCCCCACCACATTGCTGTAATCGCCTTCAATGCGCGGAATCCAGCGCGAAGCGATTCCCTGGATCGCATAAGCCCCCGCCTTGTCCATGGGCTCGCCAGTAGCGACATAGTCGCGGATCTCGGCGTCGGACATTTCGCACATGGTCACCAAAGTAGTCTCTGACATAGTTTGCCTCTCGGTTTCACCGACCACTGGCCACTGACCACTGGCCACTGGCCCCACCAGGCAGACTCCAGTGATCACGGCATGCGTGCGACCGGACAACATTCGCAACATACGCGCAGCATCGCCAGCATCGAGGGGTTTGCCTAGTATGGCGTCATCCACCACGACGATCGTATCCGCGCCCAGCACATAATTCGTCGGTTGACTTTGAAAAACCGCCAACGCCTTTTCCCGCGCCAGACGCTCCGCGCAATCCCGCGGAGCTTCACCCGCGAGCGGCCTTTCGTCAATATCGGCAGGCTGCACCGTGAACGGAATCCCAGCATTACGCAGCAACTCCTGGCGGCGCGGCGAAGCTGAAGCGAGAATAATCGTCACGGGAGTTGATTTTATCGAATTGTATCCGAAGACTCTCCCGCGCTTCGCCTCGGATCAATCAAGATCAATCGCGCTGAGCGAGAAGAAGTGAGAACTCCTCGCGCCTGCTAAAATCAAAGGTTAGCCTTCAGCCACACAAGAGCAGTTGCCAGGTCCCAATTGCCAGTTTCGATCAGATCTTACTGGCAACCGGCAACTGGCGGCTGGCAACTGAACCTATGGACGCCGCTTTCCTCCGCAACTTTGCGATCATCGCGCATATCGATCACGGCAAATCCACGCTGGCCGACCGCCTGCTTGAATTGACCGGGTCCCTCACCGCGCGTGAGATGCAGGCTCAGGTGCTCGACTCCATGGACCTGGAGCGCGAGCGCGGCATCACCATCAAAGCCCATGCGGTCCGCATGATGTACACCGCGCACGACGGCAACACCTACCAGCTCAACCTGATCGACACCCCCGGCCACGTGGATTTTTCCTACGAAGTCTCGCGCTCCCTGGCCTCGTGCGAAGGCGCGCTGTTAATAGTCGACGCTTCCCAGGGAGTAGAAGCCCAAACCCTCGCCAACGCCTACCTTGCCATCAATAACGGCTTGGAAATCATTCCCGTCATCAACAAGATCGATCTGCAAAGCGCCGACATCCCGCGCACCAAGGAAATGATCGAAAGTGCCGTCGGCCTTGACGCTTCCGACGCCGTGCTCATCAGCGCCAAGACCGGCCAGGGCGTGCCCGACGTGCTCGAAGCCATCGTAAAGCGCATTCCGCCGCCGAAAGGCAATCCTGACAGCCGCTTGCAGGCCCTGATTTTCGACTCCTGGTTTGATGCGTACCGCGGTGTGGTGATCCTGACTCGCGTCTTCCAGGGAACGCTGCGCAAAGGCCAGAGAATTCGTCTGTGGTCGAACGGCACAACCTTCGACGCAGAAACTCTCGGAGTGCAATGCCCCAAGCCGGTCGAGATTGACGAACTCAAGGCCGGCGAAGTCGGATTCCTCATTGCCAATATCAAGAATGTAGCCGACACAAAAATCGGCGACACCATCACTGATGACGCCAACCCCGCCTTCGAAGCGCTTCCCGGCTTTGAAGAGATCAAACCCATGGTCTTCGCCGGCCTCTACACCGTCGACGCCCACGAGCACACCCGCCTCCGCGAAGCTCTGGAAAAGCTTCGCCTGAACGATTCGAGTTTCTTCTTCGAACCAGAAAGTTCCGTGGCGTTGGGCTTCGGCTTCCGCTGCGGCTTCCTCGGCCTGCTGCACATGGAGATCATCCAGGAGCGCCTGGAGCGCGAGTTCGCCCTCGAACTCATCACCACCGCGCCCGGCGTGCGCTACAAGATCTACAAAACTGACGGTGTGATGATCGAGGTCGACAATCCCTCACGCTGGCCCGATCCCAGCGAGATCGCAAAAATCGAAGAGCCGGTGATCCTGGCCACGATTCTTACCAACGAAGAATATGTCGGCGGAATCCTGAAGCTGGTCGAAGACAAACGCGGCAAGCAGAAGACCTTCGAGTACGTCAGCTCCTCGCGCGTGATGTTGCATTATGAGTTACCGCTGAACGAAATCGTTCTCGACTTTTACGATCGCCTCAAGTCGGTCTCGCGCGGCTACGCTTCGCTCGACTATCACCTCGCGGATTATTGGGAGTCGCCCATGGTCAAGCTCGACATCCTGGTCGCGGGCGAACCGGTGGATGCACTTTCCATCATCGTGCATCGCGATTTCGCCTACGATCGCGGCAAAGCCCTGGTCTCGAAAATGCGCCAGCTCATTCCCCGCCAGATGTTTGAAGTAGCGATTCAGGCCTCGATTGGCTCGAAAATCATTGCCCGCGAGACGGTTTCGGCCATTCGCAAAAACGTTATTGCGAAGTGCTACGGCGGTGACATTTCCCGCAAACGCAAGCTCCTCGAAAAGCAGAAGGAAGGCAAAAAGCGAATGAAGCGCATCGGCCGTGTCGATATCCCCCAGGAAGCTTTCCTGGCCGTGCTGAAGGTTGGCGAAGACAGCGATTGAGCCGGTTTTGTGCCGTCCCAGACTGCCCAATCGAAAGGTCAGAACCCCGGAATGTGCAAATCCCGAATGTGGAAATAAGCAGGATTTCGCCGGGCGCGGCCCATGTTAATGCGGAGTGAATTGCCTAACTGGTTACTATTCAGAGTCTTAGAAGCCAGAAAATCAGTTGTTGGGATTGCATTGACACATCTTTACCGAGAGCCATTTTTCTCGTCGCCAGCAATTCCACAAGCTTTTCCACAGCAAGATCGTTGAGTGCAACTCAAGCTGCGTAAGGTACTTACCCCGCAAAACTACAGGCATTCCTGCACCCCCTAGCGATCACTCCTCCGGCTCCATTCCGCCCTCGGCCATCATCTCGAATCGGGTGCAGTTCTTTCGAAAAGCCAACATGAGCTTGCCCGTCGGTCCATTACGCTGCTTGGAAATAATGATCTCCGCCTTGCCCTGCAAGTCAGGATCGTCCTGCCGGTAAACTTCTTCGCGAAAGATGAACATTACCAGATCGGCATCCTGCTCGATCGATCCCGACTCGCGCAGATCGGAAAGCTGCGGACGATGGTCCCCGCCCCGGCTTTCCGGAGCGCGGCTCAATTGCGAGAGCGCAACCACCGGCACGCTGAGCTCTTTAGCCAGCGCCTTCAGCCCGCGCGAAATCGCCGACACTTCCTGCGTACGGTTCTCGTAGCGCTTGCTGCCTCCCGACATCAGCTGAAGATAGTCCACGATAATCAGATCGAGCCTGCCCTGCGACTGCTTCAGTCGCCGCGCCTTCGCCCGCATTTCGCTGAGCGCAATGCCGGGCGTGTCATCGATGAAAATGGGAGCATGCGCCAACTGCTCCATCGCCCGCACCAGCTTCTTGGTGTCATCCTGCCACAGAGACCCGGTGCGCATCTTGTGCGCATCCACTTCCGCGGTCGAACACAACAGCCGAAGCAACAGCGCCTCGCGCGACATTTCCAATGAAAAAACTCCGACAACATTCCCATCTTTAATCGACGCGTTCTCGGCGATGTTCATGGCAAACGCCGTCTTGCCCATCGAAGGCCGCGCCGCGATGATCACCAGGTCCGAGCGCTGCAAGCCGCTCGTCATCTCATCCAGATTTTCGTAATGCGTAGCCAGCCCGGTAATGCGCTGGCCGCGTTGCAGCAAAGCATCGACCGACCCAAACGACTCGCGGACAATCTCCTGCACTCCCATGAACCCGCGCCCAATGCGCTTCTCCGAGAGCTGGAAAATGGCAGCCTCAGCGTCACCGAGCACTTCCTCGGCAGCATCGGATTGATCCGCCGCCCGCGCAATCGCCGTGTTCGCCGCATGAATCAGCCCGCGCAGCAGCGCCTTGTCGCGAACAATCTTGACGTAATGCTCAATGCTAGGCCGGTCGGGAACTCCATCCAGCAGGCTCGATACGTAGCCCACATCGCCAATCGCCTGCAGATCCTTGTGCCGGTCGAGCTCCTCGATCAGCGTAATCATGTCGATCGGCCGCGAAGATTCCGCCAGATCGACCATCCGCCCATATATCCGCCGATGCGAATCCAGCGAGAAATCCTCAATGCGCAGATGCTCGGCAGCCTGGTTATAAGCAAAGTTGTCCAGCAGGATCGCGCCCAGAATCGAGCGCTCCGCTTCTACGTTCGCCGGAAGAGTGCTGATGTTGTAATCAGTGGTCGCCATGATTTCGTACAACACTGTGGCCTAATCTCTCCGCTAGGATAAGCGAAGACAAAGCGAAGCGCCAAATGAATTGTGGAGAAGCTGTGAAGCCCGGGCAATATGCTGTGGAAGCCCCGAGAAAACCGGTCCTTAACAAAAAGTTTGGAGCCGTCCTGATTTGAGAGATCTTGTTTTATCCGCGTGAATCCGTGCAAATCCGTGGCAAAGGTCTTCAAAACAAATGCGGCACCGGCCAGCCACCGGTGCCGCATCGTTCGCGGATCTCTCGTCTTGCCTTCCCGCCGCTAGGAGCTGCGGGACGACGCTACTGGTCCGAAAGCGCTCACGAGGAGTGCCACATTTACCAGTACTCGCTGCAGCGCTGTGATCGTGAAATCACTGCTCTGCAACCGCTGCGGCGGCCAGCGGCCCAGCCTGCTCAAAGAGCAAGCTGTAAAGGAGGCCGCAATGCCCGGGCAACCGGTACGCGCTCGCGCGCATTTCCAATTCCCCCCGGCAATTCACCCTCGAGAATTGCCAGCTGCCACCAGCGTCACCGCAAATCGTCGTTCGGCAAGCTTTGAGATTGCCACGTATTCGCTGAACCCACTCTCAGACAGAATGTTGCGACCCGCAACCGAAAAACGTTTCCCCGTTGTGCAGAACCTGTGGACGATGAGACTTGCTTGTGGAAGCCTGAGGAAAAACCAGCACGAATCGCGGCACGAGAAATGAGCACGTCGACTTTTCAATAACTTAGACGCTGTGAAGAAATATCCGCCGCAAAACAAAAGGCACGGCTCAAGCCGTGCCTTCCGTAAACCCGTGTTGATCCGTGTCAATCCGTGGCTAATTCTTAGTCCCTAACTCCATCCATAAACGCCCGCAACTTCCGCGACCTCGACGGATGCCTTAGTTTCCGCAGCGCCTTGGCTTCGATCTGGCGGATGCGTTCGCGGGTCACCGCGAACGACTGCCCGACTTCTTCCAGAGTGTGCTCGCTGCCATCCTCCAGGCCGAAGCGCATCTTGATTACTTTCTCTTCGCGCGGGGTCAGCGTGCGCAGGACCTGTCCGGTCTGGTCCTTGAGGTTCACATTGATCACCGCTTCTGCCGGCGAGACTACGGCGCGGTCTTCGATGAAGTCGCCGAGATGCGAATCTTCTTCTTCGCCAATCGGGGTTTCGAGAGAGATTGGCTCCTGCGCGATCTTCAGCACCTTGCGCACTTTGGCCACGGGAATATCCATGCGCTTGGCGATTTCTTCGCTGGTAGGCTCGCGTCCCAACTCCTGCACCAGTTGCCGCGAGGTGCGGATCAGCTTGTTGATGGTTTCGATCATGTGCACCGGGATGCGGATGGTGCGCGCCTGATCGGCGATGGCACGCGTAATCGCCTGCCGGATCCACCACGTGGCGTACGTGGAGAACTTGTAGCCACGGCGGTATTCGAATTTGTCGACGGCCTTCATCAGGCCGATGTTGCCTTCCTGAATCAAATCGAGGAACTGCAGGCCGCGGTTGGTGTACTTTTTCGCGATTGAAACCACGAGACGGAGGTTGGCCTCGATCAGCTCGCGCTTGGCCTGCTCGGCATCCATGTCGCCCTGGATGATTTCGCGCTGCGTGCGCTTGATCTCCTGGAACAACAGTCCAGCTTCGGCTTCGAGCTTTTCAATTTCGCTTCTTACCGCGCGGGCCTGGCGGCGATATTCTTTTTTTTGATCTTCGCTGCGGGTAGCGTCAGCCTTGCGCTCCAGGTTCCCGGCCTGCCGGTCGAGCGAGCGCATGCTGTCGACCGTCTTGTTGACCCGGTCGATCAGCCGCTTGCGCTCGGCGTTGGTAAATCCCAACTTGCGCACCGCGATGGAAACCCGCACGATGGCGCGAGCCAGGTTACGGCGGGCGCGGCGATGGTCCTTAGGCCGCTTCTTCTGCGAAACCGCGACGTATTTTTCCTGCACCACGGCGACCTTCTTGTAGAGCTTCGCCATAGCGTCGATCTTGCCGGTAAACTCGTTCAACCGGTTCTGCAGGATCTCGTCGGTAATCTCCTCCTCGTCGAAGGTGACGACTTCCTTGATGGAGCGCACGCCCTTCTTGAGGTCTTCGCCCATGGCGAGAAGATCGTGGATTACGATGGGAGAGCGCGACAGCGCCTTGAGCACGCGGATCTGGCCGCGCTCGATGCGCTTGGCGATTTCCACTTCGCCTTCGCGCGTGAGCAGGGGTACAGTGCCCATCTCGCGCAAATACATGCGAACGGGGTCGTTGGTTTTTTCGAGAGCGCCGGGAGTGAGGTCGAGTTCAACATCGTCTCCCTCTTCGCTTTCGTCAAATTTCTTATCGAGCGCGGCGGAAGGCAGTTTAGGGCCTTCCAGCACGTCAATGCCTTGCGTGCCGATGGTAGTCAGCAGGTCGTCCAGGTCCTCGGGACTAACCACGTCGTGTGGTATGAGCTCATTCACCTGGTCATAGGTGAGATAGCCCTTCTCCTTACCGGCATCGACCAGCTTTTTTATATCGTCGTACTTGTCTTCAAGAGCCAAAGGGTGTCCTCAAATTCTTCAATTCGCCCGCGCGGAGCGTGTGGTACGGCCTGTAAAGGTGGGAATCTGGGGTAGCGCGGAGTTGTGCGCCTAGCACAAACCTACAGATTTTATCACGTAAGTGCTGCTCCGTCTATCAGTTGCCCCGCAGAAGTTCCCTCGTCCGCCGCTAAATCTAACTCTGCTAAATACTTAGATGGTTCTAACTGCTGTTTTGTTTCACGCAGTTTTCTGTTTTCCCGAAGCCGTTCTTAGCCCATCTTCGGCCAGGCTGGGATCCCTCAGCGCCCGGCTCAGCCGATCCTTTTCAAGCAGCAACTCGTTCCTAAGGACCTTATCGTCACCAACCCCCGGCTTGTTCAGTTCGCGCTGCACCAGCTCGAGGCGGCGGCGCAGGTGAATGCGCCGCAGAGCCCGCACCGCGCCCTCCAGGCGCTGGGCGCTGAGTTCTTCGTCCTCTTTCAACAGAATGGAAGCCAGCATCCGGCGCTCGGCCTCGGAGCACGGCACCTCCATTACATCGGCAATTTCGGCTCCGGCATTCAGTAGGGCCTCAACCAGCGATTCCGTGGCCAACCCGCGATGCAGTCCTTCGTTCTGGAGCACGTACTGGGCCTGCCGCGCCGGATCGAACTCTTCCTCGGCGCCATCGCGGGCCGAAAGATGCTCACCGGGCTGCATCTGCCGGGCCGAAGCCAGAGCCCGGATGAGGATCCTCTCGGCATCGGTAGCCTGCGCATCGGCTGGAGCCTTTACCGACGCTGCCGAGCGCTCCGCAGCCACATGCCGCAACTCCTGCCGCAAGACGGCGGAATCGATGCCCAGCTTCTGCGCAATCTCCTGGCCCAGCTCATCGCGCACGATCCGGCTCGGGATGCGCTGAATATGCGGCAGCAGATAGTTGACCGCCTTCACTTTGCCCTCGGCACTGCGCACCGGAAAATGACTTCGCGCCCGGTCGATCAGATAGTCGAAATATCGCTGCGAAGCGCGCAGGGCCGCGCCGTAGGCGTCTTTCCCCTTGCGCCGGATGAAGAGATCGGGATCGAAGCCCTGCTCCAGAGTCAGCACCTTGATCTGAAATTCTTCTTCCACCAGCAAGCCCAGGGTGCGCTCGGTGGCTTTAGCCCCCGCAGTGTCGGGATCGAAGTTGACCACAGCGTTCTTGCTGAATCGCCCGAGCAGTTTCGCCTGGATCTCGGTAAACGCCGTGCCCGAGCTGGCAATCACGTTGTGAAATCCGGCGGCATACACGGAAATGCAATCCATTTGACCTTCGACCAGGATCGCGTAATCCAGTTTACGGATCGCTTCTTTGGCTTTGTCCAGGTTAAAGAGGACCCGGCCCTTGGAATAGATCCCCGTCTCCGGCGAATTCAAATACTTCGGACCCGACTTCTCGTCTGTCGCCAGCGTTCGTCCCGTGAAAGCAATGATCCTGCCCGCGTCGTTGGCGATGGGAAACATGACCCGGTTGCGGAACTTGGAGTACATCCGGGCTTCGGGCTTGGGGCTCCGGCTATCGGGCGTCGGCGAATCGTTCTCACCATCAGCATTGTCATTCCGAGCGGGCGAAGCCCCGCGAGGAACCTGCTGTTCGCCGCCAGCGCCAACGGCCTGGTTTAGCTGACGGCTGTCTTCCTGCTTCCATGAAAACAACCCGCTCTCCCGCATCACCTCTTCGCTGAACTCGCCCGCCAGGCGGTCCCGCAGCAGGAAGCCGGAATCGGGCGCGTAGCCGATGCGAAAGCGCGCAATCGTCTCTTGATCTAACCCGCGCCCGGCCAGATACTCGCGCGCCCGCGCTCCTTCCGGACGCTTCAGGCATTCCTGGAAAAACACAGCAGCGCGCTCCTGGGCGTCGAGCATCTGCGCGCGCAACTTCGCGTCCCGAGCCTCGCCCGGACTCGAGTACGTGGCCTTCGGCAGCGGAATCCCCAGCTTCTGCGCCACCAGCCGGACGGCCTCAGGAAAGGTGATGTTCTCGATGTTCTGCACGAAGCTGAACACGTCCCCCGAAACGCCGCAGCCAAAGCAGTGATAAAACTGCCGTGTGGCGTGCACCGAAAACGACGGCGTCTTTTCCCCGTGAAACGGACAGAGCCCCGAATAGTTCTGCGCCCCAGCCTTCTTCAGCTTGATGTAGTCGCCGATGATGCGGACAATATCCGCCTGCTGCTTCACCGTCTCTTTGAAATCTTCTGCGGGCATGGATGGATTAGAAGGCTGGACTGCTGACACTTCTCCCTTTGGAATTGTGAGCCACGGCGCTGCTGATAGGAATATACCGGACGCGGATTGCTGTGGAGAACCTGTGGGAATCAGGTCTTATCGGTTGAAGCCAACGGAAAACCAGATGATCACGGGGCCTCGGGCAGTCCTCTGCGGCGCGCTGTGGCTCTTCGTCGCGCTCTTACTCCTCGTTTGAATCAACGTCGTTATACTTGAGACAGTCTCTAAGAACGTCCGAAGATATACCCATCCCGCTTCCAGTGCAGAATTGCGTGAAGTGCTCGACTCCGAACACGTCGCTATAGGTCAACCGACCAAAGAAAAGTATATAACGTCTCCCTTCGGCAAGATCCTTACGCAAGGACTCGTCGGCTGGAACAATTTTCTTCCCAAATGCTTCGTAAGTTCCCACTGCAATTGTTATCGGCGTCGGGATATTCGGAAAAATGACGCCCGGAGCGTGGAATCGCTCATGGGGATGACCGATGCTGAAATCGCCAATGGTGGGGTTGTCATCTTTGCTAAAGACGGTAGCAATCACATCTCCTTGAACGGCCTTCGCAAGCGTCTTGCCGCTATCGATTATTTGCGTGATTGCTTGAAGCTCGGTTCCGTTCGATGGAAAGGCGTTTGGAAACGGCACGCTGACCCAGGCGCGTTGATCTATCCGCATGGCCTTTCGTGTGTAACAAGCCTGTGTAAACGAAGTGACCAAGGCAAGGGCCGCGATGGATACTCCGAGCCATCCGATCCAGTTGCTAGACGGTCGTACAGGATTGCTCATTGTGTCTTTCATATCATCTTCTTCTTTTCGGCAATTGAGATGTTCCTGGCAAAGCACTTCGGGTTGAACTGGGAGCGTGGCGGTATGATGCTTAACCTTTTTTTTCTTTTGGCTGTGGCGGTGTCTGCGGTTCATGTCGTGGGCTGCATCTTAAAGCTCATTACGGCTGGGTGCCCGTCACACCCTTAACTCCACCACCGTGGCCCCACCGCCACCCTCATTCTGCGGAGGCTCCGCCACCGACTCCACATGCGGATGCTGCTGCAGCGCCTGCCGCAGCGCCTTGCGCAGGATGCCCATGCCACTGCCGTGGACCACGCGCACCCGCGGCAGTCCGGCAAGAAATGCATGGTCGACAAATTTTTCCACGGCGCGCGTGGCGTCGTCCACGTTATAGCCAATCACATTGATTTCAGAAGCCGCGTTCTGACCTTCGTTTTCGTTATTCAGCGACACGGAGATCCCCCGCGCCCGCGCTGCCTTTACCGGAGAATCCCCCATCCGCGAGCTAGCGAGCACTTCGGCGATATCGTCGCGCGCGATCTTCATCTTCATCGCGCCCATCGCCACTTCGAAGTGAGAGTCATCCAACTTGCGCAAGACGGTTGCCGCGCGGCCAGTCGATTTCAGCTTGACGCTGTCACCTTCAGAAACCTGCTTCACCACCTGCGGCTGCGCGTGCGGATCGCCCTCGTCTGCTCCGCTGGCGTGCGCTACCACGGTGGAATCGAACTGCTCGCGAAACTCCCGCCTCATCTTGGCAATGCGGCGTTCGGCGTCTTTCGAAAGCTTCTGCGCGGCCGCCTTGTCCTGAATGGCGTTCACCGCTTCGCGCGCATGGTATTCGAAGTCGCGCAGCACGCTTTCCAGTTTCTTCTCCATCTCGCGAATTTTCGTCTGCTGTTCTTTCTTTCCTTCCACCGCTAAGCGTATTTGTTCGCGTTCGAGATCCTGTTGGCCCTTTTGCAGCCGCAGCCGCTCACCTTCTGCCTCGCGCAAGCTGGCATGAAGTTTGTCCAGAAACTCGCCCACATCACGAGCCTGCGTCCCCAGCCGCGCCCGCGCGCTCTCGATGATCGCCGGATTCAGCCCCAGCCGCTGCGCGATGTTGATTCCCGCCGAGGCGCCCGGCACTCCGATCTTCAATTCGTAGGTGGGTTGCAGCGTGGTCTCGTTGAAGCCCACCGACGCGTTGAGCACGCCCGGAGTATTCGCTCCATACACCTTCAACGACGTGTGATGGGTCGAAATCACGGTCATGCAGCCAATGCGGCCGAAGTATCCGGCGATTGCGACCGCCAGCGTGGCGCCTTCTTCGGGATCAGTAGCCGAGCCCAACTCGTCCAGCAGCACCAGCGACTCAGCGGTTGCAGTCCGCGAAATGAAATCGATATTGGTGACGTGCGCCGAGAACGTCGAAAGATTCTGCTCGATCGACTGATAGTCGCCGATGTCGGCCAGCACCGCATCAAACACAGGCATTTCCGCCCGATCGGCTGGCAACGGAATCCCCGACTGCGCCATCAGTGCCAGCAAGCCAACCGTTTTCAGCGTCACCGTCTTCCCGCCGGTGTTGGGGCCGGTAATCACCAACTGCCGCCGCTCGCCTTCGAGTTCCAAGCTGACCGGAACTACGGCGACCCCTTTGAGCTTCAGATTCCGCTCCAGCAGTGGATGGCGCGCATCGCGCAGGACCATCCGCCACGGCGTCTCTCCGCTCAACTGCACCGCCACGCAGTTGTATTCTTCGGCGAAGCGCGCCTTGGCGAACTGCAGCTCCAACTCGCCGAGCACCTCCGCCGATGCCAGAATTCCTTCAGCCTTCTCGCCGATATGCCGGGTCATCTCGAGCAGAATGCGATGAATCTCCGCCTGCTCTTCGTCGAGCAACCGCACCAGCTCGTTGTTCTGCTCGATCGTCTCCAGCGGCTCGACGAATACGGTTTGCCCGCTCGAACTCGCTCCGTGTACCACGCCCTGCACCCGCCGCTTCTGTTCAATCCTTATGGGGATAACGAAACGCTCGCCGCGGATGGTGATCAACTCATCCTGCACCGCGCCATCATCAGCCAGCCGCCGCAAATATCCGCGCAGCGATTCCTGAATCACCCGCCTTTGTTTTTCAATCTCGCGGCGAATCCGCGCCAGTTCCGGCGAAGCGCGGTCTTCCAGCGTCCCGTCGGGCTGAATCTTGTTGCGAAACGACCGCAGGAATTCCGTGAAGTCAGGCACACCTTCCGAAAGTACGCGCGTCCGCCGCCATTCCGTCCTCATGTTTGCCGGAGGATGGAACGCGATCTCCCGCCATTCCGCAACTCGGTCCACGACCAGCAGAACATCCCGGATCTCTATGGTCTCGAGTACAGCGCCCGCGATCCGCGACTTCTTTACCAGCTTTGTAATATCCAGCAACCCGGAAAAATCGAAGCGCCCGCCCACGCGGCGAAACTCTCGTACCTCCGCGGTCAGCTCTTGCTGGTCCTCAATCCAGGCAGCATCGGTGGATGGCAGCAGCGTTGTAATCTTGGCCTGGCCGAGCGGGGAAGGCGCGTATCCACGCAGCAGTTCGCGCAGAGCGTCGAACTCCAGCACGCGCGCGGAGTTGTGGATCAGCGGCTGAGACATCCGAATTTATGTTACAGGAAGGGGCGGATGAAGGTGACGGGCAGATGGACTGTGCCGATCTACGACTGAACCGCTGCCAGCGCGCGGGGATCGGCTTGCCGTTCCATGGGCAGCCGCAGCACGAATACCGCCCCGCCTTCGGGCTTGTTCTGGCAGGTGATCTGCCCTCGATGATCCTGCACCATGCCATACACGGCGCTTAGTCCCAGGCCGGTGCCCTTGCCGATCGGCTTGGTGGTGTAGAAAGGATCAAACACTCGATGCGGCTCCTTGATTCCTGGCCCGCTATCGGAAAATTGCACCACCACTTCTTCTCCCTGACAGTGGGCGCTGACCTGAAGCAATCCGCCCCTCGCTTCTTCCAGCGCATCCAAAGCGTTTTCGACAATCTGAACGAATGCCTGGAAGAGCTGGTGGCCGTCGCCCCAAACCAGCGGCAGATCAGGCTCGATCGAGGTTTCGATACGGATTTTCTGATCGTGGCGCTGCAGTTCCCGCATTTGGACGCTGCGCTGCAAGAGCATACGCAAATCCACCATCGTCTTTTCTCCCGAGCCTTGCTGCGCGAAACTCAGAAGGTTCGAGATCAGCTCGCGAGTGCGATGCGACTGGTTCACAATTTTGCGGACCAGCGCATCCTGCTCGCTGGTCAAACGCTCATTCCACAGCTTTTCCGAGTATCCCATGATCGCCGTGAGCGGATGATCAATCTCATGCGCCGCACCCGCAATCAGCTGGCCCAGAGAAGCCAGCTTTTCTCTCTGCACCAGGTGGTTCTGCAGCCGTTGCTCGTTCTCGAAGCTGCGCCGCGAATCCTCCAGCAACTGGATCAAGGCCTGGTCCTGAAGATACTGCCGCACAAACACGAAGGCGCCCAGCACCAGCATCGCGGCCAGCACGGTCAACAGACGGAACGTCCGCTCCGGAGCCGAAGAGGGGTCCCACCGGTAGGCCCAAAGTCCCAACGCGGGCAAAGAAAGAATTGCCAGCATCGCCAGCCGCAACGCCCTTGTGCCCCACTTGTCGTCCGTTGTGAGTGGCACGGCTTCCGCCTTCCACTCGCGCGCCGTGAGCGCGGTCGCGGCCATCCACATGACTGCGCCCATCAGCGGAACGTCGTAGAGACATCCTGTATAGTACGCTCGCCTGGTGATGGCCAGGTTCACTGCCTGCGAACCCAACGCGTATACCGCACTTGCCGCCATCAGGTTCAGGTACACAATCTTCCAGCCGGCCGATGCCCGGAGCGCGGCAATCCCCAGCACTAAAACCAGCACGCCGCACTCGACCAGATAGAGTGGGGCAAAGTTCCGGTCGTACTCCGCCACATTCAGCGACGCGTATTGCGACGGGAACACGATGAACGCATACAGGAATACCCACCAGACCAGCAGCATGAGGAAATCCAGCGTGCCGGCCCGGAATTTCTGCTCGCCTTCGCTCCGATGCGGACGCAACCCAACCGCCGCAATCATGGGAACTGGATGGAGGAACAAGAACACATCCATGATCGACGGATCTGGAAACGTGGTGTGGCGCAAGACCTCGAAATAGACCCATGCTCCTCCATTGAAAGCCCAGAGGATGCACCCCCATCCCATCAGTGCCCAAAATCGCCTGGCGGTGCCCTGCCCCGACCATGCATTCGCCAGCATGACCACGCCCACTGTCAGAGTCAGCAGAAGATATCCAACGTCAACCATTCCGGTCAGTACGCGACCGCGCGGCATCATCAGCGACGCCACGGCTAACGCCAGCGTCACTACGCCAGAGAGCGCAAACCAGCGATATCGTCCGAACAGACTCATCTGTCTCTCATGTTATGTACGCCTTTTATTTTATGGATAAGACCGGGGATTCTCAGCTTGCTTCCGGTCCGGCCGGTTACTAACGTCATGCTCGTTTTCTGCGACCTCGCGCTTTTGGCTGCATACAAGTCCATCCGGCTCACGAGTCCTGATAGAATCAGGGGTTGAAAGGCGCTCAATCCTTGCCAGGTGGTTCGTATGGCCTTTCCTGTCACCCGTCTTCGCCGTCTCCGCCGCACCTCCCAGCTGCGTGACCTGGTGCGCGAAACCCGGCTCACTCCCAATGCGTTCGTCTACCCAATGTTCGTTTGCCCCGGCGAGGGTGTCCGCAAGGAGATTCGCTCCATGCCCGGCGTGTTCAACCTGTCAGTGGATGAAGCCGTGAAGGAAGCGCAGGAAGTTCATTCCCTGGGCGTGCCTGCGGTAATTCTGTTCGGCCTTCCCGACAAGAAAGATGACGTAGCCACCGGAGCCTGGGCCGAGGACGGCATTGTGCAGCAGGCTGCCCGCGCCATGAAGCGCGAAGCCCCCAACTTGATTCTGATGGGCGACGTCTGCCTGTGCGAATACATGTCCCACGGACATTGCGGCGTCGTCAGTCCGGGGTCAGTGCCGCAATCCCTGGGCGCAGCCGCCAGGGACGCTGTGCAGGATGCGACGCGGCGGGGGATCGCCGTGAAGGCGGTCAAGAGCCGCGAGGAGAAGGAAAAAGTGATCGATGAGCTGGCGGCGATGGTGGCCAGCGCGGTCGAATCCAAGTTTGAAATCGATAACGACGCCAGCCTCGAACTTCTGGCCCGCACCTCAGTCTCGCTAGCCCGCGCCGGAATCGACATCATCGCCCCCTCCGACATGATGGATGGCCGCGTCGCCGCCATCCGCCGCGCCCTCGACGAAGCCGGCTTCATTAACACGCCGATTCTTTCTTACGCCGCCAAGTTCGCCTCTGGATTCTACGGCCCGTTCCGCGAGGCCGCCGACTCCGCCCCGCAATTCGGCGACCGCCGCTCCTATCAAATGGATGGAGCCAACCTGCGCGAAGCCATGCGCGAAATCGAGCTCGACATCGAAGAGGGCGCTGACATGATCATGGTCAAGCCGGCCCTGCCCTACCTCGACGTAATCGCCGCCGCCCGCCTGCGTTTCGATCTGCCGCTGGCCGCCTATCAAGTCTCCGGCGAATACGCGATGATCGAAGCCGCCGCCCAAAACAACTGGATCGACCGCGACCGCGTCATGATGGAATCCCTGCAAAGCATCCACCGCGCCGGCGCCAGCATCATCCTCACCTACTACGCCAAAGAAGCCGCCAGGCTGCTGGCGTGATCCTGTGGAGTTGCTCATGTGGAGCGGGCACTCCTGCCCGCTGCCCTTGCTGTAAAATCACCCCGCCATGTCCAAGCAGCATTACTTCTTCCAGCTCATCCCTCCCCGCGCAACCTTCCCACAAGACATAACCGACGCCGAAAAGCTCCTGATGCAGCAGCACTCGGTCTATTTTCAAGAGCAGTTTGCAGCCGGCAAAGTTCTGTTGTATGGCCCGGTCATGGCAGCCAGCGGAGCGTTCGGGCTAGCAGTTCTCGAGGTCGAGAACGAGGTCGAGAACGAGGCCGAGGCCCGCCAATTCGGCCAAAATGACCCCTCAGTGAAGGCGGGGTGCTACTCCCACCTTTTGCGCGACCGCCGCGGCACCACTGGCTCAACGAGACGCCGTCTTCTTTCGCCAGGCGCTGCGCCGCCTTTTTGATCGAGACCGGAAGTTTTAACGGATAGGTCGCCTTACTCATATTTCACCTTCTTCAGCAATCTTGCCGGACGCATGATGGAAATTGCAAAGCGCTCACCCGCCTCGGCGAAGTCGTCGCATTGACAAAGTCTTCCGGTTGGAACATTAGAGCGAATGTTCCGGTTGGAACACTCACCAACTACGCCCCGGCCGCGCTCTGGAACTTTACCTCCACCAGCTTGCGGTCCTCGTCGGACACCTGGAACATGGCTCGCGGTTTCAGTTCCATGAAGCTGGCCACAAACACCTCGGGGATCTGGCCGATGCGTGTGTTGTAGGTGTTGACGTCGTCGTTGAAGAACTCGCGCCTGTCGGCGATGCGCTCTTCCAGTTCGCTGATGCGGGTCTGCAGCTTGAGAAAATTTTCGTTGGCCTTGAGTTGCGGATAATTCTCCGCCACGGCAAACAGCCCGCGCAGCGCGACTGTCATGGTCAAATCAGCCGTCGCCTTCTGCCTGACGCTGGCCGCGTTCATGGAAGCCGCCCGCGCCTGGGTCACCGCTACCAGAGTTTGCTGCTCGTGCTGCATGTATCCCTTCACGGTCTCGACCAGATTGGGGATCTCGTCGTGACGCTGCTTGAGCAGCACGTCAATGTTGGCCCACGCGCGGTCGTTATCGTTGCGCAGCCGCACCAGTTCGTTGTAGAGGATGACGGTGTAGACCAGCACCCCCACAATGAACAGTAGAACCGCCGCCCCTGTGATAACGCTGCCGCCCATCTGGTTAGACCTCACCAGCTCAACCGGGAATGCCTCCAGTGAAACAGCAGAGCGGGCAGAACGCAAGTACTGACCGGGCTGCGCCCAAGGTCACCGGCAACATGCGCCGCGAACGGCAGATCCTGGGGCACGAAAAAAGGGCTGGGCCGTCAGGCCCAGCCCTTCGCAGCGCCAAACAAGCTTGTTAAGGCTTATGCGGAGTCAGATCGCAGGACTTCCTTACTTCGTCCAGGTTCAAGCCGCCAGGCGAGAACTCGGCGATGGCGTAACCGGTTCTGGTCCTGACTTCCACGTTGAACACCTGGGCGCCGATCGCGCCGCGGACTGTGCCTTTGTCCATGGAGAGGACGCGGTCCTGTTCCCAATTCCAGCCCTTATTGTCATGGCTGCCGTCGATGCGGACACGAACCTCCATCTTCGGCTGTCCCCAGAAGCCAGGATAGTCGGGCCGTCCCAGCCGGGCGCCGGGGTTAAATACGGCGCGCTGGTATTTGCCATCGGTGCATATGAGTTCGACTCGCGGCTTGTAGTCGGGGTCTTCCTTAAGATAGTTGTTCGAAAGCAGCTCGAACCGGACCTTTTTTGCGCCGGTCATCTTGTCTTCCGAGCGGAACTCCATCCAGTTGCCACCGGCGCTGACGCCGTCTCCTTCGCCCTGGTAAGGGCTCATGGCGCCTGCCTGCGCACCAGCCAACACGGCCGCGGCCGCAATCAAAATAAATGTCGCGAACACGGTCCCCACTGCCGAGGAACAACGATTCTTGCTGTGAAAAAAACGCAATCCGTTCAAGGTCTCCTCCCGCACAAAGTGCTTCCTCACCTATTGAACCCTCGACTTCACTAAAAGTTGTACGGCCGGCGTCTGTTTTCGCCCGAAGTAGCCTCACCGCATGTCGATCTTGAGATCAATGTAAACCTGGGACCGATCGTCGAACTGGCTGACGGACTTGGTGTCGCTCTTGTGGCCTTTATACTGAGCATAGACTTCATAATCCACCGGAGAGAGCCCCGGAAAACGGTACGTGCCCTCCTGGCTGACGATGTAGGTCTTCACCGCGTGGGTACGCGTGTTGCTAAGGTAGACGATAGCGCCGACCACCGGATTATCCTGCTGGTCGAGCACTTTCCCCAAGAGCAGCCGGCCTTGCGTCTGGTCTTTCTTGTCGGGGGCAGCATGGGCAGCCACCGCCGTCACCAGCAGGAGGGTGCCAGCGATAAAGGCAACTTTGTTGAGAGCCAGTCTGTGAGTCATGCGAGTCTTACTCATCTTTCTCTGTTCCTGCTCTATTCCTGGCGGGCTAGATGTAACCCGATATCTACCCGCTCGTCATACTCTACGTGGACATCGACCTCCTGCACCAGATGCAGCTTCTGGCCGTCGGTAGTTTTCACGCCCTTGAGATCGGCCCACACCACGTAGTCGGCCGTGCCAGCGGGAACGCGCTGGGCGAATTCGCCGGAATGATCGGAATATAGTTCCCACTTGGGTTTCTTGTCGGGCACGCGGCGGATCTTCACTGTGACGCCATAGACAGCGCGATTGTCCGGCCCCCAGACCGTCCCAAAGATGAGGGCATACGGATCTCCCGGTTTCACGTTTTTCGATGCCGGAGCCGCGATGGCTGGGCGCACGATGCATGGGCCCAGAGCAGCAAATAGAAAGACAAGCAGCGGGCAGAAAGAGGAGAAGCGCGCAGGCAACACCGCGTGCTGGAGTCTACGAGTCGTCACCGTCTTCGCTTTCCACTTCTTCTTCCTCTTCCACATAGCCCGCCTCGATCGCCTTCAACTCTAGAGGACTGGTGGTCACAACTTCAAAGTCGGTGCCACACTCCGGGCAGGAGACGATCTCACCCTCGTCGACCTCTTCCTCTTCCACATCTAGATCAGTTTCGCATTCAGGACAAAGAACCATGATTCCTCCACTCCCCCTTCGATGCCATTTCCAGATATGTTGATCTTTAGATACCCTTGATAATATTTAGATTCTTCCCCTGCCGAAGGTCAAGGGGCGGGGGCGGTAGAAGACGATAATTTTAATCCGGCGGTAACCAGCCGTCGCCCTTGACATTTCTCAGGCCGGAGCCTACATGAATTCTCCTCGCAAGAAAAGGGTGCGTTTTTTTCTCGTCTCCCTGGTGCTGATTGTCAGCTTCGCAGCGCTTGCCCAAGACAAATCGGGCTCTGCTCCGCTCCGGCCCATGGCCGCGGATAGTAGCATCTCGGCCGCGCTGCAGCAGGTTTCGGCGGAGCGGATTCAGGCAAACATTGAGAAGCTGGCGAGCTTTGGCACGCGGTCGACGATCTCGGCGCAGGATCCGGCTTCGATTGCGGCGGGACGCGGGATCGGCGCGGCGCGAGAGTGGATCAAGGCGGAATTCGAGCGCTATGCCAAAGATTGTGGCGGCTGTCTGGACGTGAAAACCGACAGCTTCACCCAACCGCCCGCGAACCGGATTCCTCAGCCTACCGAACTCACGAATGTTTATGCGGTGTTGAAGGGGACTGATGCGGAAAACGTGAAGCGCATCGTGCTGGTGACCGGGCACTACGATTCGCGCAACAGCGACATTCTCGATACAAGCAGCGATGCTCCGGGCGCGAACGACGACGCCAGCGGAGCGGCCGTGAGCCTGGAATGCGCGCGGGTCTTGAGCAAGCTGAAGTTTCCGGCGACGATTATTTTTCTCACCGTCGCGGGCGAGGAGCAGGGCCTGAACGGCAGCGAGCATTTTGCGAAGATGGCAAAGGACCAGGGATGGAATATCGAGGCCGCGCTGAACAATGACATTGTGGGCGGAGACAAGAGCGCCGAACAGGATCACTCCGTGGTGCGGGTGTTTTCCGAGGGACTGCCGGGCGCGGCCACAGAGCAGGAAATGCGCCGGATTCGCGGGCTGGGCGCGGAGAGCGACTCTGGGTCGCGGCAACTGGCGCGTTACGTCGCTGACGTGGGCCGAACCTATGATGTGGGCGTAAAGCCGATGCTGGTGTTTCGCCTGGACCGGTATTTGCGCGGAGGCGACCATTCTTCGTTCAATGAGCAGGGCTTTACCGCAGTGCGCTTCACCGAGTTTCGCGAGGACTTCCACCACCAGCATCAGAACGTGCGCACCGAGAACGGCATTGAATATGGTGATCTGCCCAAGTTTGTGGACTTCAATTATGTGGAGCACGTGGCGCGGCTGAATGCGGCTGCGCTGGCGTCATTGGCATCGGCGCCCGCGCCTCCGGCCAATGTGCACTTGCTGACCAAGGGTCTGGAGAACGACTCAACGCTTACCTGGGATGCCGCGCCAGGAGGCCGGGCGGTCGAGTATGAAGTTCTGTGGCGGGCCACGACCAGCCCGGAATGGGAACACGTCCAAAAGGTTGGCAACGTTCTGCGCGCGACTTTGAACCTTTCCAAGGATAATGTCATCTTTGCGGTGAGGGCCGTCGATGCTCAGGGTCACCAGAGCTTGCCGGTCGTGCCCTTGCCGGAACGTTGAGTTTCGGTGTCTACTCTTAAGAGGAGAGTGTTCGCTTGCGTAGTCGCGGTCGAGAGATGACGTTGAGCTTCCCGCCATTTACCCGGGCGGTGATCTGGCTGCTGGGGATCAACACGGCGGTGTTTCTTTTTTTGTTGGCCTTCGGGACGCGCGCCGTCGCCGATTGGGTGGATGTATATCTCGCGCTCGTTCCCCGCCTGACGATTCTCCACCTCTTCATCTGGCAGATCGTCACCTACGGCTTTATTCACTTCACGTTCTGGCACTGGTTCGGGAACATGCTCGGCATCTGGATGTTCGGGGCCGCCTTCGAAGCCTCATGGGGCATGCGGCGGTTTCTGGAGCTGTTTTTCGCCGGCGTAATCGGTGCCGCACTGACCACCATCGTCTTTGCCTTTGCCCATATCTTGAGCACTCCCGACACCGTGACCTACGGCGCTTCGGGCGGCGTCTTTGCCATCCTGATGGCGTTCGGTATGGTCTTCGGCGAGAACGAAATCATGCTGATTCCGTTCCCGTTCCTGATCAAGGCCAAGTATTTCGTGCTCATCCTGATCGTGCTGACGGTCGCGTTTGCCATCGGCGATCGGGGCGGGGTCGCTTACATGGCGCATCTCGGTGGGTTGTTCTTTGGGTATCTGTACGTGAAGTTTTCGCCCGCGCGCGGAATGTCAGGGAAGTTCTCGTTGTCGGAGTGGTGGTATGGAATGAATAATTCCTACTACCGCTGGAGGCGGCGGCGGGCCGCGAAGAAGTTTGAAGTCTACATGCGCAAGCACGACCGCGATGTTCACTTCGACGAGCACGGCAACTACGTTCCACCGGATGACGATCCGCGGAAGGGCAACGGGGGATCGAAGTCGGGGTGGGTGAACTGAGGTTCGTTGGCCACGGATTTTCGCGGATCTACACTGATCAACCGCAACTCAGGCCTACGAACACCTCGTCATTTATTTGTCCGTGAAGAACGTTCGGAATTCTGCCAGCACATTTGCCGACAACTCTTTCGGCCTGGCTTTCCCCTTGAATCCTAAATCGTGACCGCCGCCTTCCACAGGTAGAAGCTTCGTCTTTGCGGGAATCAGCTTTAATGCCTGCTCGATTTCCGCGATCGAGCCGAAGGGATCGCGCGTACCTTGGACGAACAGGGTTGGAGTGCGCAGGGTGAAGAAGTGTTGGGTGCGGAGCTGTTCGGGTTTGCGGGGCGGATGCAGAGGATACGAAAGCAGGAGCAGCCCTGCAGCTTCTTCCGGAGATTCGGCGCAGAGCATGCTCGATTGCCGTCCGCCGTAGGAGTGGCCGCCGAGAAAAACGCGGCCCGTGGCTAAGTTCTTGATCGCCGCGAGCGCATTCTTCAGTCCGGCGCGATCGCGTTTGGCATCGCCCGGCCCCGGCGGGCCGTAGGGGCGATCCTGACGGTAGGGCAGGTCGCAGCGTAGCACCGTGAAACCGGCCTCGGCATAAGTTTCTGCCAGGGCAATCAAAAGAGGAGCCTGGCAGTTCGATCCGGCGCCGTGACTTAGAACCAATCCGTCGCCGTTGGAATGGGCGGGATGATGCAGCAGGCCGCGCACGAACGGGTCCACTGAGACATCGGTAAAGACGTGCGGGCTGGATTCGGTAGACATGGAGGGTGACGGGCTCTTGAGGTCGCGTTTACCGAGCGCCTTAGAAATCGACTTCTTCCAGCTTTTCATAAACCTTCAGGATCTGAATCTCATTTCCCAATCGCGCCCAGCAGCGCAGCAGTTCGGGATCTTCCTGAGCGGTGCTGCGGGCCTGCTCGGAGTTCCAGTAACGAAGCAGCACATAGTGAGATTCGGCGGTGCGGTAAAGAAGATCGCGGCCGTATCCTTTGTTCAAGACGATGCCGTTTAGTTCGCGGATGGTGGCGAGCGAAGCAGCCTCCATGCCGGGCAGCGGCTCCCAGATCGCGACGGATAGAAATTCCTGCGACATGTCTTTATCTTTAATCTTTATCTTTGCGATTATAGCTTCTTGTGCGTGGCGGCGCGCTTGCGTGGTGTGTGAGGGATGGCACTGGCCTCTTCCGACGTGACCATGTGCAGGCGCATGAAGTTCGTAGAACCAGACGCTTGGCGCGTACCTGCGACCACTCCCAGCACGTCCCCGGATTTCAGCAATCCTCGGCTCAGCAACTCCTGCTCGGCCACATCCACCATGTTATCGGTGGAAAGCGCCTGGGCACACCTCATTGGACGCACACCCCAGTACATGTTCGTTCGCTGAGCCACGGTTGAATTGTGAGTGAAAGCGTAGATGGCCGCTTGCGGACGGTACTTCGAAATCATGCGGGCGGTGTTACCGCTCTCGGTAAAAAGAGCGATGGCGCCCATGGGCAGGTCTTCGGCCGCGTGCGCAATGGATTCACAAATAGTTTCGGCGATGGAGAGTCCGTGACGGTCGCGGCGACGGCGGGGCAGCGTGAACTCTCCCATGTTGCTTTCGGCTTCGATCACGATGCGCGACATCATGGCCACTGCCTCGCGGGGATAACGGCCGCTGGCGGTTTCCGCCGAGAGCATGACCGAGTCAGAACCATCGAAGATGGCGTTGGCCACGTCGCTGGCTTCGGCCCGCGTGGGGCGCGGGTTTTCGATCATCGACTCGAGCATCTGCGTGGCCGTGATCACCGGCTTGCGCCATTCGGCGGCGCGGCGGATCACGTGCTTCTGAATGACTGGAACTTTTTCCGGCGCCATCTCGACGCCCAGATCGCCGCGCGCGACCATGACGCCATCCGCGACTTCGAGGATTTCCTCGAGGTGGTCGATGGCCTGCGGCTTCTCCAGCTTGGCGATTAAGGGAGTGTCGCCGCCGCGCGCGGTGACGATTTGCCTGACCATATTCACGTCGGCGGCGGAGCGCACGAAGGAGAGCGCAACCGCGTCCACCCCGTGCTTGAGGCCGAACTCGAGATCCTTGCGATCTTTTTCGGTCATGGCGGGAATCGACAAAGCGGTGCCGGGAAGGTTGATGCCTTGATGTTCACCCAAACTTCCGCCGTTCAAGACGTCGCAGACCACATCTTTGCCGTGCACCGTGCGCACGCGCAACTCGATCAAACCATCGCACAAAAGAATGCGCGTGCCGGGAGTGACCTCGCGGGCAAGATCAGGGAAGGTGGTAGAAATGCGCGCGGCGGTTCCGACAATGTCGCGCGGAGTAATGATGACCGCAGTGCCACTTTTGAGCTCGACACGTTCGTGGCGGTCCAGGCGTCCAGTGCGGATCTTGGGGCCTTGCAAGTCCTGCAGGATGCAGACGGTCCGGTTCTCTTTTTTCGCGGCGGCGCGCAGGCGTTCGATGTTGCGGGCGTGATCCTCGTGCGAGCCGTGAGAGAAATTCAGGCGGGCAACGTCCATGCCCAGGCGAAGCAAGTCGCGCATCGCGGCCTCGGAATGGCAGGCCGGGCCGATGGTGCAGATGATCTTGGCACGGCGCGCAGCGGAAGCTCCGGAGGGAGGGATTTCTGTCGTGAGCTGTGCTTTGCTGGACTTCACTTTCTCCTCGACGGGCACCTCAGGGACTAGAGCCTAATTATTACTCTGGCACGCGAATTTAATCCGCCGCCCTGGGTCCACTCACCGCGGTCAGTTCTTTTCCCAGCATAGCGCGCGGGAACAGCATCGCGTTGAATTCCGCGCCCACCAGGATGACCACGGAAACCATGTACATCCAGACCAGCAGGGCGATGGCGGCGCCCAGCGATCCGTAAATCAGGCTGTAATCGGCATAATGCTTCAAATATGAACCAAAAATCAGAGTCACCGAGAACCATAGGGCGGTGGCGAGCGTCGCGCCCGGAATTACGGTGTGCCAGGGCTGGGTGCGTGGGACCGCGTGGTGGTAGATGAGCGCAATCACGGCAATGCTGGTGAGCGTGGCAATCAGCCAGCGCAGGGAAGTCCACATGAGCAGGATGTAGGGGCTGAATTCCCGCGCGGTGTAGTACAGAATGTCGGCTTCGATCTTGCTGCCGAAGGCTACCAGCAAGGTGGCGAAGGTCATGGGAAGCAGGGCAAATACCACGAGCAGGAACGCGATCATGCGCTCCTGAACCAGTCCCCAGATCTTGGGCAGCTCGTAACAGCGGCGGAAGCCTTCCATCCAGGAAACCATTACGCCAGAGGCCGTCCATAGCGTTATCAGGGAAGCCGTGATGAGCAGGCCCACCGGGCGTTGCGCCGCCCCCCGCAGAAAGTTCATGGCGGAGGTAGTTCCCGCCGGAAGAATACGGGAGAGCGCGTAAGTGATTTCGCGCATGTAAGGCGCGCCTTTGCGCCACGTAGCCAGCACCGAGCCCACCACCAGCAGCGCGGGAAAGAAAGTAAGAATGGAGGAATAAGCGGACGCTTTGGCGATGGCAAAAGCGTCGTGCTGAAAGGCACGCCACACAGCCAGCCGCATAAGACGTAGGAAGCGAAGCATCGCTGGCCCTAGCTTAGGGCCAGGAGGCGCAGGTTGCAACGAAGGAAGCGGGCCAGGTTCCTCGGTCGGCAATCGTTTTGGGTTTGCGTGCATCGATTAAAGGCGTTGCTGCCATCTTGAGCGTAGTGGCCGTTCGCGAAGCGAACGGCTACGGAGTCGAAAGATCCCTTTGGTCTCAACCGGACTCAGACTTATCGAGGAGTTTTCACCACTGCGCTTGCCGCACGCGGCTGCAACGTGAGAACTCCCCTCAGCCTCATCCCAAGTACATGCAGATAGGGATCCTTCGACTACGCAGGCGCCTCGCTTCGCGAACCGCCTGCTCCGCTCAGGATGACAAATAAGTACGGGGGCGAATTCGATTCGCCCCCGCTATTGGCTCTATTTGCCTTACTCCGCCGCCAGTTCCTCGGTTTCGCCCTCGTGGCGCATCATCTCGAGAGCGCGCTCGGCCTCTTCGTATGCCGCCGAGACTTCCGCCTGTACCTTGGCCGCGGCCTCTTCCATTTCTGGCGAGAGGCGCACGTTGCGGTAATACTCCATGCCGGTTCCGGCAGGGATGAGGCGGCCGACGATGACGTTCTCCTTGAGTCCGCGCAGGTGATCGACGGCTCCCTGGATGGAAGCTTCGGTGAGCACGCGTGTAGTCTCCTGGAAGGATGCCGCCGAAATGAACGAGTCGGTTGAGAGCGAAGCCTTCGTGATGCCGAGGAGCAGCGGACGTCCGGTAGCCGGCTTGCCGCCTTCCTTGATCACGCGCTCGTTCTCCTCGCGGAAGCGGAACTTATCCAGTTGCTGCTCCAGCAGGAACGTGGTGTCGCCCACGTCCTCCACCTTCACCCAGCGCATCATCTGGCGGACAATCACTTCGATGTGCTTGTCCGAGATGTTGACGCCCTGCAAGCGGTAGACTTCCTGGATTTCGTTCACCAGGTAAGACTGCAGCTCTTTTTCGCCCAGCACGGCCAGAATGTCGTGCGGGTTGAGCGGGCCGTCCATTAAGGGTTCGCCGGCCTTCACGCGCTCGCCTTCCTGCACGTTGATGTGAACGCCGCGCGGCACCGAGTATTCCTTTTCCGTGCCGTTATCGGCCTGCACATACAGTTTGCGCTGGCCCTTCGAGACTTCACCGAATTTCACCGTGCCATCGATTTCGCTGATGACCGCGGTTTCATGCGGCTTGCGCGCTTCGAACAACTCGACCACGCGCGGCAGACCACCGGTGATGTCCTTGGTCTTCGTGGTCTCGCGCGGAATCTTGGCCAGCACGTCGCCGGGGTGAACCGTGTCGCCGTCCTGCACCATGAGGTGGGCGCGCGAAGGCATGAGGTAGCGCTTGCTCGTCTTGCCTTTGACCACGACCGCCGGCTGCCGCTTCTCGTCGGGCGAATCGCCCACCACGTGTCGCGACAATCCGGTGACCTCGTCCACTTCTTCGTGCAGCGTGACGCCTTCCTGCAAGTCCTTGAACTGCGCCGTGCCGCCGATTTCGGTAAGGATGGCGAACGTGTAAGGATCCCACTCGACCATCACCTTGCCCTGCTGCACCGGATCGCCGTCGTTGACCTTGAGCTTGGCGCCGTAGATCACGGAGTAGCGCTCGCGCTCGCGGTTCTTCTCGTCGACCACTGCGATCGAACCCTGACGGTTCATCACCACCAGGTCGCCCGACTTCGACTTCACCGTCTGCAATCCGATGAAGCGCACGTTGCCGTTGTTCTTGGCATCAAGGCGCGACTGTTCAGACACTCGCGATGCCGTACCACCGATGTGGAAGGTACGCATCGTAAGCTGCGTTCCGGGCTCGCCGATCGACTGCGCGGCGATAACGCCGGTAGCTTCGCCGAGTTCAACCAGTCGTCCTGAAGCCAGGTTGCGTCCGTAACACATGACGCAGACGCCGCGTTTCGATTCGCAAGTGAGCACCGAACGAATCTTCACTCGCTCGATACCAGCAGCCTGAATCGATCCCGCGAGTTCCTCGGTGATCTCGTTGTTGATGTCGACGATCACGTTGCCGTCGTAGTCTTTGATCTTCTCAAGCGATACGCGGCCCACAATGCGGTCGCGCAAAGGCTCGATAATTTCGCCGGCTTCGACGATACCCTGGACGTAAATGCCGTCCACGGTGCCGCAATCGTATTCGCTGATGATGACGTCTTGCGCCACATCGACCAGACGCCGCGTGAGATAGCCGGAATCGGCCGTCTTGAGCGCGGTGTCGGCCAGTCCCTTGCGGGCGCCGTGCGTCGAGACGAAATATTCGAGCACGGTCAATCCTTCGCGGAAGTTCGCCGTGATGGGTGACTCGATAATCTCGCCGGAAGGCTTGGCCATCAAGCCGCGCATGCCGGAGAGCTGGCGAATCTGCTGTTTCGATCCGCGAGCGCCGGAATCGGCCATGACGTAAATCGGATTGATGAACCCTTCCTTGTCGGCGCGCTGCATTTGTCCGAACATCTCATCGGCAACTTTTTCCGTGATGGCCGACCAGATTTCGATGACCTTGTTGTAGCGTTCGCCGTTGGTGATTGCGCCGTCGAGATATTGCTGTTGCACGGCAACCACCTGCTTCTCGGCGTCCTTGACTAGGGTCTTCTTGCTGTCCGGGATGACCATGTCGTCGATGCCGATGGAGAGGCCGGCTTTGGTCGCGTACTTGAAGCCGAACTCCTTCACTTCATCGAGCATCTTCACCGTGGTCTCGAGTCCGAAGCGCAGGTAGCCGTAGTTCACGAGCGCGCCGATACCTTTCTTCTTCAGCAAGCCGTTGATAAAGGGCATGCCCTCGGGCAGGTGGTCGTTGAGGATGGCGCGGCCCACCGTCGTATTGACGAAGGAACGCTCCACGTGAACGGGCTCGGTGTGAATGATGTCCTGATCGTCGTAGGCGGTGGTCAGGTCGATCAATTCGCCCGTATAGCGCAGGCGGATGGGAGAAAGCGTTTCCACTTCGCCCATTTCCAGCGCCAGCAGAACCTCTTCAATGTTGGCGAACACGCGGCCTTCACCCTTGGCGCCGGGCTTGGCTTTGGTGAGGTAGTAAAGACCCAGCACCATATCCTGCGTAGGCACGGTGATGGGCTGGCCAGACGCGGGCGAAAGAATATTGTGCGAGGCCAGCATCAACACACTGGCTTCCACCTGCGCTTCCGGAGACAGCGGAATGTGCACCGCCATCTGATCGCCGTCGAAATCGGCGTTGAACGCCGTGCAGACGAGCGGATGAATGCGGATAGCCTTGCCTTCCACCAGCACCGGTTCAAACGCCTGAATACCCAGGCGATGCAGCGTAGGAGCACGGTTCAGCAGCACCGGATGGTCCTTAATAACCTCTTCCAGGATGTCCCAGACAATGGGCTCCTGCTGCTCCACCATCTCTTTGGCCTGCTTGATGGTAGTAACGTTGCCGGTCTGCTCCAACCGGTGATAAATAAACGGCTTGAACAGTTCGAGCGCCATCTTCTTGGGCAGCCCGCACTGGTGCAGCTTGAGCTCGGGACCGACCACGATGACAGAACGTCCGGAGTAATCGACGCGCTTGCCCAGCAGGTTCTGGCGGAAGCGTCCCTGCTTGCCCTTGAGCGTGTCAGAGAGCGACTTCAGCGGACGGTTGTTGGCGCCGCGCAGCACGCGGCCACGGCGGCCGTTGTCAAACAGTGCGTCGACGGCTTCCTGCAGCATGCGCTTTTCATTTCGAACGATGACTTCAGGAGCGTGCAGGTCCATCAGCTTCTTCAACCGGTTGTTGCGGTTGATGACGCGGCGGTAAAGGTCATTGAGATCTGAGGTGGCAAAGCGGCCGCCATCGAGTGGAACCAGCGGGCGCAGCTCCGGCGGAATCACCGGAATCACGTCGAGAATCATCCAGCTCGGCTTGTTGCCGCTCTTGCGGAACGCGTCAACCACTTTCAAGCGCTTCGTATACTTGAGCCGCTTTTGCAGCGAGCTCTCGTTCTTCATCTTCTCGCGCAGCTCGGTGGACAAGCCGTCGGTGTCGATGCGCTTGAGCAGTTCCTTGATCGCCTCGGCGCCCATCATGGCCTTGAAGCCAGCGGGACGGTATTGCTGGTCAAGTTCGCGGAACTTGGCTTCGTCCTTGATGACCTCGCGCTCTTTCACCGGAGCGTCGCCGGGCTCGACCACCACGTAGGCCTCGAAATAAAGCACGGACTCGAGGTCGCGCAGTGAAATATCGAGCAGGTGGCCGATGCGGCTGGGCAGGCCCTTGAAGAACCACACGTGCGAGCAGGGCGAAGCCAGCTCGATGTGTCCCAGGCGTTCCCGGCGCACTTTCGACAGCGTGACTTCCACTCCGCACTTGTCGCAGATCACGCCGCGGTGCTTCATGCGCTTGTACTTGCCGCAGAGGCACTCCCAGTCGGTTACCGGGCCAAAGATGCGGGCGCAGAACAGGCCGTCCCGCTCCGGCTTGAAGGTGCGGTAGTTGATGGTCTCAGGCTTGGTAACTTCGCCATGCGACCAGCTCCGGATTTTTTCCGGAGACGCCAGGCTGATGCGGATGGCATCGAAATCCGCAATCGTATTTTGCATTTCGAACGGGCTCGAACGAAACAAGGTGTTCCTCCGCTTCCTGCGGTTCTCACGCGTCCGCTGACGGAGCTCCTACAGCAAGTTCTCGGTTCTCAGTTCTCAGTAAAACCGAGTTGAACTCTCGCCTTTCATGCGGCATTGAGCTCAAATGCCGCAGAGGCAGGTATTTCAAAATCTCTTAAGGCGTTCTCAGCTCTCGATCCCGTCTCAGTCGCAACTGAGAACTGAGAACCGAGAACTGAGAACTGGTTTCTTAATCCGCTGCCGCGCTGGCCGTGGGCTTCTTCTCCCCGGTCTTGATCAGCTCCACGTCGAGACAGAGCGATTGCAATTCGCGGATCAGCACGTTAAACGATTCCGGCACGCCCGGCTCCATGGCAGCTTCGCCCTTGACGATGGCCTCGTAAATCTTGGTGCGGCCGTAAACGTCGTCGGACTTCGCCGTCAGCAGCTCCTGAAGAATGAACGCCGCGCCGTAAGCTTCGAGCGCCCAGACTTCCATTTCTCCGAAGCGCTGTCCGCCGAACTGCGCCTTGCCACCCAATGGCTGTTGGGTGATAAGTGAATAAGGTCCGATGGAACGCGCGTGAATCTTGTCGTCCACCAGGTGCGACAACTTCAGCATGTAGATGTAGCCCACACAGACCGGCTGTTCGAACTGGTCGCCGGTCATGCCGTCGTGCAGAGTGGTCTTGCCCGAAGTGGGCAGGCCCGCATGCTCGAGCAGCGCCTTGATCTCGCCTTCCTTCGCGCCATCGAATACCGGCGAACCCATGTAAACGCCGCGTGCGAGTGTTGGAGCAACTGCTTCCAGCTCCTCGTCGCTCATCTCGCCGATGGTGTCGGCCAGCTTTGAGTCTTTGAACAACGCCTTCAACTCGCGCCGGATGGCTTCCGTGCGCGTGTTTTCCTTGAGCAAGTTGCTGATCTTCTCGCCCAGGGTGTAGCCCGCCCAGCCCAGATGGGTTTCAAGAATCTGGCCCACATTCATACGGCTAGGTACGCCGAGAGGATTGAGCACAATCTCCACCGGCGTTCCGTCTTCGAGGTACGGCATATCCTCTTCCGGCAGAATGCGTGCGATCACGCCCTTGTTGCCGTGACGGCCAGCCATCTTATCGCCCACACTCAGCTTGCGCTTCATGGCGATGTAGACCTTGACCAGCTTGATCACGCCCGGCGGCAGTTCGTCGCCCTTGGTGAGCTTTTCCTTCTTCTCGTTGACGATTTTCTTCAGCACATCGATCTGGCGCGAGGTCATTTCCTCGATCTCGTCGATCTGCTCATTCACCCGCGGATCCTTGTCGTTGTACTTGATGCGCTTCAGGTTGCGGGTGGAAATGCGCTCGATCGCGTCGCGGTCAAGCACGTTGCCCTTGGTCAGCAAACGCTTGTTGGTGCGCTCGTCGTGCAGGTCGGCCTGCACTTCCTTGCCGCCCAGAATGTTCTCCAGACGCTTGAGACGCTCATCGGTCAGAATGCGGATTTCGTCGGAGAGGTTCTTCTCCAACTTGCCGATTTGCGTCGCTTCAATCGACTTCGCCCGCTCGTCTTTTTCCTGGCCTTTGCGGGAGAAAATCTTCACGTCGACGATCACGCCCTCGATGCCCGGCGGGCAGTAGAGCGAAGCGTCGCGCACATCGCCGGCTTTTTCGCCGAAGATGGCCCGGAGCAGCTTTTCTTCCGGCGTGAGCTGGGTTTCACCCTTGGGCGTAACCTTGCCCACCAGAATGTCGCCCTGCTTGATGCTGGCGCCGATGCGGATCACGCCTGCTTCGTCCAGGTTACGCAGCATCGACTCGCTCACGTTTGGAATGTCGCGCGTCACTTCCTCCGGACCAAGCTTGGTGTCGCGCGCTTCGATCTCGTATTCCTCGATGTGCAGTGAAGTGTAGTAGTCGTCCTTCACCATCTTCTCGGAAACGAGAATCGCGTCTTCAAAGTTGTAACCGCGCCAGGGCATGAAGGCCACCAGCACGTTGCGTCCCAGAGCCAGCTCGCCGTGGTCCGTGCAAGGACCGTCGGCGATCACCTCGCCCTTCAGTACCCGCTGACCCTTTTTCACGACAGGCTTTTGATTAATACAAGTGTTCTGGTTCGAGCGCTTGAACTTGGTGAGCTGATAAATATCGGAGCCCACCTCACGAGAAAGCTGCGTGGGATGGTGCTCGCCTTCGACGCGCACGATGATGCGGTCGGAGTCGACGGAGTCGATAATGCCGTTGCGCCGGGCCAGAACCACCGCACCCGAGTCGCGGGCGGTAACCCCTTCCATTCCCGTACCAACGATCGGCGCTTGCGCGCGGAGCAGCGGCACAGACTGGCGTTGCATGTTCGCGCCCATCAGCGCGCGGTTAGCATCGTCGTGCTCAAGGAACGGAACCAGCGAGGCGGCGACCGAAACCAACTGCTTGGGGCTGACGTCGACGTAATCGACTTCGTCGCGGCTTACCAGCACGAAGTTGCCGGCCTTGCGGGCATTAACCAGGTCCGCCACAATGCGGCCCTTGTCGTCCAGCTCCACGTTCGCCTGCGCGATGGTGTGCCGGTCTTCTTCCCATGCGGAAAGATAGAACGAGAACGGATCCACCTGCGCCGGCTTCTTGCGCTTCTCTTTCAAGTCGCCGTTGATCTTCTCGATCTCGTGCTTCTCCACGTAATCGCCAACTTTGAAGTCGCTGTCGCCAGTGTTCACGACGCTGACGTAATCGATCACGCGGCCGCCCTTGATCTTGCGGTAAGGCGACTCGATGAAGCCGTAGTCGTTGATTCGGGCGTAGCAGCTCAACGACGAGATCAGTCCAATGTTCGGACCTTCCGGGGTCTCAATCGGGCAAATGCGGCCGTAGTGCGTGGGGTGAACGTCGCGCACTTCGAATCCAGCACGCTCGCGCGACAAACCGCCCGGCCCCAGCGCCGAGAGCCGCCGCTTGTGCGTAATCTCGGAGAGCGGGTTGGTTTGGTCCATGAACTGCGAAAGCTGCGACGACCCGAAGAATTCGCGGATCGCAGCCATCACCGGCTTGGCATTCACCAGGTCGTGCGGCATGGCCGTCGACATTTCCTGGTAGACGGACATTTTTTCTTTAATCGCCCGCTCCATGCGGACCAGACCGATGCGGAACTGGTTCTCCATCAGTTCGCCGACCGCGCGCACACGCCGGTTGCCCAGGTGATCGATGTCGTCCACCGACCCGATGTTCTTGCGCAGCTTCAGCAGGTAGCCGATGGTGCCGTAGAAATCGTCGGGATCAAGCGTGCGCTTGTCGAGACTCGTCGCGTCCTGGTTCTCGAACAACTTGATGTTGAACTTCAGGCGGCCGACTTTCGAGAAGTCGTACTTGCGCGGATCGAAGAACATGCCGTGGAACAACGCCGTCGCGGTGTCGAGAGTCGGCGGATCGCCGGGACGCAGCTTGCGGTAAATCTCGATCAACGCTTCCTGCGGGGTCTTCACCGAATCGCGCTTCAGGGTCTGGCTGATCACCGTGCCCACATCGTCGCGCTCGGGGAAGAACAGGCTCATCTCCACCACGCCGGAGTCGAGAATCTTCGAAACCTTGTCGGCATTCAGTTCAGTATTGGCTTCGAGCAGCACTTCGCCGGTGGTCGTGTCGACCACATCGGCCGCGGCCCATGCGCCTTCGAGATCAGTGACGTCCACTTCGATCTCTGAAACCTTCGCCTTCTGAATGTCTTTCAGAATCTGCGCGTTCAGCTTGCGGCCGGAATGCGCAATTTCGTCTCCCGACTTGTTCTTGACGCTATGCGCCAGCTTCATGCCCAACAGGTTCGTCGGCTTCTCGCTGGCAGGGTCAAGAGTCCAGAACAGTTTCTTGTCTTTGATCGTGATGCGATCGACGGTATAGAACGTGCGCAGAATGTCTTCGCCGGAACGCAGACCAAGAGCGCGCAGGAAAATCGTTCCCAGGAACTTACGCTTGCGGTCGATGCGGACATAGAGCACGTTCTTCTGGTCGTATTCAAACTCCACCCAGGAACCGCGGTAGGGAATGATCTTGCCCAGGAAGTAGGTGCGGTTGTTCGCAGTCTCGAAGAACACGCCGGGCGAGCGGTGCAACTGGCTGACGATGACACGCTCAGTCCCGTTAATGATGAAAGTTCCGTTCTGCGTCATCAGCGGCACGTCGCCGAAGAATACTTCCTGTTCCTTGATGTCGCGGATGGAGCGGTTGCCGGTTTCGGCGTCCTTATCAAAAATCGTCAGACGCATCGTGACCTTGAGCGGCGCGGAGTAAGTCATACCTCGCTCCTCGCACTCAGCCACGTCATACTTCAGTTGCAACCCAACCGGGTCGCCGCACTTGTTGCAGAAATCGGGCGTGTTGGCGTTATAGGTGCCGCACTTCTGGCAGAGAACGTCGCCGGGATGAAATGGGTCCGTGATAACGGTATTGCCGCAATTCTTACAAGTGGTGCGCAGGTGGTGCAGTCCCTTCAGGTGGCCGCACTTGCACTCCCAGTTACCAATGGCGTAATCCACAAACTCAAGTTGTGATACGTTGCGGAAGTCAGTGATCGGGAAGACGGACTGGAACACTGCCTGCAATCCGCCGTCTTCGCGTTCGCTGGGCAGCTTATCCATCTGCAGAAAGCGGTCGTAGGAGCGCTTCTGAACCTCGATCAGGTTCGGGATCTGGATGGTGGCTGGAATTTTTGAAAAATCAAATCGTTTACGGAAGGCATTATTCTTCATCGTCAAGAAACTCCCAATGTCAGGCGCAGCCGAGTGCTGCGATTACCCGCGGAATGTGGGGCGCACATCGCGCCGCGCTGCTTAGCAGCTGTTGCGAACCTGGTTACAAGTAGAAAAGCTAAAACCGGAGAAGCTGAACCTGTAAAACACGACGGGGCGCCCGCAGGGACAGGTGTTCCCGCAGACGCCATCCAAGGCGTTTCGCCATTCTGAATTTGTTATCTTTCGCGCCAGTTCCTTCGGCCGTTTCCGTTCCGCCTGCCCGCGGAACAGTGCCCAAGCTTCCCAAGCGGGTCTCGCCCGCGTATTGAGTGAGGCCAGGGGAAGCGGTGATATATAGATGCTACCACCACCGCCCCGGCTTCACAACCTTAGAACGTGAATATTTTCTGAGACTTGCACGTAGCGTCGCCGTCTCGGCGGCCCAGCAGGCGAGACGCCAGCCGGACAGCCGGCCAGAGGCCGGCGCTACAGCTATTTCACTTCGACGACAGCGCCAGCCTCAGTAAACTTCTTCTTGATGGTCTCGGCTTCGTCCTTGGAAACGCCTTCCTTAATGCTCTTGGGCGCTCCATCCACCAGCTCCTTGGCTTCCTTCAAGCCCAGGCTGGTGACTTCGCGGACGGCCTTGATTACATTGATCTTATTGGCGCCAACTTCCTTGAGGACGACGGTAAATTCCGTCTTCTCCTCAGCCGGAGCCGCTGCCGCTGCACCGGCGCCGCCGGCTACCGCCACGGGGGCCGCCGCTGCCGCCGACACGCCCAGCCGCGCTTCCAGTTTCTTCACCAGTTGCGCCGCATCCAGCAGCGACAACCCTACGATTGAATCCTCAAGCTGTTGCAGGTCTGCCATGTTAATTTCTCCACTTTTTAAGTTATGAATTTCTTGATTTCGTTATCTTCGGTCGGGTTTCCAGTGCGACAGGCTCATTTTCTGGCGCCAGACAACGCCTGAATCCGAACCGCGCAACCCCTGACTTCCGATAACCAAATCTCTTCGGACGGCATTCACCGTCCCGAACTGTAGCGCCGGAGCCCCGCCGGCTCTTAAGCCTGCGCCTCGGCAGGCGCGTCGGCCTTGAACTTGCCCTTCTCCACGCCCTGGCCGATCACCACCGCCACGTCGCGTCCCACGGCATTCATCACCGTCACCAGCCTTTGCGCCGGCGAACTGATCAGGAACAACAACTTGGCGTGGATCTCTTCCTTCGAAGGCATGCTGGCCAGCGCTTCGATCTCCTTGATCGAAATCACGCGGCCCTCGACCACGCCTACCTTGAAAGTGAACTCGGGCGTGTCCTTGGCGTACTTGGTCAGCGCCTTGGCCATGGCCACGGGATCGCCCGTGGTGTAGGCGATCGAGGTAACTCCCGTCAGATTCTTCAGTCCGTCCTCGACCTTGGTTCCCTTGGCGGCAAGCTCGGCCAGCGTGTTCTTCACGACCTGATACTTCGCGCCCGCACCGCGCAGAGCCTTACGCAGCTCATAGTCCTGGGCCACGGTGAGCTTGCTGTAAGTGGCCACAACCGCATTCGAAACATTCTTCAGGTCCGCACTCAGCTTCTCGACCTGTTCCTTCTTGCGTGCTTTTGTAACTGGCATTGCGTAGTCCTCGTATGACTTAGTGTGCTCGCGTGGGGACGGACGCATTCGTCCGTCCTGGCGCTTCAGCGCCAGCGTTTAAGCCTTGGCCGCAGTCTCAATCGGAGCCGTATCCAGCAAAATCCCCGGCCCCATGGTCGAGCTCAAAGTGCAGCCCTTGATGTACTTACCCTTGGCCACCGACGGCTTGGCCTTAATCACGCTGGTGATCAGCACCGTCGCGTTCTCAATCAACTTGTCGGGCGAGAACGAAATCTTTCCCACCGGCACATGCACCAGCGCCGTCTTATCGGTGCGGAATTCAACCTTGCCGGCCTTCACTTCCTGCACTGCCTTGGCCACGTCGACGGTCACGGTTCCGGTCTTCGGATTCGGCATCAATCCCTTGGGACCAAGAACCTTACCCAGCCGTCCCACGGACTTCATCACGTCGGGAGTGGCGATCAGCGCGTCGAAGTCGGTCCAGTTTTCTTTGGTAATCTTCTCGACCATTTCTTCGCCGCCGAAGTAATCAGCACCCGCCGCCTCGGCTTCTTTAATCTTGTCGCCCGAAGCGATTACCAGAACCTTCTTCGACTTGCCCAAACCGTGCGGCAGCACGACCGTGCCGCGCACCATCTGGTCAGCGTGCTTGGGATCGACACCCAGCCGCAACGTGATCTCGACGGTCTCGTCAAATTTCGCAAATTTCACTTTCTGCAAGAGCGGAACCGCATCCTGCAGCACATACGCCCGCTTCTCGACTGCCGCGTGCGCCTTAGCGATGTTCTTTCCTTCTTTTTTCATTCTCTTTCCTCGTCTCCCACCGCTCGCCGTTGTGCTGATGAGCCGTGGTGATTTTCGACTTCGAACTCGTAACGCCGGCGTCTCGCCGGCATCTGGCCATCGAAACGCTACCCAACCACTTCAATCCCCATCGACCGCGCCGTCCCGCGAATACTCTTGATCGCGGTGTCCACCGAAGCTGCATTCAGGTCGGGCATCTTCTGTTTAGCGATCTCTTCCACTTGTTTCAACGTCACCTTGCCAACCTTGTCCTTGTTGGGCGTGCCCGATCCCTTGGCGATGCCGGCCGCGCGCTTCAGCAGAATCGAAGCTGGCGGCGTCTTGGTGATGAAGGTGAACGAACGGTCGTTGTAAACCGACACCACGACCGGGATAATCAATCCCTCCATCTCCTTCTGGTTGGTCCGGGCATTGAACTGCTTGCAGAACTCCATGATGTTGATCTGCGCCTGGCCCAGCGCCGGCCCGACCGGAGGCGCGGGCGTCGCCTTGCCCGCCGCGATCTGCAGCTTTACGAAACCTGTAACTTTCTTTGCCATAAGCTTTCTTCAAGCGAGTCGAACTCTCGCCTACGATCTCCCTTTAAAATTCAACCCCGCAGCAAGCGCCAGCATAATAGTCGGCGTCAATCTCTTCTGCACCGGATCGGCGGCAAGCCCGAGGCCTTCGATGCTATGAGCGCCCAGCACTTCCATCTCTCCAGCTTCCGCCATCACAACCATATCCGGCGCGGAATACCCGGCGCTGGAGATGTAGATCGCGGTCATGTCTCTCTCCATCACCCTGCCGTCGATAGTCCGAAAGGACATTCGACGACTCGGGTTCAGGCCCAGGCTTTCCAGGCGCGCGCGGGAAATCCAGCTAAACGCCGCTCCGGTATCCACCAACGCCTCAAGCTCCTGAGCGTTCTCTGGGCGGTTCGGATTCCAAACCCTGAACTTTGTCGTGAACCTGCCCATATCGGTCCCCATACAGCTCCTACGCCACTTTCTCCACCTGGTTGAACTCCAACTCCACCGGCGTCGAGCGGCCGAAAATCGTCACCATCACTTTCAGCGTCTCGCGATCTTCATTCACCTCGTCCACAATGCCCTGGAAGGTCGCAAACGGCCCTTCGGAAATACGCACGGTTTCGTTCTTCTCGAACTTCACCTTCAGCTTGGGCTTCTCGCGGCTGTCCGCGACTTTGTAGACGATGTGCTGCACTTCTTCATCCGATAGCGGCGTCGGCTGTTGCCCGGTGCCCACGAACCCGGTCACGCGCGGCGTGGATTTCACCACATGCCACACATGATCGTCCATATCCATTTCCACCAGCACGTAGCCGGGATAGAACATGCGTTCCGAGGTGTATTTCTTGCCACCGCGCACTTCGGTGACCGACTCGGTCGGAATCAGTACCTTGCCGATCTTTTCCTGCAGCCCGAAAGCCTGCACGCGCGACTCCAGCGACTCCTTCACCTTGCGCTCGAACCCGGAGTAGGAGTGGATGATGTACCACTTCATGTTCGGGTTGCGGGGCGGCTCGCCGGTTGCGGCAACGCCCTCCGCGCTGGGCGGCTGTTCCTCGCCCGCGGCAGCTTCGTTTTTTTCTTCTTCTTGCATGATCAAGTTAAGCTCCTGCCTGCGCCTTCCCTTAGTGACTGCCCCCGAAATAGCTGAACAAGAATGAGACGCCCCGCTGAATCACGTTATCGATGATGAAAAAATAAACTCCGAAAATGAACACCGTAAACACCACCACCAGCGTGGTCGACTGCACTTCCTTCCAGGATGGCGCGGTAACCTTGCGCATCTCCGTGCGCACATCGTTGTAAAACGACTTGATGCGCTCCGGCCAGGACTTGAGCCGGTCTCCAAAACTGTCGCCGGCGCTTGCGATTGAGTTTGCCATCTTCTTTGTCTCCACTCCCATACTGCTCCTGGCCTTTCCGTCGTCCTTCCAAAAATCTGGCAGGGGCGGAGGGATTCGAACCCCCAAGTCCGGTTTTGGAGACCGGCAGTTTAACCGTTGAGCTTACGCCCCTGTGAATCAGTACCCAGTTGCCAGTACCCAGTCGCTCTGTTTCTTGGCCTGGGTACTAGGTACTGGCTACTTCACTTCCTTATGCGGCGTATGCTTGCGGCAACGGTTGCAGAACTTCTTGAACTCCAGCCGTTCCGTCGTCGTCTTCCGGTTCTTGGTGGTCGAATAATTCCGCTCTTTGCAATCACCGCACTGCAACGTAACAATTTCTCGGGGCATCGCTCACTCCTCAAATTCAATGCAGAGGTAAGAATTCAGAATGCAGAAGTTAAATCGATTTCGTTTTTACTTCTGCATTCTTACTTCTGACTTCTGCCCTGCTACTGCACAATCTCCGCAATCGTTCCGGCGCCCACGGTGTGCCCGCCTTCGCGAATGGCAAACCGCAAGCCCTTCTCCATCGCAACTGGAGTAATGAGCTCAATCACCAGCGAAACGTTGTCTCCAGGCATCACCATCTCGGTTCCAGCCGGCAACTCCGCC
>Ga0070761_10000134_pt1 | contig 50502 bp, 37 predicted proteins | sample HubBroMetageREF1_FD_66724 | JGI IMG/M metagenome (GOLD analysis project Ga0070761, IMG submission 66724) | Reference soil microbial communities from the Hubbard Brook experimental Forest, New Hampshire, USA - Hubbard Brook CCASE Soil... | ecosystem: Environmental > Terrestrial > Soil >... | reverse complement strand
GGCGCGGGGTGACCAAATTCCTTGCGCTTCAGAGCCCACGGATGCGCGGCGTCCGCCGGAGAGTTCAGGTACTCGACGAGTTCCGCGGCGTTCTCCGGCATCTGGTCGGCCGGCAGAACGTAGTCGCTGACCGTGATCAACGGAATCGTGCCAATCGTGCGGCAAAGCGACAAGTACTCATCCAGTCCGAACAGCCAGCCGCTCTGTTTGGCATCGGGCCCAACCGTCTTGCGCCAGTCGAAGTTGTGCGCCAGGCAGCCGCCGGGATAGCGCAGCATGCTCATGCCCGCGGCCTTGCTCTGCTCGACGACCTGCGGGACGGGAGCGCCCTTGGCGGGATCCCAAAAGCCGTCGCCCCTCTGAATAGGGTTGGGGTCGGTCGTATCGCTGGACCACAAGTGAGCATTGTCCCCGGCGTCGATGTTCTGGCCGAATACCAGATGGTTCACGGGACCAAGCGTTTGGCCCGCGTTGACGACGATGCTTGCGGCCTGTTGCGCGTGGAGCGGCAGCAGCGAGCCTGCCGCGAGGGCTGATACAAGGAATGCGAAACGAAAACGCAAATGGACGATCATGGCCGCGGATACTCCAGTAGGACTTTGTCATCTCGGCAGAATGACTCTCGCGTAGCGAAAACCATGCGCAGGATTATACAACCTTGATCAGCAGAGTTAATTTTCGTTCAAATTGGGAGGTGTGTTGTAATGGAAATATAGATTTCCCGCACAGCATGGTGAACCCTCTGCGCAAACGGAGAACAGTGGAAGCGTTGTTCTGCGACGAATACGCCAAGAAGCTGGAGGCACTGGCAAAGGAAAATTCGCAGAAGTATAAGGATGGAAAACCGTTTCCCCACATCTACTTCGACAATTTCCTGCCCGTGGAAGCGGCAGAGGCCGCGCTCCAAGATTTTCCTGAGCCGAAGGAACTGACCTGGATTGAGTTCGACCAGGCCACGCAGCGCAAACTGGCTTTCAACACTGTCGACCAGCTGCCGCCATCAGTTCGCGATGTCCTATATTTTCTGAACAGCCGTCCCATGCTCAATTTTCTGGAGATTCTCACCGGAATCAAAGACATCATTTCCGATCCGTATTACGCAGGCGGCGGACTGCATCAGATCAAGCCGGGGGGCCATCTAGAGGTTCATGCCGACTTCAATTGTCACCCCAAGCTAAAGCTGGATCGCCGCATCAATATGCTCGTTTACCTGAACAAAGACTGGAAGGAAGAGTATGGTGGTCACTTTGAGCTGTGGAACAAAGAGATGACCGCCGCGGAAAAGAAGATACTGCCGCTCTTCAATCGCTGCGCCATCTTCAGCACGACAAGCACTTCGTATCACGGCCATCCCACGCCTCTTTCGTGCCCGCCCGATCGGACGCGCAAGTCGCTGGCGACTTACTACTACTCCATTGGCAGGCCTGAGGAAGAGGTTTTCGATAAGCATTCCTCACTCTTCCAGCGTCGTCCGGGGACGATACATCACCCCAGCCTGAAGGACGTTGTGGTTGCAGTAACGCCGCCCATTCTGATCCGCGTTGCAAAGAAATTTTGGAGCTAACCGGCTTGCAGGGAAGAGGTTCCCTAAAGCCTACGAAGTCCGGAGCAAAGCCGCACTAAACCGTATCCTTTTCGACTGCGCTCAGGGTCGAGTTTGCATCCACCGCGGAACTCAATTTATCGGAAACGAATAATGAGGAACTTTGAATGAGTCGTAGAGTCGTGGGCAACGCGGCTTCGGTCATGACCGTGCAGGCTGGAAGCTATCTTCTGCCGCTCATCAATATTCCCTATCTGCTCCGGGTAATCGGTCCCGAGCATTACGGCCTAATCGCGTTCTCGCAGGCGGTGATGATGTACTTTGTCACCCTGAATGACTATGGATTTAACCTGAGCGCGACGCGCGAGCTTGCGGTCCACCGCGATGATCCGAAGTTGCGGTCGGAACTCTACTCCTCCGTGATGACGATCAAATGCAGTCTGTGCCTGCTTAGCTTCCTAATTCTGTGCATACTCGTTCGTTTTGTGCCGCGTTTTCACCATGACGCACCCGTTTTCTTTGCCAGCTTTGGCACCGTTGTCGGGACGATGCTCTTCCCACGATGGTTTTTTATGGGGATTGAGAAGATGTACTTAATCTCAGTGGAAAACCTGGCGATGAACGCGGTGTTTACAGCCGGAATCTATATCTTCGTTCGCCATCCTTCGGATTATCTAATTGCGGCTATCCTTCAGGCGGGGGGCACGCTCGTGGCCGGCATAATCGGGCTGATTATTCTCTTCTCCACCGAACACGTGAAACTGACGGTGCCTACATTTGGCGAAGTTCGTCACCGGCTCGTGGATGGATGGCACTTGTTCGTATCGTACGCCGCCTCTACGTTCTACACGAGTTCGAATGCCGTAGTGTTGGGATTAGTGTGCGGCATGACCCAAGTAGGTTATTTCAGCGCCGCTTATAAGGTGTATGTGGCTGCCCAGATGCTCGTGACTCCGATGGGGCAGGCCATGTACCCGCATGTGTGTACGCTCGCCCATCGCTCGCGTGACTTGGCAGTGGCGTATCTGCGGAAGGCGATGATTGTGATCGGAGGCATCACATTTGCCGGCGGTCTCCTTGTTATCCTGCTGGCCAAAGTGATCGTACACATCGCCATGGGTCCCAAGTACACGGCTTCGGTCCCGGTTTTAGAGCTCCTAGCTATGACTCCCTTCGTCTTTGCCCTCAACAATATCTACGGTACGCAAGGGATGCTGAACTTCGGCATGAAGGCGCAGTTCAGCCGCATCATTGTGATCTCGGCCTTCTTGAATAACGTCATCCTGGTTCCCCTGTGCTTTTTGTTCCAGGCGCCGGGAGCAGCGGCGTCCGCGCTGATTACGCAGACGGTTATAACGGTCATGATGGGAATGGCGCTCTATCGGCAGGGAATCGATCTGCTCCCGCGATTGTCGGATTTGAGAGGACACGTCGAAAATCTGTCACTGTTCGCTCAGAGAAGCTATGAAAAGGTGTGGGGGTGAGTTGCAAGCTTAGAATCCAATAATCGTATATCCCGCGTCATAGAAATTCTGAATTCCTTCTGGGAGGAATCGCCGTGAGTCGAGTCGTTGTGATCGGAGCTGGGCCCATGGGCCTGGCAGCAGCATATCGCGCTGCTGCGAATGGGCACAGCGTGGATCTATTCGAAGCTGCACCGGAACCCGGCGGCATGGCGGGCCACTTCGATTTCGATGGTATTTCACTGGAAAGGTTCTATCACTTCGTTTGCAAGACCGACACGCCCACTTTCGACCTGCTGAACGAACTCGGGATGGGCGACAAAATGCGCTGGCGCAAGACCTCTATGGGACTTGTAACCCAAAAAAAACTCTTCAGGTGGGGGGATCCGTTCGCGCTGCTTCGCTTTCCTCATCTTACGTTGCTGCAAAAACTTCGCTATGGATTGTTCGCGTATGTGTGTACGCACCGCGATCATTGGCCCAGCATCGAACACGAGCCGGCCCAGAAATGGATCCTTCGGTGGTGCGGCCCTGACATTTACGATCGCCTCTGGAAGCCGCTCTTTCAATTTAAGTTTTATGAGTACGCGGACGACATATCGGCAGCATGGATTTGGAAGCGAATCCGTCGCACCGGCCGCTCGCGCCGCAACATGTTCCAGGAGGAGTTAGGCTATATCGAAGGCGGTTCGCTCACTCTGATTAACGCGTTGACCCAAGGCATTAGGGCGCATGGCGGCAGAGTTCATCTGGGCCAAGGAGCGCAGCGTGTATTGGTGGAATCGGGGCATGTCGCCGGCATCCGGACGGCCAGCCGAACCGTAGCCGCGGATGCTGTGATCTCGACGGTGCCGACCCCGTTGGTCCCTGCGCTGGTTCCCGACCTGCCGGTGGAATGGAAGCGGAGCTATGAGGCGATCCACAACATTGGCGTGATCTGCGTCATATTCAAATTGCGCCGTTCTGTCAGTCCGCATTTCTGGATCAACGTCTCCGAGCCGGACCTCGAAATTCCCGGGGTCATCGAATTCACCAATCTGCGGCCACTCGGCCAGGACACGGTCGTTTATGTGCCCTACTACATGCCGGTGACGCATAAGAAGTTTTCCTGGCAAGACGATCTGTTGCTGAAGGAGGCATTCGTCTGTTTGCAGCGCATCAATCCCGCCATCGCAGAGAGCGATATCAGAGCCACTAAGGTCGCGCGACTTCGTTATGGGCAGCCCATCTGCGAACCAGGATTTGCCGCTAAAATCCCGCCAGTGCAGACGCCGATCACCGGCCTTCAGATTGCCGATACATGCTTCTACTATCCGGAGGACCGAGGCATTGCAGAAAGCGTACGTCTCGGCTCAGAAATGGCGAAGTCCCTTGGAGTAGCGTCGGCGAGCGTCGGTCCGAGCGTACGGCCTGTCGCAGAACTTGCATTTCCGTAACGTCCTTGCAATTGTCCAGAGTCTGCCACATTGTGCCACCCCGTCGAACCGCTCGAAAGTCAGGGCTGTCTCCCAGACACCGCTCGCCGCGCGGCACTGGGAGAGTTTCATAGCATGCCCGTTTCATTTTCTAAGATTCGCCGGATTGCGATTCATCCGGCCCTTTGGTGTGCCGTTGCCGTGGCTTTGTGCATTTTGGCTTCCCGACCCCGACTCGAAATGGGATTTGACGATGATTTTTCGTACATTTGGACAGCGAAGGCATTGGCGGATACCGGACACGTCGTCTACAACGGCTGGGCGACTGCAATGCTCGGCTGGCAAATTTACCTAGGTGCTTTATTTATTAAGCTTTTTGGTTTCTCATTCACCGCGGTACGTGCCTCGGTTGTGGTAGTGGGTATGGCAACAGCGGCGCTACTTCAACGCCTCTTTGTGCGGATGGGTCTGAATGAGTGGAATGCCACATGGGCGACTCTAACCCTTGCACTGTCGCCGTTAGTTCTTCCGCTCACCGCTAGCTTTATGACTGATGTGCCAGGCCTTTTTGTCATTCTTGTTTGCTTCTACGGCTGCATCCGGGCGGTGCAGGCACACTCAGATCAAGCCGCAGTTCGATGGCTGGTATTTGCTGCTCTTTTTAATGCCGTCGGAGGCACCGTTCGGCAAATAAGCTGGCTCGGTGTCCTAGTTATGGTGCCTTGCACAGTGTGGACCATGCGTCGACGCCGTGGAGCGATCGCGGCTGCCTTGGTACTTTGGATCATCTCGGCGGCATTCATCGCTGGCTGCATGTACTGGTTCAAAAGACAACCGTACTCAGTTAGCGAACCGCTGCTTGCCGGCGTTCATTTTGAGTCGCACAAATACTTGGCTATTCTTCTCTTTTTGTTGCCGATTCTAATCGGGTTCGTGCCGCGTTACCCCGTCAGGGAGCGCTGGGCGCGCATGCAAGCTGGTGCCGTCGTTATGGCCATAGTTGTGGTTGGAGGACTCTCCGTCGCGATATGGCCTCGGGAATTCCACGTGGTCTCTCAGTATCTGCTTGCTCCTTTTTCTGACGGCGAGGTAACGACTCAGGGTTTTGACATAGGTGGATTCCCGGGCAATCGACCTGATGTGCTTTCTATGTCGGTCCGAATTGCCCTGACTTTGCTCACTTTCTCGGCATTTCTTGCGTTTTTGCTTATCATTGTCAATGCGTCTCGCCTTGAGAAGCCGTCGAACGGCGACAACGAAGACCAAATCTCTAATCAGACACTTCTCATCGTGCTTGGACCCTTCACAGTCTGTTATGCGATCCTCATGGTGACGCGCGCAGCTCTTTTTGAACGTTATTTTCTGCCCCTGCTATTCGTGTTTCTGATCTTCCTCCTACGTTTTTATCAAACAAGAGTCGCATCTAGGCTCCCGGTGTTGACCTGCGTGTTCGTAGTGTTGTTCGGGGCGTACGGCGTTGTAGCGCTGCACGACTTGTTGGCCGCAAACCGTGCGGGGCTTGAAGCCGCTGACGAACTTCGCGCAGCTGGCGTTCCGCGGAGTGAGATCCGGGCGGGATTTCAATACGACGCCTGGACCCAAATAGAGCTGACCGGGCATCTTCTGCCGAAGAAACCGTGGCAGCCGCCTCTGGAGTGTGCCTCGTGGTGGGATAAGTACACGCCGGCGATCCGTGGACGTTACCAGTTGTCGTATAGCGCGTCGTGCTTTCCGGAATCGGAATTTCCTCCGGTCGAGTACACCACATGGCTGGCGCCGCACCACCAGGAGATCCACATCCTTGCGCGACCGAAGTGAGAAGCGTGAAGCATATGGTTAAGGATCAACGGGTTGGTGCAATTGTCGTAACCTTTCACCCTCGTCCGGAATACTTGGAGAACCTCGCGAAGATACGGGGGCAAGTCGATTTGTTGATTGTGGTGGACAACGGTTCGAATGACAACGAACTAGCGCAGATACGGATCGCCAGCGACGAGCTCGGATTCAAACTGATTGAGAATGAAGACAATCTGGGCATTGGGGCTGCTCTGAACCTCGGCGTCCGGGAGGCTCAAAAGGAGGGCTGCCGATGGGTGGCGCTGTTTGATCAGGATAGCGCCGTAACCGACGGATTCATTACGACGATGATTTCTGAGTTTCAAACGTACAGCCAAGAAAGAAAGATAATGCAGATCATTCCTCGGTATCTTGATCCCGAGACAGGCGTGGAGCGTACGGTCTCCTCGTTCGAGGATGGAGGGGTTTTTCTAACCATTACTTCGGGTAGCCTCTTTTCCATGGAAGCATTCGAAAAGTGCGGTCTGTTCCAGGAGGATCTGTTCATATATTGCGTCGATGACGACTATAGTTTGCGCATTCGGAAGAACGGCTTCTTTATCGGCGTAAGCAATGACGCGGTCCTTCTGCACCAATCTGGACATCCAACATCGCGCAAACTATTCGGCGTCACGCTTACAACGAAAAACTACGGCCCGGACGTCCGCTATTACTACGCGCGGAACAAGGTGTGGATTTTGCGTTCCTATGGAAAGGCTTTCCCGCGCCTTATTGTTCCCACACTGCGCGAGTTCGTGGCCATCCCACTGAAGATTGCGCTCATGGAAGACGGACCGTGGGAAAAGATCAAGCTGTTTGTTCGAGGACTAGCGGATGGGCTTGCTGGAAGAATGGGCCGACTAAGGCAGGCTGAGTAAGTGGGCGAGACGGAACCATGACAATCGCTTCTCGGTCTCATGGCTCGGCACCGGACAGACTGGCTACCGAGACGAAAGCTAGCGCACGAAATAGGAGACATCCGCGGACGATGTCGTCACAGCCTATTCTTTTCATTCATCACGCAAACGACATGTACGGTGCGGACATCGGCTTGCTCCATTCGATCAAATCGCTGGATCGGGGAAGGTATTTCCCGATTGTCATTTTGCCTGCAGACATGCCGACGGGCATGTTGTCTCCTGAGCTCGAACGCCTTGGCGTTGAATACCATTTTGCGCACCTGGGCATACTGCGCCGGAAATATCTTAAACCGCGGGCCATCTTACCGCTGGCTATTGAGCTGCTGAAGGGCATTGCTTACGTTCGTTCCATCGCCCGCGATCGCCGCGTGGCGCTGGTATATACGAACACCTTCGTTACTGTCTCCGGCGCCATCGGGGGAAAGCTAGCAGGTGTGCCCGTGCTCTGGCACATACGAGAGATCCTCTCGATGCCTCGGCCGGTGAGATGGCTCCTGTGTAAAGCACTCGGACTTTGCGCCGATCGCGTTGTGTGCATCTCTAAAGCCGTGCGCGACAACGTGTTGCAGGAAGCCCCCAATCTCGCGAGGAAGTCTGTCGTTGTGTACAACGCCGTCTCCGTCGCCGGAAGCAACGGCATAGGGAAGGATATCGGGCTCCGGGAAGAGCTGGGACTGCCGCAAGGTGCTCCGCTCGTCGGAATGGTGGGACGCATTAGCCACTGGAAGGGCCAGGAGATTCTGGCGGAAGCGGCGGCCTTGGTGCTGCAAAACCATCCTGATGCACACTTCGTCGCCGTTGGCAGCTACTTTGCCGATGAGTCGCAGTACCTTCAGAAACTAAAGGCGCTGATAAACAGCCTTGGACTGGACGGCAGGTTTCATTTAGTCGGCTATCGTTTAAACGTAACCGATGTGTACCGCGCATTGGACGTGTTCGTGTTGCCGTCGATAAAGCCAGAACCCTTTGGCCGCGTTACGGTGGAAGCGATGATGCAGGGACGTGCCGTTATTGCCACGAAACACGGAGGAACGGTTGAGCTGATTGAAGATGGTGTGACCGGGATGCTCGTCCCTCCCTCGGACCCCAAATCGCTCGCCGCGGCAATTGAATCGCTTCTGTTAGATCGACCAATGCGGGAAGAGATGGGGCAGGCGGCCGCTCTCTACGCGAAACAGAACTTTGGCCTGCCTGGTTACGGCGCGCAGATGCGCAACATTATCAACGAATTGGTCGTGCAAGAGTGCATGGCTGTAAACGACATATCTAGCGCTGCGCCGTTGGATGCGGCGTAGGGCGTCCCGAGAAAGATGCTGGGCCAACCGCGTTGTCAGTCCCTAGGCACCGTTTGAAACTACTGAGTGCGTCTATTGAAACACCGCATCGGGCCAGGAGTAAATTCATATGCATGTTCTGATTTTAGGAACTCGAGGTATACCGTCGAAGCACAGCGGATTTGAGACGTTCGCGCAGGACTTTGCTCTTTTCCTGCGGTCCCGCAACCATGAAGTTACGGTGTATTGCCAGGTGGCAGAGGATGAAGCGGTGCGGGAGGACACCTGGAATGGAATACGCCGTGTGCTGATCCCGGCGGGAGAGGGCTCCGTCGGAACGATGCAGTTTGACTGGAAGGCTATCAGGCACTCTATGTGTGAGAACGGTGTCGTGCTGATGCTTGGCTACAACACCGGAGTTTTCAACCTTCTGTACCGATTCAGCGGTATGCGCAATATCATGAACATGGACGGTATCGAGTGGAAGCGGGAGAAGTGGTCGCTGCCTGCGCGTATATGGTTTTGGCTGAATGAGTGGGCCGGAGCGCGAGTGGCGAATCACTTGGTTGCAGATCATCCCGAGATTGGACGGCACCTTTCCAGACATACTGCCTCCAAAAAGATCACAGTCATCCCGTACGGAGCAGATCCTGTAACCTCGGCTCCCGTGAGCCTGATCCAGAAATACGATTTGAGTCCAAAGAACTACCATCTTTTGATTGCCAGGCCCGAGCCGGAGAACTCCATCCTCGAAATCGTACGCGCCTATTCGCAGCGACGTCGCGGCATGCCGTTGGTGATATTGGGGAATTACAAGGTCGACGGCACCGCCTACCAACGAAAAGTGCTGAGTGCTGCGGGACCGGAGATCATCTTCCTGGGAGCCATCTTCGACCGCGACATTGTCCGGGCGCTGCGTTTTCACGCTCGCGCTTACTTTCATGGGCACCGTGTCGGCGGGACCAATCCGTCTTTGGTTGAATCATTGGGGGCCGGGAATGCCGTCATTGCCCATGACAACCGCTTCACGCGCTGGGTTGCGGGGGAAGGTGCGCGGTATTTTCGGTCCTCCGCGGACATTGACGGAATAATGGGTTCTCTGGAGGCGGACCCCGGCCAGTTGCTAGCCATGGAAGAAGCAAGCCGAAAGCGGTACCGTGAATCATTTACCCAGGACAAAGTCCTGACGGCGTATGAAGAACTACTTCTCCAATTCGCACCGGCTATTCCAGCTGCGCAGCGGGCGGCCTATACGCCGCAATCTAGGGCGAAGTCAGCTGCCGCAGATTGATCAGGCGTTTTACAACCGTGCTGACGAACTATTCGGCAGACCGCTCTCCCGCAGTTGACTATCTCGTTGGTTCCGCGGTTGAGGAACTACTGCGCTTCGAGTCGCCCGTCCAACACACGGCGCGGATCGCACCCGCTGACACGCAGCTTCAAACCACAAAGCTTCGAGATGCCCGGTGACTGAGGTGCGTTCTTGACCATCTCGAACGCCAATGATAAATTTTCGTCTCCGCGCATCGTCACGCGAGGGCGCCATCCTGATCAAAACTGGCAAAACCCCCCCTTTCATCAATCTGAGCCGACGCAAATTCCTCGTGCAATCCTGCCAGGGCGCGTGGCTCGCATCCCTCCCCGCTGGCCTCGGTTTCCCGTCCTTTCGTTCATTCCTCCCTCCACAAGTCTCATCGCCCGAAAGCGAATTTGATCTGCAGCCGCAATATCGCGCGCGAAGAGCACTCGATGCGGTCCTCAAGAAAGTGCAACCCGGCCTGGACGCATTCATCACTGAAAATTATGAGGCCCAGATCGCTGCGATTCTCCGCGCCTGGAGTTCCGAGCTTCTCGTTTCTCCACAAAAAACCGGTGCTCTCGAAGAAGCCACAGCCTCGAATTTTTCAGCCGCCTCGCCGGAACCCATCGCGTCTGAAATAGTCAGCGACAGATCGATGATTCAAGTTTCGCGCTTGAAATTTACCCCCCAATCGTCTCTCGATCGCCAGGCCTTCTTCGAAGAATTGCGCCATTCCCTGAGTTCTTTCTCCCGCCTCCTGACTGCGGAATTTCAGGTGACCAGTATCCGCCCAGTGCCTCCCCCATCTTCTTCCCAGCCCTGTACGTCTCTCGAAACTCGCGTCCGCTTCGAGCTCGTCGGCACTGGGCAATCCTTCCATCGCGAACAGCGCATCGGCGATTGGCAACTCACGTGGGACGTGTTGCCACCGGGCCACATCAACCTCCGCACCTGGCAGACGCTAGGCGAAACGCGCAGTCGCTCTCTCGCCCCGATCTTCTCAGATATCACTCCTTATGCATTCGCCGGCGTTTCCTCTCTCTCATCCCAGCTCGCGCACGGATCGGATTACTGGCGCACGCTTCTCGACGGCGCTTGCGGCATCGATATTTACGGCCACAACGGCGTCTCTCTTGCAGACGTCGATGGCGACGGCTTCGACGATCTCTACGTCTGCCAGCCCGCCGGCCTCCCGAATCGCCTCTATCGCAATCGCGGCGACGGCACGTTCGAAGACATCACCGAATTGTCCGGCCTCGGCATTCTCGAAAACACCGCCTGCGCTATCTTCGCCGACGTTGACAACGACGGCCGCCAGGACGCCATCATCGTTCGTTCTACTGAGGGCCCGCTTCTTTTTCTGGGCGATGGCGGCGGGAAATTCCGCCCCAAGCTTGGGGCGTTTCAGTTCGCCGATACTCCGCGCGGCTCTTTCACCGGTGCAGCGATCGCTGACTATGATCGCGACGGCTGGCTCGACATTTATTTCTGCCTCTACTCCTACTACCAGGGCGCCGACCAATACCTTTACCCGACTCCGTTCTTCGATTCTGAAAACGGCCCGCCCAATATCATGATGCGCAATCAGCGCGACGCCACTTTCCGCGACGTCACGCGCGAATCCGGCCTCGATCGTAATAACACGCGGTTCAGTTTCTGTTGCGGATGGGGTGATTTTGACGGCGACAACTGGCCCGATCTATACGTCGCCAATGACTTCGGCCGCAAAAATCTCTATCGCAACAATGGCGACGGAACTTTTACTGACATCGCTCCCGAGGCCGGTGTTGAAGACATTGGCGCAGGCATGAGCGTCTGCTGGCTCGACTACGACAATGACGGCAAGCAGGATCTCTACGTTGCCGACATGTGGACCGCTGCCGGACTCCGCGTTTCAGAGCAGGAGGTTTTTCAGCCGCACGCGAGCGAAGAAACTCGCGCTCTCTACCGGAAACACGCGATGGGCAACTCACTTTTTGCCAATCACGGCGATGGTCATTTCGACAACGCGAGCGACCCCTCCGGAACTAGAATCGGCCGATGGTCTTGGTCGAGTGACGCCTTGGACTTCGACCACGACGGTTTCCCCGATCTCTACATAGCCAATGGAATGATTTCCGGGACCGCCCGCGAGGACTTGAACAGTTTCTTCTGGCGGCAAGTCGTGGCCAATTCCCCTCAAACGACCAAGCCCAGCGAAGCGTACGAGCAGGGATGGAACGCGATCGACGAGCTCATTCACGCAGATGGCACGTGGAGCGGCTACGAACGCAACATTCTTTACATGAACAATCGCGACGGAACTTTTTCCGATGTCTCGGGCGTCACTGGCCTCGACTTCATCGAAGACGCTAGAACATTTGCCCTCGGTGATTTCGATCACGATGGCAGGGTCGAGATTTTCTTGAAGAATCGCAACGCCCCTCAATTGCGGTTGTTGAAAAACGTAGCGCCCACACTCGGTCCCGCCATCGCTTTTCGTTTGACCGGCAAGAAATCGAGTCGCGACGCGATTGGAACCGCGGTTACGGTGGAAACGAAATCGGGCCGCCAGACGCTCTTCTTGCAAGCGGGATCCGGTTTTCTCGCCCAGCACAGCAAGGAGTTATTTTTCGGCCTGGGCGATGCGAACGCACCCGTCCGTGTTTCGATTCGCTGGCCGAGTGGGATCGTTCAAGATCTCAGCGGTCTCCCGCTCAATCACCGCATCTGGATAGAGGAAGGTTCAGTACCCTGGCGCATCGAGCCTTTCAAGAAATTCGCGCCACAACCCGCCGACACGAATGACAGCCCGGCCGCTGCTCCGGAAGCGAACTCCCTTCCTGTCCTCGCTGAAACCTGGCTGCTTTCTCCGTTGGCCGCACCCGATTTCTCTCTTCCTGATCTTGCCGGAAGGCTGCAGTCGCTCTCCTCTCGACGCGGCAATGCTGTCCTTCTCCATTTTTGGACTCCCGCGTCGGCCAATTCGCTAACCGATTTGGCAGAACTCGATCGCTCTTCCGCGCGCTGGGCGACCGAAGGGCTCGAACTTCTCACAATCAATGCAGACCAGCCTTCTGCTCGAGGAGGAGAGACGACGACTTACCAAAAGTTTTCCTTTCCCATCCTGCGCGCCTCTGCCGACGTTATCGCGCTTTACAACATTTTATTTCGTTTCATCTTCGATCGGCATCGCGACTTGAGCCTTCCGGCTTCTTTCCTCGTCGATGAGAAAGGCGCTATCGTCAAGATTTACCAGGGACCGATCTCTGGGAAACCGATCGAAGATGATTTCCGCCATATCCCGCGAACGGTGGCGGAACGCCTCGCGAAAGGACTGCCGTTTCCAGGCGTAATCGGATCCGCTGACTTCACGCGCAACTATCTTTCACTCGGCTCCGTTTTCTTCGAGCGCGGATATCCGGATCAATCAGAATCCTTTTTCGAGCTGGCTTGCCAGGAAGATCCCTCCGCCGAAGCCTACTACGGTCTCGGCAGCGTCTATTTGCAGCAGCAGAAGAACGCACAGGCTCGCGCAAGCTTCGAGCGCGTCGTAAAACTGCAGTCGAATTACCCCAGCACTTTGCCGCGCACCTGGAACAATCTGGGAATCGTGGCCGCTCGCGAAGGGCATAGCGATGAGGCCGTGCAAAATTTCCAGCGGGCGCTCCAAATCGACCCAGACTTCGTCATCGCGTTGGTCAATCTTGGCACCGTCTATTACCATCAGAAACGCTGGGACGACGCGAAGCGTTTGCTCGAGCGTGCGGTTGAATTAAGCCCGGACGACGCCGTCGCGAACTACCGCCTCGGCATGTTCTTCGCTCACTTAAATGATACCAAGCGCGCCTATGATCATTTGCAGATGGCGCTCGCCGCGCGCCCCGACTATCCCGAAGCACTCAATAATCTGGGCGTGCTCCTTCTGCGCACCAATCGCCAGGAGGATGCGGAAAAAAGTTTCAGGGAATCCATTCGCGTCGCGCCCGCTTACGATAAGGCTTACTTGAATCTCGCGCGGCTCTATGAGCTCGAGGACAAAACTCGAGAAGCGCGCGCAGTTCTCATCGATCTTCTCAAACAGCATCCTGGTCACGCGCAAGCCGAGAAAGAATTGGAGGATCTTCCGCAATAATTCGCATTGGCAAGTCGTGGGGACGGCGTGGATCGGTTGATGAGTGGGCGCACAGACCCCTTCGTTTGCTTCCCTTGAGCTCGGTTGCTAAGATAAGCCCGAACGGTCCTGGAATACTTCCTGGGCTTCCTCCGTGTCCATGGTCGCGTCCCGATTTCGAGCCGTTTCCTCTGCGTGCGCCATCGCGGTGCTCTGTGCGGTCTTTGTGTCCTCGGCTCGAAGCCAAACAGAAACCAAGCCAGATTCCGCTACAGTTGAAGGAACCGTCTGCGGCCCTCAGCACCGCCCGCTCTCGAAGGCGACGGTCACACTGGAAAGTGAAGGGAAAACGCCGCCAATCGTCACGCAGACAGACTCCGAAGGACACTATTGCTTCTCAGGGCTTTCCGGGGGCACTTACACCCTGCATGCAAAATTGTTCGGCTACCGTGACGCCACAAACGACTCTGTCATCGCAGTATCGGGTCACGTGACTTCAGTTGTCCTGCTTCTCGAGTCGGCCGAAGCATCGGTGTCCGCCAAACGTGCGCCATCCTCCTTCGAATACTCCGACGAGCCTCAATTCACCGTGGCTGGCGTCACCGATCCGACAAGTTTTGGGGGACATGGCTCCGATGCTGTTCTGCGCACCAAGGAAGCCCTCGCCGAAGATACGGCGGCCTTGAAGCCCGTTCCCCGCGCTTCCGCGGGTAGAGCGTCCACTACGGTTGCGTCTAGCCCTCCGGAGAAAAATGTTTCGGAGGACGAACGGCTTGGGAAGCTCTTACTCGAGGAAGGAAAGCCTCAGCAGGCGCTTCCGTACCTCGAGCGCGCTGCGAAGTTGGAGCCCGACGACTACAATGCCTCCTACGCTCTAGCTTCAGCCTGTGAGCAAAGTCTGCACCTCGCACGCGCAGATCAAATCGTTCACGCACTCCTCGCGCGCGAGGATCGTGCTGAGCTTCACGCTCTGCTCGCAGACACCTTCGAGAATGAAAGGCGGTTTGTCGAAGCTGCCCGCGAATACGAGCGCGCCGCTGAAATGGATCCGAGCGAGCCGAATTTCTTCGCTTGGGGCGCGGAACTCCTTCTGCATCGCGCGTATCTTCCCGCTTCGGAGGTCTTTGAGAAAGGGCATCGCCTGTTCCCAAAGTCCGCTCGAGTGTTGGTGGGCCTCGGCGTCGCCTCCTACGCGCGTGGTTCGCTCGAACAGGGAGTTCGACAGCTGATCGAAGCCTGCGATCTCGACCCCGGTGATCCACATCCCTATTTATTTCTCGGAAAGATTCAAGACGTTGAAGAATCGGAGCGCCCAGAAGTGTTGGAGCGATTCAAGCGCTTTGTCGGCTTGCAGCCGCAAAATTCGTTGGCATATTACTACTACGCCGCAGGCCTCGCCAAAGTGCGCGACAGGCCAGAGAGTTCCGACGAAGTCGAAAATCTCCTTCTAGAATCCATCACGCTCGATCCGCATTTCGGCGACGCGTACCTGCACCTGGGCATTCTTTACTCCAAGCGAAAGGATTTTCCGAAAGCTCTTTCTGCTTATCAAAAGGCTATCCAAAACACTCCGCTCCCGGCCGAGGCTCATTTTCGTCTCGCACAAGTTTACCGGCAGATGACAAAGTTGGAGGAAGCCCGGCGCGAAATCGAGCTTTTCGATGAGGTCTCGAAGAAAAAAGGCGAAGAGGCCGAGCGCGACCGCCGCGAAATGGGGCAATTTGTTTACACCCTGCGCGGCCAATCCGTTGGCGCTCCCACTTCCACTCCTCAGTGAGCCGCAGTAAGAAGACCGCGCGAAAAGCGACCAACCCACGAGAGCTTCACGCCAGCGCTAGTACCTTATTTGGTTGGGTCCGAGGATGGTTTCCGGAGTGGACGAGCATTCGGCGGTGACCAACAGCCGGTGACGGTTGCGAACGTAGTTCAGATTGTGAACGTCTCCAAGGGAGACATCAGCGCAACCCACTCCCGGGGCACCGACCGACGACAGGTCCGCCCTACAACTTGAGACCGGCCAAAGCTGGTCCGGCTTCCTGTCCGTTTGTTCGGTTTTTCGTCTAAGTCGTGACCGACGGCGCAAGTTTTTGCCGGCATCGCTGCAGCAGTTCCTCGATCGCTGCCCGTTGCGGAGCGCCAATGCACGGTATGCTTTTCTCCAGGTAAGGAATCGACTCCGTAATTCTCCCCATATTTGCGAGTAGGATTCCGAGCTTTGCCGCAGCTGGCCCATTTTTTGCGTCCAACCGGAGCGCGCGCCTAAGGCCTCGTTCAGCAGCGTCCAACCGATTGCAAGCCATCTGGACCGTCGCCCAATCGCTCCACCCGTTGCTATTCTCGTGCTTCTGTAGCGCATGCTCGAATGCATCAGACGCCTCCTCCAGGCGTCCCTGGTCCACGAGCACGGCAGCCTTTCGAAATAGAACATGCGCTACGCCTGCTGCCACCGTTTCCGTTTTCCCCAGAAGTTCCTGAGCAGCCGCCAGCAGATCGGGCGCGCCCAGCGGAGCCCGATAGATTGCTTCCGAAATCGGATTGGTCTTGATTTCGTCGAGCGGGACACTCCCATTCAGCACTAGCCCAAGCAAGAACGCGAATTGAGGGTCATCAAGCTGTGCATTTGTGCCAAGCAATTCCGATGTAATACTCTCGCGCCAGGGAGCGTTTTCGCGCGTGAGCGTCAAAATGAAATCCGCAAACACTTCCGCTTTTTCGCTCGACGAAAGCGCGGATTGATAGACGGTCCTCAGAAGACGCGCCGCGAGGCTCGCGTAAGGCGTGGTCGTCACTGGGGCCCGGTTCTGAAAGTCCCGCTGATAGTCTTCCGCGGTCTTTCCTTCGATCAGGATCCGAAAACTGAACAGCGGCTCCGCCACTTTTACAAAATCCCCTTGCAGCAGCAGTTCCAGCAGCAGAATCACATCGCATCCGTACACGCTCATTCCCAGTGAAATCTTCCGCATCACTTCCGTGCGCATCAATCCATACAACGCAAACCATCCCATGCGCGAAATCAGTTCGTGAATTCGCCCCGCCGGACGTTTTTCCAGCGTCTCGATGTTCTTATAGTTCGCGTAGTGAACTGAAGGCCGCCCCAAACCATCGATGAATCTAATTTCCGTGCAGCACAAAACGGCCTGGGGGTGTTCTTCCAGCATCGCCACGCATTTCCTCAGGAACGAAGGGCTCCACAAATCATCGTGCGCAGCCCAAAGGAAGTATTTGCCGCGCGCCTCGTCGGCGACGTACTTGAAATTCCATGGAGATCCGAGGTTCTCCGTATGGCGCACATACCGGATGCGCGCGTCGCGCGCCTGAAATTCACGGCAGATTGTCTCCGTGCCGTCCACGGACCCGTTATCGGAAATGATCAGCTCGAAGTGAGCGTAATCCTGCGCCAGGAGCGTCTCCACCGCCTGCCGCAAGAAATTCTCGCCGTTGTAGACCGGCAGGCCGATGCTGATGATCGGCTCGGTCGACGAACCGCTCATAAGGCCTCCCGATGCGAGGCGCACGCCAGTTCCTTTGGCTGGAGCACCGCCTTCAGAGCGTCGCACACATACGTCACCTGTTCCCTCGTCAGGTTCAAAGCCGAAGGCAGATTCAATCCGTAGGGGCTGACTTGATAGCTGATTCGATTCCGCTGACGAGCCCTGCTGGCTTGGTCCATATGTTCGTAGGCCGGGAGGGAGCTCAACGGATGAAAGAACGGGCGGCAATCGATGCCCTTTGCGCCCATCCATTCCATCAGATGTTCGTTTTGCACACCGAATCGTTTGTCCAGCACCGCCGTAACCATCCAATAGCTGTTCTTTGTGCCGTGAGCTTGCTGGTTGAGCGTCACGCCTTCCAGCCCCCCGAGTTCCTCTTGATACCAGGAAAAAATCTGGCGCTTGCGAAGAAGGAGTTCGTCAATCCGTTGTAATTGCGCCAATCCGAGGGCTGCCTGCAGACTGCTCATCTTGTATTTGTAGGCGATCTCGGTGTTGTAGAACATTCTGTCCCCGGGTTTGCGGCCATGGTCTCGGAGAATCAAGGCGCGCCGGTAGAGATCTTCGCGGTCCGTAACCAGCATGCCTCCCTCTCCGGTAGTCAATGTTTTCGATCCGTGAAAGCTGAAAACGCCTGCGTCGCCCAGACTCCCGGCTTTCTTTCCGTTGTACTCGGAACCGATCGCTTCCGCCGCATCCTCAACGATGGCGACGCCATTCCTGCGCGCCACCGCGTGGATCGCGTCCATGTCCGGCATGTTGCCGTAAAGGTCCACCGGAATCACCGCCTTGGTCTTTGACGTTACGCAAGCTTCGAAAGACGGGGCAGAAAGGCACCACGTTTGTGGATCAATGTCGGCGAATACTGGTGTTGCCCCCACGTAGCTGATGGGCGCGGCCGTTGCAATCCAAGTGATGTCGGGCACCACGACCTCGTCTCCCGGGCCAATCCCCAGCGCCAGTAACGAAAGATGAATGGCCGACGTACACGAGGGCAGAGCAATTGCAAAACGGACGCCCAAGTAGGCGGCAAAAGCCTCTTCAAATCGAGCATGGTAGATGTTGGCCTTCTCGTACCACGCGTTTGTCACCGCGTCTGTCACGTACTCGATTTCTTTCGCCGTAATCCAGGGCCCCGAAACTGGAATGCGCTTCATGGCTAATCCTTCACGCATTTCAAGTAACCGCTTCGCGCCGTGGTGATGAGGAGCTTGCTGTCCATATCTTTATCGGCGAGAAAGCGGTCGGTGGTCTTGAGAAATTCCGAGACAGCCGTTCTGGGATTATTCCCCTTGTGCCAGGGCCGATCGGGGAATGAGCCTTGAGGCATATCTTCAATCGCCGTATCAAAAACCACCAGGTAACTCCCTCGAGTTACCAAGGGCGAATACAGATGCATCTCTTGGAGGACATGTTCGTGGGTGTGGTTGGAATCCAGCACAACCAGGACTCTGCCCTTGCCTTTGGCGAAATCGTGAACCTGTTTCGCAACGGACTTGTCAATCGAGGAGCCCTGGATCATGGTGACGCGTCTGAACATCGGGTGCTTTTCGATTTCGATGCGGTTGTGCGTGCGAATGTCGATGTCGACGCCCAACACTTGCCCGCACCCGATCAACTCAAGCATCGACGCGTAAAAGATCAGGGAGCCGCCATGGGCGATTCCCGTCTCGATGATCAGATCGGGTTGAACACGCCATATGATTTCCTGCATCGCCATGACGTCTTGGGGATATTGGATGATCGGGCGCCCGAGCCAAGTAAAGTTGTATGAATAGCGAAAGGCGGCGGACCGCACCAGCCATTGCGTGGACAGCGTATCCAAGGAGGTGTCCAGCCCCTGTCTCCGAATATTGTCCATTCCTTCTCGTTCGAATGGTTTGGTCATTGACGGCACCGTGGAGGACGCATTATTTTCTGCGCATCACAGCCATCCTGACCGGACTGAACTGTCCGATCCAGGGCAGCTTGACCGCGAGTTGGTGGATCTCGTGATGGTAGTCGGGCGTCTCTCCGCGCATCTGGCACATGGCGGCATAGATCACCCGCGTCGCAAAGTAGTAGGAACTCGAGAAATCCTTGATGTGAATCTCTTCGAAGAACCGTGCCGCGGCGTCTGCAAAATCTTCCTCTCCAAAATACCGGTTGTGCCATCTCACCGGAATGGGCGGAAGACCGACGGAACTGCGCGCTGCGTTCATGTTGTCGTGCCCTTCCACAAAATTTTCGATGGCCACATAGAAAGCTCCCGGTCGCGTGTGCTGCGCGATCTGAGCAATCGCGTCGCGCTGCTTCTCGATGGAGCTGAGGTTGATCAGGCATCGGTCACTCAGAACCAGATCGTAGGATGCATCTCCGCAGACCGGTTCGAGGTTTGTAACGTCACCCAAAGCGAAGGATGCACGGCTCCCCAATTCGCTCCCGGATTCCTGCCTCTGGCGCGCGACGCGGATCATGCCTTCGCTGTAGTCGATTCCTAGAAACGTAAAGCAAGGGAAAGACTGGGCGATCCGCAGAGTCGAATATCCGTCCCCGCAGCCCACGTCAAGCGCTTGTGTATTTCGCGGCAGAGGGAGCCCTCTCAGCGTGTCGATGATCGCCGAGATCTCTACCTCTCTTAGCCAGACATCATCCGTCGTGCTGGCCTTTCCTCCGGAATACTTGCTCGCTCGCTCCTGCCAGTACTCTCGCACCTTCTCTTGTATGTTCGCGTCCATAGAGGCAATCACTCAAAAGAATAGAGTGGATATGACAGATCCTTTTGGGACAACCCAGTCGGTTGCAAGGGCCATGCGATCCCAAAGGCGGGATCATCCCACCGCACGCCGAACACGCTACCAGGCGCGAAAAACTCTGACATTTGATAGAACACTTCGGTTCCGTCCATTAGCGTTTGAAACCCGTGCGCTACTCCCTCCGGGACGTAGAGCATCCGGCGATTCTCCGCGGTCAGTTCCATGGACATCCAGTCCCCGCGCGTGACGGATTCACGCCGCAAGTCGATCAGCACATCAAAGATTGCGCCCCGAGTGCATCGCACGACCTTGGTCTCCTGATAGGGCGCTGCCTGGTAATGTATCCCTCGCAGCGTGCCCTTCTTTTCGTTGAAAGAGACGCTGCACTGCGCGATTCGCGTGTTCAAGCCGGCCTCCCCGAATTCTTCTGTGCAAAAAGTGCGCGCAAAGAAACCGCGCTCATCGTCGATTTTTTCCATCTCGATGAGATACGCCCCGGCAATCTCTGTGGGACGAAAGATCACGGTTCGTCACCGCATGACGAGCGATCGTGGCTGCCGGCATACTCTTCGCCCATTTTCAAATCAGCCGTGGTTCGGGAATCGGGACGATGAACCGCCCTCCACGCCGCCTGTATTCCTTCTCCTGCTCCAGAATCTCATTCGCAAAATTCCAAGTCAGGAGGAGCACATAGTCCGGCATCGTTTCCAGCAGCTTCTCCGGCGCGTAAATGGGCAGATGCGTACCCGGCGTATAGAGACCTTGTTTCACGGTGCTACGGTCTGCCACAAAATCCAGGATGTCCCCGCCGATCCCGAAATAGTTCAGCAGCGTCGTACCCTTGGCGGACGCACCATGGGCCGCGATCTGATGCCCGTCTGCTTTCAAGGCGTTCAGCTGCGCAGTCAGGCTTTCCTTCAACCGCTGAACCTTGTTTGCAAAGCCTTCGTAAAACTCGAAGCCTGTGACGCCACATTCGCGCTCCCCGGCCGTAAGCTCTCGAACGCGATGCGTGGGAACCGTCCGTTTGCTCGCATGTTCGACGAAGAGTCGCAGCGAGCCACCATGAATGGCGAGCTGTTCGGCGTCCACAATTATCAGTTGGAGCGCTTCGAACAACCGGGCGAGAGAAGCCAGCGAAAAATACGAGAGATGCTCATGGTAAATCGTATCGAATTCCAAGCGCTCGATCATTTCTTTCACATGAGGGACCTCGATCACAGCAACCCCATCAGGTTTTAGTACGCCTCGAAGCCCCTCAATAAATCCATCCAGGTCCTCAACATGAGCCAGGACGTTGTTTGCGTGAATGACATCGGCTTGCTGGCCTTCCCTTTGCAATTGCAAAGCGACTTCGCGGCCGAAGAATTGGCAGAGGGTTCGGATACCTCGATCCTGAGCCGCGCGCGCAACGTTTTCTGCGGGCTCGATTCCGAGCACGGGAATCCCGGCCTCTTTGTAGAATTGCAACAGGTAGCCATCATTGCTTGCAATCTCCAGGACCCTGCTTTTTCCATCCAAGCCGCGCATTCGCGTCATGCGGCGCGCCAGTTCGCGCGACTCGCGCAGCACGGTGTCCGAAAACGATGAGAAGTAAACGTAATGCCGAAACAAGAGTTCGGCTGGAACTGTTTCCGTGATCTGAACCAAACTGCATCCGGTACAAAAAGCCAGAACCAGCGGAACCTTCGGCTCGGGATCTCCGAGCTGGCTTTCGTTCAGCAACGCGTTAGCCAGGGGCAACGATCCCATGTCGAGAATCGTCCGCAAGCCTTCGCGCGCGCATCCCCGGCAGGTGGTCAAGGCTTTCTCGTTCGCCTTTCCCGTGCCTTCAGGCTTTGTGCGTGTGCTCGAGTACGGGCTGTAGAGCGCTGTCTTCATTTCGAATCACCGATTCGTATTCCACAATGTCGTGCATGCATGCGTCCCGCGTAGACTTCTTCGGGCTGGCGTGGAAGCTCTGGTACCACTCCACCGTGCGCTGCACAGTTTCTTCAATGCTCCACCGGGAATGCCATCCCAGCTCTTTCTCGGCCTTGTCCGTGGACAATCGGAGGACGTGCTCCTCGCGTGGTTGATTCGCGCCTTTCGTGTACTCCCAACGCGTCCCGCCCCACGCATCCAGAAGCATCTGAACCAATTCGTGCACGGTCGCTTCGTCTTCGGCCCGAGGCCCGAAATTCCATCCGCTGCATAGCCTCGCGTCATTGCTATCGAGCATCCGAGCGGCAAGTGTCAAGTATCCCGAAAGCGGCTCCAGGACGTGCTGCCAAGGCCGTATCGATTGCGGATTCCGCATGCTGATAGGCTGGCGGGCAATCAGCGCTTTGATCGAGTCCGGAACAATTCGATCTTTCGCCCAGTCTCCCCCGCCGATCGCGTTTCCTGCACGCACCGAAGCCAATTTGATTCCATGCACACCCAAATTCTCCGGCTGGAAGAAAGACGTACGATACGCTTCCGTTACGATTTCAGCCGCTGCCTTGCTGGCGCTGTACGGATCGCCCCCGCTCAGCGGGTCGCTTTCCTGGTGCCGCCGCCCGGGCGCGCGGTTCTCATAGCACTTGTCGCTCGTTACGATAATCACGACGCACGGACGGTGCAGGTTCCGCACAGCTTCGAGCACATTTACTGTGCCCAGTACGTTGGTCTCGAATGTCTCGCGGGCATCGGCGTAGCTCTGCCGTACCAGCGTCTGCGCCGCGAGATGAAAAATCACGTCGGGCCGGCAAGCCTCCATCGCGTTCTGAATTTCTTCCGCATCCCGCGCGTCTCCGTTCACGTGCCGTGTGAGCAAGCCCGCGATTCCCGACGTCGCGAAATTGCTCGGATCGGTGGGAGGGGGAAGCGAGTACCCGGTGACGCGCGCGCCCAGGCGATTCAACCAAAGCGCCAGCCACGAGCCTTTGAAACCCGTGTGCCCGGTAAGGAAAACGGACTTTTCGCGGAAGGCGTCAATCCATTTCGTCATTGCTCCCAAACCTTCCACGGGGCCGCGCCTCTCTGCCAAAGACTTTCGAGCTGCCGCTTATCCCGGAGCGTGTCCATGCACTGCCAAAACCCCTCGTGACGGTACGCAGCCAACTGCCCGTCTGCAGCCAGCCGCTCCAGCGCGTCGGCCTCCAGGCTGCATCCATCGTCCGAGAGATACCGAAAAATGCCCGGCTCGAAAACAAGGTATCCGCCGTTGATCCAGCCCTCTCCGATCTGCGGTTTCTCCGTGAATTGCGCCACCAGGTCCCCGTCAAAGATCAGCCCTCCAAACCTGGCCGGAGGGCGCACCGCCGACACCGTCGCCACGCGTCCGCATTTCCTGTGAAAATTCACCAGCGCCGTCAGGTCGATGTCCGACACGCCGTCGCCGTAGGTGAGGAGGAAAGTCTTCCGACCCACGAGGTGTTCCAGCCGTTTCACGCGGCCTCCGGTATTCGTCTCGCTGCCCGTGTCCATCAGGTGGATCGTCCAATCGTCGATATCTCCCGAATGTCGTTCGAGCTTGCTTCCCCTCAACCGAATCGTCATGTCGCCGTTCAGGCTCGTGCGCTCCAGAAAATACCGCTTGATGTCATCCCCGCGGTAACCCAGCGCGATTGCGAACTCCTTGTATCCGTGATGTGCGTAATGCTTCAGGATGTGCCACACGATCGGTTGCCCGCCGATCTCGACCATGGGCTTCGGCTTCAGTTCGGTCTGTTCTGCCAGACGTGTCCCTTGTCCGCCCGCCAAAATGACGACTTTCATGTGCTATCCCCAATGAACCCAATGAACGGACTACGTCACACGTGAAATTGATAGCGTGCAATACCGCGGCCAACCGTGCGGAAGGACGATTAGAATTCGCTAACCATTTCTGTCGGTCAGCACGTCGATTATTTGGAAATTTTGCGAACCGGATGTCCTTGACGCGGCTTGCAACCGGTACTTCGCGATTTCAGCGGATGGAATCTGGCAAACATGGGTCAGGGCTCATGCCGTTGGTTCTTCAAAACGCGTTGGCGGCGCGTTCCGCACCCTGCGGCGCAGGAATGCTTAACTTCAAGTCGCTCTGGTGCGGGGCAGAAGGCGCTCGCTCCGGCACGCCTACAGGGCGGCCGACGCTGTGGTATGTCAATCCCGCATCGGCCATTTGGTTTGGCTCGTAGAGGTTTCTACCGTCGATTACGATGGGGTACTTCAGAAGCGCGCGCAGCCTGGCCAAGTCAAGGCTCACGAACTCCTTCCACTCCGTGAGTATAAGCAAAGCGTCGGAGCCGGCCGCGGCAGAGTAAGGGTCTGCCGCGTAGGTGACGCCATGCTCGGGGAGCACGGCCGCGGCGCGTTCGGCGGCCGCCGGATCGTAGACGCGCACGCGAGCGCCGTCCTTGAGCAGAGCCTGGATAATTTCGATCGCGGGCGATTCACGGATGTCGTCGGTATCGCCCTTGAAGGCGAGTCCCAGGACGCCGAGCTGCTTTCCCCGCAAAGTCCAGAGCGCGCTGCGAACCTTCTTCAAGAAGCGGCGGCGCTGCTCAACGTTGATGCGCATGACTTCGGTGAGCAATCCAAAATCGTACCCACACTGGTTCGCGACTGCGTGAAACGCTTTTACGTCCTTCGGAAAACAAGAGCCACCGTAGCCGATGCCCGCGTTGAGAAATTTGGGTCCGATGCGGGAATCGGATCCGACACCGAGACACACTTGCTCGATGTCGGCGCCTACTGCTTCTGAAATATTGGCCACCGCGTTGATGAAGGAGATTTTCATCGCGAGGAAGGCGTTGGAGGCATGCTTGATCAATTCGGCGCTGTTTGCGTTCGTTACGACGATGGGCGCCCGCTGATAGGAACGCTTGCCGCCCTCAATCGCGTCTTTCTGCGTGTAGTAGGCGCCGCTGGTGAGCGGCCGGTAGATCGCCTGCAGCACGGAGGCGCTGAATTCGTCGTCGGCACCGATGACGACGCGATCCGGGTAGAGGAAATCCGTGACCGCGGTACCCTCTCGCAAGAATTCCGGATTCGAAGCCACAAACAGCGAACCAGGCTGCACCCCGTTCAGAAGCAGCACTCTGCGCAACGATTCGCACGTGCGGACCGGGACCGTACTCTTCTCGACGATCACCTTCTTGGCGTCGATGACCGATGCAATCTCGTGCGCGACCGCTTCCACATAAGAAAGGTCGGCCTCGCCGGTTTCCGATTGAGGGGTTCCCACGGTGATGAAGACCACATCGGATGCTTTGACCGCGTCAGTGACAGACGTCGAAAACTCTAATCTTGCGCCGGAGTGACGCTTCAATAGCTGGGGCAAGAGATCTTCGTAGATCGGCACCTCGCCTCGTTCGAGAGCGGCAATCTTCGGGCGATCGTTGTCGACGGAAATCACGTCGTGCCCGACTTCGGCGAAGCAAGCGGCTGAAACCAGACCCACGTAGCCTGAGCCAATGACGGCAATACGCATCAGTTATTTCCCCCCGGTTCGATGGATAAACGGCACGAATCGCAAATCGCCGCATACTTCATAGCTACTGGCAAGGCGAACAACTCTGCGCGAATCTGAAGCTGCGGACAATGCTACAGAAACAAACAGGACGAAAGTGATTGAAAGTTCAATTCTCAGGCATCGAAAAAAGGAATGGAGACAGACAGTAGCTCAGGGAATTGGTAGACATAGAGCGATGGGCGAGGATACGCCCACTACTAATAGTGTTTGATTGTGTGTTGGGGACGTACCCTCCAGTTGCCCCCAAAGCCCTTCTGCAATCGATCCTGTAAGTCGTTGATACTGCACGGCTGAAATTAGCAAACTTCGACTTCCTCGCCCACAAACACATCATTATGCGCAAGGTGTGTGCTGAGTGTCATGACTTGGAATCCTCCGCAGAGGCGCGTGTGTGGCCTTGGTTCGGTGCCTTAACTACATCGCTTCATATGGGACTTGTGGTCTATCGACTGGCGCGCAGCTACCCCCTAGGCTGGGTTGAGAGCCTGAAAAGCGAACTTGCGCTCAGACGCCGGGGCCGAAACCTGCTCGAACCGGGATAGCTTTCCCTTGATGTGCGAGCGCAGGACCGTCTTTTTGCGGCTTGTTGGGCATGCCGTTCGCAAGTGGAGTTTGATGGAGACTCTCCTCAAAGTGAGAAATCTGACGATCCGTTACCGCTCTGAGCTGACCGAGCGCGAAGCGGTCCGTCGCGTAAGTTTTGATGTCGCCCCGGGAGAGGTCTTGGGTGTCATGGGAGAGTCGGGGTGCGGCAAGACGAGTCTCGGATTGGCCTTGCTCGGCCTGCTCTCCAAAGAACACGCTGAGGTTTCGGGCTCCGTAATGTTTCGGGGCGACGACATGCTCACGATGAAGGAAACGTCTCTTCAAGAAATCCGCGGAGCAGGGATTTCGATGGTCTATCAGGAGCCCGGGACTGCCCTCAGCCCCGTGATGCGCATAGGAATGCAGATCTCGGAAATTGTCCACGCGCACCGGCAATGGAGCTGGAAGAAGTGCCGCGCAGAAGCGCATTCGATGTTGGCTCGCGTGGGCCTGACGCCGACCGAGCGGTTTTTTTCGGCCTATCCGCACCAATTGAGCGGAGGCCAGCTGCAACGCGTGGCGCTGACACAGGCGCTGATTTGCGGGCCGGCGCTTGTGATCGCCGACGAGCCCACGGCCTCGCTCGACGCGCGCAGCCAGTGTGATCTTATAGCACTGTTACGTGAACTGAAGCAGGGCCTGCGGATTTCTCTTCTGCTCATCAGCCACACGCCAGAAATCCAGGCAAGCCTGGCCGACCGGCTCATGGTGATGCAGGACGGCGAGATCGTCGAAGAGGGCAGATTTGACCGAATGTACTGGAGACCGGTCCAAGGCTACACGAAGACTCTGCTCCGCAGGGATCGTCCGGCAGCCGATCGGAACTTTGAACGCGCGGACGCGGAGCAAGAACATGCCGCTCGATAGCGAGAAAACCTTAAAAGTGGGTTCCGGAAAACAATTCGGCGCCGAGCAGGCGGAAGAATTGGTGCGAATCGAACATTTGAGCAAGGAGTACGTGCAAAGGCGCCCGCTCACCGGTGCTGAATTCACAGTGCGCGCACTCGAAGACGCGAACCTGACGATTCGCCGGGGTATCACGCTGGCGCTCGTCGGCGAATCAGGAGCTGGAAAATCAACTCTTGGAAGGTGCCTGGCGCTGCTTGAAGAGCCAGATTCGGGAGAAATCTGGTTCGATGGAAAGAATCTGCTGAAGCTCAGCCGGAGAGAGCTTTTTCCAATGCACCGCCAGATTCAGCTCGTCTTCCAGGATCCAACTTCGGCACTGAATCCCGGCATGACGGCCGAAGAGATCATCACGGAGCCGCTCGCCATCCACCGGGAAGGAACGAAGGCGCAGCGGCGCGAGCGAGCGAGGGAATTGATGGAGCAGGTCGACCTGCCTGCTCGCCTGGAACATAAGCGGCCGCTTGAACTCAGCGGCGGGCAGAGGCAGCGCCTGGCGATTGCGAGAGCCCTGGCTCTCAAACCCAAACTACTTGTTCTCGATGAAGCTCTGTCGAGTCTCGACCTGCTGAACCAAGAGCTGATCCTGAAGCTGCTGGCCGATTTGCAGCGCATCCACTCGCTGACGTACCTGCACATTTCCCACGACCTGCGATTGGTGTCGCAATTCGCGGACGAGGTTGCGGTGATGCACGATCGAAGAATCGTGGAGCAACAGCCGGCATCCGAGCTTTTCATGCAACCGCACGACCGCTACACGCAGGAGCTGCTTGCTGCGATGCCGTCGCTCGAATCGATTTGCGCGGAACGGCTGGCCTAGAGACTCGCCATGAGATACATCACACAGCGGTTCTTCCACGCAGTGCTGCTCTTGATCGCCGTCTCATTTTTCTCGTTCGCACTGCTTCAACTCGCTCCGGGCGATTTTTTCGATGCGATGCGGCTCAATCCCCAGATTTCGAGGCAGACAATCGGCACTCTTCGCTCGGAATACGGTTTGGACAAGCCGCTGCCGATTCGTTACGAACGCTGGCTGCGATCCGTTCTGAAAGGCGAACTTGGACTTTCGCTAGCGTCGAATAGCCCGGTTGCGCCGTTGCTGCGCGAGCGCGCTCGCAACACGCTGCTGCTGTCCGGCGCGGCTACGGTGTTGGCGTGGCTGCTCGCGCTGCCGATTGGAATCTGGGCCGCCGTGAAACGCGGAGGATGGGCGGACCGCGCGTGTGGTCTTGCCACGTCCACGATTCTAGCGGTCCCGGATTTACTCTTGTTCCTGGCGTTGCTTCTTCTTGCCGTGCGGACTGGGTGGTTTCCCACCGGAGGGATGGCATCGGCCGGAGTCGACGATCTCGATCGATGGGGCAGACTGAAAGACGTCGCGTTCCATTTGGCGCTGCCCGCAATGGGCCTTGCGCTCGCCACCATGCCGGCGCTGATCCGTCACATTCGATCTTCGATGATTGAAGCGCTCGAATCGCCGTTCCTGCGGGCGGCGCGCGGCCACGGCATCCCTCGCACGCGCTTGGTGCTTCGGTACGCGTTCCCGGCGGCGTCGAATCCGCTGATTTCCCTTTTCGGGTTTTCGGTGGCCACGATGCTGAGCGCGTCGGCGCTCGCCGAAATCGTCCTGAGCTGGCCCGGGCTGGGGCCGTTGCTCGTGGAATCGATTCTCTCGAGAGACGTCTTCGTCGTGGTCGGGATTGTGATGCTTTCGTCGGTGTTTCTGGTGGCTGGGAACCTGATTGCGGACTTGCTGCTCTTCGCGAGCGATCCGCGGATTCGAACGGAGTGACCCCGTGACGAAGCGGCGCAAATACCGGGGAGTTTTGATTTTGCTAGCGGCGTTCCATTGCCTGATTCTCTTCGCCGGCTTTTTCGCGCCGTATGATTTCGCGACGCAGAACCGCGACGTGCCATTCGCGCCTCCGACGGGTCTCCATTTCGTAGACGCGCAGGGAAACTTTCACGCGCGTCCCTTCATCTACGGCCTGAAGAGCAATCCCGGGCACCCTATGACGCTCGTCGCGGAGCAGGGCGAGAAGTATCCGCTGCGCTTTTTCGTGCAAGGCTCGCGCTACAAGCTCGCAGGCTTGTTCAATGTGAACCTGCACTTTTTCGGAGTGGAAGGGCCTGCCCCGGTATTTCTGATGGGAAGCGATGGCTACGGACGCGATCAATTCTCACGATTCCTCTACGGTGGACAGATTTCCTTGCTGGCGGGGCTGCTCGCAGCGTTCCTTTCAGTTTCGCTCGGAATCGTATTGGGAGCCGTTTCAGGATTCTACGGCGGCTGGATCGATGCAGCGCTCATGCGCGGTGGAGAGCTTTTTCTTGCGCTGCCCTGGCTTTATTTGCTGTTCGCCGTTCGCGCCTCGATGCCTTTGCACATAGCCGCGGGGCAGGTGTTCCTGCTGTTGATTGCGGTGATCGGCTTGATCGGGTGGGCGCGGCCCGCCCGGCTAATCCGAGGCGTGGTCTTGAGCGCGAAGGAGCGGAATTTTGTCCTTGCGGCAAAGGGCTTTGGAGCGTCCGACGGATACGTGCTTTGCCGCCACGTGATGCCCCAAACGTACGGCGTGGCGCTCACGCAGATGACGCTGCTGATTCCACAGTATGTGCTTGCCGAAGTGACGCTCAGCTTCCTGGGTGTGGGCGTAGGCGAGCCGATGCCGAGCTGGGGGACGCTTCTGGCAGCTTTACAGCAGTACTACGTTCTCTCCTCTTATTGGTGGATGTTTTTGCCCGCGCTGATTTTAGTTCCCTTATTTCTGGCGTATTACGCGGTTGCCGATGCCTTTCAGGAACGGCTGAAACCCGCGACGCTGTAAATATCAGCGATTGTTTGCTATGAGTGAAATCATGGCAAACGTCCCTCTCCGCCGGTATTGGATTGCTCTGGCCGCAAGCCTGTTATGCCTTTGTTTGCTGGCGCCGGCCGTCCACTCGCAGACTGACGAAGAACGGATGGTCACGGACAGCGTTCCGGGGCGTCCGGGCGGCCGGCTGGTGTTGGCTTTGAAGTCGGAGCCAAAGACACTGAACCCGGTTCTGGCTCAGGATGCTCCGTCGCGCGACGTGATTCGCTGCCTTACGGCCGATTTGATCCACATCAATCGGGCATCGCAAAAGACGGAACCGGCTATCGCAAAATCGTGGACGGTTTCGCGAGACGGACTGCAATACACCCTGCACTTGAGGCACGGACTCCACTTTTCGGACGGGCAGCCCGTCGATGCAGATGATGTTGTGTTCAGTTTCCACGTCTATCTGGATGAAAAAATCGATTCACCGCAGCGCGATCTCCTGGTTGTGGGCGGCAAGCCAATTACGGTGCAGAAAGTGGATAGCTACACGGTGCGTTTTGAGATGGCGCAACCCTATGCCGCAGCCGAACGGTTGTTTGATGGAATCGCGATCCTTCCGCGGCATTTGCTCGAGGGCGCCTATCGGAGCGGCGGCTTCTCCGCGGCGTGGAATCTTTCGACGCCGCCGAGTCAGTTTGCCGGGCTGGGCCCATTTCGTTTGAAAGAGTATGTCCCCGGCCAGCACATCGTGCTCGAACGCAACCCCTACTACTGGAAGCAAGACCGCAGCGGCAACCGGCTTCCTTACCTGAATGAGATCGTTTTTTTGTTTGTTTCCAGCGAAGACGCTCAGGTAATCCGCTTCCAGGCGGGAGACGCGGATATTCTCAGCCGGTTTGGCGCGGAGGACTACCAGGTTCTCGAGAAGCAGGAGACGGCAAAACACTATCACCTGGACGACCTGGGAGCGGGACTTGAATACAACTTTCTCTTTTTCAACTTGAACGACCTCGCCGCGAAGAATCTTCCGGAAGTCGCGCGGAAGCAGGCGTGGTTCGAAGACGTGGGATTCCGGCAGGCCGTCTCGGAGGCAATCGACCGCGACAGCATCGTGCGACTCGTTTACGACGGACGCGCGACGCCGCTCTGGACGCAGGTGACGCCGGGAAACAGGCTTTGGATCGATCCGAATATCCCGCACGCGCCGCGCTCGCTTTCGCACTCGCGCGAGCTCCTGAAGTCAGTCGGATTTTCATGGAAAAGCGACGGGTCGCTGGTGGACGCGCGCGGCAGCGCCGTTGAATTCTCGATCCTTTCCAGCTCTTCGAACGCGCAGCGGATGAAGATTGCGACATTGATTCAGGACGATCTGACCCAGCTGGGAATGAACGTACACGTCGTTTCGCTCGATTTTCATTCGATGGTGGACCGGTTGCTGACGACCTACGACTACGAAGCCGCCGTGATGGGTTTAGTGAGCGGCGATGCCGATCCTACGTCGGAGATGAACGTGTGGATGTCAAACGGGGACACTCACCTTTGGCACCCCAATCAAAGCAAGCCGGCGACACCCTGGGAAGCCGAGATGGACAGGCTCATGCAGCAACAACTCGTGACGCTCGATTATGCGAAGCGAAAGAAGCTCTACGACCGAGTGCAGGAGATTGTGGTGCAGGAATTGCCTGTGATCTGTCTGGTAAGCCCGAACATTCTGGTGGGGGCGAGCGACCGCGTGGGAAACTTTCAGCCGGCGATCCTGGACCCCTATACCCTGTGGAACATAGACGAGCTGTATATCCGCTAGAAGCGACGGGCAACGATGGTCCCTGTGCGAGCCTTGAAGGCAGAGGAAGTTCGTAGAGCGTGGCCGGACCAGCGCCTCGTGCGGGAGTGCCTTTGGGGAAACGAGGAAGCCTGGTCGGCCCTCCTCGACAAGTACAAGCGCCTCATATACTCCATTCCTGTGAAATACGGATTTTCGACGGACGAAGCCGCGGACATTTTCCAGGCGGTTTGCCTGGAGTTGCTTTCGGAACTGCCCAATCTGCGAAATCCGAAGGCCCTGCCGAAATGGATCATACAGATCACGGCGCACAAGTGCCTTCACCGGAAGCAGCAGCAGCAACGCGTGGTCGTGTCCGACCCGAACGATCAAGCGTTTGAAAAGAGCACGCCTGCGCAAGCGGAGGGAATTCTGCGCGAGGCCGAGGATGAACAAAAGTTGCGGCAGGCGGTGGCGGATTTGCCGCCCCGCTGCCAGGAACTGATCGGGATGCTTTTTTTCCAAGAACCCGCGCGGCCGTATCAAGAAGTGGCGCAGACACTGGGAATCGCAACCGGCTCGATCGGCTTCATACGGCAACGATGCCTCGATCGATTGCGCAAGAGGCTGCTCGAAGCGGGATTCTCGTGAAACGCCGGAATCAACAGGCCCCACTCTCCGAGAAACTGCTCCGCGACCTGGCAAGTCTCACCGACGATGCGCGCCGGAAAACGTATTTCGCGCGGCACCGACAACTCTACCGCGAATCCGCCGTGCGCCAGATCAACGAGACCGCGCGCACGAAGCTGCGCGTCGATACGCGCGGGGCGCTCGCATTGGCCGAATGCGCCATCGCCATCGCGCGCAAGATACGCGACCAAGAATCGCTGGGCCGCAGCTTGCGCAACAAGGCCAACGCTCTGCAAATCATCGGTGACAACCAAACGGCGCTGGAATTTCACGCCCAGGCCCTGGTCGTATTCCGCAAGATTGGCAACGCGCAGGAAGAAGCGCGGACGCTGATCCCCTCCATTCAATCCCTCATTTTGCTGGGCCAATACGACAAGGCTTTCGAAGCGGCCGAGAGCGCCAAGAAAATCTTCCGCCAGTTAGGCGACGAGCAGCGCATCGCGCACGTCGAAATCAACGTCGGAAATATTTACCACCGCCAGGACCGCTTCGAGGAGGGACTGGCGTGCTACGAACGCGCCTACGCGGCCCTCGTGCCTTTCCTCGATTCCGAAGGGCTTGCGGTGGCCATGTACAACATGGCCGTCTGCCTGATCACGCTGAACGATTTTCCGCGCGCACTGGCTTCCTACCAACGCGCGCGGGAAATGTGCGTCCAGCACGGAATGACGCTGCTTGTGACGCAAGCGGACTACAACATCGCGTACCTCTATTACCTGCGGGGCGAATACAGCCGGGCCATCGAGATGCTACGAGCGGCGCGCGTTGAGTCCGAGAAAAATGGCGACGCATACGTGATGGCGTTGTGCCACTTTGACTTGTCCGAAATCTACCTAGAGCTGAATCTGAGCGTGGAAGCTCAAGAGACCGCGCACGAGGGCTATCTCCGTTTCCAAAAGCTTGGCATGGGATACGAAGAGGCGAAATGCCAGGCGAACGAAGCCATGGCATTCAGCCAATTGGGCAAGGCCATGCGGTCGCTGGAGCTGTTTGCAGAGTCGCGGCCCAAATTCGTGCGCGAGAAGAATCTGGTGTGGCCGTGGCTGATCGATTTGTACCAGGCCGTGGTGCTGTACAACGAAGGGCGCCTATTCGAAGCGCGGCGACTCTGCGCGCAAGCAGCGGAATTCTTTGACGTGTCATTTCTCCCCGGCAAGGCGGTGCTCTGCCATTTGCTGTTGGCGCGGCTGTGTTTGCGGGGCCGGGATCTTGAAGGCGCCCGCCAAGAGTGCACGCGCGCGCTCCAGCGGCTGGCTTCGCTCGAGGCGCCCGTGCTTCGTTATCAGGCGGAATTCTTGATGGGGCAGGCGCAGCAGGCCGAGGGAGATCTTGCGGGCGCTTACGAGTCCTGCCAGAGGGCTCGGGAGGCGCTCGAGACGCTCCGCAGCAGCTTGCACGGGGAAGAAATCAAGATCGCGTTTATGAAGAACCGGCTGGAAGTCTATGAGTGCCTTGTTGAACTCTGCTTGAACGGCGCGAGCGGCGGAAACCCGGCCGAGGAATCGTTCGGCTACATGGAACTGGCGAAGTCACGCAGCCTTGCGGAACTGCTGGTGCAGCATGGACATGGCCTTCCGGTGGCCGATGCGGGACAGAGCGGGTTAGTGCGGCGCGTGAGGGAAATGCGCGAGGAGCTGAACTGGTATTACCGGCGAATCGAACTCGAACAATTACGTGCCGACGAGCCGTCGCCGGAGCGGATCGACAAGCTTAGGAATCAGGCGGTCGCACACGAAAATGAGCTATTGCGAGCACTGCGGGAGATGCCGTCACAGCAGCCCGGATCGCAGCCAGGCGCGGCGGTGGTTTCGCTAGAAACCGTGCGCGATCGCTTGCCGCCGGAGGCGGCGCTCATCGAATACTTTGCGATCAAGGACCAGTTCATCGCGGCAGTAGTGACGCGCGAGGGGATCGAGATTGTTCCGGTTACGCTGGTGTCGCGCGTGGTGAATCTGGTGCGCATGCTGCACTTTCAGATATCGAAGTTTAGGCTGGGCGCGGAATACGTGCGGACATTCGAGGAGCCGCTGCTAGCGTCGGCGCAGGCGCATCTGGGGCAACTCTACGAAGAACTCTTAGCGCCACTCCGCGAGCGGTTGCGCGCGCGTCATCTCGTGATTGTGCCGCACGGCGTGCTGCACTACGTTCCATTTCATGCGCTCTTCGACGGCGCCGCTTACGCGATCGATTCGTTCACCGTTTCATACGCTCCGAGTGCTGCGATTTTTGCACTGTGCCAGGCGAAGCCCCCGGTACAGGAAGGCCCTTCCCTCATCCTGGGAGTGCCCGATGCGAGAGCGCCGCTGATTCTGGACGAAGTGAACTCGATCGCCCAAATTCTGCCCAACGCGGAGTTAATCGTGGGACCGCAAGCCAACGAGCAGGCGCTGCGGGAGAAAGGATCGCACAGCCGGCTGATTCACATCGCCACACACGGCAATTTCCGGCAGGACAACCCCATGTTCTCAGGCATTCGGTTGGGCGAGGCGTATTTGAATTTATACGATCTCTACCAGCTTAGACTCGAGGCAGAGCTTGTCACGTTAAGCGGATGTGCCACGGGAATGAATGTCGTTAGCGCGGGGGACGAGTTGCTCGGGTTGATTCGCGGGCTACTCTTCGCGGGCGCGCACTCGCTTCTCTTGACGCTGTGGGACGTCCACGACCGTAGCACCTCGGAATTCATGGCCCGATTCTACCGACGGTTTGTAGATGGTGAAGATAAGGCCTCCGCGCTACAGAGCGCCATGAAAGAGCTGCGCCAGCAATATCCCCACCCCTACTACTGGGCCCCCTTCGCGCTAACAGGTAAAGTCTCTCCCCTCTGATACTTACGGAATTTCACAAGTGCCTATATTTTTTGAGCGACTACTCGCCCTTACAGGGTGTGATGGAAGAACACGGCGTTGGGGCGGCAACGGGCAACGCTGGTGGCTAAATTCTAGGGGGGAAGGCGATGCGACACTATTCGATGGAAAAGTGGGTCGATTTTGCCCGCGGAGTGATTGAGGAGCAAGAAAGAACTGCCATGCTGAGTCATCTCGAAAACGGGTGTCATGAATGCTCGGCAGCTCTGAGCTTGTGGCACCGCGTCCACACGGTGGGTCAGCGCGAGCAAACCTATGAGCCACCCGAAAGTGCCGTACGCGCCCTGCGCGGCGCGTTTGCACTTCACGGTCCGCGCAAGGTTCGCCGCGCGGTGCAGGCAGGCGCCTCTTTGCTGTTCGATAGCTTGCGAACTCCCCTGGCCGAGGGACTTCGGTCCGGAGCGCCAAATGCGCGACAGTTGCTGTATGGCGTCGGCAACTACCGAGTTGACCTCCGACTGGAGCCTCAACCCGAATCCGACAGGCTCGCGCTGTTCGGGCAGGTTCTAAACTCCGCGGATCCAGGGGCTGAAATCGGCGCCTCACTGGTCCGGTTGGTAAAAGGCCGCAAAGTCGTGGCCGAGTCCACAACCAATCGATTTGGCGAGTTCCATCTGGAGTCAGATACCCTCGATCGCTTTCAACTGAGACTCCAATTGCCAGCCGAAGAACTTCGCCTCCCAGCCATTGAGCCATCCTTTGAGTTTTCGGAGAATGGTTCCCAAGATACTGATTCAAAGGCTCTTAGGGGCCGTGTGAAACGACCTAAGAAACGTACTAGGAGAAATGTTTGATGCGAATCACGCCGAAATTAGCCATTCGTACCATAGCGAGAAACCGGTCTGCTGAAGGAAACTTTGCAGGACCTAATCGAGATGGTGCGCGGTTGCTAGGTCGGCACGCAAAAGGAGCAGGTCGAACCATGAAACGCTCATTCTGGCTCTTACTACTGCTGTTTGCCGGTTTGTGGGGCCAACCGGCCTCAGCCCAAGGACTGTTGGGGAGCCTGCTCTCGAATGTAGTTAACACTCTGTCGAACCTGACCTCGCCACAGCCCGGCGTGATCGTCCGCACGAATCTTGGTCTTGCAGGGCTTCAGAACGTGTGCCTGTCGAACGGCTGCACGGTGGTGGGCAACTTGGATGGAAATCTCGGGCAGGTCTTTCTCGTAAGGCCCGTGCAGGGACTTCTGCCCAACCTCCTCGCGGGCGTCCTCCGACTCGTGACCGGGATTCTCGACGCGGAACCGGATCAGACGCTGGTGATTCCGCCGAATCCGACGAGCTCGTCCACGTCCAGTACACCACCAGCCGGCCTTTGGGACAATACGCCGGTAAACTACTACGGAACGACGGTTACGCACGGGTATGTCTATCAGCCGGCCGCTCAAATCATTCAGATCGCGCAGGCGCACAGCACCTTTAATGTGAGCGGTGCGGGAATTGTGGCGGATATAGATACGGGTGTGGACCCGAATCATCCAGCTTTTCAGGGAAGGCTGCTGACGGGCTGGGACTTCACGCGTAACCAGGCGGGCGGCTCGGAGATGAACGATATTTCGATGAGCGCGCCGCCGCCGTGCGAATCCTGCCCCGCAGCCTACGTGAATCAGCACACCGCCGCGATGCTGGATCAACACACCGCCAGCATGCTCGACGGCACAGCCTATCAGGCCTTTGGGCACGGAACGATGGTAATGGGCGTGATTCACTTGGTCGCCCCAACAGCCCAACTCCTGCCGCTTAAAGCCTTCAGCGCAAACGGAAACGGTTCGCTCTCCAACATTCTGGCCGCCATCTATTTTGCAGTGCAGAACAACGCAAACGTCATCAATATGAGCTTTGATTTCACCAGCAGCTCGGCGGAATTGACCAACGCGATTAACTACGCCAACAGCAACCATGTAATCTGCGTGGCCTCTGCCGGCAACGATGGAGCAAACGAAACGGTCTATCCCGCGGGCTTGCAGAACGTGATGGGTGTTGCCTCGACGAATAACCAGGACCAGCGGTCGAGCTTTTCGAATTACGGAAACCAGATTGTTTGGGTTGCCGCGCCCGGCGAGGGCGTCATTGCGCCTTATCCGTTCGGTTTGTACGCGGCTGGCTGGGGAACTTCGTTCAGTTCACCGATGGTTGCCGGCACTGCCTCGTTGATTTTGAACATGCAGCCCGGCGACTCACAAAACCAGGCGGCATGGGCCATCGCCCACGCGCAATTTGTCGGCCTCAACATGGGGAATGGCCGTTTGAACGCTAATTGGGCCCTGACCGCCTTGAATCCACTCCAGGGTCTGCTTCAGTAGAACGGGTCGATCTGCATGATGACTCCGTCCAATTCGCCGATGAGTTCCTCGGGACTGCTGCACCCGGCGAGCGGATCCCGGAAACGCCGGTCGTTTCCGCAACCATCCTGATGAGTCTCGCACCGATACGTTTGAAGGAAATCGAGGAGCAGCTCTCCGCGCTTCGAACGTCGCTGATCTGCGCGTTCAATCAACTCCTCGATCTGAAGGACCTCAACACCGGAGTTCACAGCACACGCCTGGCCGAATGGGCCCTTCACGTCGGCGGAGAATTCAGATTGGACGAGCAATCGCTGGCTGATCTCGAAGTTGCGGCTCTGCTCCATGACATCGGGAAAATTGGGATTCCCGACGCTATTCTTCAGAAGCCCGCTCGCTTGACCGAGGCCGAATACGACCTCATGAAAAAGCACCCTCAGTATGGCTGGGCGGTGCTGCGAAATGTCCCAGGGATGGAACGCGCCAGTTTGCTGATTCTCCACCATCACGAGAGCTACGATGGCAAGGGCTATCCGGCCGGGCTGAAGGACGAAGAGATCCCGATTGGATCGCGTATCGTTTCCGTGATCGATGCCTTTGACGCTATGGTTTCATCCCGTCCTTACCGCGAGGGGCTGCCGTTTGAGGAAGCCGAGCGTCGGCTCTTGCTCGCGAGCGGCACGCAGTTCGATCCGGATGTCGTCCACAGTTTTCTTCCGCTGGCCCGGGCGGAAATGTCATCCGTGTTTGCCGCCGCTGGGACCAGCGTTTCCGCCGCGCTGTAGTCGCTTTGATTCACCAAAATCCATTCGACCTGAAGTATCGAAAAAAGGAGTGAGACACAAGCTCAGGGATTTGGTACAGCTGCGTTCCAAACGCAAGTGACATCCCGCGTTTTGCGTATATTATGACTTTCGATGCACCTCTCGGCCTATGACGGAATGCTTGCGGTTGCGTTGGCCGAGGCGCGGAAAGGCCTCGCCGAGGGTGGGCTTCCGATCGGCGCCGCGATCTTTGACGCCAGCGGCCGCCTTGTAGGAGCGGGACACAACCGCCGTGTGCAGGACGGCGATCCTTCCCTGCACGGCGAAACGGATGCCTTCCGTAACGCCGGACGTCAACGAAGCTACCGTGACATGATCATGGTCACGACGCTAGCGCCCTGCTGGTACTGCAGCGGACTTGTGCGCCAGTTCGGTTTTGGCACGCTGATAATCGGCGACACCCGCAATTTCCAGGGCGGCATCGAATGGCTGCGCTCCCTTGGCATCCGGGTTGTCGACCTCGACTCCGAGGAGTGCGTCTCCATGATGGCGAATTACATTCGCGATCATCCCGACGTCTGGAAAGAGGACATCGGCGAAGAGTAACTGCGAGGCTCACGCAGAACGCGGTCATCCCGCTTATACTGATTGAATGAGCAATCCCTTCATGGCTCGCGCCATCGAGCTCTCGATCGAGAACGTCCGGTCGGGGCAAGGCGGACCGTTCGGCGCCGTCGTCGTCAAGGACGGGAAGATCATCGCTGAGGGCGCGAATTGCGTCACCGCCACCAACGATCCCACCGCACACGCGGAAATCATCGCCATCCGCAAAGCGTGTGCGAAACTGGGCCTCTTCGAACTGCTTGACTGCGAGATTTACACGTCGTGCGAACCCTGCCCGATGTGTCTCGGCGCAATCTACTGGGCGCGTCCCGCGCGCGTATACTTCGGCAGCACCGCCGTCGATGCGTCGAAAGCCGGTTTCGACGACTCGCTCATCTATCGCGAAATCCCCAAGCCGCATTCCGAGCGCAAGATCCCGATGATCCAGACCATGCGCGACGAAGCCCTCGAAGCCTTCGCCGCATGGGAGCGCCAGCTCAATAAGCGTCCGTACTAGTAACTTTCCTGCTTGGACCCTGGTGTTCGAAGCCTCGCGCGAATGGAAACTACTCCACGCCGAGAAATGCGTACCGCAGAAGAAACAGCGCGCTCAGCACCCAAATCAGCGGGCTAATCTCCTTGCGTCGCCCCGTGAATAGTTTGAGGAATGTGAACGAGAGCAATCCCAGGCTGAGTCCCGTCGCAATGCTGAACGTCAGCGGCGTAGCGATCAGCGTCAAGAACGCGGGAACCGAATCCGTATAGTCATCCCACTTGACCTTGGCGACCGAGCCGCACATCAGCGCACCCACCAGAATCAACGCTGGCGCCGTGGCGTACGACGGAATGGCCGCCACAATCGGCGCGCAGAACATCGCGACGACAAACAACGCTGCGATCGCCAGATTGCCGAGCCCTGTGCGCGCCCCGGCGGCAACACCCGCAGCGCTCTCGATGTAGCTCGTGACTGTCGACGTTCCCGTCAGCGCCCCTACGATCGTCCCAAACGCATCGGCCAGTAGCGCGCGGCTTGCGCGCGGCAGTTTGCCGTCCCGCAGGAACCCTCCCTGGTCGCACACCCCCACGAGCGTCCCTACGTTGTCGAATAGATCGACGAAGAAAAATACGAAAACGAGTTCGCCCAACCCCAGCTTCGTCGCGGAGCGCAAATCCAGCTTGAGGAATGTTCCAGACGGGTGTGGCCACGAGAAAAACTGCGTCGGCCAGTGGCTCACTCCCAGCGGTATGCCCACGAGCGTGATCGCCACGATTCCTATCAGAATCGCGCTTCCCACGCGCCGCGCCATCAGGATCGCGATCAGCAGCACTCCCAGAGATGCCAGAATCACTTGCGGGTCAGAGGCCTTGCCCAGTCCCACAAACGTGGACTTGTTCGCGACGATGATGCCAGCGTTCCGGAACCCCACAAACGCGATGAAAAGTCCGATACCCGCCGCCGTTCCGTGCTTCAGGCAATCCGGAATTCCATTGACGATTTGCTCGCGCACATTTGTCAGCGTCAGAAGGAGAAAAAGCAGCCCGGACAGCAGCACCACGCCCAGCGCGGTCTGCCACGGCACGCCGCGCCCGATCACGATCGAATACGTGAAATAAGCGTTGAGCGACATCCCCGGCGCGAGCGCAATCGGATAGTTCGCCCACACGCCCATCACCAGCGTCGCCAGCGCCGCCGAAATACACGTGGCGAAAAGCACGCCTTCCACCGGCATCCCTGCCTCGGAAAGAATCCGCGGATTTACCACCACCACGTAGGCCATGGTCATAAACGTCGTCAGGCCGGCCAGAAGTTCGCGGCGAACCGTGGTGTCGTTTTCGGAGAGATGGAAAACGCGCTCGAGCAAGGCGAATTTCCTCTTGTTGAAAGTGAGCCACTATAGGAGCGGAATGTTGCGACGTCAACCGAAGAACGGGTAGGCGTTAGAGCAACGCGACACTGCCCAACTAGCGATAAGGATTGAAATCGAGTGAGACCGTGGTCGTCGTCGAGGTTGCGGCGGACGCAAATTTCCATTTCTTGACGGCAGCGACTGCGGATTCAACAAGTATTGGGTTGCCTCCAAGGACTTTTGCGTTTTCCACGGTTCCTTTGGGCGAGATCGTAATTTCCAGCCGCACCGTGCCGCCAATCTGGCGCATCCTCAACACGGGTGGATAGTCTGGCTCTACTCGCGTTACAAGTTTTCTTTCGATCTTGGAATCTTGCCGCGCATGCAAAGGAGATACAAAGCAGAGGGACACAATCGAGAAACAAATTAGAAGCCACAAGCAAAGATCCTTCACGCTCACGCGTCTTCCTGCCGCGCGTATGCTGCTCAGTGGCGTTTGGCAAAGCCGTAACGTTGTCATCGATCCCTCATCGCCCCGCAGACTTCGCTCGCTGGGCTACGGCAAGTCCACTTGAAGCTCGTAAACCTCGCGAGTACTGGCCTCTTGGACGAACAGTGCCGAGCCGTCCGGAGCGCGGCCAGACCAGAGTCCAAACGGGCCAAGGTATCGCTCGATTCCCTTTTGGAGAAACACATGTTCGTAGTGACTCTCGCCAACCTTCGCACGGCAGTAAGCTCCTTCTCCGCTCACCAAATCGTCGAAATAAATCGACTTGCTATCCGGGGACCATACAGGGTAGTTCAGCGCCCCCGACTCTAACGTCTGCCATTCCGACCATTTTTGGGTTCGCGTGTCATACAACATCAACTTCGTCAGGTTTGCTGAAAGAGCTGCGATGTAGTGGCCATCCGGAGATAGCCGAGGGCTGAAGAGGCCCTCGGAACCAGGAATAGCGGAAAGTTCGTGCGTCTTCATATCGTAGACTTCGATGCTGAGACCCTCCGGTTTACGCTCGGTGATGCGGCCAAAAATGATCTTGTCGCCGTCAAGAGACCAGTTGACGTCTATCTGCGTGAGTTTCTCCGAAACCAGAAGACGCGACGCGCCACCATCTGTGGACACGATATAGATCGCCCAAGGTGTTCCTTCCCGTACATTTATATATGCGATCTGTTTCCCATCAGGGGACCATCGCGGAAGAGCGGCTCTTCCCGGCGAAAAAGTTAACTGCCGTTGTTGCGATCCATCGATACGGCAGCGCCAGAGTGTGCCTCCCGGAATAGAAACGTACGTGACCCATTGGCCGTCAGGCGAGAAATCCAAGTCGCTGGCAGAGATGCCAGAGAGAAATGGCACGAATTTATCGGATGCAGGATCGTACTTCACCACCGCTCCGCGGATATTTAGCCCGAGAGCCCATATGTTTTTGCTGTCTGCAGCTGGCACTGGACTCGAGAATGAGATTGACCCTTGGGTGAGTCTGACCGGCTTCTCAACTCTTCTTCTTTCGAATCGACCGGCAGGTTCCGCGAGAGCAAAAAGGTTTCCGCTGCTGCCCATGGCGTTTTCGGTAGCCTGAAAAATGTAATAACGCCCATCGGCGGTCCAACTGCCGCAACATTTGGACGAAACATCATGCCACTCCGGCAGCAACGCATGCAGTCCTGAGCCGTCGCTATTCACCTCTTGGATCGAAGATGTGTTCTGAGAAATGTCTCCCACGCTGAAACGGACGCGCTTGCCATCAGGTGAATATCGTGGGTAGTAGGGCGTCCCCTCCACCTTCACAAGCTCTTTTACCAGTCCACCGTTGGCGTCCGTGAGATACAGAGAGGAACCTTTCACTAGCAGTACGTGCTGCCCGTCGGGAGCCCAGACAGCTTCCTGGCCAGTCAGATTGCCGAAGCGTTGAGCCGCGCCGCCATTCAGCGGATACATCCAAAAAGGATATTCCGAAGACGGTCCGGCCATGTTTTCAGCCGCCAGCAAAGAAGAATGAAGGGGTGAGACGTCGAGTAACTGGGCGCTCGGAAAAGCGACGGGGAATTTGGAAACGTCGCCGCCCGTCGCCGGAACCTTTGAGATGATCGAACTTTCTCCGGAGATTTCCGTGAAATAGAGATTCGAGCCATCGGATGCCAGATTCGTCTTCACTAATCCGTCGTGCGTGATTTGGCTGCGGCCAGTGACGCTCGGCGAGAGAAGTGGACGATTCAGCCACACCAAGCAGGATCCGACTGCAACGATCAGAACTGGAATTATTAAGAACGCGGAATGGTCTTTTCGCGGCACAGGTAGGCTCCGATCATCATCGTCAAGTAGGCAGATACCGCTGTCAACGAGAGTTCCCAAATTTTAATAACGGATATAGCACCAATTGCGTGATTTGGCGCACTGGCTGGTGTCTTGCGCAGGTGACGCGAGACCTGTATGGTACGCCATGCCTGCATCGATTCGACCAGCAGACACCGACCCGCTGCCCTTTCACAACAAGTCGCCGGCATCCGACCACGAGCCAGCCTACGGACTGCGCCGCCAAGTCCTCTCACCGATGGAGACGCTCGCGCAATCTGTCTCTACGATTGCGCCCACCACCACGCCCGTTGCCACCATTCCGCTGGTCTGCGCGCTTGCTGGCAACGGCACCTGGCTCGCCTATGTATTGGCCTCTGTCGCGATCCTGTTGGTTGCTTGGTGTATCGGCCGGTTCGCGCGCTACTCGTCGTCGCCAGGCTCGCTCTACACCTACGCGGGAATGATCCTGCCGCCTTGGCTCGGCGCCACCACCGCCTGGAGCCTGCTCCTTGCCTACGTAGCCACGGCTTCGAGCGTGATTGGCGGCTTCTATCAATACGCGAACCTGCTCCTCCGCGACGCGATCGGCCACGCCACATCCACCGTCCTCCTCGCGCTGATCGTCGCCGCCGTTTCCATGTGGATCGCCTGGCGCGACGTGAAAATCTCAGCCCGCCTGATGTTGTGGATCGAGGCCGTTTCGGTTCTCTTCATCGTGATCGTCCTCGCGCTCGTGCTCGTCCGCCACGGTTCGCACTGGGATGTGAACCAGTTCCGTCTGCGCGGCGTGACGGGAAGCGGCCTGCGCCTTGGCCTCGTGCTTGCCCTGTTCAGTTTTGTCGGCTTCGAAAGCGCCACCACTCTCGGATCGGAAGCGCGCAATCCCTTGAAGACCATCCCCCGTGCCGTGATTCAAAGCTCGATTCTCGGCGGCGCGTTCTTCGTGCTTTGCGCTTACACCGAAGTCATGGGCTTTCGCGTTGTGGGGCAGGACCTCGGTGCGAGCGACGCGCCGATGCACGTCCTCGCTCGTGTGGCCGGCGCGCCCGCGCTGGGCCCGCTGATCGACGTGGGAGCTCTCGTAAGCCTCTTCGCCGGTACGCTTGCATGCATCACGGCCGCCGCGCGCGTTCTGATGCTCATGGCCCACAACGGCCTCGCTCACTCCTCGTTGCGCTCCACGCACGCCCGCAACGAGACTCCGCACATCGCCGTCCTCGTTACGGGTATCGCGGCGGTCCTTCCCGTGGCGATCCTCGCAGGTCGCGGCTCCGCCGGCCTCGACGTATACGGCTGGATGGGCTCTCTCGCCACCTACGGATTCATCGTCGCCTACGCGCTGGTGTGCGTGGCGCTTCCGCGCTACTTGCGCGATCATGGCGCTGCCGGGCTCACTGCGTGGGTCATATCCCTGCTGGCGTTCGTCGCGATGCTGCTCGCGCTCCTCGGAAATCTGTATCCCGTTCCGGCGGGACCTTACGGCAGGCTTCCCTACATTTTCCTCGCATACCTCGCAGCGGGTTTGCTATGGTTCGCCGTGAAAAGGCGAGCCGGTGGATCGCCGCGTTCTCCCGAGAATAAAAATAGTTGATATGGGCCATCCAAAAAATACTCTTCGCCTGAGAGGGGGAAGTGGCGTAACTTCCCTCATCTTTTGGGGCGACACCGCCAGCATCGCGCGACAAACTGAAATGCGCCTTGAACGTCCTCGGACGGCGGTTGCGCTTGGGTGTGCATCTCCACATTTCTGGGAGGATCGGATGTATCAGAGAGTTCGGCTCTCGATTTTCTTCGTGGTGTTGTTCGCCTGGATCACTTTGGCGTTCGCGCCGTGCGCGCAGGCCCAGACGCTCGGTGGCATCACCGGCACCGTTACTGACGCCTCGGGTGCGGCTGTTGTGGACGCGGTCGTAACGCTCGTCGGCGATCAAACCACGCTCACGCGGACGCAGAAAACCAACTCGAGCGGTTCCTACGAGTTTGTTAATTTGCCCATTGGAACGTACACGCTCACGTTCACGCATGACGCCTTTCAAACGCAAAGGATTCCTTCGATCACAGTGCAAGCCGACCGCACCGCAACCGTGAACGCAGCGCTTAAGGTTGGCCAGGTAAGTACGACGGTCACGGTGGAAGAGACTCCGCTCGTAAACGCGGTGGACACAACCAACGGCTACGTCTTGGACAGGGCTCAGCTCGAAGCCATCCCGCTCCCTACCGGCAGCTTCACGGGCCTCGCTATTCTATCGCCGGGCGTAAACGCGGAGCTTACCGCCGGCGCCGGCGTCAACACAGGCCTCGGAAACCAGCCAATCTGGGCCAACGGCCAGCGCGATACAAGCAACACTTTCCTGTTCAATGGAGTTGACGCTAGCAACCTCTTCAACGGCAAGAGCACCAGTTCGGTGTCCTCGGGCCGCATCGTGAATAACACCGGCGTCACGATGGCGAACAACACCACGGCAGAGCCTGTTCAGACCACGGCATCGCCCTATCTCGCGATTGGCCAGGCGCTCCCCACTCCTCCCCCGGAGACGATCCAGGAACTGCGTGCGAATGCTTCGATGTACGATGCGCAGCAGGGTTCCACGAGTGGCGCGCACATCGACTTGAGTACTTCTTCCGGTACCAACAACATTCACGGTTCCGGCTACCTGCATCGAGGAACCAACGAGTGGAACGCCGCGCCATACTTCAATAACCAGGATCCCAACATCCCTGACCCTGAGAAGGTCCCGGGGTTGCACCGCGAGGTCGGCGGCGGAACTTTGGGCGGTCCGCTCATCAAGAACAAGCTCTTTGGCTTCATTTCTTACCAGCATATCCACGACTCCGATCAGGAAATCGGCAGTTCGCGTGTTGCCGTTCCTTACTACCTGTCGGATGACCGCACCCCCAACGGCTTGGCCAACGCCGTCGAGCAGACGATGAACGACGCTAACAACGACTGCGCTTCGCCTCCGTGCCCTTACTTCACTTCGACGATCAATCTGCCCGCCACAATCGGCACGGGCCCCGGCCAGATCAACCCCATCTCGTATGGCTTGTTGAACTACAAGCTGCCCAATGGCCAGTACCTGATCCCTTCTGCGGATGGATTCACGCCATCGATCAATTTTCCTGAGAACACCTTCACACTTGGCACGGCCCGCTTCTTGGCCGATCAGGCCGTCGCCAACCTGGACTTCATCGCCACGTCGAAGGACACGTTGGCGTTGAAGTATTACTACCAGCACGATCCGACCACCGCTCCCTACGCGTACTCGGGTGTCGCCGACTTCCCGCAGCGTCTCGATGCGGGGAGTCAAGTGGCCTCTATAACGAACACTCAAACCTTGACGCCGAACTTCAGCGTGGCCGAGGTTTTCGGGTTCATCCGCGAGAAGGTCTACAGCACGGTTCAGGAGCCCTTTACGCCGTCCACTTTCGCGACCTACCTGACGAATCTCGGGAACCAACCCCCTGCCAACGGGGGATGCGGGGGATGCATATCCCTCGCGGACGCCAGCGTCAATACTTTCGGCTCTTCGTTTTTCCCTGGTTTGACAATCGCGGACAATTTTGGCGATCCGTCGCCTTACACCAACAGCTACCTCTACAACACAAACTATGTGTACAGCGCTGCCTTGAGCATCGGCGAGGGAGCGGTTTCTCAGGGTGCCTTCACAGGAGTTTTCCAGAACCGCTTCATGCCCTCGGCCGATGCCATCTGGACCAAGGGCAGGCATACCATCACCTTCGGCGGCAGCTTTTCCTACACTCAGCTCAACCCTCGGGACGACCGAACCAACAAAGGTATGGTCGGCTTCAACGATTTTTCGGATTTCTTGGGAGGCGTGCCGGTCACCTACAACATCAACGGGTTCATCGCCACCAGCTTCCTGCAGGGCGACGCCAACCGGCACTATCGCTCCAATGAAACTGGAGAGTACGTTCAAGACAAATTTCAGATTCGTTCCAATCTTAGCCTCACTTTTGGCCTCCGTTACGATTACCATGGCGGCCTCACCGAAACGAACGGCGAGCTCTACAACTTCGAGCCCTCTCTCTATGATTACGATGCCGCTGACGACATCATCAAGTCGAACGGCTTCATCATTGCCGGCAACAACAAACTGCATCCCACCAGCGGTGTCAGTGACTCAACTCTGACGGGGCGTCAATGGGGACTCGCGCCTCGCCTGGGCGTGGCGTGGAGCCCGAAGAAGTTCAATAGCAAACTCGTGGTCCGCGCTGGCTGGGGCATGTACTACGATCGAGGCGAACTTTTCACCTATCTCTCGCCGGGCTTTGCGTCCGGCGTGATACCTGGAGGACCTTTCGGCGTCGCCCAGTCTCCGCCCTACGTGAATTCGCAGTCTTGCAGTGCGTATGCCTACACGGCATGCGCGCCGTACAACGCAGCTTCGCCGGCTTGCCTCTCTTTCACCATCGTATGCGGCACCGGTTTCGAAAATCCTTGGGGCCCGACGCTTGGGCCGCCCCCCAGCGGCGATCCCTCGACTCTGTCCATACCCAATGCGGCAACAATCACAAGCGGTCTGCCGCTCTTCTCCTTCGCGGTTTACAACCGGAAGAACAAGCTTCCGTATACTCTGAATCAGACTCTCGACGTTCAGTGGCAGCCGCGCAACGACCTCTCCATCGAAGTCGGCTACGTCGGCAACCTCGGCCGCCACGAAGTTGTCCCCGTGCCGTTCAACGAGGCCCAAATTGCCACGCCTACTCACCCTATCCGGCCAGGTACTCCTTACGAGCAGGACTACACCTACGGCTATACCATCGTGACCAGTCAAGGCTCATTTACTCCGATTAATTTGCCCAATCCTCCCGCGGGGGAACCGCAGAACCAGCCCTATCAGGAGACCTTCGAGGGAGGCAACATCGATCTTCGCGTGCCCTACATGGGCTATTCGGCGGAGTCGGAGTCGTACACTGCGGCGGGCGTCTCGGCATATAACGCGCTGCAGACTCACGTCGAAAAACGCCTGAGCCACGGAATGCAAGTCGGTTTTTCGTACACCTATTCGCACTCGCTTGATGAACAGAGCGCCATGGGGCTCTTCTACAACGGCAACAATCCCCTCGACCTGCATTCGGGTTATGGCAACTCGGACTTCGACCGCACCCATGTCTTCAACTTTTCCTATCTCTTCCGAATGCACAACTTCTTCACCGAATCCTCGTGGCAGGGAAAGTTTGCGGGTGGATGGGCCCTCGAAGGCGTCACGGTCCTTCAAAGCGGCCAGCCCTTTAGCGTCGTCGACTACTCGGGAGCCGTCGGCAGCATTTACTTTGGTACTTCCGACGGGATCACGAACCCGATCGTCCCGCTCGCTTCGAACTGCACCACGAAGAGCGCGGTCACCGGCGCCAGCGGCGCCGACCCCGGTGGCACACCTGCGCTCAACGCCTCCTGCTTTACGTTGCCTCTGTTGAATCCAGGTGACTTGGGCGGCGGAATCCCCGCGGGTGATATTTACGAAACGAACTTCATCAACAGCGGCCAACGCAACATCTTCCGGCAGCCGTGGCAAAAGCGCGCGGACATTTCCATTGTCAAAGACACAAAGCTGAACGACCGCTTCCGGGTGAAGTACACGTTCGAGGTATTCAACTTGACGAACACCGCGAGCTTCGACATCCCCGTCGATAACGTCTCGCAGAACCCAAGCTTCAGCGATTTTCCGTATCAGGGTCAGCCAGCGGTCGGTTCGCCTACTTGTGACACCACCTACACCGCGCTCTATGTATGCCCTTCTTTGGGCGGCTTGGGCGTCACCAACAAGACGATCGGTGGTCCGCGGCAAATCCAGATGTCGCTGAGTCTCCTATTCTGACGCAGACCTCGCAGGCGGGAATGGCCGCTGCGGTTGCCGCTATTCTCGCTTGCCCCGGGTAAACACCCGCGTCCGCCGTGTTGGCCATTCGCGCAACCCATTCGCTGAGCTTGACGCCCACACTGTGCTGATTAAGACTGAAGGTGAAAGGACAGCGTGGACCTCTTCATAAGCGGCGGCACCGTCATCACGATGGACCCAGAGTTCCGTGTGATCGAGGATGGCGCTGTTGCCATTCAGGGTGACACGATTGTCGCCGTCGGCCGGCGGACCGACCTCCAGTCACGATCACGCGCCGCGAAGACGATCGATGCGGCCGGCACCATCGTCATGCCAGGGATGATCAACGGGCATGCCCACGCGGCGATGAGCCTCTTCCGCGGTGTCGCGGAGGACCATTCCCTCAACGATTGGTTGCAAAAGTACATCTTCCCCGCGGAGGCGCGCAATGTGACGCCGGATTTCGTCCTGTGGGGCACGCGGCTGGGAGTCCTCGAGATGCTTCGCGGCGGCATTACCACGTACGCGGACATGTATTACTTCGAGGACGTGGTCGCGGGCGTCACGAAGGAAGCTGGGATGCGCGGCGTGCTGGGCGAGACGATCCTCGATTTCCCGGCGCCGGATCACAAAACCCCCGCCGAGGCATTGGCATACACGCAGAAGTTCATAGACCACTGGAAAGGCGACCCTCTCATCACGCCCGCCGTAGCGCCGCACTCCATTTACACGCTCTCGACGGAGAACCTGAAGGCTGCCGCAGCCCTGGCCCGACGCAACGGCGTCCCGATCCTGATCCATTTGGCAGAAGCACCCTTTGAAAGTGAACTCAGCCGTGCGAAGTACAAGGCTTCGCCCGTGCGTTACCTGGAAAGCATTGAGGTGCTGGGTCCCGACGTGGTCGGCGCGCACAGCATTTGGGTGGACTCATCGGATATTGCCACGCTGGTGCGACTCGGCGTGGGCTGCATCCACAATCCTTCGAGCAATATGAAATTGGCGTCCGGCGTCATGCCCGTTGTGGATCTGCTGGCCGCGGGCCAGCCCGTGGGGCTGGCAACAGACAGCGCCGCCAGCAACAACAATCAGGATCTGTTTCAGGAAATGAACATCGCCGCGAAACTGCAGAAGGTTACGCGCATGGATCCGAGGGCACTGCCCGCGCGCCAGGTGGTGGAGATGGCGACGATCGGCGGTGCACGCGCACTTCATCTCGATAAGCAGATTGGGTCGCTCGAAGCGGGCAAGCAAGCGGATATCGTGCTGATCGGCACAGGTGCCACGCACTCGACGCCCATGTACAGCGTATATTCGCAGCTCGTCTATGCCCTGAACGCGCACGACGTCAGAACCGTTGTTATCGCAGGCAAAATCGTGATGGAAAACCGCGTGATGATGACCATGGACAAGCCGGAAATCCTCGCGAAAGCCCACGAGTATCAGCGTAAAGTCTCGGCATCGTTGGTGGAAGCGCCGGTGATTTAATTTAGCGGTTTGAGAGGATGGCGCGAAGACGGTCCTGCAACAGGTCCGAGAAATTTGTCATTTCACTTCTTCTCGTCCATTATTCCACTTTTTACACGCTGGCTGTTTCGACTGGGGCGATGAAGCGGTAACCCACGCGGGGAATGGTCTCGATGTATCGAGGGGCTTGTCCCGAGTCGCCGAGCGCCGTGCGGACCTTCTTGATCGCACTGTTCAGGTT
>Ga0070761_10000133_pt1 | contig 51226 bp, 40 predicted proteins | sample HubBroMetageREF1_FD_66724 | JGI IMG/M metagenome (GOLD analysis project Ga0070761, IMG submission 66724) | Reference soil microbial communities from the Hubbard Brook experimental Forest, New Hampshire, USA - Hubbard Brook CCASE Soil... | ecosystem: Environmental > Terrestrial > Soil >... | reverse complement strand
AGCGTCTTATCGACGGTGGGGATGATGGCGAAGATGCCGATGGAACCGGTGATGGTCGCCGGGCTCGCCCAGATCTCATCCGCCGGCGCTGAAATGTAGTAGCCGCCCGAGGCGGCGTAGCCGCTCATGGACACGACCAGCGGCTTGCCCGCGGCGCGCAGTGCCGTGAGCTCGCGGTAGATCTCCTCAGAGGCGAGCACGCTGCCACCGGGGCTGTCGACCCGCAGCACGAGCGCCTTCACGTCCTTGTCCAGGCGCGCCTGGCGGATGAGGCGCGCGGTGGACTCCCCGCCGATGGTGCCCGGCGGCTGCTCGCCGTCGAGAATCTCACCCTCGGCCACGATCACGCCGATGCGTGGCTTGCCGTCCGCGTGCAGTTTCTTCTGCGCGCGCGCGTAACGCACGTAGTCGGACACGGTTACCGACTTGAACGAGCCGCTATCATCGTCCTCGCCGACGAGCTCGATGATCCGCTTCTCGACATCGGGCCGGGACTTCACGGCGGTCACGAGCTTCGCCTGCAGGGCTACCTGCGCCGCGTCGCCGCCAGCGGCGGGCACGGTCCTGGCGAACGTGCCAACGTAGTCGCTGAGCGCCGTGGGGGCGAGCTTGCGGGCGTCGGTGACGTCAGCCTGGTAGCGGGTCCACAGCGCCGTGAGATAGGAGCGGCTTTCCTCACGGTCCTCCGGCGACATGCTGCTGCGGGTAAACGCCTCCACCGCGCTCTTGTAAGCGCCGACCCGGAACACGTTGATGTCCACACCGAGCTTGTCGAGCGCGTCCTTCAGGAACGTACGGTAGCGGTCGTAGCCGTCGATCAGCACAAAGCCGATCGGGTCCAGGTCCACTTCATCGGCCTGGGCGGCGAGGTAGTAGCGCTCCTGGGTCAGCTCCGTGCCGTAGGCGATGACCTTCTTGCCGCTGGCGCGAAACTCGCGCAGCGCGCCGGCGACTTCCTCCATCGTCGGCAGGGTCGCACCTTCGAACTTGTCCAGATCAAGCGCCACCACGCGGATGCGTCGATCCGCGGCCGCCGCGCGGATCGAATCCGTGAGATCCCACAGCAATACCTCGGCGTGCCCGTCGCCGCGCGCCTCATCCACCGCCCGCCCCAGCGGGTCGCCCGAGAGCTGCTCGACGAGGGTCCCCTCGGGCGCGATCAGCAGCGCCGCTTTGTTCGGGATGCGCAGCGCGCCGACCCGCGTCAGGCCGATGACCAGGACGCAGATCGCCAGCAGCACGATGAGGTGCAGCGCTTTGCGCAGCCCGTCGAGGCCGCGCCACAGGCCGGAGAAGAAGGCTCGTGCCGTCATGGCTGCGTCCGACTCAGAGCTTTTCCTCGATCCTGGCCGCCTTGCCGGACAGATCACGCAGGTAGTAGAGCTTCGCGCGCCGCACGTTGCCGCGGCGCTTCACGGCGATCTCGCTGATCGCCGGGCTGTAGGTCTGGAACACCCGCTCGACGCCCTCGCCGTGGGAGATCTTGCGCACCGTGAACGAGGAGTTGAGGCCGCGGTTGCTGCGTGCAATGACGACACCCTCGTAGGCCTGCACGCGCTCGCGATCGCCTTCCACTACCTTCACCTGCACCACCACGGTGTCCCCGGGCTTGAAGTCCGGCACTTCACGGGTCATGCGCTGCTTGTCGATTTCCTGAATTATCTTGCTCATGATTGCTCACCTCGATCTTCGCTTCCTGCCGCACCCGCGGACAGGAACTCATCCAATACGCCGCGCGCCTCACCCTGAAGTCGCGCCCTGTCAATCACATCCGGCCGGCGCCGCCAGGTACGGGCTACCGCCTGGCGCAGCCGCCAGCGCCGGATCCCCGCGTGATCCCCGGACAATAGCACCGGCGGTACCCCCCGGCCTTCGAACACTTCCGGCCGCGTGTAGTGCGGCCAGTCGAGCAGCCCCTGGGCGAACGAATCCTCGCTGCTGGAACGCTCGTCGCCGAGCACTCCGGGCAAAAGCCGCGCCACCGCGTCGATCACCGTGAGCGCCGGCAGTTCCCCGCCCGAGAGCACGTAGTCACCGACCGACAACTCGCGGTCGATACCGAGCTCGATCACCCGCTCGTCGACCCCTTCGTACCGCCCGGCGAGCAGCAGCATGCCGGGTAAACCGGCCAGCTCCTGTGCCTGCGCCTGTCCAAAACGCTCGCCCTGCGCGGACAGGTATAGCCGCGGGCTTCCCGCCGGCAAGCGCGCATGTGCGGCGCGAATCGCGGCCAGCAGCGGCTCGGGCTTCATCACCATTCCCGGACCGCCCCCGTAGGGACGGTCGTCCACCGTGCGGTGCACATCGCTCGTGTGCGCGCGCGGATCCTCGGTACCGATCTGCACCAGGCCGCGCTCCACGGCACGCCCCACCACGCCGAACTCCAGCGCGCCCGCGATCATGCGCGGAAAGAGCGTGACCACCTCGATCTTCATGGAGCCCTCTGATCCAGCTCCGTCGGCCAGTCCACCTCGATCATGCGCGCGGCCAGATCCACCCGGCGCAGGTGGGCAGGTCCCGCCAGCACCCAGTGCTCGCGTCCGTCCGCCTCTTTGGTCACCATCACCGCGCCGCGCGGCGCGTCCACGAAGTGGCTGACCGACCCCAAGGATGCGCCCTCGAGGTTACGCACGCCGAAGCCGATGAGGTCCGCGCGGTAGTACTCGCGCTCACCGGTCGGCGGCAGCGCCGCCCGCTCCACCTCGACCACCGCGCCTGTGAGGGCAGCGGCGCCATTGCGTTCGCTCACCCCATCCAGGCGCACCGCCAATCCTGCCCCGTGCACACGCCCTTCCGCGATGTGCCGCGTCACCCGCTCGCCCGAAGGCAGTCGCAGCGTCCAGTCACGGTGCTCGAGCAGACGCTCCAGGGGATCGGTGTACGACTCGACGTGAACCCAGCCTTTGACACCGTACGGTGCGCCGAGGCGCCCCAGCTCGACCCAGGCCACGAAGGTGCCTTCTAAGGGTTCCTGGCAGCTTTGGTCCTAGGCCGTCGCCTGCTTGCGGTAGGCAGACACCAGCGTCGCCACGCGCTCCGAAGGTTGCGCGCCCTGCCCCACCCAATAGTCGATGCGTGGCAGATCGAGCTTGATCTTCTGCTCGTTCTTGCCGGCGATCGGGTTGAAGAACCCCACGTGCTCCAGGCTCGGGCCGCCCTGGCGCTTACGGCTGTCGGTCACCACGACGTGATAGAAGGGCTGGTTGCGCGCCCCGCGCCGCGTCAGGCGGATAGTTACCATGATCGTATCGCTCTCGTATTAGGCGAGCGGCCCTAAAAGGGCCACCCAAAAAAGAGCGCGGATTCTACGCAACACACGATTCCTGCGCCAGTTTTTCCGCACCCCCGGCGCCGCAGCCGGCCAAAGCCCCTGCGCCCGCCAATGGACTAGCGCCCGGGGAACCCCGGCGGCACGCCGCCCTTAAAGGCCCCCATGAGCCGCTGCAGGCGGCCGCCTTTCATGCTCTTCATCACCCGTTGCATCTGCTGGAACTGCTTGAGCAGGCGGTTTACGTCCTGCACCTGCACCCCGGAGCCCCCGGCGATGCGCCGCCGCCGCGACCCGTCGATGATCCCGGGGTTGCGCCGCTCGCGGGAGGTCATGGAATTGATGATCGCGATCTGGCGCCGCAGGTCCTTGTCCCCGGCCTCGGCGGATATGGCGCCCTTCCTCACCGCAGCGCCCGGAAGCTTGTCGATGAGCGCCCCCACACCCCCCATCTTCTGCAACTGCTCGAGCTGACCCTTCAGGTCCACCATGTCAAAGCCCTGGCCCTTGACGACCTTGTGCGCCAGGCGCTGCGCCTCCTGGGTGTCAACCTGGCGGTGTACCTGCTCGACCAGGCTGACCACATCCCCCATCCCCAGGATGCGCGAGGCCATGCGCTCGGGGTCAAAGGGCTCGAGCGCATCGATTTTCTCACCGACACCCATGAACAGGATCGGCTTGCCGGTCACCTGGCGCACCGACAGCGCGGCGCCGCCGCGCGCATCACCGTCGGCCTTGGTGAGAATCACGCCGGTGAGATCCAGCGCCGCGCCAAAGGCGCGCGCCGCGTTCACCGCGTCCTGGCCCGCCATGGCATCCACGACGAACAGGCGCTCCGCAGCGCCGACCGCCGCATCGATGTCGCGCACCTCGCCCATCAGGGCCTCATCGACATGCAGGCGTCCGGCGGTGTCCACGATGAGCACATCGAACACGCCGCTGCGCGCACGCTCGAGCGCCGCCCGCGCAATCGCCGCGGGCGCCGCCGCGTTGCTGGCGGGAAAGTATTCGGCGCCAACCTGAGCCGCGAGCCGCTCAAGCTGCAGCATCGCTGCCGGGCGGCGCACGTCGGTGCTGGCAAGCAGCACGCGTTTCTTCTCGCGCTCACTCAGCCAGCGCGCCAGCTTCGCCGCCGTGGTGGTCTTGCCGGCGCCCTGCAGCCCCGCGAGCAGGATGACCACGGGCGGCTGCGCGCGCAGCTTCCAGGCCGCACCCGCGCCGCCCATGAGCTCCCGCAGCTCCCCGTGCAGGATGCCGATGAAGGCCTGGCCCGGGGTCAGGCTCGAGAGCACCTCGGCGCCGAGCGCCTTGGCCTTGACCGATTCGATGAAGCTCTTGACGACCGGGAGCGCGACGTCCGCCTCCAGCAGCGCCACGCGCGCCTCGCGCAGCGTCGCGGCGACGTTTTCTTCGGTAATCCGCCCACGGCCCCGCAGGCTCTCGATGCTGCGCGACAGGCGCGCCGTCAGATGTTCAAACATGTGGGGATTATAGGGCTTCGAGGCCCTATGCTAAGGTTTTACAACACGCTGGCGGGCACCGCCTGCTTAAGCCCGCCGCGCACCCTTACGCACCTTACGAGGATGCCGCCTTGAACTTCGCCGCCAGCACTCCGCTCATGCTGATACTGCTGTTGTTGCTTGTGGTCGTGGCGTTCTCCTCCGGCACCGAAGTCGCCATGCTGTCGGTGAATCGCTACCGCATCCGCCATCGCGCGCAGCGCGGCGAGCTCAAGGCACGGGTGCTCGACCGGCTCCTGAAGACCCCGGACGAGTGGCTCGGCGCAAACCTGGTGATCCTGGCCGCGGCGAGCGTGTTCGCGTCCGCCATCGCCACCATCCTCGCGCAGCGCAGCGGCTACCGTTATGCGATCCCGTGCGCCGGCGCGCTGCTCACCGTCGTGGTGATCGTGTTCTGTGAACTCGCCCCCAAGATCTACGCCACCGCCAACCCGGAAGGGGTGGCGCTGCACGCCGCCGGCATTTACCGCGTGCTGGTGCTGGTGGCGAGGCCGGCTCTGTGGCTGACCAACACCATGGCCTACGGATTCCTGTGGATCTTCGGCGTCGGACGCAGCACCAACACCGCGCACACCCTGAACGCCGAGGAGCTGCGCACGGTGGTGTCGGAAGCCGCCCCCATGATTCCGATGCGCCACCGGCAGATGCTGTTGTCGATCCTCGATCTCGGCCACGTCACGGTGAACGACATCATGATCCCGCGCCAGGAAATCGCGGGCATCGACGTGAACGACAGCTGGGAGGAGATCCTCGGCCAGCTGCGACAGACCCCGCATACGCGGCTGCCCGTCTACGAAGGTGAGCTCGACAACCTGGTGGGCCTGCTGCACATGAAGCGCGTGGCACGCGAGCTGGCGCGCGGCACGCTCAACCGCGAACGCCTGATAGAAATCGCCCGCGGCCGCGAGTCGTACTTCGTGCCGGAAGGCACCGCGCTCAACGTGCAGCTGACGCAATTTCAGCGCAATCGCCGCCGCCTCGCCTTCGTCGTGGACGAATACGGGGACATCCAGGGCCTGGTGACGCTCGAGGACATTCTCGAGGAGATCGTCGGGGAGTTCACCTCGGATCCCGCGACCATCACCCACAAGGACGTGCACGCCGAGCGACCCGGCGTGTTCATCATCAACGCCAGCGCCACCATCCGCGCCATCAACCGCGCGCTGTCCTGGCAGCTGCCCACCGGGGGGCCGAAGACCGTGAACGGCCTGCTGCTCGAGCACCTGGAAACGATTCCCGACCCAGGAACCATGGTGCGCGTTGGTAACTACGATTTCGAGGTGCTGCAGATCGCGGACAACGCCATCCGCACGGTGCGCGTGCGCGCACCGGCCACCGCTGCCGTGGCCGTGGCCGCCGGCGGCTAGCCTGCGGCGAACGCCGCCTCGAGCGCCTCCGCGACCCCCGCTACGCTCAACACGGTGAGCCCTTCCGGGGGCTTGCGCGGCGCGTTGTCCCGGGGAACTACGGCCACACGGAATCCCTGCGCGCGCGCTTCGCGCAGACGTTCATCGCCGTAGGCGACGGGACGGACCTCGCCTGTGAGCCCGATTTCACCGAACGCCACGAGCTGCGACGGCAGCGCGCGGTTTCTGAGGCTCGAAGCCAGCGCGATCACGACCGGCAGGTCGGACGCGGTTTCACCAATCTGGATGCCGCCGACGACGTTGACGAACACATCGTGCTCCTGGAGCGACAGGCCCGCATGCCGGTTCACCACGGCCAGGAGCATCGCCAGGCGGTTGGCATCGAGCCCCTGGGCGATACGCCGCGGTGCACCAAAACGCATGCGGTCAACCAGGGCCTGCAGCTCAATCAGGAGCGGCCGTCCGCCATCGCGGGCCACGGTGACGATGCTGCCAGCGGCCGGCTGCGGCGCGCGCGAGAGGAAGATGGCCGCCGGGTTCTTCACCTCTTTCAACCCGCCGGCCGTCATGGCGAAAAACCCCAGCTCATTGACCGCGCCGAAGCGGTTCTTGGTGGCGCGCACGATGCGATAGCGACTGCCCGCCTCGCTCTCGAAGTACAGCACGGTGTCCACCAGATGCTCGAGCATGCGGGGGCCTGCGATCGTGCCCTCCTTGGTCAGGTGGCCGACGATGACCACCGCAGTGCCGCTGGTTTTCGCGAAGCGCACCAGCGCCGCGGTGCACTCGCGCAGCTGCGACACGGCGCCTGCACCGGCACCGGTGGCGCCCGCTTGCACGGTCTGGATGGAGTCAATGACGAGCAGCGCCGCGCGCCGCTCGGCGGCGAGCGCGAGGATCGAGGGCAGATCGGTTTCCGCCACGACGCCCAGGGCTTCGGCCGTGAGCGCCAGGCGCCGCGCCCGCAGTGACACCTGCGCCACCGACTCTTCCCCGCTCGCGTACAGGACCGCGCGCGCGGCGGCAACCTGGGCCGCGACCTGCAGGAGCAGCGTCGACTTGCCGATCCCTGGGTCCCCGCCCAGCAGGATCACCGATCCGGGGACGACGCCTCCGCCTAAGACCCGGTCCAGTTCGCCGTGGCCGCTGCCAAAGCGCGCGGCGGCATCGGAGCCGGTACCGGCGCCCAGACTCACGGCCGCGGCCGGTGCTGCCGGTCGCGCCCGCGCGGAAATACGCTGCTCGAGCGAATTCCATTCACCGCACAGTGGGCACTGTCCCTGCCATTTGAGGGTCTCGCCCCCACAGGAACCACAGACGAACACCGGATTCGGGCGAGCCATCAATGCGCCTTTGGAGTCCACTTTCGGCTAGGATTCGCGCCCGGGATGCTCTTTTGTGACCAAAGCCACCCGGGGTACCTGCTGGCGATGCTAGCGTATGGCGGCTCGGATCAGGGCGGGAAAGTGACGCGTATCACAATCGGTGGAGTACATCAGTGTCCGGGCGGGGCGTGAACTTGCGCAACAAAGTGCGTTTCGTTGGCCTCAGCGACACCGGCAAGGTTCGGGAGCACAACGAAGACACCATCGCCGTTGATGCGGACATCGGCCTGCTGGTGCTCGCCGACGGCATGGGCGGCTACAACGCCGGGGAGGTCGCGAGCGGCATCGCGGTGAAAACCATCGTGAACCTGGTGCGCGAACACGTGGAGCGCGAGGACCTGTCGGTGCCCGACCAGGAGTCCGGGCTGTCCCGGCCCACCATCATCCTGCGCGACGCCATCAGTCGCGCCAACAAGATCATCTACCAGACCGCGCGCACCCAGCCGCAGTGCGAAGGCATGGGCACCACCGTGGTCGCGGCCCTGTTCTACGACAATAAGGTCACCATCGCCCACGTCGGCGACTCGCGCATGTACCGCCGGCGCGATGACAAGTTCGAGCAGGTGACCATGGATCATTCCCTGCTGCAGGAGCTCGTCGACCGGGGGTTTTATTCGGCCGAGGAGGCGCAGCGGGCGGCCAACAAGAACTACGTGACCCGGGCGCTGGGCGTCGAACCCAGCGTGGACGTGGAGATTCAGGAGGTCCCGGCCGGCCGCGGCGAGGTGTTCATCATCTGCTCGGACGGGCTTTCGGACATGGTCGAGGATGACGATATTCATTTAACCATAAACACCTTTAGTGCTAATCTGGATACGGTCGCCAAACAATTGATTCAACTGGCCAATGACAACGGGGGACGCGATAACGTCTCGGTGGTCATGGCGCACATCGTGGATCCGTTCCCGGCTCGCACAAAGATTTTCGACAAGATCCTGGGTTGGTTCGGCTGACATCCGTATAAAGGCAGAAGCACATGGCAAGGTTGGTCTTAAGCCTGGATGGCCAGGTAATGGCGGAATACAACATGAACAAGGAGCGCTACACGATCGGGCGCCTCCCTGACAATGACATCCGCATCGACAACGCTGCCGTCAGCGGGCACCACTCGCTGATCATCAACATCCTCAATGACTCCTTCCTTGAGGACCTGAACAGCACCAATGGCACCTACGTCAACGGCAAGCTGATCAAGAAACACGCATTGCAGCATGGCGACGTCATCACCGTCGGCCATCACCAGCTGCGCTTCGTCGAAGACGACGAGCAGCAGGACGAATTCGAAAAGACCATGGTGATCCAGCCCTCCGCCCGACCGGTGGACAAGCTGCGCACCGCGGCCGCGGTCGCGGAGGCCGTCGGTGCCGGCCCGTCAGCCACTGGCCGCTCACGCACCCTCGGCGAGAACGCCGCGGCGCTGAAAAAGGCGAAATTGCAGGTGCTCTCCGGGGCCTTCGCCGGCCGCGAAGTTGAGCTCAGCAAGGCCCTCACCACGCTCGGGCGCCCGGGCATCCAGGTGGCGGCGATCACCCGCCGCTCCGAGGCCTATTACATCGTGCACGTCGACAGCGGCAAGCCCGATGACTATCCGCTCCTGAACGGCACACCGATTGGCCAGCAGGCGACCAAGCTGAACGACAACGACGTCATCCAGCTCGCCGGCGTCAAGATGGGGTTCTTCGTAGCTTAGCGGCGCAGGTGGTTCGATTGCTGAAAGTGGCCTGCGGCCCTTTCAGCTAGCGCAGCTGCAGCGGCACCCGCTGGCTGACGCTGCACAGCAGTTCGTAGGCAATGGTGCGCGCGTCGCGCGCCACCTCCTCCACCGGCAGTCCCGGTCCCCACAGAATCGCCGGGGTGCCCACGTGCACGCCAGCGAGCTCCGTGACGTCCACCGCGATCATATCCATGGACACGCGCCCCACGAGCGGTGCACGCGCGCCGTTCACGAGTACTGGCGTGCCGCCGGGTAAGCCGCGCGGCAGCCCATCGCCGTAGCCTGCGGCAACAATCGCAATGGTGGCATCCCGCGGTGCGCTCCACGCGCCGCCGTAGCCAACCCGTTCGCCGCGCGCCAGCTGCCGCACCGCGATAACCGAGCTCTCGAGCGTCATGACGGGCCTAAGCCCGAGATCCGCGCCCGTGTCGTCCGCAAACGGGGATGCGCCGTAGAGCGCCAGGCCCGGGCGCACCCAGTCGCAGTTGAGCTGCACAGTGCCGAAGATGCCGGCGGAGTTTGCGATGCTTACGCGGTAGTCAAGGCCGGCGGTCGCGGTGCGAAAGCGCGCCAGCTGTTCATTGGTCACGCGGTTATCGCGCTCGTCCGCACAGGCAAGATGGGTGAGCAGGCGGATCTCCAGCGGTGCAGGCTCAAGGCGTTGCAGGCGTGCGAGCGCCGCTGGGAACTCCCGCTCCGGGAAGCCGAGGCGGTTCATGCCGGTATCGATCTTGATCCACAGCACAAAGCGGTGCGCGCCGGTCATTTCCTCGAGGAGTTCGATCTGCAGTGCGTCGTGCACGACCAGCTCGAATCCGTGTCGCGCGGCCTGCGAGAGCTGCTCGGCAGTGAACACACCCTCAAGAAGCACGATGGGCTGCGTGATCCCGGCGGCGCGCAAGCTAAGACCCTCCTCCAGGCGCGCGACCGCGAAGGCATCGGCATCGCTGAGAGCGAGTGCTGTCGGCACGAGTCCATGGCCGTAGGCGTTGGCCTTTACCACGGCCATGACGCGCGCGCGCCCGGTTCGCTCGCGGATGCGGGCGAGGTTGTGTCGCAGCGCCCCGGTGTCGATGACGGCCCGGATGAGCCGGCTCACCGCAACACGCCCTCCGCGTACGAATCGGACACGTAGTTGGCGAAGCGGGTGAACTGTCCCTGGAAGGTCAGCATGAACATGCCGATCTCGCCGTTGCGGTGTTTGACGAGATCAATTTCCGCGACCCCCTTCTTCGTGGTGTTGCGGTCGTAGACCTCTTCACGGTAGATGAGCAGGATCATGTCTGCGTCCTGTTCCAGAGCGCCGGAATTGTGCGATACCACGCCGTCGGCGAGCCAATTGGCCACGCCGGGCACGGTGAGATCAAACACGTCCTCTTCACCGGCAGGTGTGACCGCAACCACCCGATCCCAGAAAAGATCAGACGAAGCCCAGTTCTCAAGCTGCGGGGAGTCGAGCGCTAGCGCGTAAGTCGTGGTCTGCGTGCGACCTGGGCTGAAACCGAAGTGAGACGGACCGCCGGAGGTGCTCTGTATCCGCGTCATGGTGCGCGTCCCCACGCAGGCGAGACGATCCCTGGCCTGCAATGTGCCTACCGTGGTCCAGCCCGCCCCAGCAAGCAGCCGATGCTCAGGCGTCGCCCGAATCGACCGGCCGCTCGCGAGTTCAACCTTGAGAACCGGGCGATTGCCGACTTTCCAGACCTTGTCGGAACGTGCGCGGGTAAGCTGCTGCTGCTCGTCGACTGCCCAAACCTCAGGCTCCTCACCCACGAGACTCGCAATTGGCACGCGGCGCCCATCGGTGAGGCACACCAGCGTGTCCCCGGTTACGCACTCACGCAGGTCCGACATTACAGGCTTCTTGTGCTCGCGCTGTTCGACCGCGCGATTCAGCTGCGACAGTGCGATCACCGGCACCTGCAGTTCCTTGGCGAGCACCTTCAGGCCGCGGGAGATTTCGGCGATTTCCGTGGCACGGTTTTCCTGCGTGCCAGGCACCTGCATGAGCTGCAGGTAGTCGACCACCACCAGATCCAGGCCATGCTCGCGCTTCACGCGCCGGGCACGCGCGCGCAGCTCAGTTGGATTCAGCGCCGGAGTCTCGTCGACGAAAATCTTCGCTTCCGAAAGCTGGCTGGTGGCGCCAGTGATCCGCACCCAGTCGTCGTCCGAGATGCGGCCGCTGCGCAGGCTGTTGAGCGGCACCCCGCCGATCGAGGCCAGCATGCGCGTGATGACCTGCTCGGCCGGCATTTCCATGCTGAAGATCGCCACCGACGCCTTGGTGCCCGGATGCACCGCCGCGTATTCGGCCATGTTGACCGCCAGCGTCGTCTTGCCCATTGAGGGGCGGCCGGCAACGATGACCAGGTCCCCGGGGCGCAGCCCGCCGGTGAGCTTGTCGAAGTCAGTGAAGCCCGTGGGGAGTCCGCGCAGCTTGTCGGGGTTGTTGTGCCACTCATCGATCTGGTCGATGACCCCGGGCAGGAGCGTGCGCACGGCTATCGCTCCTTCGCGCTTGCGGAAGCTGCCTTCCGCGATCTCGAAGACCCGCTGCTCGGCGCGATCCACCAGCGCGCGCGCCGTCTCGCCGTCATTGTTGAAAACCGAGGTCGCAATGTCGGTGCCGGCGCGAATCAGCTGCCGCAGGAGCGAGCGTTCGCGGACGATTTCGGCGTAGGCGCGAACGTTGGCGGCGGTGGGCGTATCGCGCGCCACCGAGCTTAGGTAAGCAAGGCCGCCTGCGACCTCGAGCTTGGCGGTGCGCTCGAGGTGCTGCGATACGGTCACCACGTCGCAGGGCTTGCCTTCGCCTGCCAGGGTGCCGATGGCGGCGAAGATCAGCCGATGGTCGGGGCGGTAGAAGTCACCTTCCGTCACCACGTCGGCGACGTTGTCCCAGGCGATGGGGTCCAGCAGCAGGCCGCCGAGCACCGCCTGCTCCGCCTCGATCGAGTGCGGCGGCGCCGGCACGTCCAGAAGTGCAACCGAGCCGGAGTCCTCACGTTTCGGCATTCCGGCCACTGTCAACGCCCCTTTTGCGTGTGCGACTACTCTTCCGCGACGATCGTCACGTGCAGCGGCACGTCGACGTCGGCGTGCAGATGCAGGCTCACGACGTGCTCGCCCACAGTGCGCAGCGGGCCCTGGGGCAGGCGCACTTCGCTGCGCTCGACCTTGAAGCCCTCGCGCGTGCACGCCTCAGCAAGGTCGCTGGTGCCGATGGAACCGAAGAGTTTACCCTCGGCGCCGGCCTTGGCGGTAAGCGTCAGCTTGAATTCCTTCATGGCCGCGGCGCGTTCGGCAGCGGAGGACAGGTGCTCGCGGGCGGCCCGCTCGAGCTCCGTACGCCGCGCTTCGAAGCGCGCCACGTTGTCCGGGGTCGCCAGCGTCGCCTTGCCCTCAGGCAGCAGGAAATTGCGCCCGAAACCCGACTTCACCTTTACGCGGTCGCCGATGTTGCCGAGATTGGCGACCTTCTGCAGGAGAATGACTTCCATCGCGGCGGCCTTTAGTGCTGATCGGTGTACGGCAGCAGCGACAGGAAGCGCGCGCGCTTGATGGCGACCGCGAGCTGGCGCTGGTAGAAGGACTTCGTGCCCGTGATGCGGCTCGGAACGATCTTACCGGTCTCGGTGACGTAACCCTTGAGTGTGGCGAGATCCTTGTAATCGATGTACTTCACCTTCTCGGCGGTGAAGCGGCAGAACTTCTTGCGACGCGAGAAACGGCCGCCGCCCGCACCGCCGCTGCCGCCCCCATTGCCGCCGCCGCGTGATTCTCTTTGCATGGCCATGATTCAGATCCTCAATTCGGTATGGTGTCGGTGACGGAGCTGTCGTCGTCCTCGGAAGCGAGCGGCGCGTCATCGCGCACGCGGCGTCGGCCACCGTCCTCGCCTTCCTCGTCCGCGCCGTCATCGCGCGAGCGCTCGCGGCGCCGGCTGCCACCCTCGCCTTCCTCTTCCGCCGCCTTCGCCATCGGCGAGGGCTCGGTGATGGCTTCGTCCATGTTCACCACCAGATGGCGCAGCACCGCGTCGCTGAAGCGGAAAGCACCGGTGAGCTCATCGAGGGTCTTCTGATCCGTCTCCACGTTCATCAGCACGTAGTGCGCCTTGTGCACTTTGGCCAGCGGGTAGGCGAGCTGACGCCGGCCCCAGTCCTCCAGGCGATGCACGTGACCGTTGCCGGCCGCGATCATGCCCTTATAGCGCTCGATCATCGCGGGCACCTGCTCGCTCTGATCCGGATGCACGAGAAATACGATTTCGTAATGCCTCATTGAATGCTCCCTTCGGTTTAAAGCCGCCCGGATTTAAGGCTGTCCCGGTGCGGCAAGGAGATACACAGCTTCAAGGCCTTGCGAGGCGGTGAGGTCTGCGCCCTTTTGGGCTCAAAAGGGGCGCGAAGCATACTGAAAGCGACCCGCCACTGCAACGCATAGCCTGAGGCGAGCGCTGCGCGCTTCCACATCAACGGGTTAACTGCGGCTGGCGAAAGGGCTTGAATGTCATCGCGATCAGGGTCGCGCCGATCCCCATGCCAAAGCTGGCGATGTAGAGCCACCCATAGCCGGCAGTCGTATCAAAGATCCAGCCACCAAGCAGCGGGCCAGTTGCCATCCCGAGGCTACCGGCCATAGCGCTGCCGCCTATGATGGTTCCCATCATGCGCAGCGGAAAATTCTCGCGTGCGATCACGGCATACAGCGGCATCACGCCGGCGTAAGTGAAGCCGAACAACACCGCTATGGCGTAAAACTCTGCAAGGCTGTGCGTAAAGTAGTAACCCAATGCGCCGAACGCCTGAATGAGCAATCCGGCAACAAGAACTCTCTTGGCCCCGAGTCTGTCACCCAAAATGCCGAATCCCACGCGGCCTCCCAATCCCGCCAGGCCTTCGACACTGTAGATTGAAACTGCGGTCAGCGGCGCGATCCCGCAGGTGATCGCATAACTGACTGTGTGGAAGATCGGTCCTGAATGAGTTGCGCAGCAACAGAAGTTGGTGAGCAAGAGGATGATGAACTGCGGAGATCTGACGGCCGCGGCAACCGACATTTCTGCAGGAACCTGGGTATTTGCGGCACCTGAGCTGCCTTGCGCCTGCAAGGCAGGCGGACGACGCACCAGGAAGGACGTTGGAATCATGATGACGGCGGCGATGGCTGCGATGATCAGCAGCGCCGTGCGCCAGTCATGATGGGAGACCAGCCAGCCGGCGATAGGCGACATCGTCATTGGCGCCATGCCCATACCAGCCGAGACCAGTGATACGGCCAGACTTCTTTGGGTATCAAACCACCCGGTAACCGTCGCCATCATGGGGGCAAAGATCGCCGAGGTCGCGATACCGACCAGAAGGCCAAACACAAGCTGAAACTCGAACAGTGAGCGGCTGAAGCTGGCGAGCGCAAGGCTCGCGGCCAGGAGGATGGAGCCAGTGAGTACGGCGACTCGTGGTCCGAATCGATCCGTGAACGTTCCCCAAAAGATACTGCCGAAGGCCATGGCCAGGAAACCGATCGTCATGGCAAGCGATATGCCCGTGCGCGACCAACCTGTCGCCTGAGTCATGGGTGTCAGAAGTACGGGCAACGCGAACATCGCGCCGATGGCAACACATCCTAAGAGAGCTCCCGCAGCAACGATCACCCAGCGATAACCAGGATTGGTCACCCTGTGACTCCTTCTAAAATGCTTGTTAACACGCGCTAGCGGCTGAAGTGCCGCTCCACCTGCCTCCAGGCCAGCTCCGCGGTGGCGCGCGCGCGCACACCCGCCTCGCGCGCGTGGCGGCTCGCCGCCGTGCCGTCCAGCACCCGCCGCATAATGCCCTGGCGGATGCAGGCGATACGGAACATGTTGTACGCCATGCAGAATTCCCACACCCCGGGGTCAATCGCGGCTCGCCCGGTCCGCTGGCAGTAGGTAGCGACATAGTCGGCCTCGCTGGGGATCCCGAGTGCGGGCAGATCCAGCCCGAGCAGACCGCGCACTTCGCCCTCCCCGACCCGCCACAGCATGACGTGGTAAGAGAAGTCCGCGAGCGGATGCCCGAGCGTGGACAACTCCCAGTCCACTACCGCGGCGAGGCGCGGTTGCGTGGCGTGGAAAATCATGTTGTCGATGCGATAGTCGCCATGCACGAGCGTGGTCTCGTCCCCGGGCGGGATATTGGCCGGCAGCCAGGCGAGCAGCTGCTCCATCGCCGCAATGTCCTCAGTCTGGGACGCCCGGTACTGCTTGCTCCAGCGGGCGATCTGGCGCGCGAAGTAGTTGCCGGGCTTGCCAAAGTCGGCGAGCCCGCGCGCCGTGAAGTCGAGCGTATGCAGCGCCACCAGCACGCGGTTCATTTCGTCGTAGATGGCGGCGCGCTCGGGCGGTGTCATGCCGGCAAGCGAGGGATCCCAGAAGTTGCGCCCGGCGACGTAACCCATGACGTAGAACATCGAGCCCAGCACGCTCTCGTCCGTACACAGGAAAAAAGGCTGCGCCACCGGTACGTCCGTGCCGTGCAGGGCGCTGATGAGGCGAAACTCCCGGTCAACGGCGTGGGCCGAGGGCAGCAACTGACCGGATGGCTTCCTGCGCAGCACGTACTGCCGACCATTTGCGGTAGTCATGAGGAACGTCGGGTTGGATTGGCCGCCGCGGAACTGCTGCACCTCGAGCGGTCCTGCGAACCCCGGGATCTTTCCTGACAGGTAGCGCGCCAGCGCGTCGGCATCGAAACGCTGCTGCTGTGCCACCGGCATGGTGCCGGCAAACTCCTCCCCGGCCATCTAGGTGTGCTTCGCGAGCTCCAGGGTGCCGATCTGGTTGCGGTGCACTTCGTCCGGCCCGTCGGCGAGGCGCAGCGAGCGCGCGTGCGCGTACGCGTGGCCGAGGTGGAAATCATCGCAAAGGCCGGCGGCGCCGTGCGCCTGGATCGCCCAGTCCACCACCTGGCAGGCCGTGTCGGCGGCGGCGATCTTGACCATGGCGATCTCCGCGCGCGCGGCTTTATTGCCTACCGTGTCCATCATCCAGGCGGCCTTCAGCACCAGCAGGCGCGCCTGATCAATACGGATGCGCGATTCCGCGATGCGTTCCAGGGTCACGGATTGCTCGGCGATCGGCCGCCCGAAGGCGGTGCGCGCCTTGACCCGCCGGCACATTCTTTCCAGTGCCCGCTCGGCGAGGCCGATGACGCGCATGGCGTGATGAATGCGCCCGGGACCTAGGCGTCCCTGGGCGATCTCGAAGCCGCGCCCCTCGCCGAGCAGAAGGTTGGTCGCCGGCACGCGCACGTCGTGGAAATCGATTTCCATGTGGCCGTGCGGCGCATCGTCAAATCCGAGCACCGGCAAGTGCCGCAGGATGGTGATGCCGGGCGTATCACGTGGCAGCAGGATCATGGATTGCTGGGCGTGCCTGGGCGCGCCCGGGTCAGTCTTGCCCATGAAAATGAACAGCCGGCAGCGCTCATTGCCGGCGCCCGAGGTCCACCACTTGCGTCCGTTGACCACATACGAGTCCCCGTCGCGCACGATGGAGCTCTCGATGTTGGTGGCATCGCTCGAGGCGACGCGCGGCTCGGTCATGGCGATGGCGGAGCGGATCGAGCCTGCGAGCAAGGGCTCCAGCCACTCACGCTTCTGCGCGGGCGTGCCGTAGCGCTCGAGCGTTTCCATGTTGCCGGTATCGGGCGCGGCGCAGTTGAACACCTCGGGCGCGAACACCACCCGCCCGGTCAGTTCCGCAAGCGGCGCGTACTCGAGGTTGGTAAGGCCCGCACCGTGATGCGAGTCCGGCAGGAACAGGTTCCACAGCCCGGCCGCGCGCGCCTTCTGCCGCAGCGGCTCTAGCAGTGGCGGGTCCTGCCAGCGATTGCCCTGTGCGAGTTGCGTGTAATAAAGCTCCTCGTTCGGGTAAATGAGCTCGTCCATGAAGGCGCCGAGCCGCTTTTGGTAGTCCTGCGCCTTGGCGCTGTGCTGGAAGTCCACGGGCGTTACCTCCTTCAGGCAATGACGAGCACGACCTTGCCCTGGGCCTTGCGGTTCATGACGACATCGAGCGCCTCGTGGAAGCGCTCGAGCGGATACTGTGCGCAGACATGCGGACGCAGCCGCCCCTGTGTGTACCAGCCGAGAAGCTCGGTGAAGTTCGCCGCGACCCGGGCAGGCGCGGCCTGCGCATACGCTCCCCAGAAGACCCCGACGAGCGAGGCGCTCTTGAGGAGCAGCAGGTTGAGCGCGATCTTCGGAATCTCCCCGCTCGCAAAACCAATCACGAGGTAGCGGCCCTGGTAGGCAAGACTGCGCACGGCGGGCTCCGCGTACGTTCCTCCCACCGGGTCGTAGACCACATCGACGCCCTTGCCCTGTGTGAGCTCCTTGACACGCTCGCGCAGATCGCCGCTCGAGTAATTGATGAGGGCATCCGCGCCGTACTGCCTGCACAGCGCGAGCTTCTCCTCGCTGGAGGCGCAGGCGATGACGCGCGCGCCCATGATCTTGCCCAGCTCGACGGCGGTCAGTCCCACCCCGCCTGCGGCGCCCAGCACGAGCAGTGTCTCACCGGCTTTAAGCTGCGCGCGATCCTTGAGCGCGTGGTACGACGTGGCATAGGCGATCGGGAATGCGGCGGCGCTCACGAAGTCCATCTGCTCCGGCAGCGGGATGACGCCACGCGCGGGCATCACCGCTTCCTCCGCGAACCCCCCGTAAACTGTCGCGACCAGCACCCGCATTCCAATCGCAAGGCCGCTCACCCCGCTGCCCACCTCGCGGATCACGCCCGCGACTTCGGCGCCCGGGGAGAACGGCAGCGGCGGCTTCACCTGGTACTTGCCCTGCACGATAAGAGCGTCGAGGAAGTTAAGTCCGCAGGCTTTCACCGCGATCACAACTTCACCGGCACCGGCGTGTTTGGCCGCCACCTCCTCCAGCAGCAGCTGCTCGGGCGGGCCGAATTCCCGGACGAGGACCGCCTTCATGCCGCGCTTCTTTGCCGCACGGCCTCGTAAAGCAGCATACCGGCGGCCACCGAAACGTTGAGGCTCTCGACCGCGCCCAGCTGCGGCAGGCTCACCAGGAAATCGCAGTTCTCTCGCGTCAGGTGCCGCAGGCCCGCGCCTTCGGCGCCGAGCACCAGCACCACCGGTCCCTTGAGGTCGGTTTCGCGAGCCGCTTTGCCCGCCGCCGTATCCGCGCCCACCACCCACAGGCCCGCCTGTTTCAGCAGTTTCAGCGTGCGCACCAGATTGGTCACGGCCACCACCGGTGTCGTTTCAGCGGCACCCACGGCGACCTTACGCACGGTGGGCGTCAGCTGCGCGGCACGGTCACGCGGCACGATGACAGCGAGCGCGCCGCAGGCATCGGCCGTGCGCAGGCAGGCGCCGAGATTGTGTGGATCCTGCACGCCATCGAGTGCCAGCAGCAGCGGTGCCGTGGAACTTTGCAGCGCGGTGAGAAGGTCATCTTCGCTCCACGACGCAAGTGGCGTGATGTCCGCCGCCACGCCCTGATGCGCAACCTCGCCCAGCAGCTTTTTCAGTGCCTGCGCGTCGAGGCGTTGCACCGGGGTGTGGTGGCGCCGCGCCAGCTCCTCGATGGCGCGCACCCGGGGGTCATCGCGCCGCTCGGCCAGCCGCAGCGCCTGCACGCGCGCGGGATGCCGCTCGAGGATGGTGCGCACAGCGTGCACGCCGTAGATGGTTTCGGTGCCCTTCACGCTTACGCCTCATCGGCCAGCGAAAGATCGATCAGGCCCTCGATGGGGTTCACGGCTGTGACCACGACCCGCACGTGATCCCCGGTTCCGAGCCGCCGACCGCTGCGCGAGCCGCGCCACCCATGGCCGTCGTCCTCCATGACGTAGCGGTCGTCACGAAGGTTGTCGATGTGCAGGAGGCCATCCACCGCCACGTCCAGGATCTGCACGAAGCAGCCGAACTCGACCACGGTGGTGATCAGCCCCTGGAAGGTCTGTCCGATGCGCTCCTTTAGATAGGTGCATTTGAGGAAGCCGGAAACATAGCGGTCCGCCTCGTCCGCGCGCTTTTCGAGCTTTGAGGTGCTGTCACCCAGGTGAGCGAGCTCACTTCCCTCGTAGCGCACTCCTGAGCCGCCCTTGGCCCCGATCAGGGCCTTCAGGGTCCGGTGCACCACCAGATCCGGGTAGCGGCGGATGGGTGAGGTGAAGTGCGCGTAGTGGGTAAGCGCCAGTCCAAAATGCCCGATGTTGGCCGGCTGGTAGACGGCCTGCGGCATTGCCCGCACCACCAGTGTTTCAACGAAGGAGCGCTCGGAGGCATCCGCCACGCGCCGCGCGATGGCCTGCAGGTCGCGCGTGGTGACGCTCTTGGGGATCCGCGCGTCGATGTTCAGGGACTTGAGGGCCGCCGTCAGGCGGTCAAGCCTGTCCTCCTCGGGCACGCCGTGCACGCGGTAGAGGGTGGGCGCGTGACGCTTTTCGAGCTCCTCCGCGACGGCGACGTTGGCGAGGATCATGCATTCCTCGACCAGCTTATGCGCATCATTGCGCACCCGCAGCTCGATGGCACGCACACGTTCGGCGGCATCGATGACGAACTCGGCCTCCGGCGCGTCGAACTCCAGCGCGCCGCGGCGGCTGCGCGCCTTGTGCAGCGCGCGATAGACGTCAACCAATACCGTTAGCCGCTCGAACACCGGTCCGATCTGCGTGCGGGCAGCCGGGCGGCCCTCGAACAACGCTTCGTAGGCGAGCGTGTAGGTGAGACGCGCGGCCGAGCGCATCACCGCCGGGTAAAATCGCGCACTCTTCAGTGCGCCGTTGGTAGTCACCACCATGTCGGCGGCAAAGCACAACCGATCGACGTGCGGGGCGAGCGAGCACAGATGATCCGACAGGGCGGTCGGCAGCATCGGCAGCACGCGCGTGGGAAAGTAGACGGAGGTGCCGCGCTTCTGCGCTTCCGCATCGATGGCGCTTCCCGGGCGTACGTAGTGACTCACGTCCGCGATCGCGACGATCAGGCGAAAACCATCCGGGTGCGCTTCCGCGAACACCGCGTCGTCGAAATCCCGCGCGTCCTCACCGTCGATGGTGACCAGCGGCAGCCCGCGCAGATCAATGCGCGCGTCCGACTCACGCACATCCACCTGCTCGCCAAACACCTGCGCCTCGCGCAACGCGACCACCGGGAATTCATTTGGCAGGTCGAAGCGGGCGATCGCCGATTCGGTCGCGAGCTCTACCGGGCGATCCGGATCCAGGCGCCTGGCAACTACCGCCGTGGCAGGCGCAGCGGACCCCGCGTGCCTGGTGATCTTCGCGATCACCCAGTCGCCCGAACGCGCGCCGCCGAGGTCTGCCGGCGCGACCACGCAGCGCAGCTGCAGGCGCCGATCCGCGGCGTTCACCCAGGCGCTGCGGCCCGAAATTTCCACGGTGCCGAGGAAGGCGGTGACACCACGCTCCAGCACTCTTTCAACGACGCCGGACCAGCGCTCGGTTGCATCCTGCGCCACCTTTACGCTCACCCGATCACCGTGCATCACGCCGCGCATTTCTGGCGGCGGCAGGAACACACTCTCTTTGAAGCCCTCGACGCGCACAAAGCCGTAGCCGGCGCGGTTGGCACTCACCGTGCCCTCGACTACGGATCCCGGGCGCACCTTCGAGTCCGACGCGCCGGACCGGGCCGTCCTTGCCCCGCTTGCAGTGCGGTGGCCCGTACCACCGTGCGCGTTCTTGTTCGCGCTGTGAGCGCCTGCTCCACCAGCGTGTGATTTGCCGGACTGCGACTTTCCGCCATGCGCTTGCCCGCGTGGCGTGTTCGCGGCCGCCTTACCGCCACTGCGGCCGAACTTTCCCCTACGCGCCTTCAATTGACAGCCCCCGAACCCGTGCGTACATTTCGCGGCCTTCCTCACCTGCCCGGGTGGCGGAATTGGTAGACGCACTAGTTTCAGGTACTAGCGGGTAACACCGTGGAGGTTCGAGTCCTCTCCCGGGCACCAGTTTTTCTTTATTTGTCAATATATTATAACTCTTTCGGAAAGTGTATTCATGACCCGAAGAGAGCCCAGGTGGGTGTGTGAACTATAGAGGATTCGTGCACCAAACACGTACTAGAACTCTCGCGTGCCCGGCTGATCACTGGATCACAGAGCCAGATCGCGGCGCACTCCACTACTGACGCAGCATCCGGCGCCGCACCGCGTGTATCTATGGCGCGGATTTCGACAGCCTGATTCTCGCCAGCGACGTTGTAAGTCCTGTTCGGTTCGTAACTGCGCCCGGCCGGTACGCACTGGCGGCCGGTCCATCGCAGGCGGAGCTGCCACTCACGGGAACCGCCCGTATGCCCAACCAAATCAATTTGCGGTATGTGCTTTTCCTTGCGGCAACCGCTGCCACAGGCGGCCTTCTGTTCGGTTTCGACGTCGCCATCATCAGCGGCGCCGGTCCGTTTCTGCTGCGCCACTTTCAGCTGGACGACCTTAGCCTGGGAGTGGCCTTCAGCTCGCTGCTGTTCGGTTGCATCGTCGGCTGCGCGGTTGCTGGGCGCATCACGGATCGATACGGGCGGCGGCGGGTTCTCCTATGGGTTGCCGCACTGTTTGCGATTACCTCCGCCGCAACCGGCCTGGCGTGGAATTTCAACGTCTTTTTGCTGGCCAGGTTTCTCGGCGGCCTGGCCGTCGGCGCCGTCTCGCTGGTCTCGCCCATGTACGTGTCCGAAATTTCACCGCCGGCCGTGAGGGGACGCATGGGCACGCTCTATCAGATGTCGATCGTCACCGGCATCTTGGTCTCCTATTGCATCAACTATTGGTTGCGCGACTTAGGTCCCGACAACTGGCGCTGGATGTTCGTAACCGGCGTCATACCATCGCTGATATTTTTCATACTGCTGCTGCTCGCACCGGAAACGCCGCGCTTTCTGGTCATGGCTGGAGACAAAGTGGCAGCCTTCGACATCATGCAGCGCATCGGCGGACGGACCAGTGCCGAGCTTTCAATGAACGAAATCGCGGCGTCCTTGATTACGCCGCGTCATGCATGGAGCGACCTGCTGCGACCGGAAATTCGCCGGGCTGTCACGGTGGGCTTCTGGCTGGCGATTCTCATTCATTTCTCCGGCATCAATACCGTCATCGACTATGCCCCCGCTATTTTTCAATCCGCCGGATGGAAGCTCGATGCCGCGCTTTTTTCGACCTTCGTCGTGGGGCTTACCAATTTTGCGTTCACGGCCGTATCTTTCTGGACCATCGATCGTTTCGGCCGCAGACCTTTGTACATAGCCGGATCGCTGGGCATGGCATTGTCGCTGCTCGGTTTGACTGCCTCGGTATTGACCGGCCGGTTTCATGGCACGCTTGTCCTCGTGCTGATACTCGGCTACCTGATTTGTTTTTGCTCCTGCATCGGTCCCGTGTTCTGGACCTTGGTGCCCGAGATCTATCCCAACAATATCCGTGGCACCGCCATGATCGTGCCGGTTCTCACTCAATGGGTCGCCAACGCCATCGTCGTGCTGCTGTTCCCGCTGGCGTTGCACCGTCTGGGGCAAGCGACTACATTTGGCTTCCTGGCGGCCGTATCGCTGGCGCAGGCGATGTTCACCTGGCGTTTCGTGCCCGAGACCAAGAATCGTCCCCTCGAGGAGATCGAGAAATACTGGGCCAGCCGCGCGGGCTCAACGAGGTCGTGACATGGCCAAGGGCATCATAAGCGACAATGAAGTGGCCGGCTTTCAAAGCGACGGCTTCGTGCTGGTGCGCAACATGCTCGACGCGGAGGAAACCCAATTATTGGGGCGCGCCGCGCGCGAGGACCGAATTCTCGACCAGCACTCATTCGGCCGCGCCGACGGTGAAGGCGGTACGGTGCGCCTGTCGCTGTGGAATCACCCGACCGAGACGATCTATGGAATGATCGCGCGCTGTGAATCCTTCGTCGGGTCCATGGAGAAGCTGCTCGGCGGCGAGGTGTACCACTATCATTCCAAGATGATCATGAAGGATCCGCGGGTGGGCGGCGCCTGGACCTGGCATCAGGACTACGGATACTGGTACCAGAATGGGGTTTTGTTTCCCTGGATGGCCAGCGCCTTCGTCGCCGTGGATCGCGCAACCCGGGAAAATGGCTGCCTGCAGGTCATCCGCGGATCACATCAATTGGGTCGCATTGATCATGTGCTGACCGGCGAGCAGGCCGGAGCCGATATGGAGCGGGTCACCGAGATTCTCGGGCGATTGGAGCTGGTCTACGTGGAAATGGAACCCGGCGATGCGGTTTTTTTCCATTGCAACACCTTGCATCGCTCCGACCAGAATCGCTCGCCCCTTCCGCGCTGGTCGATGATATGCAGCTACAACGCCGCTCGCAACGATCCTTACAAGGAAGCCCAGCACCCGCGTTACACGCCGCTCCACAAGGTACCTGACGCGAAGATTCGTGAGTTCGGCAGGCGGCGGTTCTCGGGCGATGAGCATGAGAACGTATGGCTTGCCGCCAACCACGACCAGACGGCCAGATCTCTCAAGAAGTGACTCGGGCAATCTTGGGAGTTGATCCATCTCTCGAGTGACGAATCATCGCCGCAGACCACCGCGCGCGCTGTGCCTGGTATTGCTGGCGACGGGTTTGATGTTTTCCGCCGGCAGCAGCGCCCAGTCCGAGTACTACCGGCACGTGATTTTCGACAGCAGCGGACATTTGGACATCTACGGGCCGCGCGACAACTACAACCCGTCGCAGCAGTAGCGTCGTGATCTAGTCAAGGCGGCCGATCCTCCGCCGCGCCCTCTTGGTCGCTTGATTCAGTGAGACTCGTGGAATCCCACCGCCGCCATTGCGGCCTGTGCCTCGGGATTCTTCATGAAGGTCTCCCACATGAAGCCGCTGCGCTGATTCTCCGCCATGAGCATAGTCACACCCGTATGGATGCCGACCGCGTCAGAGTCGTACCAGCCGGTCAAGGGATTGAAAGCGTCCACGAAACCGTAGCGTTGCCAGCTTGCGGGAAATTGGTTGTAGAAGTTGCGCAGTGCCGCGATGCACTGCGCGCTCAAGAAGGGAAGCGATCCGCCGGCCGCGCAAGGCACAAGCGTGCCATCAATCGGCCCCATCGCCGGCGGTCCACCCCAGGCTACGTAGCCATTATTCGCCGAATCTGAAGCAGTAATCCCCCACGCGTCGCCTGAGAAATCGGAAAACTCACCCTGCAGCGAAGCGCAGAACAACTTGTGCGCCTGCGTTGCCGTAACGGAGTTGTTGAAGTAATCGGCGTAGGCGTCCTGCTGATTGCGGAAGTCAAACCACGCGTGCGAATACTGATGAATAAACAGCGGCGCACTCAAGTTGGTTATGTAAGTCAGATCCTGGTAGGTCAGCACCGGCCGCTGGATTGCTTGCCACGAACTCGCCGGGATCGGGTTGGTGGGTGAACCGATCGCCAGAAGATACAGCATCATCAGTTCGCTATAGGTATCCCAGCGCGTCGTGATGAAGCCATTCTCGGGCGTCCAGCCCATGGAGAAAGTCGCACCCTCATTGAGCATCCATACCCAGTTCACACGCTCATAGATCTGCGTTGCCAGATCCTGGATCTGCGCGTCCTGAAAATACTGCCGGCAGGTCAGAACCCCGCAGAGCAAAATTGCTGTGTCGATGGAAGAGACCTCGGAATTCGGGGCGCGCGCGCCACTATTCATGTCGACAAAGTGATAATAGAACCCGTTCACGTTGGTCTGATTGAGAAGGAAATTCAGCGTTGCCAGCACGCGTGCTTTGAGCTGCGAGCTGCCGGCGTAACCCCGCCGGTCGGCCATGCACAGTGCGCTGAGTCCAAAACCGGTGGCTGCAATGCTACTGAGGGTGCGCGAGTCATTGCCGCCAGCAAACGCCCGGTCCTTGACCATCCCTGTGGTTGCGCTGGCCTGCTCCCAGAAGAACAGGAAAGCAGCCTTTTCAAGGTTATCGAGGAACTGATCATCCGTCATGGGAGGAGAAGAAGACTGATAGTTCGTCCCCGACCCGCACCCGGGGCCGATTGCAACCCCCAGTGCGGTAAGGGCCAGCGCCGCTTTGCCCAACGCCGCCAGCATCTCGCGGCGGGTCCGCAGCGATGACGGGGCGTGGTTTTTCACGGGCTTGTCGGCGTCTGTAGCAAAAGCAACATGGGAGCTGAACTGTACATCACAGCTCTTGGCTGCGAAATTGGATTCAACGCCCGATTGCGGTTCGGGAAGGTCGGCCCGTCAATAGGCTGACGCCAGACGATGGCGACACTTACCGACACAGTTAACTACTATGGCGTGGGGTAAGATCGATGAAATATCGAGAAGGCGAGTTCCCCGTCACGGGAACTCCAGTCGCACGGGCGCGTGGTCTTACGGTATCGGAGCACAATGTGGGAAGAACGCTCGGCATTGCGCTCAAACTAATCGCGCTCGCGACCGTCCTCTTTCTGTTGTATTCGCTCGCGGGCCAAGTCGTCGGTGCCCTCCCGCCGAGTGCGCCCGGCGAACCCGCCGCAAAGCTGGCCGCCAGGCTCTTCGCGGTCTGCAGTCTCGACGCCGTGGTGCTCGCCTATCTGATTCTCCGCTCGAATTCGACTGGCTGGCCGCTGATGGGCACCGTGATCATCCTCTTCTTCGGCACCGCAACGTGCATGCCGCAGATCGAGACGGCCGTCTTCGTTACTCAGCTGCCGAGCGGAGTGCTCCCGCGACTGTTCTTAATGGGAGCCCTCATCGCCGTGCCGTTCTCGGTAATCGCCGTCGTCGTGCTCGGCAAGCGGGCACGAGCCGCAACGTGCAACGGTGTGCCAGCGCTTCTCCCGGCGCGCGCCTTGGCGTGGCGGCTCGCCGGACTCGTCGTCATATACCTCGTGCTCTACTTCACTTTTGGCTACTACGTCGCGTGGAAGGATCCCGCGGTTCGCGCGTACTACGGGGGCGTCGATCCGGGAACCTTCATCGGGCAGCTCCGAGCGGTCGCACGGGATACGCCGTGGCTGTTTCCGCTACAAGCGCTGCGGGCACTGCTTTGGACTGTGATTGCGCTCCCGGCCGTCCGCGCTCTCGCGGCTAGCCGGATCGAGACCGCACTATTCGTCGGGGGCGCGTTTGCAATACTCATGAGCGCGCAACTGCTGCTTCCGAACCCCTTCATGCCGGAAGCGGTTCGAATGACGCACTTGCTGGAAACGGCATCGTCGAACTTCCTCTTCGGTTGCTGCATGGGCGCATTGCTGGCGCAGCGCGCGCAACCGGCGGAAAGCAACGGACGTCAGGCGAAGTCAGGACGGTGATCTTGAGTCCAGATCGATGCATCGCGCGCCCCGTTGTTGCGAGGCCCCACAAGACGTGATTGCACCTTGCCTTCTCGCTCCCCACCGGTAGACTTCCTCAGCACCGCCTTTCACCTTCCCATCCCCCGGTAGCCGCGCAATGTTCAATCCAAATGCGCAATTACGCGTGGAGGCATTTGAAGATCGCTATACGTGCATCGTAGTGGACGACGCCCTCAGGGATCCCGACCAGCTCGTACGCTATGCCGCTGCACATCGTGATGCCTTCCGGCCTGCTGCCACTGCCTATCCGGGAGTTTCTCTCGCGGCGCCCGCGGATGTTGCCAATGATTTAGCCGCCTACTTTGCACTGCAGGTGCGCCGGCGGTTCGATGCACGCCGACTCGTGAACCTGAACTGCGTCCTGTCGATGGTCACCGTGCCGCCCGCAGCGCTGCGGCCCGCCCAGTGGCTCTGCCATAGCGACCTCCTGACGCTCGACCCGCGGCAAAGCATTCAGGCCTCGGTGCTGTATTTGTTTAAAGATGACACCCTCGGTGGCACGAGCTTTTATTCGACTACGCGCTCGCCGCAGGAAACCGCGAGAATGTTCGACGACGCGATGCGGCTGTCGCCGGCGGCCTTTACGCAGCGCTACGCGATCACGCCCGGATACATGCTCGGGTCCAACCAGTACTTCAGGCAGGTGGGCAGTATTGCGGCCCGGTGGAATCGACTCATCTTTTACGACGGCACAGTGCTGCATTCAGGCGATATCGCCGCCCCAGAGAAGCTGACCAGTGATCCGCTGACCGGTCGCCTGACACTCAATGGTTTCTTTACGTGCAGGAAGAATCTGCTTCGCTGAGCGCTTCAGAGCTGTAGTCACCATATCGGGTCAGCAGTGAGTGCGGCGTGTGTAACGGCCGGACTTGCCTAGCCTGGCAAGGTGCCGTGCTGGTAACCGCGATCCGCCTTGAACCCAATCGCCTCGAGCGCCGGCCGGATCTCTGGATTGGACATGAACAGTCGCCATATCATTCCGGTACGGTGATTTTCGGCCATCACCGTGATCGGCGCCTGATTGAGCGCCATATAAATTTCCTCATACCAGTGTTTGGTCTGGTTGAAGCCATCGTGGAAGCCGTAAATGCCCCACACCTTTGACCCGAGGTCACGGTAAAAATGCTTCAGTGCGGCAAGCGACTCCTCCGGCGTGTAGGGCATCGTCCCCAGAGAAGCCATGATGTTGATCGTGCCGTTGTCGTCGCGTGGTAAAGGACGGCCGCCACCGGAATTGATGCCTGGAGACAGGCCCCAGCAATTTGGCCCGTAGCCGACAAAACCGAGCGGATTCTCGCTGCAGTAGGCGCGGTTGACCAGCGCGATCGCCCGGTTATTCTCGAAGTAATTGGTATAGCGGTCCCGAAGACCGCGCGGATCGAACCCCAGGAAAGAGAACTGCGTGAAGCACAAGTCTGCGCCGTTACCCTCGCCGACATCGAGCCTGATGCCGTAGTAACTTCCGCCGTTTACGTAGTGATCGCCCGCGGTTGTGCGGCTCCAGTTCTGCCGGTAGCGCACCTGAAGATCTGCAGTGCCGGCCCAACCGCGGTGATACATCGACGCGGGCACCGGATGTGTCGGCGAGGCAATCGCCAACAGATAAATGATCATCGTCTCGTTCCATCCAATCAGCGGATGACCGATGTAGAACCCATGGTCCGGCGACCAATGCCAGTAGAGCACGTCGCTGTCAGGGGATCTGCGGTACCAGTCCCACTCCACCTCTCGCCAGAGCCGAGTGATTGTCGCGCGTATCTCGCGCTCGGAAGGCATATCTCGGTCGAAATACCTGCGCGCAGCGAGCAGACCCTGAACCATGAATGCCGTTTCGACGAGATCCCCGCCGTTGTCGTACTTGCCAAAGAACGGAATAACCTTGCCCGTATCGCCATTCAGGAAGTGCGGCCACACGCCGTGAAACCGGTCCGCCTTTGCAAGAAATCGGACTATCTTCAACAGCCGCTCGCTGGCCTGGTCGCGCGAAATGAATTGCCGTTCCGCCGCCACCAGCAGCGCCATCACGCCAAAGCCGTTGCCCCCGAGAGCGAGCAGGTTGGGATCACCCGGCCACACCTCGGACGCGAGACCGGCGATCGGGTGCGCGCATTCCCAGTAATAGCGAAAGCAGGCTTCCTGAACCATGCTGACGAGTTGATCATCGGTGAGCGCACGCAGGCGACCCTGCGTCGCGGGCGACGGCGGCGACTCGTTGCCGGCCAGATTGAGCGCCGTCACTCGATAGGAGGCGTCGCGCTCCGGTGCATTAATGAAATCGACCCAGCGCGTGCGCGAGCCCTGTTGCGTCCCGACCGGCGTGAATGTATGGCCATCCCAGGAACGGTAGATGCGGTAAGCGAGCAGGTCGGGTGCGCTGCTGGGTTGCCAGCTGATGTCCAGATGGCGTTCAAAGCCGCGTACCGCCACAGCGCCCGGCGCGGTTGGCACCATGGTGTCGCCGCCGGTCACATCGCGCACCTGGAAGTCATCGAGAAAAAGCGTGTGCTCGAGGTTGTCGTCGAGGCCCTGCATGAACGCGATTCGGGCCAGATCGCGCGAGTCGAACCGTGGCTCGCTGGTACCCTTGAGGATTGCCGGTACAAAGGACGCGAACGGCAAGACCAGCTGCACCCATTTCCCGGCTGGAATCCGACTATCGCCTTCTACAAGTCTGATGGCTGGCGTGCTTCCTGTGGCGGAATCCCGCAGGTAGATGAGCGGCGACGCCGCAGCTGTGAGTTCCGACTCGGAAAAGCACCAGAACACCAGTGAGCTGCCCTGAAAGGAGCGTGGACGCGTGTGCCGCCGGCGAACCTTCAGGATCATCTGCCAATCCCCGCCGGTCGCAGATCTCCATCTAAGTCGTAGTGCGTTCGGTGGACTTACAAAGTGCTTGGAGTCAACGGGAAACTTGCCGTCGCTGGTCTCGAGCGTGCTGGGCGGCACGAGATAACTGTCGCTCGCGTCGTAGCCACCGTCCGACGGGCTGAAGTCGAAGATGACGTGATTATCGTAGACAACCTCGCCCGGCGCGGGAGAGGCTCGCGATGCTTCCGATGCTTCCGATGCGTCGGCGTGGAGAACAGCGGCGGCGCCTGCCGAAGCCACAATCTTCATCAAATCCCGCCGGGTGAATCCCGGCAAGTTGAGCGGCTGGTCTTTTTTCATCACTTGCGGGGCCGGGTGCCCTGGGTTCCCTTTGGAAAGACCGTCACGAGCATGAGTCCGTCGGGGGCGATCTGGAGGTTGAGAGTATTCGCCGCGAGCGGCCGGCGGTCCGCCGGTGCCAGGGCAGCGGCCTCGCGGAGCTCCGCGAGCTGGTGCTGAGTCGGATAGCGGGGCGTGCCCATCCGCTCATAGGCCGGCCCCACGTTGCCGTGCTCCCGATCGATCGACTGAACGGTGGCGCTGCGCGCATCGATGTGCGCGAACTTCAACACCACCTTGCGGGGATTCACGGTCGAGCCGACGTCGGCGTAGTTCCAGAGCGCCAGCACTATGGCTCCGTCCTTACGACGTGTCAGGAGCGTCCCCTCCGCCTCAAGGGGAAGACGCTCATCCCCCAGCCTGTGCAGCAACGCAAAGGCGTTGAACGCGGGCTTCGGCACCCCGCCGACCGCCAGGAGTCCGAATCCCCCGTAGAAGGGCTTCTTCACCACCCCCTGCTCCTCGAAGACATCCGAGAATGTCCAGTACGACATGTCCTGCAGCAGCCCGTCGCACTGGCGGATGGTCTCGGCCATCCACGGCCCCATGTAGGGGGCATCGGTGACCGCGGGGTGGTTTCCCCAGGTCGCATTGAACTCACTGAAGATCAGCGGCAACGACGGCTGCGGCGAGGCCCCGATCTCGGCATGCGCCTTCTGCACGCCCCGACAGACCATGCGGCTGCGGGGGATGCGCTCGTTGGTGCCGAAAACGTCCTTAGCCGTATCGTCGCCATACACATGGGTGGAAACGAAATCCACCGGGACGTGCTTCTCGGTGCAGTGGCGGATGAAGTCGCTGACCCACGCCACCTGCGCCGTGGCTGGTCCCCCGACACGCAGGCGCGCGGCCACGGCCTTCAGGCTCCGCGCGGTGTGATCGTACAGAGTCCAGTAGGTCGACTGCGAGGGCTTGCCTGCCCAGAAATCGAGGTTGGGTTCGTTCCACACCTCGAAGTACCACTGGCTCACCTCGTCGATGCCGTAGCGCTCGATCAGATGCTGCGCGAACGCGGTGATCATCGCGTCCCAGCGTGCGTAGTCTTTCGGCGGCGATGAGAACGGGCGGTACCAGAAGCTCTGCCGCTCCTGCGTGCTCGCGAGCGCACCCGGCATGAAGCTCAGCTCGACGAACGGCCGTATGCCGTTCGCGAGCAGACCATCGTAGATCTGATCGATGTAGGAGAAGTTGTAAACGGGCTTGCCCGCGGAATCCTCGCTGTAGAGGCCGACCTCATCGTGGAAGATGGCGTGAAAGCGGACATAGGAAAAAGCGGTGACGCCGCGTACCGCGCGCAGGTCCTGCCGATAGCTGTCACGCAGACTCAGCACCGCGCGCCCGGAGCCGAACATGCGCTCCCAGAAATGCGGGAACGGCTTACCGGCTACGCTCGCGTCCACGAGGATGCTTTCCTGGGCCCCCGCGGGCGGCATCATCAGGAAGAGCGCCGCCGCACACGCCGCCATCGAGCGAATGAAATTCACGTGCATTACCTCCGTAGCCTGACGTTGTCCGCCGATGCCGCTAAACGGCCGCACAATGGCGCGCGATGAAGTCTTCGTGCCGCGGCATGATAGACACGCAGCGGGCAATGAGCTTCTCGACGGTCTCGACGAGTGACCTCAAGTCATCGTCGCTCACCCAATCGACGGCCGGGTGATAGTCGCGCGGCGCAATCCCCTGCCCCAACATCACCTGCACCCAGCTGGTGGCCGCGAAGAGCTCCGTGCCGTTGCGGTAGAAACGGCCGGCGTCAGCGAACAGGCCGATGTACTCGCGCAACGAGTCCGGAATGCTCATGTTACGGCAGTAGCGCCACAGCTCCGAGTCGTCGCGCTCGGTCGCGCAGTAGTGCAGGATGAGGAAGTCGCGGATGCGCTCGTACTCGAACTGCGCCTGTGCGTTGTAGGTCTGCTCGAGCGACGGATCGAAACCTAAGCGCGGAAACAGGTGCACCAGCCTGAAGATCCCGGACTGGGCGAGGAAGATGGCCGTCGACTCGAGCGGCTCGAGGAAGCCGCCGGCGAGCCCGATCGCGACGACATTCTTGTCCCAGAGCTTCTCGCGCTTGCCGGCGGCAAAGCGGATCGGCCTGGAGGCATCGGCGAGCGGCTTGCCGTCGAGCCTCTTGAGCAGGGCGGCGGCGGCCTCGTCGTCGCTGATGAAGCGGCTGCTGTAGACGTAGCCGTTGCCGGTGCGGTGCTGCAGCGGAATGCGCCACTGCCAGCCCGCCTCGTGCGCGGTCACCCGCGTGTAGGGGGTCGGCGGCTCGACCTTCTCGCAAGGAACCGCGATCGCCCGGTCGAGCGGCAGCCAGTCGGTCCAATCCTGAAACGGTGAGCCGAGCGTGCCCCCGATCAGCAGCGCGCGAAAGCCCGAGCAGTCGATGAAGAGGTCCCCCGCCACCGTCGCGCCGCTCTCGAGGCGGACGCTCTCCACGAAGCCGCTCGTGCCGTTCTGCCGCACTTCGACGACCTTGCCCTCGATGCGCCGCGCGCCGCGGCCTTCCGCGTAGGTTCGCAGGTAGCGGGCATAGAGACCCGCATCGAACTGGTAAGCATAAACGATGTCGGCGAGCGGACTGTTCGGCGGTGCGTCGGGGGGCGGCACGAGGAACCTGCCCTGGGGCGCAGCCAGCGTGTTGATCGAGTAGTGGCCGATGTCCTTCGCCAGGCCGAGCTTGCGGGCCTTGAGCCAGTACTGGTGAAAGTCGAGGAGTCCCAGGCCACGGCCGATGGTGCCGAATCCGTGCACGTAAGAGTCGCCGATACGACGCCAGTCCTTGAACTGGATGCCGAGCTTGAAGGTGCCCTTGGTCTGACGGACGAAGTCCGCTTCGTGGATCTCGAGCAGGCTGTTGAAATCGCGCAGGTGCGGGACCGTCGACTCGCCGACCCCGATGATGCCGATCTCCTCGGATTCGACCAGGGTTACCTCGAGCTGCCGTCCAAAGGATTTGGCGAGTGCCGCGGCCGTCATCCAGCCGGCGCTGCCCCCGCCGACGATGACGACCGAGCGGATCGGCGCGCCGGATGGCGGAACGGAGTCCTGAGCGTTGACGGCGATATTCATGAAAAACGAGGGAGGGCCAGGGCCCTCCCTCGAGTCTGGCCGTGCAGACCCCTCAGATCACCACGTGAGCTGCCCCGTCAGCTTGAGCGTGCGCGGGAAACCCACGATGGGGCCTGTACCGTCGTAATACGGTTGCGGGATGGGCTGACCGTACACCGGGCTCCAGATGGCCGCGTTCGGATCGTAGTTGGCCCAGTTGAATGCATTCAGCAGGTCCAGGCGAATCGTGCCCGTCATCTCCCGGTAGAGGTCGAATTTCTTCGCCAGCGACAAGTCGACGTCCCGGTAGCCGATGGCGTTCGGAATCCTGGTGCCGATTGGAGTCGCATTACCGCCGTACGCGTTGCAGTGGGCGGTTGCCGGCGGGGTGGCAGTGGGGCATGGCAGCCCGAGGATCAGGTCAATGTTGGTCGCCGTCGAAACCTCGCCTCTGCCCGAGAGCTTCAGGCCCCAGGGCAAATCGTAGCTGCCCGTGGCCACGAGGCGATGCTTCGGCACTGCTGTGGACGGCAGCATCGGGTAGTCCTTCGGGTTGGGCAGATCGAACAGATAGCCATTCGGATTGCCCGCATACGGATTCAGCGGGCCGGCGACGTTGTTCTGGTAGGCGTTCGAGTACGTGTAGGCGAACGATGTGCTCCAGCCGGAAGCCGCCGTGTACGCCTTGGTGAGCGACACTATGACCTGCTGATTCTGATCCTTGCCGGCGTTGTCCCAGAGGATGAGCGACCCGTACCCGACAGGCCCGGAGGCGCCCCACGGGGCCCCCTGATTGCTGTAGTAGGACCCGTCCGGGTAGCGATTCCCCAGATGACCGACCAGGGCGTCGTAGCTCTTGATGTCCGAGAACGTCAGTGCCCCATCCCAATCATTGAGGCGCGTGCGGAACCCGATGCTGAACTGATCGGAATACGGCGTCTTGATGTTGTTGTTGATCATGTCCACCTCATGCGATGAGGTGGCCACCGGAATGGTCGCAAGTCCCGCCGCCGTCAGGTAGGCGGGATTCCAGGCGTAGCAGTGGGCGCTCGGATTTACATTGGCGGCCGTCGCGCAGGGACCGAACGAATCGGCGGTGAACGGCGTCGGGAAGTAGATCTGCGGGTTGTTGTACAGACCCACCTTGGTCGTCTCGTACGACAGCGTGTTGAAGAGGTTCCGGTCATATGAGCGGCCATAGCCGCCGAAAACCACGTACTGCTGATCCGCCTTGACGTCGTACGCGAATCCCAGGCGCGGTGCGATGTTATCGCTCGGCGGTTTGCGATTCGAGCCGTTGCTGATGTAGTCGTTGATGTTGGTCGACGGGTCCCCAGGGAACGACTTGGCCAGCAGCTGCGCATAGGTCAGGTTCGGGCTGTAACCCGGCCCTCCGGGTGAGTTCAGCGCGGCGACCACACCCGCCGGGGTCACATAATTATCGAACAGCGGTACTTTCTCGTAGTCCCAGCGTACGCCGAGATTCAGCATGAGGTTGCGGTTCACCGCCCAGTCGTCCTGGAGGTACAGGCTGAACTGCTGGTCCTTCGACTCGACGCTCGGCGCGCCGGACCCGGCGAAGCTGACCGGGAACTGCACCTCGTACGGGTTCGGATAGATACCGGCGCCCGAGACCGCCTCGGAGTAGACCGCATCGGCCAGACTGAGCGTACCCGCCTCCGCGAGCAGGTCGATGGACTGGAAGACGGCGCCCGCCTTGATCGTGTGGTCGGTGAAGTTGGTAAAGGTGAAGTCGTCCTGAACCCCGGTGCCCGACTGGCCGTAGCGGAATCCCACGCCCGCACCAGGGCCACCGACGTTGATGATGGGATCGTTGACGGTGGTATTGCCCGCGGTCGGGTAATAGAAGTAATCGAATTGCGGGCTCGGCGCGGCGTTGGTGTTGGACGTGGTGTTCTGGTGCGTGACCCGCACCTCATTCAGCATCCCCTGCCAGCTATGCGTCCACAGCAGCATGTAACGGTTGTCGTCGTTCTCGTAGTGCGACGCCGCGCTGGCTGCCGTCTGGCCGGCCGCTCCCTGCAGCGAACGCTCGTCGCGGAGCTTGGCGGTGAGCTCGAAGCGGTCGGCCTCCGTGGGCTCGTAGTCCAACTTGGCGAAACCCAGATCCTCCGAGAAGGGGTTGGTGGTGGGGCCGAACTGCGAGGCGACGCTGGACGGAATCAATGGCGCGATCGTCCCCTCGGCGACGCCACCACCCGGATACACCACGTTCTGCTCCGACAGCGTCTTGCGCTCGAACGTGACGAAGAAATGCATCACGTCCGGAATGATGGGGCCGCCCTCAGCGGCGCCGAACTCCCAGCTGGGTGCGGGCGATTTCGGCAGGCCCAAGGCGAGCTCGGCGGGCGTGGCAGCGCGCATGTTCTGGTTGGTGAAGGTGACGAAGGACTCGCCCGCGAAAGTATTGGTGCCGGAGCGGGTCTGGGCCACGATGATGGCGCTGGCCGCGTCGCCGTACTCCGCCTTGTAGTTCGAGGTGATGACCTTGTATTCGTCGATGGCGAGCTGCGGGAAGGGATTGCCCGGATCGCCGGCCTGCCCGGGACCCTCCTGTCCGGTGATACCGCCGAAGACGTAGTCCTTCTGGCTCACACCATCGATATAGACGTCGACGTTGCTGGTGAGCTGCGCACCGCCGCGCAGGTTCGTATTGCCCTGGCTGTCGACGGTGAACTGCATGCCTGGCACCTGGTTGGCAAACTCCAGGAAGTTGCGCGTGTACTGGGGTAGGTTGTCGATGTCGTGCAGGGAGACGACCTGCCCAACTTCCGAGGTCAGGGCTTCCTGATGGACGGGACGGGCCCCGCTAATCGTGACCTCGGCCAGCGGGCCGAGCAGATCCAGGTCAGTCGTCGTGGCCACCTGCAGCGTGACCGGCCGCTCGGTTCCAGGGCCGGCATCGACGGTGTAATCGCCGGGCGGCAGCCCCGGGATCACATAATGTCCGTCAGCGCCCGCCGTGCCGTGACGCGTCAGTCCGGTCGCGGTGTTGTGCACGGTCACCGTGGCGCTCGCTGTCGTATAGCCGGCCAGAGTGGCGTCGGCGGTCTGAGCGAAGATTACGGACGGCGCCATTAGCGCCGCAGCCACCGCGGCGGCTACCGTCATGCATCCCATCGGTTGCGGTGATCCGAACAAACGATCGCCGCGGCGAAAACGCTGCTTGCTCATTGCGACTCCGTGTGTGTGCATGCGTCGCGCGAAGTGGGCCGCGCGGACAGAAAGGCAACAGAAGCGCTGAAAAGCGGTGCAAGCGTGTGAGAAGCGAAATGGCTGCAGACCCTATACGGGCCATACTGCTGGCTCTTGGTGGCAGCTTTGAGACTCACCCCTGGACCCCTCCCCAGTGCAAGCGTTTATACCAGTGGTGTAACGCTTGCTACCCCTTGTAAAAAAGCGTACTCGTTCATTCCCGAATGTCAAGAAGCTGCTACCGTTACCGGCATCGTTGTGGGCAGAAAGCCACGCTCGCAGGGGACGGGTCGCGATCATTCGCGAGGATTTAATGCCTCTGAAAGCCACTCGCGCGAGGGCGGCGGGCGCGCTCCTCATGGTCACCGGCCTCGTGTCGCTGTCGACGGCGACCGCTCAACCTGCAGGCCCCGCTCCGGCGCCATTGGTGACGCGTTCGGGCGACGTAATCGCAACGGGAAACGAGTGGATCGCGCTGCCGGAGATTCGCATCAGCGACGGTGCACTGCTGACGTTCAACGCCCTGTCAATGCGCGACCGCGGCCTGCTGCAGCCTGCGGGCGCGCCAGGCCAACCGGTCGTTGAGCCCTACCTCGCGATTGCTAACGTGCGTGAGCCGTTGGACGCACTGCGGTGGAGCTTGATTTCATACTGGATTCCGTACGCCGAGCAGGATCGTGACGGACTGCATCTCACGCTCACGTACTGCGCGCCGCCCGGATATCGCGCCGCATTTATACGGCTCACGATCACCAATCGACGCACCGAGGCGGTCCAGGCCGCGATCGGGCTGAAGAGCTCCTTCGGAAGTCTGGCGCGCGTCACGTACGTGCCGGTCGCGCTGCGCGGTGAGCGCACGATCGGACCCGCGCCCTGGGTCGACTCCGGCGAGGTCTACAGCTACATCACCAATGACACTCGCTTTGCCTGGGCGATCGTACATCCCGGCTCCAAAGCGACCCTCACGGTGCCCCCCGTGTCGGTGGCACCGCAGGCGGACGACTCCCGCGCCATGACACTCCAGCCGGGCGAGTCCGGCGAGGCCTTGTATGTGCTCGCGGTCGGAATTGAGGAATTCAGCGCGGCGCACAGCGCACGCTCGCTTCGCGAAATGCTCGAGCGGCAGGGCGCCGACGCACTGATCTCGGAGACGGCGGCCTGGTGCCGCGCCCGCACCCGTACGACCGGCCGTGCCGAGCTCGACCAGCTCATGAACCGCAACTTCCTGTTCACACGACTGTACGCCTGGGGCAGGACGATCGACACAGAGCAACTCGTCGGCGTCACCTCGCGAAGTCCGCGTTACTACGTCTCGGCGGCCTACTGGGACCGCGACGCCATGCTTTGGAGCTTTCCCGGTCTGTTGGATTCTGACCCGCAGTTTGCCCGCGAAGCGCTCGCCTATGGGTTGGGCCCGCAACTGGCCAACGCCGGCACGCACAGCCGATTCGTTGACGGCGTGGTGCTCGAGGACGGCTTCGAGCTCGATGAAGCTGCCGCACCGCTCATCGCGCTGGCCGGATATCTGCGTCGCACCAATGACCTCGGGTTCATCGAGCAGCACCGTGACGCGGTGCGCGTGCTGCACGAGCGGCTCCTGTCGCGCAAGGACGAGGTCACGGGTCTCTACAGCTCGTTGCAGGACGCGCAGGACGAATTCCAAAAGCTGCCGTTCATCACCTATGACAACGTGCTGACCTGGCGGGCACTGGCAGACCTCGCCGTCATCTTCGAGCGGCTGCGGGACGCGCCGTCCGCGCGCGAAACCGCGCGTCAGGCCGCGGCCTTGCATGCGGCGATCGCGGCGCATACGGTCGCCACCGATGTGCCCGGTGCGGACGGCCCGATATTTGCAACCGCAACGGATGGACGTGTATTCGTCGAGACCGAGATTCCGCCGGGCTCGCTGCTGAAGCTGGCGCTTCTCGGCTTCATCAGCGAGGACGATCCGCTGTTCGTGCGCACCTACAACTGGCTGCATTCAGCTCACTATAAGTATTCATATGCCGACCGCCCCTACGGACTGCCCGGCAGCTATCGCCTGCCGTTCACGACTTCATGGATGATCGCAGACGAGCTGCTGCTGAAGCGCTCGCGCGAGCGCGCCGAGAAGATTCTGCTGGGCAGCCCCTGGGATGCCGGAATAATCTCCGAGGGCATCAACCCGGACTCGGCCGTGATGGAAGCGGGTGGCGGCGCGTTCGCAACCGCCGCCGGATACGTGGCGCACGCGATCTGCGAGCTGCACTGCCGGCCGCGGCCGTGAATCGCCCGGAGGCTGCCCAGGCTGCCCCCCGGCCGAGCCCGACGAGGCCTCACCGCGTGAGTGCGACTCGCAGATGGCAAGCGGCGCTCGCGGCGCTGCTGCTCGCGGGGGCGGCCCGCGCTGAGACTGGGTACGACTACTTCCGCCACGTGGTGTTCGACAACAGCCAGCAACCCGGCGGGTACTTCTACAGCGACGCGGTGGCTGTGGCACCGAGCTTGCTCGAGCGGTGGGGCGACCGAATCCCGGTCGACTCAACCGTCTTCCACTCGCCACCGAACGCGCTGCGCCTGACGTGGTTGTCGCGCGCCGGTGGGGGCTGGGACGCGGAGATCCATCTGCTCAGCTTCCCGAACCGCTACCCGCAGATGAGTGGGCACACGCTCAGCCTGTGGCTCTATTCGCCGGCGGCGATCGCCGCGGACGACCTGCCGCAGATCCTGCTGTCGGATGCACGCGAGGACCTGCAGGTCGCGACACGACCTGCGGACTTCACTGTCGCCGAGCCGCTCGGCCGCTTCGCGGGCGCGCTGCCGGCGCAGCACTGGACGCTGGTGCGGATCCCGCTCGACGCGCTGCGCACCGGGTCCGTATACCCGTTCCGGGCCGAGTGGCTGCAGAGCGTCGTATTCCACCAGGGGCGCGCCGACGCCGTGGCCCACACCCTCTATGTCGACGACATACGCATCGACGACGGCGAGCAGGTCACGCCGCACAGCGCGCCACTCGGCGTCGAGGCCGACGGCTACGAGCGGCACGCGATCGTGCGCTGGCGCGGCGGCAACCCCGATCCGTGGGATCACGTGGTGGTGTACCGCTCGAGCGACGACGGCCGGAGCTACACGCCCGTAGGCATCCAGCGCAGCGGCGAGCACCGCTTCTGCGACTACCTGGGCGAGCCCGGCAGGACCGTCTGGTACCGAGTGACGGCGGCCGATTCGCTCGGGCGCGAATCGCCGCCGAGCGCGGCGGTGCGCGTGACGACGCGCCCGTTCACGGATGAGGAACTGCTGACGATGCTGCAGGAGGAGGCGTTCCAGTACTACTGGACCGGGGCCGATCAGGCCTCCGGCATGGCGCACGAGAACCTGCCCGGTGACGACCGCCTCGTTGCCACGGGGGCAAGCGGCTTCGGGGTGGGCGCGCTCATCGTCGGCGCGAGCCGCGGCTTCATCACGCGCGAGCAGGCCCGCGAACGGCTCGAGAAGATCGTCGGCTTCCTCGAGCGGGCGCCGCGGTATCACGGCGCCTGGTCACACTACATGAACGGGTCCACGGGCCGCACCATGCCGCTGTTCGGGATGCTCGACAACGGCGGCGATATCGTGGAGACGGCGTTCATGATGCAGGGACTGCTCATGGCGCGCCAGTACTTCAACGCCCCCACCCCCAGCGAGCGCGATCTGGCAGCGCGGATCACGCGGCTATGGGAGACCGTCGAGTGGGACTGGTATCGCGACGGCTCGAGCGACTTCCTCTACTGGCACTGGTCGCCCGAGTGGGGCTTCCAGATACACCACCCCCTCATCGGCTTCAACGAAACGATGATCGTGTACCTGCTGGCGATCGCTTCCCCGACCCACGCCGTCCCCGCGGCCGTGTACTACAGCGGCTGGGCGTCGCAGAGCCAGAGGGCGCAACACTACCGTCAGGGGTGGTCCGGCAGCACCGACGGCCGGCTCTACGGCAACGGCGGGACATACTTCGGCACCAAGCTGGACGTCGGCGTCGGCAGCGGGGGGCCGCTGTTCTTCACGCATTACTCATTCCTTGGCATGGACCCGCATGCGCTGCACGACCGTTACACGACCTCATACTTCAAAAACAACCGTAACCTCGCTTTGATCAATCACGCGTACTGCATCGCCAACCCGAAGCACTTCGCCGGCTACAGCGCGGCCGCCTGGGGGCTGACGGCCATCGAGGGGCCCAAAGGCTATGCAACGCCCGCGCCCGATGCCCTGAACGATGATGGCACCCTCACTCTGACCGGTGCGCTCGCGTCCATGCCGTACGTGCCGGAGCTCTCGCTCGCCGCGCTGAAGCACGACTACCGCGATCTCGGCGCGGAGCTATGGGGCATCTACGGGCCCCGCGATGGGTACAACCCCTCGCTACACTGGGTGTCGCCGATCTACATGGGACTGAATCAGGCCCCGATCGTCGTCATGGTCGAGAACTATCGCAGCGGACTCCCCTGGAAGCTGTTCATGTCCAACCCGGAGATCCAGGACCTGCTGCGCAAGCTCGATGCGGCGTCGCATGCCGTCACGGCTCGCTAACTGGTAGCGCAGGCCAGTGCACCTACAAGCTCGGTATCTTCACGATGTTCGGTGGCCTTCTCGCCGGGCTGTTGGATCTCCAACAATGGGGGCCCAACCTGGTACTTCGGTGGTCTCCGGGCAGTACAAGGAGATGCTTGCCGAATTCGCCTCCTCCGGTGACGTGATCGTGAACTTTGACAGCAGCGGCAGGTTCTTCTTTCAGAGCGCCGCGTCCGGTTGTGTCGGCAATGGCACTTCGGTTGCGCGTCCTGACGGTACAGTCGGTACGTTTGACGTCATACTCTTGATGGAGAGCTGCACGGGACCCTACGCATACCTGAACGGCCAGTATCACGGTCTCGCCCTGTACACCGCGAGCTCATACTGGGACTATGATTCCAATCTTCGTATGTGGTTATCAAAGCCTACGGGAGAGACCCCACCGGTAGCCCTGGCGACGTTAGGGGTACCACTCTTCTGAGTGTCCGAGGGTTTGCGGCTCGACCGCGGGGCGCGCGGTTGTCCAGAGGTTCCCCCCAGAGGGTGGATGCCAAGCGGCGCAAGCAAAACAGTCATGAATCGGGAGGCGATGAGCCACCCTTTCGCCACAGTTATGACCCCCCAGCATCCCCTATCCCGCCTACTTGAAAAAGCGACCTTATTGGCGGGTCGATGGCTGATCAGGGATAGGGTGTTGGCCCAACAGGAATCCGTGCGTGCCGATCTGCACAGAACTCCCTCGGGAATATGCGAGTTTTAGAAGGGCACAGCAAACTGCAATTGCAATCGATCCCCCTGCGGCCGGTTCTCCGCGGATGTTTCGTGCAGCCACTTGAAGGCGATGCCGCTCTTCGCGAATTTGTAGCGAACCTGCGGCCCAACGGCAAATACTCTGCCGCGGTGCCCGTCCAGAAACTGGCTGCCGTTCACCGTATCGGCGGTGAATTGATCAAGCCAATAGCCCGCCACGCTGAACTGGAGCATGGGCAATGAAAGAACCGGTCGATAGCCCATCGAATAGTCGACGTCGAAGTAATTGCCGGATGCGTAGTGGGTTTCCTTATTCGTCGAGTTGAATCCCGCGGTCGAGAACAGCGAAAACTCGAGTTCTCTAGTTGGCAGCCAGGTCAGCGCGAATTGCGGGGCGACCGTCGTGTAGTTAAGGCCCGGGTTGACGAGCTTACTTGCTCTGTAATTCCCTGTGGGCAGTGAGACATCGAATCCGCCGAGCACATGCAGATTCCCGAATGCGGCAGTTAACAACACCGGTTGGATTACCAGATCGCCGAGGCCACCACCGCTCCCGCTCCGATGCGGCACATGAAGGTCGGCGTCATTGGCGATGAGTACGATGCCGCTCGTCCATGCCACTCCATCGATCGCTGTCCAGGTATGCAGCAGGCGCGCGGCCTCGGCGACCGCACTTACGCGGTAACCCGGAACCGCCATGTCGCCGTTGCTGTTATTGAATTGATCAGCCGTATAGTAAGTGATGTAGTTCAGCCAGAGTGACGTGCCTGGTGGTGGCATCAAGGCCGGTTCAATCGTATTGGTCCCGGTGGGATAGTGCTCGGCGCCATTCTCCGATGCTCCGGCGGGAGATGCGGCCATTGAGATGAGCAGCACCGTGATCCCGAAAGGGACAAAGGCGCGCATCCTACGGTGTCCTGGGCCTCGTCGTCCTTGGTTCCCAAATAGTTGCAAGGCAGCTGTCCAAGTGAAGTCGCGCCGGTTGTGCGAGTGATGCTTAGAAGTGCGCCGAAGAATTGGGATGCCAGGCATCGTAGTTTTTATCAGGTATTCCCAATGTGGCTGAAGTTCGGAGTCTCCATCGCTTTGGGAGACTCGCTCCTTCCGCACTGTGCCGATGTCTGACTCTCTGTTTCGGCGCATCATCAGCATACTCCGGTGAGGTCCCGGGCAGGACAAAATCCTGCCCGGGACGCCGGAACTGAAACTCGAGCGACTGAGCTCGCGCGCGAATTGTCAGCTCTTTCTGCCATAGCTCGTGACAATCACGTGCGGCGTCACCATGGCAGTGCGAACCTCTCGGCTGTCAAGCCGGTTACGCTGGTGCATCAGTGCCGATTGAGTTGCTTACGGAGTTCGCTTAGTTGCTCTCCGTTTCAACCAAACCGAGCTTGTGCCCATCGCTATGAATCAGAGCAGGGACCGGTCCCGGAGCGCCCGGAGGCGTGATTGACGTCACGATGGTATAGATATCCCGACCGTGATTGCTCAAAACGAACAGCACGGTAAGTTTGGCTCCCGCAACCGTTCCGGACGAGCTGACGTTTGGTGGAAACAGCACGCTGAACGTACCGGTGCAATCGGCATGGACGGTGTAGGTGCCATACTCCTCATCATGGAAGCCCGTTGCGAGATCAATCGGCGCGCCGGGCACCACGCTAGCATTCGGACTGGACAACACCTCATCGACCTGAGTGAGGTGGCCCGCGCCGTCAAAGTGCGTCAAAGCAACGCCATCCCTGAGGATACTCGTCCCATTCGGGAGAAAGATTTGCCCTGACACAGTAAACGCGTACTCACCGTATAAGGTGGCATCCGAGCAGCCCCGGTTGTCTTCTGCCCAAGCAGTGCCACTTAGGGCCAGCAATCCCACCGCGGATTGAAGAATTACACTGGGTTTTGAGATTTTCATGGACCTCTCCTGGATCATAAAATGTAGGTAGGAAAGTCGTGCCGGGCGCATGCTTTCAGGGGTCGAAGCCCTGCACAATGGAGGCGGCCTGTAGATTCTGTGTAGCTTTCGTGTATCAATAATCCCAAAACATTCCGCCATTTACGCGATTCGCGACGATCTCAAAGTCAATCCCTTAGTACGGATCCAGGTCCACTGAGAGTGTTCATGGATGTGATTCGATTCGAGAACTTCGAGGTGGATCGAGGCGCCTACGAGTTGCGACGGGCCGGCCGCACCGTAGCGATTGAGCGCATCCCAATGGAGCTTTTGCTATTGCTCTTGGAGCGCCGCGGTCAGCTCGTCACGCGCCAGGAAATCCTGGACCGAATCTGGGGCAAGAACGTTTATGGTGACGTCGATAACAGCATTAACACGGCCGTTCGAAAGATTCGGCAGGTCCTTCACGACAATTCCGCCAGCCCGCGTTTACTGCACACCATCCCCGGCAAGGGTTACCGCTTCTCGGTACTAGTGGTCGATCCACAGGCGTTGCCGGTATCCGCCGCTGTGGTGCAGGTGCCACTGGTCAAACCTCCGTCTGCCCCGGCAGCCCAATCCAAACCGTGGCGGCTGCTCGCGGCGATTGCGGTGGCGCTCGTGGCGGGGGCGCTCATTGTCCGTCCGTATTTCATGCGCCGCATCGTGCCTCCCCCAGGCAAAGCGATGATCGTGGTCCTGCCATTCCAAAACCTGAGTGGAGACCCCCAACAAGACTACTTCGCTGATGGCATGACCGAAGAAATGATTGCGCAGCTTGGGAGCCTGGACCCGCATCACCTCGGGGTCATCGCTCGCACGTCGGCCATGCTTTACAAAGGAAGCCGAAAAGATTCTGCTGAGATCGCCCGGGAGCTTGGGGTTAACCTACTACTCGAAGGCAGTGTGCGTCGGGCAAATGACCGCGTCCGAGTTACCGCTCAGCTGATCCAAGCCAGCGATCAGACCCATCTTTGGGCGGGCAGTTACGAGCGAGATGTAAGCGACATACTTAAACTGCAAAGTGACGTGGCTCGTGGCATCGCGGACAAAATCCAACTCACACTGTCACAACAGGTTCAGGAGTCACTGGCCGGCACGCCTAGCGTTGATCCAGCAGCCTATGAGGATTTTCTCCAGGGCCTGCAGGCCTCGAATCTCCGGACCCGCGCAGGCTTTGAGAATGCGATCGCGGCTTTCAGCCGGGCGGTCGCTAGGGATCCAAATTATGCTGAGGCCTATGCTGGACTTGCGCGCGCCGATATGTTGGCGCCAATTTTCGGGGTATCCACGCCAGTCGAAATTTTGCCGAAGGCTGTTGAAGCGGCAACGCGAGCCATTGCGCTCAATGACAATCTTGCGGACGCCCACACGGCGCTCGCCTTCAGCAAGTCACACCTTGATTACGACTGGCTCACAGCGGAGCGAGAATATCGCCGTGGCCTCGCGCTGAATCCGGGCGGTGCCCAAGTCCATTTCTTCTACTCGAACGGCTATCTTTCGCCCTTTGGTAGACATGATGAAGCCATCGCCGAAATGAAGACAGCGGCTGAGCTTGATCCCTATTCACCCCCTATCCAATCCTTCCTGGGCCGAACCTACGTCTGGGCGCGCCGCTATGACCAGGCTCTCGCACAGTATCAAAAGGCTAACCTCCTGGATCCGAACTTTGCCGTGGGGCATGAGCGCCTCGCTCATCTGTATACCTACCTCGGACGGTTCAATGATGCCATCGCCGAGGAGAGTATGGCCCGGGCGTTGTCCGGTGAAGACCTGCAAGTGGTGCAATCGCACGAAGAGGCTCTTCGCAAATCCCTTACCGCCCACGGGGACCAGGGTTACTGGCGGACACTGCTTGATTTTGCGACCGTCAAACCAAATCCGCCGGAAGCTTATGACGACGCCTACGGCATCGCGATCATTTATGCTCGGCTCGGCGAGAAAGAAAAGGCCATTGATTCGCTTGAGTCAGCTTATGCCGAACGCAAGATCGCCATGACTGAGATCGGGGTTGAACCCGCCTTCGATGCGCTGCGTTCCGACCCCCGCTTTCACGGGCTACTCCGTCGGGTCGGCTTGGAGCACTGATGGGTCGGTGTGAATGCGTCCCTAGGGCGGCAAGCCGGTTGGTCGTTTGCGATCTCGCTGGTGGTTCTGTGGGAGGCGTGGGCTCGCACCCGGCACGAGCCCACGCCGCACAAACTTAAGAGCTCCCCAACCTGCCCGACGGCTACCCCACCTACGCGAATGATCGCCTTGGGTGACGAGCGAGCTCCCGCTGATCGCTCAATACGGGTTGGGCGGTGCAGCAGCGGTCGTCACTGCGATGCTCCCGAAGACTCCATCCGTCTGATCCGCGAAGCCGGCGGTATAGAAGAGCGTCGCCAGGGGCTTATCGGCGTCACCGTTGCCAAACACCAGCGACCACAGGCCGGGGATGGTTATCGTCCCACCGTTAGTGACCGTGAGCGGGCCCATGGAAGTTGCCAATGCGGTGCCGTTGGGAGCGAAGATGTTTATCTTGCCGTCGCCAAAGTTACCGATCAGCAGATCCCCCGCCAGCGAACCAAATCCCGCAGGTGCGACCGCCATGCCCCAGGGCGCATTGAGCACGCCGGCCGATGCAAGCCGGCTCACGAAGTTGCCACTGAAGTCGAATACGTCAACGTAACCCAGGCCCGCTCCTGTCGTCTCGTCGTGCTTTGCTGCGTCCTGCTGCGCGTAGCTGACGTATAACTGGTCATTCAGGGCCACTATGCCGAAGGGCACAAAGCCTGCTGGGATTTGAGGGTCAATGAATTTCCCCTGCATGCCAGCCGGCTTGGCGAAGTTGGTATCGAACACGTCAACCTTGTTGTTATGCAGGTCAGTCGCGTAGAGGAACGATGAACCGTTGACGGTGCCCAGCGCTAACCCCTTGTACACCGCGTGATTGGCGCCGTTCGCCACGCCGTCGTCGTACGCCGTGACTGCGAGCGCGCCGCTGCCGCTTGCCCAGGCTGCGATGGTGCCGCCCTCTCCGTCGAAGATGAACAGCGCTGACTCCTGACCCGCACCCGTAGAAATGAGGAAGCCTCCGTTCCCGTTGTAGACCTGGCCGGTGGGGTTCGCAGGCACGCCGGCGGCAGAGGCTGGAATGGCAATTCCGACCTCGTTGGAGCCGGTAACGCTGTCGGTCTCAATCGCGCCCGTGCCACTGTAAAGGGTCGAGAGATTGCTGTTGTTGTCAGCAATCCAGAAGGGCAGGCCTGGAGCGATCGCCACACCCCAGGGATTGGACAAGTTGGCGTCAATCGTCGTGGTTGTAGCGACAACCCCGGTTTTGTCCGACACCAACGCGGTGTCGGCAAATCCGCTGGTCGGCGTGACCATCTGATTGCTAGCGGCGCTGCCACTGCTGCCGCCGCCTCCGCAGGCGACGAGAGACACAGCGCCGACCACGCCCAAGGACAAAGAAGCCACCGCTTTGCGGGTGGCGCGATTGAAATGCATTGGTACTCTCCATCACGTTGAAACTGTGCTTTAAGTCGCGAGATCCGCGGACTCAGTTCAAATAGCGGGAATGTCCCCGTTCCCGTCCCAGTGGCGGGCACGGCGGCTCGTTGGCACTAGATCTTACGATAGAGTGGCTCTATTGATGTCTATCAGAAGATCGATTGGATGTATCGATGTCGAGGCGTTAGTTTGAGCCGGGAGGCTGAAAGCACGGGACTCAATCGGAGAGCACATGGAAAACGAAAGCAAATGCCCGTTCTCGGGCGACGCTCGCAAACACACAGTAGCTGGCGCCCCATCGAACGCAGACTGGTGGCCCAATCAACTGAGGCTGGATATCTTGCACCAGCATTCCTCCAAGTCCGACCCCATGGGCGAGGAGTTCGACTACGCAGCGGGGTTCAAGAGCCTTGCCCTGGATGCGGTCGTCAAGGACCTCCATAGCCTGATGACGGATTCACAGGACTGGTGGCCAGCGGACTTCGGCCAGTACGGACCCTTGTTCATTCGCATGGCATGGCACAGCGCCGGCACGTACCGCACGCGCGACGGTCGCGGCGGCGCAGGGAGCGGCAGCCAGCGCTTTGCTCCCCTGAACAGTTGGCCGGACAACGTCAACCTCGACAAGGCGCGCAGGCTCCTCTGGCCGATCAAACAGAAGTATGGCCGGAGAATCTCATGGGCCGACCTGATGATCCTCGCCGGCAACGTCGCTCTGGAATCGATGGGATTCAAGACGTTCGGATTCGCCGGCGGGCGTGTGGACATTTGGGAACCGGAAGCTGACATCTACTGGGGCGCGGAGAAAACCTGGCTGGCTGACAAACGCTACTTCGGCGACCGGGATCTCGAGAATCCGCTCGCTGCCGTGCAGATGGGGCTGATTTACGTCAATCCGGAAGGCCCCAACGGCAACCCCGATCCGATCGCTGCGGCGCGGGACATCCGCGAAACCTTCGCTCGCATGGCAATGAACGACGAGGAGACGGTGGCGCTCATTGCAGGCGGCCACAGCTTCGGCAAAACCCACGGTGCCGGCGAAGCCGCCCTGGTGGGTCCTGAGCCGGAAGCTACCGATATCGAGGAGCAAGGCTTGGGCTGGAAGAGCCGCTTTGGCACAGGCAAGGCTGGTGACGCGATCACCAGCGGCCTGGAAGTCACCTGGACCCGTACGCCGACGAAATGGAGCAACAACTTCTTCTCGAACCTCTTCGGCTATGAATGGGAGCTGACGAAGAGCCCCGCCGGTGCGCAGCAGTGGAAGCCGAAGGGTGGCGCGGGCGCCGGCACAGTGCCGGATGCCCACGACCCGTCAAAGCGTCACGCGCCGGCCATGCTGACCACCGATCTTGCGTTGCGGTTCGACCCTGCCTACGAAAAAATCTCGCGGCGCTTCTACGAGCATCCGCATCAATTCGCTGACGCCTTCGCCCGGGCGTGGTTCAAGCTGACGCACCGCGATATGGGCCCCTTGTCACGTTATCTTGGCCCGCTCGTTCCTAAGGAGCAGCTGCTGTGGCAGGACCCCATTCCAGCCGTGGATCACAAATTGATCGACGAGCAGGACATTGCCGCCCTGAGGGCGAGGATCCTTGCATCCGGACTTTCCATCTCCCAGCTGGTCACCACGGCCTGGGCGTCAGCTGCAACGTTCCGCGGCAGTGACAAACGCGGCGGAGCGAACGGCGCGCGTATACGGCTGGCGCCGCAAAAGAATTGGGAAGTCAACCAGCCGGCTGAACTAGACAGTGTGCTGCGGAAACTGGCAGCGATCCGGAAAGACTTCAACAGCGCACAGTCCGGCGGAAAAAGAGTTTCGCTTGCTGACCTGATCGTTCTAGGCGGCTGCGCTGCGGTTGAGCAGGCTGCGAAGAACGGCGGTCACGAGGTCAAGGTTCCCTTCTCCCCGGGGCGCATGGATGCGTCGCAGGAGCAGACCGATGTGGAGTCGTTCGCCGTATTGGAGCCGACCGCGGACGGGTTCCGCAACTACCTCCGCAAGGGACTCGAGGGATCGGCAGCTGAGCTGCTGGTGGATAAAGCGCAGTTGATGACGCTGACCGCCCCTGAGATGACGGTCTTGATCGGCGGCCTGCGTGCCCTGAATGCAAACTTCGGGCAGTCCCAACACGGGGTCTTCACCAAGCGACCCGAGACATTGACCAATGACTTCTTCGTGAACCTCCTGGACATGAGCACGACGTGGAAGAAGTCCGTCAGCTCCGAAGGCGTGCTGGAGGGGCGCGATCGGGCAAGCGGGGAGCTCAAGTGGAGGGGCACCGTTGTCGATCTCGTGTTCGGCTCGAACTCCCAGCTCCGAGCCCTCTCAGAAGTCTACGCGTGCAGCGACTCGCAGCAGGCGTTCGTGCGTGACTTTGTGGCAGCCTGGAACAAGATGATGAACCTGGATCGCTACGACGTGGCGTGATCTAAAAAATACCCGACCGATGCCAACGAGAGCGGCTTGTACGACGGTCCCTGTTCACAACGCAGCGCCGGAGCGCATGGTGGGAATAAAAATGTCAGCTCAAGAGTCTTACAGACCGACACAGCCAATCAGAACTCGAGCGGCGCGCAAAGATGAGCCATTCGAACGTCGGATGCGGACTGCAATATTCTAACGACAGTTCTAAGGAGCAATGCCATGAAAGAGACTACAAACAGTAGCTCTTCGAAGTTTGTACGCCGAGCGGTGATCGCGATCGTTGCAACGGGAACCCTCCTGGCTCCAGTCGCTTATTCGGGAACCTCCAACAATCTCATTGTGGTCCCGCCAACCGACCTTCCCGAATTAGCGCGGCAAACAGGCGAGGCGATGCTCCTCCACCGTACGATTGACGGCAGAATGCTTCTTTATATCGAACAGAACCGGGGTGCCCGGCTGGCCATCTTTGATGTAACCGACCCACGCCATGTCAAAGGCGAGGGCTCGGTGCAAATTGACGCTCGCGGACCGTTCGACTTTGTTTCCACGCTCGGAAGCCGAGCAGAAGTTGTCCGGTTCCGGGAAGGCCAGGGAAGCGCGGTTTTGGATTTGCATAGGGTCAACGTTCCGACCCTTACGAAGGTTCAAGGGCTGACATTGCTGGGTACGACCGTGGCTCTGGGCGATGATGGATTCACCGTCACCAGCCAGCCCGATTCGAATTCACGCTCGACTCGAGACTTTCAGGTGGTCGACACCGCAAGTTTAGGTGATATGAATCATGTCTTTGATGTCAAGGAGGTTCGCGAGGAACTTACGAAGCAAGACACGGGCACAACTTTCCTACTCACGCAAAGCGGCCTATACGAAGTCAGACGTCCGGTCGTAGAGAGGGAGAACGAACTACGCGAGCGGGAGCATATGCTGCAGTACGCCGGTGGTGGTGGCTAAACTCAGATTCGTATGACAATTATCTCGTGGAGGGATTCGGACGGCGCGGCAAGACGCCGCGGGGGCCGGAATGACGCGGTGAACGTAGTGTGCGATCTGGTCCATGGATGACAGGCGCCGTCGCTTCGAGGCGCAGGTGTTGCCGCATCTGGACGCCGCCTACCGCTTCGCCAGGTGGCTCGCGCGTTCGCCCAACGATGCGGATGACGTCGTGCAGGAGGCCATCCTGCGCGCCTATCGGGGGTTCGACGCCCTGCGCGGCTCCGATGTGAAGGCCTGGCTGCTAACGATCGTCAGGAATTGCCATTCGTCCTCCCTCAAGCAGCAGCAGCGACGAGCCCAGGTCCCGCTGCCGGAGGAACACGATACGCAGGATGGACACGCCCTGATCGCGACCACGCCCGATCCGGAAAGCGCCTCGATTCGTCGCGACGAGGAGCAGACACTCGAGCGACTCATAGCGGGACTGCCCGAGGACTATCGCGAGGTCTTAGTCTTGAGGGAAATCGAGGACATGCGTTATCGCGAGATCGCCGCGGTGACCAACTTGCCGATGGGAACCGTGATGTCACGGCTGGCGCGCGCACGATCGGCGCTGAAAGAGCACTGGTTGCTACAAGCCAACGGAGAGCCCCATGCAGTGCCCTGACTCCCTGCGCGTGCAGGCCTATTTTGACGGTGAAGCCGACGCGGTGACCGCAGCCGACATTGAGCGGCACATGGAGCGCTGCGAGGAGTGCCGCACGCTGCATCGCGGTCTCGAACAGCTGCGTACCGCGCTGCACCGGGAGCTGCCCCATACCCCGATCCCGCCCGCGCTACGCGCCCGGGTCATGCGGGCCCTCGATGAGGAAAGCTCGCTCGACACGCCGCGGCGCCGCGGTCGGCCCATCTGGCGCACGCGGCCGTTCTGGATGGGCGCCACCAGTGGTGGTCTTGGTATGGCTGCGGTCGCAGCGGCACTTGCATTCTTGTTACTTTCGCCGCAGCTCACGACCCCCGTGGTTGACGAGGTGTTAAACGCCCATGTGAATTCGTTACTGTCGACGCATTTGATCGACGTCGTGTCCAC
>Ga0070761_10000130_pt1 | contig 51770 bp, 43 predicted proteins | sample HubBroMetageREF1_FD_66724 | JGI IMG/M metagenome (GOLD analysis project Ga0070761, IMG submission 66724) | Reference soil microbial communities from the Hubbard Brook experimental Forest, New Hampshire, USA - Hubbard Brook CCASE Soil... | ecosystem: Environmental > Terrestrial > Soil >... | reverse complement strand
AAGGACAATCAGAAGGAGAAACAATGAAGCCCGGCGTCTCCTGGCATTGGCACTGGCGCACCGCCCTCGGCCTGGCGCTTGCGCTCTGCTTGCCAGTCAGCTCGCGGTTTTGCTCGCAACTTTTTACGCAACTCCGGGCGCAGCAGCGCCGCGACCCGCTTAATCCGCTGGAGATCGACCAGCTGCGTGACGCCATGCTTTATCCTGACGAACGCTTAAAGCTTTACGTGCAGTTTTCCCGCGATCGCATGACAAAGCTTGAACAAATGCGCAGCAATCCCAAGACGACCGAGCGCGCCCGCCAGACCCATGACATGCTGGAAGACTTCCTCGCCGTATACGACGAACTCAACGACAACATCGACATGTACGTTGGCCGCAAGGACGACATTCGCAAACCGCTCAAGCTCATCATCGAAGCCGATACCGAATTCCAGTCCAAGCTGCGCGCCCTCAAGAACTCCCCGAACGCCAATGTTGCCGAGGTCAGCCAGTACGAATTTCTGTTGACCGACGCGCTCGATACTGTCGACTCCAGCGCCGACGACCACCGCAAGACCGTCGCCGAAGTCGAGGAATACATGAAGCGGAAAAAGAAGAAATAATGCAGCACTCAGCATTCAGCACTCAGCGCTCGGAAAGTCATCGAAGTTGCTGATTGATGACTGCTGAGTGCTGACGGCTCCTCCGTGCTACTCTTCCCTCAACGTGTCTCCGAATCTCACCGAAATCTTTCACGAAGCTTATCGCGAACTGCGCCCGCACACGGCCGCGCCGCCGATGCACATTCGTTTTTATCCGTTCGTCTCCATCAACAACACTATCCGCATGCGCCAGGGAGAGCTCTACATTCGTCTTTCAGACCTGCTTGAAGGCGCTCCCGAAGCCGCGCTGCACTCGATCGCTCACATCCTGCTGGCCAAGCTCTATCGCAAGCCGGTCGATCGCAGCCACAGCGCCCGTTATCGCCGCTATGTCGCCAGTCACGACGTTGCTGCCAAGGCGCGGCTCGTCCGCCAGATGCGCGGACGGAAGCACATCCACTCCGCCCGTGGCCACCACTACCATCTGGAGGAAATCTTCGAAGACCTCAACCGCCGCTTCTTCCACGGACTTCTGGGACGCCCGCAACTCACCTGGAGCCAGAACCAAGCCCGCAGCAGCCTCGGCCACTACGATCCCGCGCATAACACAATCGTGATCAGCCGCGTCTTCGACCATCCGCGCGTGCCGCGCTACGCGGTCGAATACATTCTGTTTCACGAGATGCTGCATTTGAAACACCCGGTCAAACTGCGCGGAAGCAGGAGGTGCGTGCACTCGCAAGAATTTCACGCTGAAGAGAAAATGTTTCCGGAACTGGATCAGGCGCGGAAGTTTTTGCGCATGGTCTAACAGCGTCAAACCCCATTCAATGCTCCCTTTTCCCCACGTGATGCAAATCAGAGCCGTCCGTGATGCGCTTCGTTGACCGTTCCCCACCCGAAACCGTATCCTATTGATATTGAAATTGAATTTCATTTTCAATTAGAGGGCGGCACTTTCTCCCATGCTTCAGGCGTTCATCATTACGCTCCGCGAAGGCGTCGAGGCGGCGCTTATCGTCGGCATCACCCTCGCCTATCTTGCCAAGATCGGACGCAACGATCTGCGCAAGTCCGTCTACGCCGCCCTGGGCGCAGCTTTTGTGGGATCGATCGGCGGGGCTGTCCTGCTCTCCCGCCTCAAGCTGAACGAAGATATCTTTGAAGGCTGGGTCATGCTGGTCGCCGCCGTCTTCGTCGTCACCATGATCGTCTTCATGATGAAGACCGGCCGCAAGCTCAAAGGCCAAATCGAAGGCAAAGTGGGCCTGTTCGCCCGCGGCGACGCCTCAATCGCCCTCTTCATCTTCATCTTTCTCATGGTGCTGCGCGAAGGTGCTGAAACCGTTCTCATCCTCTCGGCCGTAACGCTCAACTCTAGCGAGCTGACCAGCTTTATCGGCACCGTCATGGGAATTGTCGTCGCTATCCTGTTTGGCGTGATGTTCGTCAAGGGTAGCGTCAAGATCAATCTGCAGAAATTTTTTAGGGTCACCACCGCAATTCTTTTTTTGGTCGCCGGGCAACTCGTGATTTCCGGCCTGCACGAACTCTCCGAGAACGGGGTGCTTCCCTCTTCTCGTCAGGAAATGGCCATCATCGGCCCCATCGTGCGCAACGACTTTTTCTTCTTCGTCACCATCCTCGTGTTGGCCGCGCTGATGGTGCTGTTTGAAATGAAGAGCCGCCAACCGGTCGAACTGCCGCCCACTGGCGCAGCCCGCCGCAAGGCGCTCTGGACAGCCCGCCGCGAACGCCTCTGGATGGCCTCGGTTTACGTCTTTTCGTTTATCTTCATCGTGATGATCACCGCCAGCTTTGTCTACGAGAAGAGTGCCAGCGCGCTTTCGCCGGCCGCCGAAGTCACCTTCGTTGACGGCAAAGTTTCCATCCCGCTGAAACAGGTTTACGACGGCGAACTGCACCGCTTTGAAGCTCAGGAAGGCGGAGTCGAAGTCCGTTTCTGGCTTTATCAGAAGCCCGATGGAAAAATCGCCACCCTCTTCGACGCCTGCGAAATCTGCGGTCCAGTCGGCTTCTACAAGAACAAACAGGGAGTGATCTGCAAGAACTGCGCCGCCCAAATGAACCCGCAATCGCTCGGCATGCCCGGCGGTTGCAATCCGGTCCCGCTGAAGGCGCAGGTCACCGACGACGCGGTCATCGTCTCCGAAGCTGACATTGCGGCTGGCAGACACTACTTCGAGCAGAAATAATAATGTTCCCCCGCCTCGTCTACGAATCGTTTCGCCACCAGACGCGCCGCAAGCTTCTGGCGGGCATTGCGATTGCGATGGGCGTGGCGGTTGCTACCGCGATGATCGCTGTGGCCACCGACATCGGCGATAAAATCAACCGCGAGCTGCGCAGCTACGGCGCCAATCTGGTCGTCACTCCGCAGGAAGACACGCTCGACGTGGAAGTCGGCGGCGTGAATCTCAAGCCCCCCAGCGACGGTGCGTTCCTCAACGAAGCGGACCTCCCGAAAATTCGCGGCACCTTCTGGCACCACAACATCGTCGGCTTCTCGCCCATGCTGCCCGTCACCGTGAAAGTGGGCAGCGACGCGAAAGATGTCACCCTGGTCGGCACCTACTTCAATAAGGCGATCAGCTTTGGCAAAGAAACCTTCACCACCGGCGTGCAGATTACACATCCCTGGTGGAGAGTGGAAGGCTCGTGTGGGGACGGGCGCCTCGCCCGTCCGGGGCGAGTCGAAGACTCGCCAGTGCTTTGCGGTTGGCCGAATGATGACTCCCAAAATATTCTGGTAGGCCAGCGCCTGGCAGCAAAGCTAGCCAGGAAGCCCGGCGACAGCATCGATGTGTCCGGCCGCCAACTCACTATCTCCGGCATCCTTTCCACCGGCGGCGTCGAAGACGACCAGATCGTCGCACCGCTGGCGCTCGCGCAGCAAATTCTCGGCAAGCCGGGCGCCGTGCGCCGCGTCTACGTCAGCGCTCTGACCAAGCCCCAGGACGCGCTCGCCGTCCAGGATCCACAGACGATGACTCCCGAAGTGCGCGACCGCTGGTACTGCTCGCCTTACGTGCAGTCGATTGCTTATCAGTTGGAGGAAGTCATTCCGCATTCGCACGCGGAGCAGATTCGACAGGTTGCGCAAAATGAAGGCACGGTGCTTTCACGCATCAAGGGACTCATGCTGCTGATCACGTTCGCCGCGCTTTTTGCTTCCGTGCTCGCCGTTTCCGCTGCGATGGCCACAGCGATTTACGAACGTCGCGTCGAAGTCGGCCTGATGAAAGCTCTCGGCGCAGGCAATCTCGCGGTCTCGGCGATCTTCTTCGCGGAGTCGTTCTTGCTCGCGCTGGTCGGCGGTGTTGCCGGATTCTCCGCTGGAGCGTTGCTTGCTCATCAGATCGGCCGTTCTATTTTCAACTCTCAGATTTCCATCGAACCTGTGCTCTTCCCGGTCATTCTCGCCATCGCCGTCTTCGTGACCTTTGGCGGAAGCGCCGCCGCCATTCGCCGTGCTGTGAAGTTCGACCCCGTCTTCGCCCTGCGAGGTGAAGGATAAAGATGACGACAAGCGCCATTCCCGACACGCTGCTCACTCCCCAGCAAGTCGCCGGTCGTCGCGCTCTGGCGCCGCACGTTTCCATGTTTGGGCGCATGTTTCTGCGCGCCGCTGTCCTCCGTCGCCGACGCGCCGCCTCCGCCTTGCTTGCCATGATCGTTGCGGCTGCCGTTGCCACCGCGATGATGAATCTCTACGTTGACGTGCAAGCCAAACTCCGCACCGAGTTCCGAAATTATGGCGCCAACGTAGTCATCGTCGCGAAAGACGGCCAGACCCTGCCCGTCGATGCCCTGGCCAAAGCCGGATCCGTTTTCGGCGCAAAGACACTGGCCGTTCCTTTTTCATACGCGGTCGCCCGCACCAAAGATGGACGGTCCGTAGTCGTCGGCGGCACCAACTTCGCGCGCGCCCGCCAGTTGAACCGTTGGTGGAAAGTGAGTCACTGGCCGGATGCGCCGAACCAAGCCCTCGTTGGCATGCGTGCCGCCACAGCGGTCAGTCCCACGCGCCAGCCTTTCGAACTTACTTTCCAGGGCAAAGCGATCGAGCTCGCGCCGACCGGGATGCTCCAAACCGGCGCCGGAGAAGACAGCCGCATCTATCTAGATCAATCTGAATTCCAGAACTGGACGGGAGTTGCGCCCTCGACCATCGAAGTTGCCGCCACTGGAACCGCCGCCGAAGTAGAAACATCAATTCGCCAACTCGCGCAACTGATGCCCGCGGCTGACGTTCGCCCCGTCCGCCAGATCATGGAAGGCGAAGCCAATGTGCTCAACAAAACGCGTGCCACTCTCTACGCCTCCGCCACGCTCGTCGTTCTCACTTCCGCGCTCTGCGTGCTGGCCACACTCATCGGATGGGTCTTCGACCGCCGCCGCGACTTCGCCATCATGAAAGCGCTGGGTGCTTCCGAACTCCTGATCAACGGGTTCTTCGCCGCCGAAGCTGCAGCCCTCGGCGTGGTTGGCGCAATTCTCGGTTTCTTCGTCGGCATCAGCGTTGCGGCCTGGATCGGACGCGTCAACTTCCACGCGCCCGTCGTGCCGCGCTTCAGCGTCTTTCCATATGTGCTTGGCGGCAGTGTTGCCGTGGCTCTTATCTCGGCCATTCTGCCGATTGTGCTGCTGCGGCGCGTGCAACCGGCTATTATTCTGAAGGGAGAGTAGAGTTTCGTAGAGAGTGGTTTTTCGTATCAGGGTATCGCTTTAGCGATACCGAAATTCGTCGAAAGAAACGCCCCTTCAGGGGCCGCGCAGCGAAAGTTGTAGCATAGGAAAGACTAGCGATGATCCGCCTCAACCACGTCACCAAAAGCTATCCCGCCCGAGCAGAAGAAAATAACGGCGGCGTCAACCTTATTAAAGCGCTCGACGACATTTCTCTCTCCATCGCGCCCGGTGAGTGGGTTGCGATGATGGGCCCCTCCGGTTCCGGCAAGAGCACCATGGTCAATCTCATCGGATGCCTCGATCGCCCCGCCAGCGGCGAAATCTGGCTTGACGGACAAAACGTGGCCAGCCTCAGCGCCTCCGATCTCAACCAAGTCCGTGCCGAGACTATCGGCTTCATATTCCAGCAATACCACATGATTCCGTATCTCACAGCCGTCGAAAACGTCATGCTTGCCCAATACTTTCACAGCATGACCGACGAACAAGAAGCCCTCGAGGCCCTCGATCGCGTCGGCCTCAAAGACCGCGCCAGCCATCTGCCCTCGCAGCTTTCCGGAGGCGAACAGCAGCGCGTGTGCATCGCCCGCGCCCTCATCAACGACCCCAAAATCGTGCTCGCCGACGAACCTACCGGCAACCTTGACGCGGTCAACGAAGAGATTGTTCTGCGCCTTCTCCGCGAGCTTCATCAGCAGGGACGCACCATCGTCATGGTGACGCACGATCCCGTGGTGGCACGTCTGGCCGACCGCCGCGTCGAATTGCATCACGGCAAAATCGCCGCCCAGGAAGTTTTTGCCATGGCCGACGACGAGCAGTTTGATGAAGTGCTGGAAGAATTATTCGCCCTGGAAGAGAATGGCCAGATCGCTGAGATTGGCCGCATGGAAGTTCACGGCGCTCTGCCCGTCTCCATCGCGGTGGAAAAAATGGTGGCCATGGGACTGGTGACGACGCAACCGCACCCGCCCCAGGCGCATGATCACAAGCCGTTCGTCAATCCCTGTCACGACGCATTGAAGCCGACTGGCTTTTCAACCGGCGACGGCTCCTCGATCGTCGAACTTACGCCGCGTGGATACCAACGCGCTGCCGACATCATCCGCCGCCACCGCTTGGCCGAGCGCCTCTTCACCGATTCACTCGCCATGGACAGCGAAACCGAAATCGAGCAACAGGCCTGCAAGTTCGAGCACATCCTCTCGCCCGAAGCCACCGATAGAATTTGCACCTTCCTCAATCACCCGCTCACCTGCCCGCACGGCGCGCCGATTCCGCCGGGCCCGTGTTGCGGACGCCGCGCACAGGCAAGGCCCGGCGCTGCCGCGTTATCCCATCGAGACTAGTTTGTGTATAGACGGGGCTTGCCTCGTTTCTCTGCGAATTCGAACAGATCCTCAGGGCTGGTCGCCATCCTTTACTTCTTCCCGAAAAACTTCCCAAATCCCAACCGCAGCTCCACCGTATTCACTCCCGGGTTCGGCACGGTCAGCCCGGCATTCGAAATATGCAAATAGCGGACATCCAGCGACCACGCGTGATCGCCAAAGAAATACATCCCGAAGGCCGCCCCAGGCGTGAAATTGATGGTCGAAGTGCCGCTAGGTACCTCATGCGAAGTAAACAAGACTCCTCCGTTTAACTCCAGGAACGGCGCCACATGTCCGCGCGTAGCAAAAATCCATTTGAAGCCAACCGGATTCAATCCCGCCCCGTACGCGGTGTTGGCGCGCTGAAAGATAACGAACGCGGGCACAGCGTCCACCGCGAGTTCGAAGCGTCCATTAAGAAATCCCGGCCCATGCGGAGCGGTCAATATCCATCCGTAGCGAACCCCCGCGTTCCAGACGCTCGTATCGTTGGTGCCGCCGGGAACCGAGTACCCACCGCCCGTCCACACCTGGAGTTCATGGCCACCCTCCTCGGGGCGATCCTGGGCAGCCGCAAGAGAGGCAGCCAGAAATGCTGCCAGAAAGAGTGTCAGAAAGAAACGGCCCGCTTTCCAAAGGAGTCGTGTCATAAGTTTGGTCAAGGTTGAAAGAGAACGATGCGCGAAACGCCTCGCACTCGTTTATAGCCCCAATCCGCCATCGACTACCAGCACCTGCCCGGTAATAAACTGCGGAGCCGCGGCAAAGAACATCACGGCCGCGGCAATGTCCGCCGCTGTCCCGCTGCGCTGCATCGGCGTCTGCTTCGCCATCTTCCTCATAAACGCCGCCGCCGATTTCTCCCCCAGATCGATCATCCCCGGAGCCACCGCATTCACCGAAATCTCCGGCGCCAGCGCCTTCGCCATCACTTTGGTCAGCATGTGGAGCGCCGCCTTCGATGAGCAATAGTGCGCATGCGTAGCCCACGGCCGCAGCCCACCCAGCGACCCCATATTCACGATGCGCCCTCTGCGCTTTCTCAAATAGGGCAGCGCCTCGCGCGATACCAGAAACGGTCCGCGCGTGTTCGAAGCAAAAATTGCATCCCACTGCGCCACGGTAATTTTCTCAAACTCGACGGTTTCGTAATTCGCGGCGTTATTCACCAGCACGTCGATTCCGCCCAGTTCCCGCGCTACTTCCTTCACCGTCTCCCGGACGTTCTGCTCATCCGTGACATCGCACCGCACCGCCAGCGCTTCCACACCATGCAGGGCCAGTTCTTCCGTCAGCGCCCGCGCCTCGCGCGCCGACTCGCGATAAGTGATCGCTACGTCGGCGCCGTTCTCGGCCGCGGCCAAAGCGATCGCCCGCCCCAGTCGTTTTGCCGCGCCCGTCACCAGCAGCGTTTTTCCGGAAAGTGCCCGTCCGTTGGTCATCAGGAGATTCTACGCCCGTCTTTTTGCGCCGGCTGGCTGCTCCCTTGCGCATCTTGGAAACCCTGCACCGAAACTGCTACACTCCCTCGCATGACGCAGCCTCGGGAAGTCGTCGTCTATTCCCGCAAGGGATGTCATCTCTGCGAAATCGTCAAAGAGAGCCTCGTCAAGCTCCACAAGCGCGGCGGCTTCACCTGGCGTGAAATCGACGTGGATTCCGACGCCGAAATCCGGCGCCGGTATAACGACGAGGTTCCCGTAGTCTTCATCAACGGCCACAAAGCATTTAAGTACCACATGGATGAGCAGGAATTCCTCCGCAAACTGAGCGCTTGAGCCGCGCCTCGAGTGTGCGGACGGTCCACCGCGGCAACGTCACTGTTGGATCTTCTTCCAAACCACATCCTCGTTGTTTCTGCGGTCAATCAGCGCATCCACCTTCCCGTTGTCGGCACGTCGAAACAGGATTCGACCTTCAACGCCCTTGCGAAAAAATATGTCAGTTGCCTCTGGAATCAGCAGGCCCTTTGGTTGATTGCCTCGTTGACGATACAACTCTTTTCCGTCGGTCGAAATCGTTAGCCGATTTGCGGGCGAAAGTTCGTAAGTTCCCAGATACTCACCGAACTTAGTGCTGTCTACTTTTCCGGGCGCGGGGTCTTCGTAGTAACGAAGCACCTGGCCCGCGACAATTTGCCATTGCCCATTGCGCCGCATCCAGGTATCGGTGGCGTGATAGCGCGCCGTCATATCCTGCCCGAACACAGTTTCTTTTTCATCCAGGTCGTAGCTCAGGATCGCTACATCCCCCTCGATATGGCTTTGGGCCTTCGCCAACTTAATGCTGCCCGAATAGCCAGTGGGCAACGGAGATACGCTGGCGATCAGAGCCGCCTTATTCATGTTCGTGCCTTTTTCGTCGAAGTACACGCAATCCTCGGCGACATATTTCTTCCAGGGAGTCTGATCGCCGACAGCGACGCTATCAAACAGTTCCTGCGCGCGACGGAGAAGCTCATCGTGCGTGATTTCGTTCTTCCCTTTACAGGCAGTCAGCGCGGCCAACGTCAGTCCGACTACAAGAAATCCGCATACCGAGAATACGCACCCACCGATCCGCTTCTGCATTGACTCCTCCCCGCCTGCGCAAACCCGCACGGCGTCTGTTTGGATCGGGCCGTCGGCCCTTCCGCGAAGTATACCGTCGCGATCCGGCTTTTAACTTCCGCCATCTCGAACTACAATCGCTGCGGATGCTTCGCACACAGCTTTTCGCCGACCCCGCCGGCCGCTTCGTGCACGATCTTATCCTCCAGAGCTGCCAACAGAACGCCGGCAAAACAGCCCTGGTTGACACTTCCTGCGATCGCCGTTTTACTTTCGCCGAATATGGCAGCCTGCTCGAATCCCTTGCCCACGGCTTCATCTCGGCCGGGCTCGCTCCCGGAGAAGTGGTTGCTATCTTCCTCCCCAACTCTTGGGAATTCGCCATCGCCTATCATGCTGCCACGCTAGCCGGCGGCATCCCCACACTGCTCAATCCTTCATATCGCGAGCGCGAGATCCGTTATCAATTGGAAAACTCCGGCGCCGCTTTTCTTATCAGCGATGCTCCGCTTCTGGAGAATGTAAATCTCTCGGGACTTCCCAGCCTGCGCCGCGTCTTCACCACGCGCAGCTCTTCTACGCACGGCGGGTCTACAGGCTGCGAAGACTTCGCGAGCCTGCTGCGCCCGGTATTCGGTAAGACGTCGGCCAAATTTCCGGATGCTCGACAAGGCTCGCAGCAAACCATCGCCGCCCTGCCCTACTCCAGCGGCACCACCGGATTGCCCAAGGGCGTCATGCTCTCGCACTACAACCTGGTCGCGAATGTTTATCAGATTCTCGGTCCCAACGCCGCCCCGCTTTCGCCGAATGACGTAATGCTCTGCTTCCTCCCGCTCTACCATATCTACGGACTCACCGTGGCGCTGACTCTTTCTCTGGCGCTCGGCTCCACGCTGGTTCTAATGCCACGCTTCGATGTGCAAAAGCTGTGCGCTCTTCTGCTTCAGGAAGGCGTCACCATGATGCCCGTGGTCCCGCCCGCCATCAATGCGTTCTGCCCGGCCGCCGAGGCCGGCATCTTTCCCGTAAATCACAAAATCCGTTGGGTCAAGTGTGGCGCTGCTCCGCTCGCTCCCGAACTCGCCCGCCGCTTCACCGGCCTTACCGGCATCCTGGTCAACCAGGGCTACGGCATGACGGAAGCTTCGCCCGTCACCCACGTCGGCTTCATTACTCCGCCGGAAATGTATCGCCCCGCCTCTATCGGGCAGCCGTTGGCCCTCACCGAATGCCGCGTAATGGACATGACGAAAAGCGCGGACGGGATCGAAGTCGCTCCCGGCGAGCCCGGCGAACTGGTGATGCGCGGCCCGCAATTCATGCTTGGATACTGGAAGGAACCGCAAGCGACCGCCGCCGTTCTTCGCGATGGCTGGTATTTTTCGGGCGACATCGTGCGCTGCGATGCCGACGGATTTTATTACGTGCTCGATCGCAGCAAAGAGATGATCAAGTACAAGGGATTCCCAGTCGCTCCAGCCGAAGTCGAATCCGTTCTCCTCGAACATCCCGCCGTCCGCGATTGCGGCGTCGTTGCCAAACCCGACCTTGCCGCAGGAGAAATTCCCTGCGCCTTTGTCGTCCTGCGCGAAGGCTTTGTCGCCTCCGATGCGCTGCGGAAAGAGCTCTGCGGCTTCGTCGCCGACCGGCTAGCCCGCCACAAACAGCCGCGCGAAATTCATTTTGTGGAAGCTGTCCCACGGACCCCATCGGGCAAAATCTTGCGCCGCGAGCTACGCAAGACCTTAGTTTGAAAATGGTTGTTGTATATTTGGTCCGCTGCCATGGAACGCCCCCCGGATCCTCAATTGCTCGGATTCCTCGAAGCCTACGACCGGCACATCTCGGATCTCGCTCTCGCACTTCGAGAAGTGATTCTTGAGGAAGCGCCCGACGCCTCGGAGTCGATCTACCAGGTGTACACGGTGGCCATTTGGTTCGGGTTCAGCGGCAAGATGAAGGACATGTTCTGTTACATCGCGACCAACGCGAGGCACGTCAACTTGGGATTCCCGCGCGGGAGTTCGCTGCCCGATCCGAATCGCGTGCTGGAAGGCGAGGGTAAGACCATGCGCCACATCAAGCTCAGGAGCCTGCGCGATGTGGAGCGTCCCGTCGTGCGGCGTTACATCCGGACGGCGATGGAGCAAGTGGCGCGACCGGGTGCGAACGGAACGGGCAAAAGCGTCGTCAAAAGCGAACGCGGAGTCCAATCGAAGCGTCACGCAGCGAAGCCACGCAGGAAATAACCTGTACTTACTCATGATGGGGGTGGGGGGTGCAGGTACGCCATGAGCTGAGCCGTAAAGTCCGCCAGCGCGGGAAAAACAACCCCAAGCGCCACCCAAGGAAGAGCAGCCTTACCGAGGACTGAGAACTGCCGCCGCGGTGTAAAATTCCCTCATCCCATGACCCTCACCCGCTTCGTCGCCAAATCTGATGCAGAGCAAAAGCAGAGAAAAAACAATGCTGGCAACCGTCAGCAGGCTGCGCCGCTTGTTGCGAAGAGCGTCATTGAGGTATTGAATCATTTGGTTCAATGACTGAATGATTCAATGATTCAATGACTCAATGTTTTCGGTGCTAAACTCGCTTCGCATGCGGACGGACATTCTGCCCCTTTGCGATCAGCACTACCGCACTATGGAGCCCGTACTGGCTCCCTACAATGCCGACTACTGCATTGAATTCTTTCGCTGCACCGACAAGTTCTGCCATCGCTGCTTCGGCGAGCGCACTGGCTACACCACGCCCAAGCGCGGAGACACACCCGTGATCTCTCCCAACCAGCCCACCTGCGATCGCCACGGACGCCCCATGTTCATCATCAGCCTCGACCGCCAGCGTAATCACGTAACCTACGCGTGCCCCGAAGCCGATTGCACGGAGCGTTTACTTCGACCATAAATGGGGCTGTTAACATCTGGATGGGAGTTATGGCTTCTTTTACAAACCAGCCTTCTCGGTGTATATTGCCTTGCCACGGGCTACGAGCGTATTTTCAGCTTCTTACACCGGAGGTCAACCGTGTCCATTCTGCCCCCGCCGGATCTTACCCCGGAGACTCCTCCGACGCCCGCGAGCGACGCTGTTCGTCCCACAGAAGGCATTCATTTCTCCACACTGGACGCCTATGCCGGCCAGCCCGGGGCGTTACCCGGTGTTTCGTTCTGGCCTCGCGCCGGAGCCCGCGTCATCGACCTGGTCACCCATTACTTCCTTGCTTTCTGCTCCGCATTCCTGTTTGGAGTCTTATTGGCGTTTGTCGCAGCTTTGCTGCATACCTCCTCCCACGTTCCAATCGCACATCGGAAGCTCACCGGGGGAGCTCTGTTTGTTTTCGCTCTGCTTGGCTCTTTTGCTTTTGAAACAGTCTGCAAAGCGGTTCACGGAAGCACCCCTGGCAAACGTCTGCTGTCGATGGTCGTGGTCCAGGAAGATGGTTCTCCGTGCCGGTTCGGCTCAGCTTGCATCCGGGAATTGGCGTACTTTATAGACTCACTTTTTTTCGGCCTGATCGGTTATTTCAACATGCAGAAGAATCCCCAGCAACAACGTCACGGAGATGAATGGGCGCACACCATCGTGTGCCATCGTTCGGACGTAGCTCCACAGAATCTCAGAGGCGACGGTCAGTTCATGCTGGCTGCGTTCGTTGCGACCTTGGCTTATGTGGCACTCTTCATCGTCGGAATGCTTATCAATCTGCTCGCCTGACCGTTTTGCTTTTCGGGCGAGTGGCTAATCGCGTGAGGGCTTGCTAAAACCGGACTCACTCCCCCGTCAACCACGCATACTGCGCCGCCGTCAGCGGCACTACGCTCAATCGTCCCTGCCGCACCAGCGGAGACTCCGCAAACGCCGCCCGCGCCTTGATTTCCGCCAGCGTCTTGGGCTTTGGGATTGCCTTGCCCACTTTGATCTTCACCTGCGGAACTTTGGGATCGCTCGCGTCGACCGACACCACCGACGCCGTGCCGACTGCGCTCTTCTCGTCTCCAGTGTGGTAAATCACCAGGCGCTCTCCCGGCTTCATCTCGCGCAAATGCTTCACGGCTGCTGGATTCGTTACCCCATCCCAAATGGTTGTCTTCTCCCGCTCCAGATCCGCAAAGGAATATACCGTCGGTTCAGTTTTCAGAAGATAGTCCTTCAGAAGGTCGCTCATGGGCAGGTATTGTAAACAAGCAGGGCGGCGGGCGTCTCGCTACTTTGTTACCGCCGACACTTCCCTTTCGCGCTGCTTTCACCAACAATAGAAGCTGCTTGTGACGGAAGCCTCGATCAACCCCGGCAGCTCAGCCCCGGCAACGACCACCATGGCCGGCATCACCATGGCCAAGGCCATCGAGCGTTACTTTAATGTGGCGCTTTATCTCCTCGTGTTTACTGGCTTTGGCGCTCTGGCCTCGACTGGAGGACTGGATCTGCCGGCAGAGGCTCTCGTGGGGCTGGCTCTGGCGTTGCGCGGATACCAGCTTGTAACGGGACGCGAGTTTGTGATTCTGGAACGCTGGACCAATATCCTGACCCTGATTTACGTATTCGTCTACCTCGCCGACTACTTCTTCCTGTCGCGCAGCTTTCTGGGAGCAACGGTTCACCTTGCGCTCTTTGCGATGGTCGTCCGGCTATTCTCGTTGCAACGGACGCGTGACCACTACATGCTCGCGGTGCTTTCGTTTGGCATGGTGCTGGCCGCCGCCGTGCTTACCGTCGGCAGTGTGTTCCTGCTTTCTTTTGCGGGCTTCCTGCTGGTTGCGGTCATCACGTTTGTGTTGATGGAGATGCGGCATTCGGTCGCCGCCGAGCAAACGCATGCGCTCGATCCTGCTCGCAGCACTGCCTCCTCCGGAGTCATCTCTCCCCGGGTGATCACTCCCGCCCAGCGCATGGCTTACGCGCTGCTGGCCATCGCTCCCGTGCTCATGGTGATGATCATGGCCGGGAGTTTCCTGATCTTCTTCCTGCTTCCCCGCGTTTCGTCGCGCTACCTCAGCGCCTACACTCCGACCAGCGATGTCTCCACCGGCTTCACCGATCGCGTGCAACTGGGACGCATCGGCCAGATTCAGCAGTCCAGTGCCGTCGTGATGCACATTGAGATCGAGAACGACCTGCAAGGTGCTTTCGACTTGAAGTGGCGCGGGATTGCGCTGAGTTCGTTTAACGGCAAGGAATGGACGAATTCGTATGAGCAAACCGTGCTGCGGCCAAGGGCGGATGGAAGCTATCGCCTCGCGCCATTGTTGCTGGACCCGCGGGGCACAGCGGCGGGCGCGCGCCGATCCATTCGTTACAAAGTCCTGATGGAACCGCTTGGAACTAACGTTTTTTTTCTGGCCGAGCGGCCACAGCGTCTCACGGGGAATTTCCTGCAGATAAGCGTGGATGCCGGTGGTTCGGTATACAACCTGGATGCCGACCACCCCATCAGCCGATACGAAGCCGAGTCGCGAATGACCGCTGTCGACAGCGACGAGCTTCGAGCAGCGCCGAACATCGCGCCAGAAGGCATGGATGCGTACCTGAAACTGCCGCCGCTCGATCCTCGTATTTCGAAGCTGGCGGAAGAAATCACCGCGCCCGCTTCCAGCAATTATGACAAGGCAGTCGCGCTCGAGCGCTATCTATCCACCCACTTCGGATACACGCTGGAACTGCCCCGCACCCTGCCGCCGGATCCGCTGGCTAATTTCCTGTTCGAGAGAAAGAAGGGTCACTGCGAGTATTTCGCCAGTTCGATGGCGGTGATGCTGCGCTCCCTGGGCATTCCGTCGCGAATTGTGACTGGCTTCCGCGGCGGTGAATTCAACGACCTCACCGGCCAGTATGTGGTGCGAGCCAGCGACGCCCATTCCTGGGTCGAAGCATACTTCCCCGGCTCCGGTTGGATCAGCTTCGATCCGACTCCGGCGGGAAGCGTGCCGGCGCGGACTGGTTGGTCGCGGATGCAGCTCTATATCGACGCGGCCGCATCTTTTTGGCGCGAATGGATTATCAACTACGATGCCAGCCACCAACGCACTTTGGGGAAGGATGCGGCAACCAACACCCGGCATTTCCTTGACGACGTGCTGCGGTGGATCGGCCAGCAGCATCGCACCCTGCTGCGATCGGCGCGGCGCGCTCACCGGACCTTCACCAAATCTCCTGGGCGATGGTTGGGCGGGGTCATCGCATTGGCGGCAGTCCTGCTCACGCTGGTGAATCTCCGGCGTCTGGTCGGCGGGTTGCGTGCCCGAAGTCTGCGGTCCCATCCGGAGCGCGCCCCGCGCGAATCGGCCGCACTTTGGTATGACCGGATGGTGGGCCGTATGGCACGGCTGGGCTGGCGCAAATCGCCGTCACAAACGCCGCTGGATTTCGTTGCAGCCATTCAGGAAGCGGCACTGCAGAAGAAGGTCGCCCGATTCACCCGCGCGTACGAATCGGCGCGTTTCGGCAAGTCTGTGAATGACGCCCAACGCCTCCCTGCGCTCTTCAAGGATATCGCCGCCGATGAGACGGTCGGTTCCGGAAAAACGACAGACCGCGCGGCCGCCAGCTAGAGGCAAATCCAGAGTTGTTGAAACCGCAGACGGTTGGTGAGTTCGGCTTGGATGTGAGGGCGATTTCCCCACACCATCCCGTCCCCACACGTGCCTCTAGAAGCGGTGCATAACGCCAACACCTACGTAGTAGTTGTGCTGACGGCTATTGCTGGTATCGACATTCAGCGCGGGATTTCCGGAGTAGAAATCGCGCAGTTCGAAGCGCGCGCCCCAGCGATGCCAATACCAGACATCCAGCCCGGCTCCGAACTGGACTACGCCGGTATTGGTGCCGGTGGGCCCGGGGTTCGGATTTTCGTAAAGTGTAACCGGGGCCTCCCGGAAGCGGCCATAGCCGCCGCCGACGCTAACCCACGGAGTGACGGAATCGCCGGAAAAAATATTCACGCGCACCGACGGAGTCACGAACAGCGCTCCAATGTCCTTGGGATTGGTGCCGAGGTTGTAGTTCACATTCATCCGCGGATAGATCCCTACGGGCACTTCCGCGAACACACCGAAAATCTTATAGGTCTTGAGCAGGCGAGAGTAATCGAACTCGAAGCTCGCCGGGTTTCCGAAATGAACCGGTAGATTCGTACTCGGCACGGTCTCGGTGCTAACGAAAGTTCGCCCCGCCGTAACCGATAGCTCATTCTTCTGCGCCCAAGCGCTCGAAACCAAAGCACTCGAAACCAGAACCAGCACAACTAGAACCGCGAGACGTTTAGCGGACATCTCTCCTCCGGAAGTGTTGAGGGATGTAGTTTTTGTTTCCATAAGATTAGCACGGGCCGCCAGAATCGGCCCAAAACAGTTAGGTACCCTCGGTGGTGCCCTGGGTTGAGGCCTCCGGCGGGTGCGGAAATGGCCATGCCGGATGCTAGAATTGTCTGTATCGGTTTCCTGCCGATCGTTTTTGTTTTAGTCGTCATCGTCCCAGTGCCCATAGAGAAAATCACATCCGCGACTTCGGGGCCGGTTGCCCCGGCCAAGGTAGGCTTTGTGAGCCTCGGCTGCCCCAAGAACCTCGTCGACAGCGAGGTAATGATAGGCATGCTCGCCCAGGCCGGCGCTGAGCTTACTCCTAATGCCGAGGACGCCGACGTGATCGTGGTGAATACCTGCTCGTTTATCGGCAGCGCGCAGCAGGAATCCATCGATACCATCCTCGAAATGGCCCGCCACAAAACAGGCGGCAAGGCCGGGGGCAAGGCAAAAAGATTGGTGGTTGCCGGTTGCCTGGTCGAACGTTTTCATGATGAGATTCGAAAAAACATTCCTGAAGTAGATGCGGTCGTGGGCACCGGCGAACTGGAGAAAATTCTGGCCGCTGCTGGACTGGCGGAAACATCCCGCCCCGAGTCGCCTTTCAACATCCTGACTTCGCGACCCGAGGGCGATCGCCGCCGCGGCCAAGGGCGCTTCGCGCGCGATTCCTGGGACGGCGCTGTAGCCGACCTGCCCAACTATCTTTACGACGACCATACGCCCCGCGTTCTGACCACGCCTCGCTCTTCGGCCTACATCAAAATTGCCGAAGGCTGCGACCATCCCTGCAGCTTTTGCATTATTCCGCAGCTTCGGGGACAGTTCCGCTCGCGGCGTTTCGAATCGGTGATCGCCGAGGCTGAGCGACTGGCCCAATCCGGCGTGCGCGAGATCACGCTCATCGGACAGGACACCACCTGCTACGGCGAAGATCTTGGACTGAAAGACGGCCTGGCCGTGCTGCTGAAAAAGCTGGCGGGCATCGAAGGCCTGCAGTGGATTCGCTTTCTCTACGCGTATCCCAACAAAATCTCGGGACGATTGCTGGCAACCATAGCCGCCCACGATAATATTTGTTCGTATATTGATGTACCGCTGCAGCACGCCTCGGCGACGGTTCTGAAGCGCATGAAGCGTGGCGGCGGCGCCGACCTGTTTTTGCGCTCGATCGAGAAGATGCGCCGTATGATTCCCGGCGTTACTTTGCGGACTTCATTCATTGTCGGATTTCCGGGCGAAACTGAAAAGGAATTCGAAGAACTTTGCAGCTTCGTGAAAGAGGCAGCCTTCGACTGGATGGGCGCCTTTGGTTACTCCGATCAGGAAGGTGCCGGCGCCTTCGATCATGAGCAGAAGCTTTCCGCGCGCGAGATCGAGAGCCGCCGCAAGACGCTGATGTCGATGCAGAAGAAGATCAGCCGGACAAAGAAGAAATCGCTGATCGGACGCGAATTCGAGCTGCTGCTGGAAGGCGCTTCGAGCGAGTCAGATCTGCTGCTCGAAGGCCGCACCGCCATGCACGCCCCCGAGATCGACGGCAAAGTTTTCGTCAACGATTACCCCGAAGGAAACCAGCCCAAAGAGGGAGAGTTTTACCGCTGCCGCATCACGGCAGCGCACGATTACGACTTGGTGGCGGAAATCGTGTGAGGTCAGAAGTCAGAAGTCGGACTGCAGAGGTGAAAACCATACAGCGCAAACGCCCTTCATCTCTGCGATCTGACCTCTAACCTCTGCAATCAACTATGCCGCGCAAACGTTCCATCAAGCTCCGCTGTCCGATCTGCAAGAAGGCGACGAAGGCCACCGACGCGGACTTCCCTTTTTGCAGCGACCGCTGCCGCCTGATCGATCTCGGCAAATGGGCCAGCGGCGGATATGTGATTTCATCGCCGGTTGCCGATGCCGACGAAGCGGTCCGGCAAGACAGCTCCGACGACGAGGATGGAAACTGATGAATCATCCGCCAGAGGCCGGCACGTCTCCGCCTCAGCGGCATGAACCATTTTGGCCCCTCGTGGTTGGGACTTTCTTAGGCGTCGGACGTATTCAACCCGCTCCCGGCACCTGGGGATCGTTGGCGGCGGTGGGGCTGTGGGCATTGGCCAGTTCGCGGATACCGGTTGCAAGTCGCCCTTGGGCTACGATTGTCGCGGCCGCCGTTGTGACACTCGTCGGAATCCCCGCCGCCACGCGGGTGGCTCGCGACTACTATTCGAAAGACCCGCAATTCGTCGTAATTGACGAAGTTGCCGGGCAACTGGTTGCGCTCATCGCCGTCCCGCTCGGTTGGAAAACCTTTCTCGCCAGCTTTATACTCTTTCGTGTCTTCGATATTTGGAAGCCGTTTCCCGTCCGGCGGCTGGAGCAGCTTCCCGAGGGCACTGGCATTGTGGTGGACGATCTGGGAGCGGGACTTTATGCGCTCGTGGTCATGCATCTCTTGCTGCACTTTGGTCTTCTAATCAAGTAACTGTTAAATAAAGAAGCCGGGGCTCCCGCCGGAACAAACTCATGAGCATCTCCGACCGCCTGTTGGGTAAGAAAAACGTCAATGGCAAACCGCACATCGAAGCGGTGGCGCCGAGTTTCGCTTTGCCGGGAGGCGAGGTTCGTATCATCGGAAAAAGCCTTCGTCCGCAAGAGTTGCGCCGCCCGAGCGTGCATTTCGGCGAGATCGAAGGCTCGGTGCTGATCAGTTCCGATAATTTCCTGGTGGCCCGCGTGCCCGACGGAGCGGCGTCGGGGCCGGTTGTCGTTAGCACGGACGGGACAGGCGCCAACGGCCACATCAGCAATCCGCATTCGATTAAAGTCGCGGTCCCCGTTGCCGACAACCTGCACCCGGTTACTAATCCCGCGCTCGACCGCGAAGGCAACCTCTATGTGACTTTCTCCGGGTCGCGCGGCCAAAAAGTTCCGGTCTCGATCTTCAAGATCGACACCAACTACAACGTGAAGCCGTTTCTCACCGACCTGATGAACGCCACCGCGATCGCCTTCGACCGTGAAGGCCAGATGTATGTTTCTTCGCGCAATGACGAGGCCGTGTACCAGGTCGCGCCGAACGGCACCATGTCAACCTACGCCGAAGGCATGGGAATCGCGACCGGGATTGCCTTCGATCGCGAGGAGAATCTTTACGTCGGCGACCGCAGCGGAACCATTTTCAAGATCGCGCGCGACCGGCAGATTTTTGTATTTGCGACGCTGGAGCCGAGCGTTTCCGCCTATCACATCGCCTTCGGTCCGCACGGCGATATGTTTGTCACCAGTCCCGGCACATCCAGTGTCGACTGCATTTACAAAGTCGATCCCCACGGCACCGTGTCAGTCTTCTACCGCGGTCTGGGGCATCCGCAGGGCCTGGCGCTGGATGTCGAGGGCAATATCTATGTCGCCGCTTCGCTCGCCGGCAAGCGCGGCATTGTGAAGATCACTCCGCAAGCCAAGGCCAACCTCGAAGTCTCCGGCCAGGGCTTGGTCGGACTGGCGTTCGCTCCCGGCAAATCAGCCATCCTCGCCACCAACAGCGCCGTCCACCATATTTCGTGGAACATTCAGGGGATCGCGTTGCCAGCGGAGTGATGGGACTTTCGAATTGGCGATTGGATAGTTTTGAAATTTGAAATCGCGGCTGTGGACAAGACCCGAAAAGCGTTCCGTTTACCAGATTACAAAATATAGTCCGAGCTTTGACCACTCCTCGCTATCGTTCCCGCCGCTGCTCTTAGTCGCTGCCACGCTTGGCCGCAGATGCGTATGCGAAGGGAAACAACATTTCTTCGTGCTTTTCCAGTTCCCGTATCCAATCGCTGATTCCCCTTTGTGTAGCGGCAGACAAGGGGTAAAACTCAAAACCAGTCTTGGCATCGGTGCTGTGGCGGACAATCGCGAGCATCTCGATCGGAGCGTCTGGCAAGGGCATTGCGATCACAACCGTTTCACCCTTTCTCGGCGCGCCACAGACCAGCGCTGACATTCCCCGCATACTGATATCGAGGCTCACACCATGAGTTACGAATGGTCCGAAGCGCAAGAAGCGCTGCGCTGTGACTGGGATGCTGTACACATAGCGCGGTTCGCTCCGGCGGAAGTTGTACGCCCGGGAACCGGCCAACATCCCACGGCTGTCGAGATACATATCGCTCTCCTTGCAAACCAGGTCTCAAGGTGTCAGAGAAATCTCTTCGCCTTGAATCGCCGTTTGAGGCAGCCTTTCCTGCGCCCTGACACCTGAGACCTGGCACCTGGTCACGACCGCTACGAGGGCACGCCGCCCCAGCCCCATCCCGCCTGCAGGCTGGCGCGAATCACTCCCAGCAACTCCTCGTTGTCGGCTGGCTTCTGGAAAAAAGCGATGGCGCCCGATTCGAGGGTGCGCTTTTCATTGCCCTCGGGATCGCGTGCCGTAAGCACGATCACGGGAATTACCGAAAGCGCCGGATATTGTTGCAGGTTTTTCAGTACGGCATAGCCGTCGCCTGCGGGCAACCCGAGATCCAGAATGATCAGGTGCGGATGCTCTTTTTGCGCCATCGCGATGGCGGAGTAACCATCGCAAACATTCACTGTATCGAAGTTGTTGGCTCGGAGACGTAAGCTCAGGGCCTGTCTGAGATCGGGATCGTCATCCACAACCATAATTTTTGCTCGATTCATGGGCAGACCCTCACTCTTACTTTCGGTGATCATTTGTGCATTTCTCCTTTTCGGTGATGCTTTGTCGATTCCCCAGGTCCTGCTGAACGATCTCAGTGACATAATCGGCCACGCCCCAGATTTGTTGCTCCAATGTTCTCGGGTCGGAAGCGGGAAGCCCGGGAACCATCTCGGCGGTCACCCGCAGGGTGCCGCTGACCTTCAACTTAGACATCCCGCCAACCTGGTCGCGGATGCGATCCAGCAGGATGCCGACTCCCTTCATGTCGGTGGAAGCGACCACAAAAAATGTCTCGACGCGGCCGCTCGTTCCCATGCGCGGAAGAACCAGATCCTTGTCCACGCAAATACATGACCGCAGCAGTTCCAGACACTTCTGGCAGGTTTCTTTCCAGCTTCCGCGCAGAGATTTGGACAGCGGTGTCAGTTCCACCCGTACCAGCACAATGGCCTCGCGCAAGTGTCCGTGGTGCGTGATCACCGGAGCCAGCAGCTTGGCGAGCGAATAGAGCGGCAGGGTGAATGAGAACGTGCTGCCATTTCCGGGTTCGCTCGCGACCCACATCCTCCCGCCGTGGAGAGTGACGATTTCTTTGGCAATGTAGAGCCCCAGACCGAGGCCGGCCCGGTTCCCGTCCACCGCGTCGGGGTCCTGGTAGAGACGTTCAAAAACCATTGGAAGCGACTCTGTCGGAATGCCTCGGCCGCTGTCGCTGACCGAGAGATAGACGGAGGTCGGGTCAGTCTCCACCAGGGAGGCTTTCACGACCACCGATCCATCGGGGGGGGTAAACTTGATGGCGTTGTCGATAAGGTTGATGAGGACTTCGAGAGCGCGGTCGGGGTCGGCATAGACGAGGGGGATGGCCTGGTCCGGCCCTACTTCCAGGCCAACGTGTTTTTCGTTGGCGGTGGGCCGCATCATCGCGATCGCCTGCCGAATCAGATCGCCAATATCGATGCAGCGCGGTTCGACGCGCAGCTTACCGCTATCGGCGCGCGTCGCTTCGAGCAGGTCGCGAATCATGGCGTGCAACTGATTCACACTCTTGAGGACGGTCTTCAGGTGGCCGGTTTGGTCCGGCGCCATGGGACCAGCCAGGCCGTCCAGGAGTATGGTGACGTACTGGTGAATACAGGTCAGCGGCGTGCGCAATTCGTGCGAAACGTGGGATAGAAACTGGTCCTTGAATTCCAGCTGCTGCTTGCGGGTGGTTTCCAGTGCGCGCTGCAGTCCCTGCCGTTCCACCGCGTAACGGAGAGCGCGCTCCAGTTGCTTGCTGGTGATGTCGCCTTTGACCAGGTAGTCCTGAACGCCCTGGTGGACGGCTTTCATCGCCATCGCCTCATCGTCCTGTCCCGAAAGGATCACGATCGGCACGTTCGGAGCCTTACGCATGATGCTGCGAAAGGTCTCTGCGCCGTGGCTGTCGGGAAGGTTCAAGTCGAGCAAAACCAGGGTCGGTGTTTCCGCGTCCAGACACGCGAGACCGTCGGATAGCCGGGGCACGCAGTTCACATGAACCTCGGATTTGCTTTCCACCAGGCGCAGGCGTACCAAGTCCGCATCCCCGGGATTGTCTTCGATCAGCAGAACGTGGGCAGGTTCGTATTCCATTATTCTTGTTTTTCCTTTCGTGGCAGGCTCGCGGAGCCGAACCAGAAGTCTTCAATCGATTGCATCGTCGAAAAATAATCGCTCAGATTTCCGGGCTTGCTGATGTAGCAGTTGGCGCCCAGTTCGTAACTGCGCGCTATATCCAACATCGTGCACGAAGTACTGAACACCACAATGGGGATGGCACGCAGATCATTGTCGGCTTTGGCGTCGGCTAATACCGCTCGACCATCCTTCCTCGGCAGATTCAGATCCAGGATCACCAGGTCGGGACGAACCGCATTCGCATACTGGCCGGCGCGACGGAGAAAGGCCATGGCCTTCTCGCCGTCCGGCACATCGCTGATGTGGCTCTGATGCCTGCCCCCGGCCAGCGCCTCCCGCGCAAGACCGACGTCAGCCGGGTTATCATCCACGAGAAGGACCTGTGGCAATGGCTTCACCGCCGGGCTCCCCCCTTCTCATCATGACGACCGGCAGGCAAAGTTAAACTCGAAAGCGGCGCCGCAGCCATCCTCACAATCTCGCCCAGTTCTTCATTCGAGCAGTCGTTGAACAAAATGTTCCCTGGAATGCTCGCAGATCGCCAGGCACGCCGTTACCTTAAGAATGTCCTTAAATAATCTCTACATGGACATAGCTATCGGCACCAGCCAAACAGGCTTGAGACTCTAAAGACAAACGCGTCTCTCGCAACAGAACAGTCGGAGACCTTCGATCCGGCCATGACCATGTGGACGTACTTAGGAAAACGCTGAAGGGATGCACTGCGGAACACGGCCCCGGAGGGTCGTTTGAGAATAGCCCGGCGCTTCAGCGCCGGGGAAGTGGAAGGCGTGAGCGAGTCCCGGAGGAACGGCTGAGATCTCACGCAGACTCAGGGGTGGGCCTGCAGCATGCCCTAATACGAACCGTACTGACAAACGGGCGGTTAAGGCGGCGTCGCTACTTTTTGTAAACTGTCGGCTGCGGACCCTTCTCGAGCGTGTGCCGATCCCATATCATGCCCTCGCGGGAAAAGCTCGCGAGTTCGAAATCCTGGGTGAGTTCAAGCGCGTCGGTAGGACAAGCGTCTTCGCACAATCCGCAGAACATGCAGCGGCTCAAGTCGTAGGTAAAGTTAATCAGCTCTTTGCGGCGGGTCTTTTCGTTGCGCTCGCTGGTAACCACGATCAGGTTTTCCGGACAAGCCAGCGCGCACAGGTCGCAGGAAATACAGAGAGACTCGTCGGTGTCGGGATTGACGTTCAGCCGCGGCGCGCCGCGGTAACGCTCGGCGACTTGTGGCCGCTCCAGCGGATACTGCTCGGTATAAATTTCTTTCGGATCCTGATAGCGGAACGTCACCCCCAGTCCCTGGATCAGGTCCACCAAAAACACCTTCCGCAAGATTTCCGTGATCCCCATAACCTGCCTAGGATAACACTGACGGCAAACGGACTGGTAGGCGATAAGGCAGAGAAGATTCCAGTGTAGAGACGGGGCTCGCCCCGTCTCTTTTAGGCCGCGGCGGGAGCGCAGTGCTACTTCTCGACCACCTGCGTGACCTTGGCGGACTTGGCGGAGAGATAATTCACGTCGCCGCTGTAGGTGGCCACGACGGGATGGCTGCCCGCGGCGATGGCCGAGGTTGTGAACTGGGCGACACCAGACTTCAGGGTTGCCGATCCCACCACAGCACCACTCACCGTAAACTGCACCGTCTCACCATCCGGAGGCGGTCCCGCGATCGACGTCATGGTGGCCGTAAAAGTCACCGCTTGTCCCACCACGGAGGGATTCAACGATGACGCGATCGCCACAGTCATCTTCGGAATCAAGAGATAGCCGCCCACGTTGGTCGAGATTGCGATCACTCCGGAGTCGTTCACCGACACCGAGTAAGTTTGCTGGTTCTTGGAGGCCAGATGCGCCAGAGTGTTGAGATCCTGCATGCCTTCCGATGGAGTCCACAAGAAGCCATGCAGAAATCCCTTCGTGGAAGTCGTCAGGGAGGTTCCCACGATCCACCCCAGATCGTTAACGCCGAGGGCGGAACTTCCGTTCCCTCCCAGCGTGCCCAGGTCTTGGAATCCCTCGGCGTCGGTCCAGGAGAAAGCGTGTCGATACCCATTGGCTACAGGCGTTTGCCCTACAACCGTCCCTGCATCGTTGACGGCAAACGCGAGAGTGCCAGGCGCACCCAGATTCTGGAGACCCCCGGCTTGCGTCCAGAGGAAGCCAAGCGTAGTAAGACTGCCGTTCGGAGTGTAATAGCCCACAACCTGGCTCGCGGAATTGATAGCCACAGCCGTGGCGCCGTCGACGCTGCTGAGGTCAGGGGTCAGATCCTGCATACCGCCTGCCGCCGTCCAAAGAAACGCGTGCTGCATATTCGTGGAGGTGTAGGAGAGGCCGACAACCGCGCCCGCGTCGTTGACTCCGCTAGCCACGCTCGAACCGCCCCCGAGTGAACCCAGCCACTGCAGTCCATCGGCCGGCTGCCAGAAGAAAGCTTGCAGAGTGCTCGAACCGTCGGGATCCCCGGCGCCCGCAACGTCGCCAGAGCTGTTCATGCCAGCCCCGACACTGTTCGTCCCCGTCAGCACCGTGACCGCCGTTCCGCTGCTGCGGTTCCAAATCGAGACCTGGGACGAATCGCCGGCGTTGCTGTTCGCCACCACCAGTCCGTCGTTGTTGAGCGCAGTCAAAACATCGGGACTCGCTCCCGGCACCGCAACGGCGGTAAACGACTGCGCGAACGCGCAGTCCGAAAAAAGCAGCGCCAACATGGCAACGAACGCAACTTCCTTTATATTTTTCACCTGATTCATCCTCCTACCGAGGGGTGCCGCAAATCGAAAGAACCCGGAGACACAAGCACCTGTCACCCTCGAGGGCTGCAAGCCTCGTGCCATTTTGGAACTCTAGTACCGATCAAAGAAACGTGGTTAACTATAAGACACATAACCATTTAAGTTATTGCACGCCGAATCTGCACTTCTCCGGCGGCCGGATGTGCAGAATAATGCGCAGGATAATCGGATATCCGATGGGAACCTAACTTCCCACCAAGCCAGCCATCCACCCGCTAGAATAAGGTGGTCAGTCTAAAGGCCGGGACTCTGATCGGAGAGCTGAGAACTGGGAACCGAGAACTGAGAACTGACTTTCGGCAATCCGCCACTGGTGACCTACAACTGCTCTCGCCTGACAAACCTTCCGCTGACGGAGTTTCCTCCGACGAACTTTCATCCGACGAGCTGTGGATGGAAGAAGCCCTGCGCTGCGCTCAGCGTGCCCTCGAGGCGAGCGAAGTGCCAGTGGGAGCGATCGTGGTGTGCGCCGGGCGCGTGGTTGGACGAGGGTGGAATCGCAATCTCGCCGACCACGATCCAACCGCGCACGCGGAAATCGTGGCGCTGCGCGAGGCGGGACGAAACCTCGGTAACCACCGGCTCGTCGACTGCGAACTGTTTGCCACGATTGAGCCGTGCGCCATGTGCGCGGGAGCGGCCGTTCATGCCCGAGTCCGCCGCCTGGTGTATGGTGCCGACGACCCGAAGGCGGGCGCCGTCCATTCCATTCTGCAGGTGGTGAATCACCCCGGCCTGAATCATCAGATGGAGGTCAGAAGTGGAGTGCTGGCGGGACGTTCGGCCGACATCCTGCAGGAGTTTTTTCGCAATCGTCGTTAGTTGTCATTTCCTGGCGAACTCCTAGGGCTTCGCGCTCTGACTGCGGGCTTTGGTTTCTCTGTAAAGCTGGAGCTCGCGATCGGCTTCTTCCTTGCGCGCATCCTTACGATATGCGGACTGCAGCTGATAGTGGACGTAGTCGGCCTGCGGACTTAGCCGCGCGGCTTGTTCCAAATGCAGGATGGCCTCTTTGACGTCGCCCCGATCGAGCAGTATCTTGCCGAGCTGATACTGCGCATTGGCATTCTCGGGATGAGTGGCAATAACCGTTCGGAATGTGTCAGCAGCTAGTTCTCGCTGCGATTGCTGCAAATAAGCGAATCCAAGATCGTATTCTGAATCGGAGTCGCCGGGAACCAGATCCAGTTCGGCCTTGAATTCCGCGGCAGCATCGGTGAAATGGTCGGATCGGAGCTGCGCGAGGCCCGCATAGAAGTGAGCTTTCGGCAGCGCGGCGTCTATCTGCAACGCCCGATGGAAGACTTCCACCGCACGCGAGTAATCGCCGATGTCGATCCACAATTGCCCGACCAGCATGAGGGTATCGGTCGAGAGTTGCCCCTTCTCAATGCCGTCAAGCACTCTGGCTGCTTCTTTCTTCTCCCCCAGCTTGCTGAGCGAAGCCGCCCAGGCATAGCTCAATCCCGGGTCGTGCATGGCCAATTCACCCAAAGGAGCGATGGCATGGACCGCGTTCGCATAAGCATCGGTCGCATAGTAAGCCATCCCCAGTAAGGTTCGCGCCTGGTTGTCTGCGGGATTCGCCGCAACCACTTTGGAAAGAGCGCGTAGCGCTTCCGGGTAATCATTTTGACGAAAAGCGGCGACACCAATATTCCGCAGCAAGTCCGGAACTCCAGGGTTCCAACGCTCGGCTTCGTGATAATGATCCAACGCAACCTTGTATTGTTCTCGGACTGCCTCCGACGTAGCCAGGTCATTGAAACCAGAGCCCAGAATAGCTCGCAGATTTTTTTCCTCCGCAGCGGCGTGCTCTTTCTGTTTTTCGCTCAGATTAGCGTGCGCCAGCACGGAAGCATCGGCCTGCGCCATGGAATCTTCCGCAGCGCCTTCGGGTAACGAAACATCCTGTTCTTTCTCAGGTATCGGAGCAACCGTATCTTCACCCATGGTCGACCTCGACTTGGCCTCACTGGCAAGAATTTGCAGCTTGCGCGCCTTCTGAAGATACGTTTCCGCTTCCTCATTTCTTCCGGAACTCAGGAGAATTCTTCCCAGGACGAAATACCCTCTGCGAATCAGATAGTGCGCTTCCGATACCTGATCGCCGGCCAGTGCGATGGCCTTGCGCAGGAGTAACTCCGCCTGCTTGTTGTCTTTTTTCGTGTAGGCGTTCAGCCCCAGATACAGCCATGCCTCGGGCGAGTCTGGACTTATTTCGGCCGCCACCTTCAAATAGCGATCCGACTCATCGTATTGCCTCTCAATGGAAGCCATGACTCCGAGAAAGTAATTGCTGAGATAATCACGAGGGTTGAGATGAACCTCCGTGAGAAATTCCTTGCGCGCCTCGGGAGAGGGTGCCCACTCGTGCACGATAAGGTACGAGAGTCCCAGGAAGTAGTGCGCGTGCGGCGTCTTGGGATCCAAGGCGATTGCCATCTTCAAGTTGCTGATCGTTTCCTCCATGAAATTCTCGTCGCGGTAAGCGCGCGCAAAGAGCACTCGCAGCGCGCCGCTATCTCCGACGGACGCCACCATCTGCTGAAAAACAGCATCCGCTTTTTCTTTTTGCTTCGCAGAGAGCAAGGCTATCCCGAGTGAATAGGCCGCTTCCACGTCGGGATGAAGATCAATCGAACGCTGGAGGGATTCCGCTGCCTTGCCTGGTTCCTGTTTCCGAATCCATACTTTGCCTTGAACGTTCCATGCTCGCGCATTCTTAGGATCGGAAGCAATCACTTGATTCGCTTGCGCAAGGGAATCGTCCAGTTTATTTGCATCCAGGTAGGCAATCGCGAGATCCACGCGGGTGTCGGAAATGTCCTCGAAATCGAGCGAACGGCGATAGAGTTCGATCGACTCCGGATATGCGGCCTCCAGCAATCGCAATTGCCCCATCTCGCGCAGGCAAAACGCGATCAGCCGCCCGTTTGCTTGCGCAATTGCCGCAGGATCCTCGGACTGCCGGGCCGCCTCTGCGGCCTTCATCCTGGTTTGAAGCTCCATACCGACTGGTGAGGGGGTGGGTTTTTGATTAGCAGAGGACCGCGGGGCTGGTTGCGCCGCGGAAACAGTCTTCTGCTGGGCGGCCGATGCTGTGAGAAGCACCAGAGCCACTACCAAAAGAGAAAGGGGCGCCACCAAGATTGGTGCCGATCGGGAGGAAATCCAAAATAAGCTACGCTGGCATAAGGGGAGATTCACAACCTGGTGTCCCAAAGGTCCCCTGACAGTATAAAGCGGGGCTTGAAGATATCAAGCCCCGCCGTTAGGTGGAAGGATCGCAACGTCAGAAAGTTAACTTCAAACCGTACTGCATTTCCCTTCCCCCGAAAAGTGTCGCTGAGGCCTTCCCGAAGCTCTGGACGAGACTTGGATCGAGAGTAGACCCAGTAATTAGGGTATTTGTGGGCGAGCATGGCACCCCGCCACAATTCGCGGAGCCCGGCAACCAGGTGGCGGCAATCGACCCGGGGCTAAAGGTCGGGTGGTTGAAAGCGTTGAACGCGTCAAGCCGGAACTGGAGCTTGAATCTTTCACCCAAAGACCAGTTCTTGTATATACCCATATCAAAATTCACTGCCCGAGGTCCCTGACAGAAGCCTCTTGCCTCGTTTCCGATCGTGCCTATCGTAAAGCCGTTCAGGGTAAAGGCATTGGCATTCAGTATCTGGCTGCCGGAAGAACCCGAGGTGCAACTCGTGCCCGCCACAACGTCGGGCCGTTGCATGTTGGTGTCTCCGGTTCCCGAGAGAGTCTGGAGGCTCGTGGCAGGAGGCGGTGGGGCGGCGAAGTCAGGTCCAATGCCGGTGTCAAAGACGGTAAGGGAGGGTCCAGATTCGGCCTGGCCAATCACCGAGTACTGCCATCCGCCAAGGGTTTGCTTCAGGTAAGTGTTGGATCCCTGGAGTCTGGGCAAATAGAAAACCGCGTTGGCGGTGAATATCTGAGGACGGTTGATGGTTGCGTTGCCATAGTCGAAGCGGTGGTTGGTAATGTCCGTAAACTCAGCAGTACCCGCTCCGTTTCCGGAATCGTCCAGTTCCGTGTTCGCGAGGGTATGGGACCAGGTGTAAGCCGCACTGAAAGTAACCGTATCACGCCAGCGTGACCTCAGCAAAACTTGCAAGGCGTTGTAGTTGGACTCCGCACCTCTGGAGTAGTACGTGATAGCGCCATCGTTGGAATACGGACGCAGAGCATTTACGCCGGCCCCAGTTTGGAAGGCGGCGGCGGCCCGATTCGCGGGAAGCACTTGGTTGACATCGTAACGGTCGGTAAGGTCAACTCCTCGGTTGCCGACGTATCCGACTTCCAGCGTAGTGCCTTTCGTCAATTCCCTTTCCACCATGAGGTTCCATTGCCAGGAATTAGGAAGCACGGCTCTCGGATCCACACCGAAGCCCGGAGTTGCACCGGCGGCGCCGGGGTTGGGCAGTGTCTGACCGTAGTTCTGCGGGTCGAGGGCGCGATTGATCGGGGCTGTGGTAATTACAAGCGGCGAATTCGCTGACAATAAGACTTGCGAACTCACGCGCTCGCGCTGAAAGAACTGGCCGACGCCAGCTCGAATTGCGGTCTTGTGGTCGTTCCATGGATCCCAGGAAATGCCCAGTCGTGGCGCAATGGCGTGATTGTAATTATTCCTCAGAGCACGGTCTGGGCCGGGAGTCCCGGAACTGTAGTCCGTGGGAAAACCCAGTGAGGCGTTCAACGCATTGGCTGCTCCGCACGGGTTGGTTCCCGGCACAATGACTATGCCGTTGCAAGCATCCGTAGCCGGACCATTTGGGTTATAGGCATAGGGCTCGAACGCGCTCATACCGTTGTTGGCCGCGTACGGCTCCCGCAGGAAAGACCAGCGGAACCCATACTCTAAAGTCAGATTAGGCCGCGCCTTCCAGGTATCGGCAACATAGAACTCGACGTCATGCCACCGCCCTTGATCCACGGGGTTGGTAGAGCTTTCCGTAACCCCGGCAAACACCTGGTCGGGAGTTAGGATGTTCGCCAGTTCGTTCCCGGTAGGCGTGAACACAGCCCAATTCGCCATCGAGGCACCATTGCCGCCTCCTAGTGGGGTGTCCCAGCCGCCATTCTGGTCTTCCTGCTTCTTGTTGAAGCTCCACAGAACTCCGGCTTTGAGGGTGTGGGTTCCCACAATCCTGGAAAGATCGTCGTTGACCGTGTAAGTATCCATGCTGTTGCCGTAAGGCGCGATCAGCCAGAGACTCTGGGCGCCGCCCGGATTCTGCATGTAAGGCGCGAATCCGCTCCAGAAGATCGGAATTCCTCCAGTTTTAAGAGTCTTAGGGTAGATCGAGGGAATTTCCGCATTGATTGAACTGAGTAGCCCCTGTGCCGAAGTGGCACCACCCGGGACAGGCGCCGGAGTGCCTCCCGCGGAGGTGACAACAGCATTGTGCGAATAGGAAAACTGCACGGTGTTGACCATGGACGTGCCGAAGTTGGATGTCAACTTACCGAGAGCGCTCCGTGAGGGTTGGTTCCAGTTTCCCTCCACCAGACTGGCCTGATCACTACCCCACCCCGTGTCATTAGGGGCCGGGTTGTCCCAATTGTCCTGCGTGAAGCGCCCCGTAATGAGATTGTTCTTGGACAGGTTAAAGTCGACCTTCAGGCTCTCTTCGCGCCAGTTGACTTTTGAAGGTACGCTCTGAAAGTAGTTATTGGCCCCGAGAATGCCGGGGGGTGGAGCGTTTGCAACCACGGCAAACTGGGCGAGCAGCTGCCCCGCTGCGTCGGTGTTGGCAAACTTTAAGGGATTCCCTGGAGCCTGATCCGCAGCCGGGATCGTGGGAGTTGGACCACAACCGTCTGCCGCAATGCCTGTCACCGTAGACGAGCCCGTGAAATCGCCGCCAATCTCGGCCAATGTCGGAGCGCACTCCGCGCGCGTCAGACCGTCAATATTCTTGTTCCACGACTGGCTCCAGAAAAAGAAGAGCTTGTCCTTAATGATGGGACCGCCAATGTTGTAATCAAAGTCGTTGTGGCGGACTTCGTCCTTTTTCGGGTTAGCAGCTTGCGCCGCAAAGTAGTCGAAAGAATCCAGGGCATCGTTGCGGCCTGAGTAATTCAACGTGCCGTGGAATTTGTTTTCGCCCGACCGCGTAACGATACTGATCACCGCACCGGAAGCCTGCCCGTACTCAGCGCCGTAAGAATTGCGCAACATCTTAAATTCGGCGATCGAATCGATGGTGGGATAAATCAGGATGGTGCGGTTTGAGCCCTTGTCGTTGTCATTGGCGCCGTCGAGTAGAAACAGGTTGTTGGTGACCGGGTTGCCATTTACGGAGAAATCCACGCCACCGGCAACTCCCTTGTTATTGAGGCTCAGCGTCGCGTTCGCACCGGCAGCGGCGGAGACGCCGGGCTGAAGTTGCGTCAGCTCGACAAAGTTGTCGTCTTCGATAGGGAGCTGGCGGACCTGCTCGCCGGTGACGGTCTCTCCGACACTCGCACTGTCAGTTTGTACCTGCACCGCGCTTTCCGAAACGGTAACCTCTTCCGACGCGCTGCCCAGCCGCATTTGAGCGTTCGCTTCCGCAATGCTTGAGGAGTGCAAGTCCACGTTCTTGATCACCAACTCTTTGAAGCCGGTTGCCTTGACCGTGACGCTGTAAGTTCCCATCGGCAAGTCAGGCACAACGTATTCTCCCTGCCCCGTGGCGGTCACGGTCCGGGACAATCCTGTACCAGTATTGGTGGCGGTTACGGTGGCGCCGCCAACCAAGGCTCCGGACGGGTCGGTAATCACGCCGCGAATTGTGCCACTGACCTTCGAGGTCTGCGCGAACATCGGGGCAACCAGCAAAGCCGCTCCGCAGAGTATTGCTAACGGCCATATCCGCAATCGGTTCATTTTCCGCTCCCAACGTCACCAACAGTTTAAGTTTGGGACTGCCCCCTCGAGTTGCCGCCGCGCTCGGCTACTTCAAGATCCGAGCCGCTTGACGCCCGGCCAACCCAACAGACACATCAAATAGTTTAAAAATACTAGTCGGACTAATGCTATATAGTACTTGAGCACGAAGAGTCAAGAAAAAAACAAGAAAACTTTCTTTTTGCGGGCGATCGTTGCCGGTCCGGGATATACGCCGTTTTTCCACAACCGTGCACAGCCTTGGAAATGGCTCGGAAATTGAGGGGAAATGACTGAATCGTCGCGGGGGTCGCAAGGACTGGAGCGTCAATCCTGCACTCCGCTTGGCTTACATGGTTCTGACTGCTTCAAGAATATGTATTCATCTACTATATAGCGTATATTGCGGTTGTGGTGTGATGGATCAGAAGCCGGGGTGCGGCCGGTTCGCCGTGCATGATGGATCGAGCAATCACGGATCAGAGAGACATTCATGACGCGAAACCAAAATGGAACACCCGCATACAAGAGAATTCAGGCCGTCATCTTGAAGCGCATTACGGCCGGAGAACTGAAGCACGGAGACGCGGTCGAATCGGAACGGGAGCTGGCAAAGATTCATGGGGTGAGTCTAATGACCGCACGCCATGCGCTAACCGACCTGGAACGGGAAGGTGTCGTGGTTCGCCAGCGGGGTGCCGGAACTTTCGTGGCCCCGCCCAAGATCCATTTCAACAAACTCGTGGGCTTCACCGAGGTGATGGCAGGCCGGAACCTGTCCGCGTTCTCAAAAGTTCTCTTCTTCAGCTCGGTCGAGAACGAGCGCGAAATTGCTGCGAGATTGGGATTGACGGATGATGCACGCCTGCACAAGCTGGTTCGGCTCCGCCTGGGAGCGGGGGAACCGTTTGCACTCGAGACCTGCTATTTGCCAGCCCAGGAATTCACCGGTCTTACCCAAGGCTTGCTTGCGCGAGGTTCGTTATTCTCCATTCTGGCGAGCGACTACGGGATTCAACTTGCTTACGCCGATGAAGAAGTCGACGCGACCGCTGCCGATGCTACGACCGCGCATCACCTGCAGGTTCCGCGCGGACATCCTCTGGTCAGGATCCGACAGGCGATTTATTCGACCAAAGGGAAAGCAACGATCTATGTGCTTGGGCTTTATCGATCGGACCGGTATACCCTATCCATACGAAGGTTTCGCTGAGATCGAAGATTCGAAGATCGAAGACTGCGATTCCAGATGCTGGTGAAGAACTGAACCTAAGATCGGCGAATGCGCTCGGCAAGACGACTCTATTCCTCGCAATCGTGGTTCATAGTGTGTCGGGACAAATGGGCTCCGGACGGCCGGTGCAGCCCCCGCCGCCCGGAGCAAAGAGCATTGAGTGCAAGGGTCGCCCCGTTCCTCAACTGGAGGACGTTACGGAAAAAGTGGGGATCCGGTTTACTCATGTGGCCGCGCCCTTTGCCCGGTACATCCCCGAATCGATGAGCGGCGGCGTAATTCTCTTTGACTACGACCGCGACGGCTGGCTCGACATCTACTTCACCAACGCGCCCACCGTGGACATGGCGCTGAAGGGTCAAAAAGCGCGTGGCGCTCTCTACCACAACAATCACGACGGAACCTTCACGGACGTGACCGACAAGGCTGGCATCGCCACTCCGTGCTTTGCCATGGGCGGAGCGGTGGGCGACTACAACAACGACGGCTGGCCGGATCTCTACATCACCTGTGTGGGCGGGAACGTTCTCTATCGTAATAATGGCGATGGCACATTTACCGATGTGACCGCTCAAGCTGGCGTATCCGATGGCCGCTGGTCTACGGGTGCGGCCTTCGGAGATTACGATCGCGACGGTTTCGTCGATTTGATGGTCGCCAACTATGTCGATTTCCACCTCGATAACTTGCCCAAATTCGGCCGCGAAGGCAATTGCAAATATCGTGGCATCGACATCCAGTGTGGTCCCCGCGGCTTGAGGGGCGCGGGCGATTCGTTGTTCCACAACAATGGCGACGGCACATTTACGAATGTCGCCAAGAATGCCGGAGTCGACGATCCGCCCGGTTTCTATGGCTTGTCGGTGATCTGGGCGGACTTTAACAACACCGGCAAGCCCGACATTTACGTCGCCAACGATTCCACTCCCAAATACCTGTATCGAAACGATGGCAACGGAAAATTCACCGACATTGGGCTCGAGTCAGGAACGGCCGTCAGCGAAGATGGCTCCGAGCAAGCATCCATGGGAATTGCAGTCGGAGACTATCTGCATACCGGTCGACCTTCGCTCGCAGTTACAAATTTTGAGCAGGAATACACCGATGTTTTCCGCAATGACGGAAACTGGAATTTTAGTGATGTTTCGTATGCTTCGGGAGTGGCGCTGCCATCCCTTGGCTGGGTGAAGTGGGGCACAGCATTTGTCGACCTCGATAACGATGGGTGGGTGGATCTCATCATCGTCAATGGCCACATTACCGACATAGTAGACAAGTTGGCGGCCGGCGGTGGTTATCGCCAACCCAAGGTGCTGCAGATGAACCAGAAAGATGGAACGTTTTGCGACGCCAGCACTCAAGCGGGTCCGGCTCTGGAGGAAAAACGAGTGTCGCGCGGACTCGCTGTGGGCGACTTGTTCAATGACGGCAATATGGACATCGTCGTTGAGGATATCGTCGGTTCCCCCATGGTCCTGAGGAACCGGGGAATTGCTGGCCGCCATTGGGTTAGTTTCGAACTGGCGGGGACGAAGAGTAATCGCTCGGCCATCGGCGCCAGGGTGAAGATTGTGAGCGGCGGAATGACGCAGACCGATGAAATCCACAGCGGTGGCAGCTATCTCTCACAGAATGATATGCGCCTCCACTTCGGGCTGGGTGCAGCCACAAAAATCGACCGCGTGGAAATTCGCTGGCCTTCCGGTACAGTTGATACGCTCACCAATTTGCAGGCGGATCATTTCTACAGTGTGTTGGAAGGCGCGGGCGTGGTTCCGCCTGAACGCATAAGTCCATTGTCGTCCAACCATCCGGCGGTCGCAAAAGTCCCATCAGCTCTAACCCCCGCCTCAAGTAAATAGTGTGCAAGAACCAGCGCTCCTACGGCCCTCCGGGCGGCGGCAACTTGATGGTGTTCTTGATTCCCTCCCCCTCGACAATCGTATAAATTGCATCCGCGGCGACGTTGTGGAGGACTTCTGTGTTGCCATTCGGCCAGCGGATCTCCACTTTGTCCATCATGGTGTCGGAAGCAAGTCCGAAATGGAGTCGCTGATCGTTCGACGATAAATAGCTGCTCCCACCACGAACTTCCTCCAGCTGTGAACGCGTTGCGCTCCACACCGTCACGCGAGCGCCGATCGCGGCGCGATTGCTCTTCGTACCCACCAGCTTGAACAGCACACGATGGTTGGGATTTCGAGTGACGTTAAGAAAGACTGACGGCGGCGCGCCGACGTTGAAGACCACGAAATCGATGTTGCCATCGTTGTTGAGATCACCGAAAGCGACACCACGGCGCGATTGCAGCAGTCCGTCGTTCAGTCCTGATGTGGAGGAAACGTTCTCGAAAGTGCGGTTGCCCCGGTTATGAAAGAGCAGGAGCGGCTCGCGGTACCTTACCTCCGAGGGCACGGTATCCACTTCCGGATAGATGTGGCCGTTCGCCATAAGAATGTCAGGCAGGCCGTCATTGTCAAAATCGATGAAGCCTGTGCCCCATCCCACATAGGGAAACGCTGGCTGACCGATTTGCGACTCCCATACAATATCCGTGAAGCCCAGCGAGCCCTGATTCCAATACAAATCTTTCGGCTGGTTCGTGTAGTTTGTGACCACGATATCGAGTTTTCCGTCGCGATCGAAATCGCCGAAATCCACGCCCATGGATCCGAGTTCCTCACCGTCCGGGCCGGCCGCGACCCCGGAAAGCAAGCCGACTTCCTCGAATGTCCCATCGTGTTTGTTGTGGTAGAGGTAGTTGAGAGCCGCGTCGTTGGCGACATATAGATCGGGCCAGCCGTCGTTATCGTAGTCGCCCCAAACAACGCCCAGGCCGTCGGCGCCTTTGGGGTCGTTGACGCCAGCTTTCCGCGCGACCTCTTCGAACGTGCCGTCACCCCGATTGTGAAATAGGAGGCTCCCCTCGCCGCGCATGAGCAACGGACTTTCCACCCGAATGCCTTTATGCAGAAAGTTTTGCGCATTGTTCTCCGCTGTCGGCAAATGATTCAGGTCGGTGTGCGCGTAACGCGACACAAACAGGTCCAAATAACCATCGCGATCATAATCGGCCCAGGCTGCGCCGGTGCTGGATCCACCTCCGGCAACGCCGGCGCGGTCGGTCACGTCTTCAAACTTGCAGTTCCCCAGATTGTGATACAGGGCATTGCCGCCATAGCCGGTGACGTAAAGATCGGGCAACCCATCGTTGTCGTAGTCGCCCACCGCGACTCCCATTCCCCATCCCCGCCGGGTCAGTCCCGCCTGCTTGGTGATATCGGTGAACTTGAGATTTGCGTCCTGATGGTAGAGCGTGACCATCAGATCGCCGCCCTGACGAGCATGATCGATCGTAGAGTCGTTCACGACGACGATGTCCAACTTCCCGTCGTTGTCACAGTCAAACAGCGCGACTCCTCCGGACGTGGTTTCAACCACGTAACGCTGCTTCATCGAGCTATAGGGGACCACGGTGAGCCCGGCTTGAGCGCTGATGTCCTTAAAAAGAATCGGCGGCACTGGGGCCTTCGGCGTCTGGCACAAGACGGGAGCAGATAAGAAAAGAACCGATGCCAGCACCCGTAAGAATACGTACATGAATAGAATCCCGCGTCGTTATAGGCTAGTCTAGTCTGCCACATCAGATCGAAAGATTCTTGTTCTGAATCCGTGTATCCGTCTAGAATTGTGAGAAATTTCACTCATGCGGTCGTCGAGAATTGTTGGTGAGTAGCGTGGTTCATAAGCTAAACCGGCAGCGTATCCATGGAATCAGGCTTTGGAATGCTACTAGTGAGCGAGTGGCCGGATTTGGCGGACTAATTCTTGCCGTCTTTGTAGTTTGGGCCATGCTCTGCAATCCTTGCGCGGAAGCGGCGGCGAGTCCGGAACTAACACAAGTTGCACGCCTAATTCACGAAGGAAAACTCGACCTGGCGCAGCAACGACTTCAGCGTTTCCTTTCTCACCAGCCCCATTCGGCAAGAGCCCTGAACCTGCTGGGGATCGTTTATCTGCAACAGCAACGTTATGACGCGGCCGAGGAGCCGCTGCGAAGTGCGATCGCGGTCGATCCCGGACTAATCGATGCGCTTCGCAATTTGGGAGAGGTTTACATCGCGGAAAATAAAGCAGAGGACGCGGAAGCGGCCTACGCCAAGGCGGCGAAGATCGTCCCATCTGATCCCAAGAGCAATCTGGCATTGGCGAAGTTATACCAGAGCAGCGGACAGTTCCAGCGTTCACTGGATGCCGCTGGCAAGATCGAGCCGGCGCAAAGGACGCTTAGCCTGCTGCCCATTCTCGCCGCCGATTATGTCGGACTCAATCAATCCGAAAAAGCCACGTTGGAAGTGCGCAGCATGTTGCACGTGGCGGGAAAGAATCCCGACCTTGTGCCGCAGTTCGCGGACTTCCTTATCGGCCGTGGCGCGGTCGGCGACGCTGACGAATTGCTGAAAATTGCCGCGCGGCAGCAGAAACCAACCGATGAATTCCTGTACGAAGTCGCGCGCGTGCAGGCTCTCAAAGGGGACCGTGCGGAGGCACGGGAGACGTTGACGGGCGTGTTGCAAAGCTCCCCGCGCTTCCTGAATGCACTCGCCGAGGCCGGACGCTTGGCGGGACTTGATTCGGATTGGAGCCATGCGGCGGACTTTCTAAGTCGCGCCGAGACGCTGGCGCCACGACGAGTCGACATCCTGCAAGGGCTTGTCCTGGCGCAACTGTATAGCTACCGCGCGGAGGATGCTCTTCGCACGGCGAAGAAACTTCAGGCATTGCAACCAGACGATCTCCGTAGCTCGTATTTTATGGCGCTGGCGCTCGCCGGTAATCACCAATGGCCTGAGGCTCGGCCTTTTGTCGAGACCGTACTTCGATCTCATCCCGATGACGAGGAGATGAAGATAACGCTGGCCGCCATTGCCTACAACACGAACGATATGAATGAGGCCAGAAAAGATCTTGATTTCTGTCTCAGCCGGAATCCCTCGAATGCGGGCGCGCTCTATTATCTGGGCTTGGTCGAGAAGGTGGAGGGAGATTTAGCCGGAGCGACTAAAACATTGGCCAACAGCGTTGCCATCAATCCGAGAAATGAGGAGGCCCAGAGCGCGCTCGGCGGACTCTACCTTCAAACTGGGGATCTCCCGCACGCCCGCGAAGCCTTGGAACGAGCGGTCGAACTCTGGCCCGAGGGCGCTGACAATCACTACAAACTCGCCCTTGTCTACAAGCGTTCTGGACTTACGGACAAGGCTGAAGAGCAACTAGCTATCTATCAAAAAGTGATGGATACCGTGAAGCCCAAGCCCGTCAACCAGTAGAGTTGCGCCTGTCGGCTCCATGCCACGCACCAGGCGGCCCGCCGTTTCGAAGGGCCCCAGAGCCTTGGGAGTTGTATGATCTCGAGTTTTGATAAAGTACATCCACGAACACATCGCCGATGAACCAGACTTTTTCAAGAGAGACCCATATGCATCCTTCAAGCTGTACCAGGTTTCTGACCGCGCTGTCCGCATTGCTTCTTCTTGGTGCTGCGCCCATTGTTATGGGTGGAGCTTCGACCGACTCTCTTCCTCAAGTGGTTTTCCCGAGCCCGGATGCTGGTGCGGATACTCTTGCCGCGCGAAAGCAGGCGCAAATGGAGACCGTGAAACAGTTCAAGGTCTTCTATCAGTTTCAATTCACGGATAAGGTGCGCGAGAGCGGAATCACTTTCGTGAATCATGCTGTCGAGGATGCAGGCAGACACTACAAACCGGTTCACTATGACCACGGCACGGGCATCGCCGTGGCCGATGTCGATGGTGACGGCCTCTACGACATCTATTTCGTGAATCAGGTTGGAGGCAATGAGCTTTGGAAGAACTTAGGTGGAGGTAAGTTCAAAAATATTACGGAGGAAGCCGGTGTCGGCTTGCCTGGACGGATCAGCGTGGCCGCGGCCTTTGCAGATATCGATAATAGTGGCCGCCAGGATCTGTTTGTCACTACGGTTCGCGGTGGCAACGCGCTGTTCGAAAATGACGGCCATGGTCACTTTAAGGACATCTCCAAGGAAGCTGGCGTCGATCTCGTGGCTCATTCTTCCGGCGCCTTCTTCTTCGACTACGACAATGACGGATTGCTGGATCTTTTCGTCTGTAATGTTGGTCAATATACCAACGACGAAAAAGGAGCTAACGGCCAGTACGTTGGGCTGCACGATGCTTTTGCCGGTCACCTCCACCCCGAGCGTTTCGAGTATCCCGTGCTCTACAAGAACATGGGCCACCACAAATTCAAGGACGTGACCGCCGAAGTAGGCTTGCATCCCGTAGGCTGGTGTGGCGACGCGAGCTTCGCGGATCTGAACGGAGACGGCTATCCCGGCCTGTTCATTCTGAACATGCAGGGGCACGGCCACTATTACGAGAACGAGGGCGGCCGGAAGTTTGTCGACAAAACCCAGCAGTACTTTCCCAGGACCCCCTGGGGATCCATGGGAATCAAGTTCTTCGACTACGATAATGACGGGAAAATGGATCTCCTGATTACCGACATGCACTCCGATATGTTTGAGGATATCGGACCGGACCGCGAGAAGCTGAAAGCCCGGCCCGAGCGGATTCCCCCAGAGCAATTTCTGGGCGGGCCTCCCGATACTTTCATCTTCGGAAATGCTCTCTACCACAATCTGGGTGGCGGCAAGTTCGAAGAAGTGTCAGACCGTATGGGTGTCGAGAATTACTGGCCATGGGGGGTAAGCGTAGGAGATCTTAACGCCGATGGCTGGGACGATATCTTCATCAGTTCCGGCATGAGCTTCCCGTTCCGCTATGGAATCAACTCCCTGCTCTTGAATAATCGCGGCGAGAAGTTTCTCGACTCGGAGTTCTTGCTCGGAGTTGAACCGCGCCGGGATGGGCGCACCCACACGCCGTGGTTCGATGTCGATTGCTCCGATCCAACACTTGGCGGGTTGGGTAAGAATGTTTGCGAGGGGCAAACCGGGAAAATAATGGTTAACGCCGCGCTTTCAAGTCGGTCATCGGTTATCTTTGATCTCGACAACGATGGCGATCTCGACATTGTGACCAACGACTTCAACTCCGAGCCGCAGGTACTCATCAGCGATCTCGCGCAACGAAAAGAGATTCACTGGCTAAAGGTCGTCCTTGAAGGAACGGCCTCGAATCGCAACGGATTGGGCGCAACCGTGCGCGTGCATGTTGGTAATCGAGTGCTCACAAAATATAACGACGGAAAATCCGGATACCTGTCGCAAAGCGTGCTGCCGCTCTACTTTGGGCTCGGCGATTCCAAAACAATCGATCGGGTTGAGGTCAATTGGCCTTCCGGCCGCAAACAGATGCTGACCAAGGACCTTCATGTGAACCGCACCCTCGAAATCACCGAGCCGAAATAGGCTCAAGCAATCATTTTGGCCGCTCGATGCCGGCGCCGCGTTCCGCAACGGTCGGAATGCTTACGGGCAAGTGCCCACGAATTGGGATTTCCCCGAAAAGCGCCTTGACGGCGCTCGTCTCCGATACTGTGGCGTCCGAGAAAGTGCAAAGATAGTTTTGCACGGTGGCGAAATCCTGAGCCAGATAAGGATTTCCAACCGCCACGACCGCGGTCTTCTGTGCCGCATGATCGAGGATGCTTCGCAAGAGAGCGCCCGTCGGGTCCGTCGTGCGAACTGTCGCTCCGGCGCTCCTGATTCCTGGACTCGGCACTGCATACACCGCCGCTACAACACTCTCAGCCTCATCCACTGCCTTCAATACATCCGCCGACAGCGCCGCCGCAATTCCTGGGTCAACGTAGAAGACGCGAGCGTCCGGCGCACGAACGCGAAGTTGCCGCTCTAGAACCCGGCCCGAATCCAAACGTACGTCGTCGGAAAAAATGACCGCAACAACGCGATTACGGATTGCTTCCGGAGCCCCGTAGGGAAGCGCCGCCGCAGATTTCTTGACTGCCTTCAGGGGTAGAACCTTGCCGTTGTCACGAACAAGCGTCATGGCGTCATCGGAAATCTCTTGAGCCAGAGCAGCATTCTCCGGCTGCTTGACGACTTTGTCGAGCGCACTTATATCCACCAGTCGCGCCCGCTGCAAACCCAGGGACGCTTTCGCCTGGAGAATCTTCCGCACCGAGCTGTCCAGACGCTCTCGGGAAACTTCCCCGCTATCCACAGCAGCCAACATGGCGCGGTAGGCGGCATCCAAATCGGGCGGGATGAGCAGCACGTCGTTCCCCGCCTTGAACGCATCCACGGCCGCGCGCCCGATGGTGGCCTCATACAGACGGGTCAACGCCGCCATGTCGAGAGCATCACTGATCACGATTCCCTGGAAGCCAAGTTGCTCCTTGAGCAGATGAGTCACAATCGCCGAAGAGGTCACGGCCACTTTGTTCGGATCGCTTTCCAGAGCGGGCACGGCAACGTGCGCCACCATCACCGCGTCAACTCCAGCCTCGATCGCTTTGCGAAACGGTGGAAGTTCCACTGCATCGAGGCGTGCCATGTCACCGCTGACCTGCGCCACACCAAGATGTGAATCGGTTGCGGTGTCCCCGTGACCGGGAAAGTGCTTGGCGGTTGTGAGCATCCCATTCGATCGAGCGCCTCGAATATAGGCTGCCACCATTTCCCCCACCTGCTGCGGGTTTTCGCCGAATGAACGCGTATTGATAATGGGATTAGCTGGGTTGGAATTTACATCCGCTACCGGAAAGAAATTCCAATGAACTCCGATGGCTCGCGCTTCCAGTGCCGTAATTTTCCCAAAGCTCTCGGCATATTCAGTTTTTCCAGCCGCGCCAAAAGCCATGGCTTGAGGAAACACAGTGGTTCCATTCAGGCGCGAGGACAATCCACTTTCGAAGTCGGCCGCGATCAGCAAAGGCAGCTTGGACCCCTGCTGCAGTTGATTCAGGAGCATGGCGGCTTCGTACGGCTGCCCCTTGATAAGGAAAGGGCCCTCCACCGGAACGGTGAGCGCAAAGGACCCGACATGATAGCGCTGAATCCGTTCCAGGAACTCCCGGTACTCGGGGTTGTTCACATTGAAGAACTCTGCCCGGGCCCACACCATAAAGAGCTGCCCGACTTTTTCTTCGGTCGACATCTTGCTCAGCGTGCGCCGCACCCACTTCTCGCCATCCCGGTCCAGATGAGGTGGACCTGGGCGCGAATAGGGTTCTTTCGCTTCAGCGGAACACGCCAGGACAAGTAGGCTGGTGAGAACCACGAGATGGATGACGATTCGCATCGTATGGCGGAGAGAGAGGGATTCGAACCCCCGATACCCGTTAAGGTATACACGCTTTCGAGGCGCGCGCCTTCAGCCACTCGGCCATCTCTCCGCGCCCATCAGTCTATTCTTATTTTATCAGGGAAGCTTTTGGCTTCGAATTTCCCCGCCCATCTCAGGGTATTGAGTCGGGCCCTTCCCCCGCCATATTTATTGCAGGCTCCGCGGCTGTGACAACATCGCGAACGGCGCGGTTGCAAACCTACTCCATTTCAAATGCCAGCCACTGCAATCCCCCGTCGCGCTCCACCTGCAGCACGACCGAATCATGTGGCTTGATTTGCCGCAGAGCCGCACGCAGATCGCTCAATGAGTCGATCGGTGTCTGATTCACGCTGTGGATAACATCGCCCGTCTGCAGGCCACTCGTAGCACTCATGAAATCCGCCACTCGTGCCACGACCACGACGCCGGATGAGTTGCGCAAATTACCCAGCATCGACCGCAACTGGTCGTTCAAGTCAAGCGCCAGTATCCCCAGCCGGGCAACCAGGTTTTCGCGCGAATTGGCTAGATCGGGCAGAGCGTCCATGGGGTCTTTCATTTCCAGCGCGGCGATGTAAAGCGTCTTTCGCTCGGTTCCACGCAACACTTCTAGCTTCAGCGATTCATCCAGCGGATGCAGGTAGAGCGCAGCGGTGAAGGCGGGCAGCGTACCGATCGTGCGGCCATCGGCTTTCAGTACAATGTCGCCGATCTTCAGGCCACCAGCTTCCGCCGGACCTCCCGGCGTCACGTCGTCGATCACCACTCCCCAATTTTGCGTGAGCCCCAATCCTTTGGCCAAATCCTCGGTGATGGTTTGCGCGCCCGCCTTGACCTCTATGCGATGCACGTGTCCGTACTTGCGCAGACTCTCGTACACGAAATTCACCACTCGTGCCGGGATGGCGAACCCCAGTCCCTCGCTTCCGCCCGCTGAGGAGAGAATGAAAGTGTTGATCCCTACCACGTAGCCGTCGGTATCCACCAGCGGGCCGCCGCTATTGCCGGGGTTGATGGGAGCGTCGGTTTGAATGTAAACCAGCGGACGGCTCGGATCCGCCTGTCTCGCAACCGCGCTCACCACGCCCATAGTCACCGAGTTCTCCAGGCCTTCGGGACTGCCCATGGCAAACACTAACTCTCCCTGATGCACCGGCCTGCGGCTGCCCAGCGACAGTGTGGGCAGACCAGTCTGATCGACTTTGAGCAAAGCAAGATCAGTCTCCTTGTGGAGGCCGATGAGCCGCGCTTCAACAATGCGCTGTTTGCCCACAGGCGCAATCTCGTCGGGAAAATCCACCGAAGGCGTGGGGAGGGCAACGTGGATGCGCTGCGCCCCTTCGACCACGTGCGCGTTGGTCATGATGTAGCCGTCCGGGTCCACGATCACTCCGGAACCAATCGCATGCTCGCGGGTTATGAGCGCCGTTCGACCGTGGTCGTTCTCGTCCACCGCTCCATAGCCGGTGACCAGAATTTGCACCACGGCAGGAGAAATCCGCGCGGTGAGCTGCTCGATCGCGGAATTCAATTGCTGCAGCACCGCTGGCGGCTCAGCCGGACGAGTTCCCATCAGCTTGGCTTTGCCCATGTCAGGCTTGGCCGTATCACCGGCGGCCACGGCCGGAGATGGGGGCGCCACTTGCCAGCCGAAGCTCGGCGCTGCCAACCACAAGCAGCAAAGCAGCGCAGCAAAAGTAAGAAGCCAAATACGAAATCGACCTTTCGAACCGCAAGGTGGAAAGGGCATGTCCACACACTCCTCGGGAAATGCGTCTATTGTGTCAAACCTAAGACTGTCAAACCTAAGACGATGATTATGCCGCAAGCGGACAAAAATCTCCTTCTACTTAGATTCGGAATGCTGTGGCCGGGTTCACGTGCTAAATCGCTGGCGGCTCCCCTCATCGCGGGCATCGGAGCATCTCGCCAGATCATCCAATGTATTAAGAAGATTGGAGGATGGAAAAATGGCGATAATAAAGGTTAAGCCAATCGCCAACTTAGTCCTGGCCATGATTCTTTCTTTGCCTGCGTTCGCAAGTTATGCGAGCGCGAATGCGGCGGTGCCAGGATCTCTTAACTACGTCGAAGGCCAGGTGTCGATGGGCACAAAGGTGCTCGATTCGAAGTCGATCGGAACTGCCGAGTTGCAGACCGGGCAGTCGCTAACTACTGGAAAGGGCAAGGCTGAGATTTTGCTGACGCCCGGCGTTTTCTTGCGCGTTGGAGACAACAGTTCGATAAGAATGATTTCGCCAAGTCTCACCGACACAGAGTTCGAGGTCGACAAGGGACACGCCATGGTCGAAGTGGCGGAGATTCATCCGGAAAATGATCTTCGCGTCGCCGAAGACGGTGCCACAACCAGATTGTTGAAGACGGGTTTGTACGATTTCGACTTGAGAAAAAATCAGTTGCGCGTGTTTGACGGCACAGCTTCCGTTGAAGATGGCGGCAAAACGATCGCCGTCAAGAGCGGACGTGAGTTGAACCTGGTCGCCGACACCTCGCTGAAGGCCCGCAAGTTCGACAAGAACGCTTATGAAGAAGGCGACTTGTATCGTTGGAGCAGCCTGCGCTCCGCCTATTTGGCGGAAGCCAACGTCGACTCCGCCAGCATGTACACCGGAGACGGTTGGGGCGGTTGGGGTGGGTGGGGTTGGTACGGTTGGTACTGGGACCCGTGGTTCGATGCTTACACGTTCCTCCCTGGCGATGGCATCTGGTATAGCCCGTTCGGCTGGGGGTTCTATTCCCCATGGTGGGTCTATGACGCTCCGTTCTTCGGATATGGTTACGGCTATGGCGGTGGGCGCTACTTCCATAATTTCGGCAATTACCGTGATTGGGAAGCACGTTCACCCTACGTCGCAAGCAAAAGCTACGCCCATGGTATCTATAATGGTCCTGGCTCCGCGGGCGGTGGTTTTCACTCGGGGCCTAAAATGGCCGGCGCCCGAGGCTTTGGAGGCGGCGGCTTTCATGAAGGCGGAGGTTTTCACGGAGGTGGCGGATTCGGTGGTGGCGGCCACGGTGGTGGGGGAGGCCACCGCTAAGTATCAATATAACTCGGCTGATGAGCTAGGCTGCGGCAGCCGACAGCAATAATTCGTCACTGGCGAACCAAACGGCGGTAGAATCATCCGGCAGCACCAAGAGGCCCGCGTTTTTGCTGGCTTTCGTTTTCTTGACGGTGCTGCCGGTTTCAGCAAGTTGTGTGTTAGTTGTTGAGCAATCGACTTGTCGCAGCCTGTTAAGGAGACTCTAGCCCGTTGGATGCTCGCCTCCAGACCCCATTCGACAGTGTCGAGAATGCCCACGAATACGTGCGCCTCTTAGTCGAGGCCATCGCCGAGGCTAAGAATGAAATCGCAGCCGACCTGGGCGCGACCGCCGAGGCCAAGTTGGAACGCCGCGTGCAGGCCCTGCAAATTGTGCAATTCAAGTTAGACAAACTGGAGCAGCATCTGCAGATCAGCAGCCGCCTGCTCAACGACCTGCGCACCCTGCGACGGCTTCTGCTGGACGAACGGCTGGCCGGAAAGGATTCTGCCGCCTGAATCCCGGAGCCCTAATACCAATCCTGAATCCAGACTGGAAGCTGTTTTGGGAAGGGCACGGCTTCAGCCGTGCCGAAAAAACCAATAAATACACGGGCTTTAGCCCATGAGGCTGCCCGGGCAGCATTCAAGCATTCTGCTTCACGCTCTCAACTTTTCGGCAAACTTCTTTTCCAACTTCGCCAGCTTCGGCGAGATCACAAACATGCAATAAGGCTGGCGCGAATTTTCGTTGTAGTAGTTCTGATGATAGCCTTCGGCCACGTGGAATTCCTCGGCCGGCTCGACCGCGGTAACGATCGGATCGGGAAACACTTTCGCCGCCGTCATCTCCGCAATCACATCCTCCGCAATCCGCTGCTGCTCCTCATCGCTGTAAAAGATGACGGAGCGATACTGCTCGCCAGCGTCGTTTCCCTGCCGATTGAGCGTGGTCGGATCGTGCACCGCGAAGAATACGTCCAGCAGCTCGCGATAGCTGATCTGGTCGGGATCGAACGTGACGCGCACCACCTCCACGTGTCCTGTGTCACCGTCGCATACCTGGCGATATGTCGCCTGGTCGGCGCGTCCGCCCATGTAGCCGGATTCCACGTGGGTGACGCCGGTTAGACGCTGAAAAATGGCCTCAATGCACCAGAAACATCCGCCGCCGAAAACTGCTGTTTGCTCTTTAGGCATGCCGATTAGATGCGCGGGAGCTCCAGAAGTTACTCTTACAGCAGCCGCCTACTCGGCCTCTTTTTCGCGCCGCGCTTAAGGAACTTCTACTGAATTTCGAGCGACACCACGTCGCCCCCGCCGTCCTGACGCTCGCGATAATTGAGTGACACGTCCTTGTTCTTCCAGTCGCAGGAAAATTCGTCAGCGCCGATCAGAACAAGATGTTTGCTGTCGCTGATGTGCAGCTTCAAAGAATGGCCTCCGGACATCACGCTCAGCCACGCCTGCGGAGCGGCGGAGCAATCTACAGTAGCCAGCTTGCCCTTGATAGACCGAACCGGTGCCGGCGTTGGCGGCGACCCCACCTGGATCGCGCCCTCAATTTTTCCTTCGGGACCGTTTGCGGGGTCGCGTTCCGCCGCAATATTTTCCGTTCGGTTTTCGATCTGCAGCCGGAAAGACTTTGCCTGCTCTTTGAAGTTCTCCGCTTGTGCCAATGCTGCATTGGCATGACTCGCCACCTCGGGATTCCCGCTGCCAGCCAGACCGCGGAGCAGTGCGATGGCCTCGTCCACCTTGCGATTCGCCATGTAAATATTTGCCAGATTGATTTGGTACGTCTCGTTTCTGGGGGACAATTCGACCGCCTTCTTCATGGTCGCGAGACCTTTCTCGGGCTCACCGGAAAACACCTGCGCATAGGCCAGCAGCGAGTACGCGTCGGCTAGTTGCGGATCCAGTGCGATCGCGGTTTCCAGTTCCTTCTTCACGTCATCCGATTTGGCTCCTCCAACTCCCACCCGGTTCATCAGCAGCGCATTGTAATAATGCACACGAGGGTCTTTGCTGTCGTGCTCGGCCGCCTGCCGGAAATACTCTCTGGCATGGTCAAACTCCTGGCGTTGCAGATAGGCGTACCCCATTCCGCGCAAGGCAGCAGCGTTATTCGGATCCATTTGGAGCACCTCCTGAAATTCGCCGGGCGCCCGGTCGCGGTGGTCAGGAGAGTGGGCATCGACGTCGGCCAACACAGCACGGGCGTCCGCCAAACTCACAGGCTTCTCGGTAAATTGCGCGGCGACAATGTCCGAAGGCGTTTTGATGGCATAGTATGAGAACCGCCCGCTCTGCAGATAATTGCGCAGGACCTTGTCGAACTGCTCCGGCGTCATCCCAAAAGCTTGTTGCACTGCCTGTTCCACAGGTTTCTTGTGGTTGACTGTGGCGTCAAAATAATCCGCCACTTTTTGCATCAGATGGTTGTCATAAACATAGTGCACCAACAGGCTCGACTCCGCATAAAACACCGTGCGATGGTCTCCGCTCTCGTTATAAGTCTTCGAATACTGCCGCACGCGAAACAAATCGGTCACTCGCATCATTCCCATCTGTTGCAAAATGCGATAAGTATCCTCAGGAATCTTACCGACACGAACTTCTTTGTTATCGACTTCGATGCTCGCAAAATACTCGGCAAACCCTTCCTCGAGCCAGGGGTCGATGTGCAGTGACAGATTACCGTTCATCAACTGGTGCGCATATTCATGGAAGACCACGGACCATGGGTTGTCGACGGACATGTCGAGCATGATGAAGGTGCGGTCCTCGCCGCCCTGGAACAGCCCGGCAACTTCTGTGGGCTTTCCGTTAAAAACCGGCGCCATCTGGCGTATCTCTTTAGTGCTTCGGAAGGCCAATATTTGCAGGGGAATCGACAGATTCACGTGTGCTTTGGACATCAGCGTCCCGAACGCCGAACGCATCTGCTCGAAATGGAGTGCGACATCCCGGCCGCGCTTCTCGCCGGCATCGGTGATAACCGAAAAGTTCGGCGAACGTATTTCCACCCATTGCGAGTCGCCCGCAAAACTCTGGCGCGACCACAGAACGAGGCATCCTAGCGCCAAGCAAGCTTTGAGGAACCGCATCACCGCCCCCGAGTAACACCGCGAGAGATAGGAATGTTACCCCATAATGGGGCGTAGGCGAATAACTATTTTGTGGGATCCGCTGGCCGCGATGGTATCTCTTACTAGGGTGGCGGAGTAACACTGGCGAAATGACTTACACCGACACAGTAAATGAAGTCTCCGTCCGCGTAACCGGCCGGTAAAGCGTGTCTCGCTCGATCGGTTCCCGTCCCGCTTCCGTGATCAGCCGCACCAGGTCGCGCCGTCGCAACCCTTGTGGAGTAGTCGCTCCCGCATCGTGATAAATCTTCTCCTCGACCACCGTGCCGTCAACATCGTCGGCGCCAAAGCGCAGCGAGATCTGCGCGATCTTAGGAGTCATCATCTGCCAGTAAGACTTAATATGCGGGAAGTTATCCAGCACCAGCCGGCTTACCGCAATCTGCTTGATGTCAAGCATACCGGTGGTAGTAAAAAGATGCTGCAGCGGCGTGTTCGCCGGATGAAAGGCGAGCGGAATAAAAGTCTGGAAGCCGCCAGTCTCGTCCTGCAAGGCGCGCAGTTTGAGCAGATGATCGACGCGGTCTTCGTCATTCTCGATGTGCCCGTAAAGCATAGTGGCATTCGACTTCAGCCCGATCTGGTGCGCCAGGCGAGCGGTATCGAGCCATTGATCGCCGTCAATCTTGTGATCGCAAATAATGTGCCGCACCCGGTCGGCAAAAATTTCAGCGCCGCCGCCCGGCAAAGAATCGACCCCAGCTTCTTTCATCTTCTCCAGCGTCTCGCGAATCGAGAGCTTAGCCCGCTTAGCCAGGTAAGCAACCTCCACCATGGTAAAAGCCTTCATGTGGACGAGCGGAAAGCGCTCTTTCAATCCAGAAACCAGGTCAAGAAAATATTCAAATGGCAAATCGGGATGCAGCCCACCCACAATATGAAACTCGGTGATCGCTTCGGTGTACCCGGAAGCGGCCGTCTGAAATGCTTCTTCGAGCGCCATAGTGTAAGCGCCGGACGCGTCTTTCTTGCGTCCAAAAGCGCACAACCGGCAAGCCGCCACACAAACATTCGTAGGATTGATATGGCGATTGACGTTGAAGTAAGCCTTGTCGCCATGCATCCGCTCGCGAACCCAGTTAGCCAGCCAGCCCACGGCCAAGATGTCGGCAGTCCCGTAGAGGGCAAGCGCATCGGCCTCGTCGAGCCGTTCGCCCGCGAGGACCTTATCCTTAATCGCGAGCAGGCGCGGGTCTTCAGTCTGGAATGAGTGGGTGCTGGCCATCCCTTCCATCATAACCCAGCTACCGCAGCCAATCACGTCTTCTCGTGACAACAACGATTCCGATTTCTCAAAGCTTCAGAAGGGCTGCCCGCCAATGCCTAATCTTTTCGGCCGCACCATCGGGAGTCAACCGTCTTCACAGGTATCGCATCTAACGAGAGTACGGGAAAGGTCTATTGCCCGCACGAAGTTGAATTGCGCCGCTTCGCAGGAGGCAGTTCAATGAATCGTATTCTGATTGGGAGTTTTACCGTAGTGTTGCTGTGCGGCAGCCTGTTGGCGCAATCGCCGCCGCCGAACCCCGGGAGCGAACCCCAGCAACAGCAGGCGCCGCCGCCGGATACTGTGGCGCCCCCCGCGTCTCCGACCCAGGCCACTCCCGCCCAGGCCACTCCCGCGAATGCTGCTCCCAGAATCGCGCCCGGCAGTGTCATTCCGGTGCAGCTCACCAAAAGCGTCGACGCTAAGAAAGTAAAGCAAGGCGATGAAGTCGTGGCCCGGGTCACAATGGACCTTAAAAGCGATGCTGGCACAATCATCGTGCCCAAAGATACAAAGGTCGTCGGACACGTGACCGAAGCGCAGGCTCGCAGCAAAGAGCAAAAAGAGTCCCAACTGGCGATCGCGTTCGACCACGCCGTTCTGAAGAACGGTGAAGCGATGCAGATGCCCATGTCGATCCAGGCCATCATCGCTCCGCCCAATGCCAATTCCGGCAACGCACCCGCTGCTCAGCCAACCACCAGCTCTCCCACTCCCGGAGGATCGTCCACGGCCCCGGGCGGACGTCCGGGATCGATGGGAGAAACAACTCCCTCGACTGCGAGCGTCCCACAAACCATCGGCAGCGCACCAGCGCCGGCGGCAGCCCAAGCGCCACAACACATAACGGGAGATACAAAGGGAGTCGTTGGAATCGCAAATCTAAACCTTTCGGCAGCGTCCGATGCGACGCAGGGGTCGGTGGTAAGTTCGGAGAAAAATAACGTCAAACTCGACGACGGCACGTTCCTTCTGCTGCGCGTGAACTAGTGAGGCTAGAAGGAAAAGGAAGAGGAAGAGGAGCGCTCCCGGCCACTATCGCACTATCGCGCACTATCGAAGGAGTAGATCGCCAGCCACGAACACGAAAAACACGACCGAAATCACCCCATTCATGGTGAAGAACGCGGCGTTTAGCTTGCTCAGATCATCGTGCTGCACCAACGTGTGTTCGTAGAGCAACAGCGCCGCCACCACAATCACTCCCGCGACCGCGAGCTT